>Ga0114940_10000778_pt1 | contig 13231 bp, 7 predicted proteins | sample ColdCreekSource_FD_87195 | JGI IMG/M metagenome (GOLD analysis project Ga0114940, IMG submission 87195) | Groundwater microbial communities from Cold Creek, Nevada to study Microbial Dark Matter (Phase II) - Cold Creek Source | ecosystem: Environmental > Aquatic > Deep subsurface > Groundwater ... | reverse complement strand
GGCATAGCCTCCGGGAGGAGCAGCACCATCTGACTGTGATGGAACGGGATCTCGAAGCTCTTGAAGTAGAAGCGCTCGCCGAGATAGCCACCAGGAAACCCGTCCGCAGGCGACTTGGCGTCCACGTACTCGAGCTCGATGTAGTCGCCCGGTGCGACCTTCGGCAACGACACGGTGTTCTTGTTCGCGATGCTGTCGGCCTCGAGCACGCGGCCATCAGGCTTGATCGCGCGCAACGTCAGGACCTGAGCGCCCTCCGGCACCTCGACCTCACCCAGCTGATCGACAGCCTCGTCGCTCTGCGCTTTCTGCACGGTGTGCACGAGCTCGATCGATGAACCGTCTTCGAACAAGCGCATCGCCATGTAGTCGAGCACCAGCACTTGCGGACCCGGATATGCCTTGCCCGAAGCTTCGAACGCTTTGATCGCGGCGAGCCCATCCTTGCGGTAAGACTCGAGAGGATGCGGCTGACCGAGGCCCACTCCGACGCGGTACAAGTTGGCCATCGCCGCAGGCTCGGCTTGCGTCGACTTGGCGAGGACAGCGAGCGCTTCACCCTTTTGACCCGCAGCAGCCAAGCTGTCGATCTGCTCGATCGCGCCGGCGTACGAGCGCGGGTACTCACGGCGCAGCTGAGTCACGAGCTGAGCCACCACGGCAGCGTCGCCTTGATTCTTCGCGAGCGCGATGCGTGAGAGCAACGTGGCGTAGCGCGCGGACTCGGGCGTCAGCGCATCCAAGCGCGCGAGCTCTTTCTGCGCCGCCGCGAAGTCGCGCTGCTCGAGATACAAGCTGTATAGCGAGGTGTTCTGCGCGTCGCAGCGCACGAGCTGCTCGGCGAGCGGGATGATCTCCGGATAACGCTGACGCGAGCGCAACGCTTCGAGTTGCGCGCTCATCGGACCACAAGCGTCCGGGACGAGCTCGCGCACGTGTGCGATCACCTCGTCCGCCGCGGCATAGAACTCCTTGCTACGCAGCAAATCAGCCAGCGCCAGCCCGATTGCTGGCACCTCGGTCCAACGCTCAAACGCCTTGCGCAACACAACGATCGACTCTTTCACGCGGCCGGCTTTGGCAGCGAGCGCAGCCAGCTGCAGGGTGGGCGCCCAAGCTGCGGTGTCGCGCGCAGCGGCGCGCGCGAGATAGCCGCGCGCCTCATCCGCACGCACACCTTCAGGCAGGAGCGGGTCTGAAAGCGCGATGCCCGAGCGCTGAAGCAGCAGCAGTGGCGAAGCCTTTTTCGCTTGCACGACCGTGGCCAGCGCCTGCCGCCCCATCAACAGATCACCTCGTGCGAGCGCCACAGCGACGCGCATGTACACGTCGAAGCCAGACACAGCGCGCCGCGCATCAGTGAGCTCTGGCTGCGCGGCGTCGTCGCGCGCAGCGGCAGCAAACGCCAGCTCCACCACCGGGTTCGGATGGCGCGACGTGAGCCGGATGTACACGCGGTGCGTGCCCGCCGTCAGCGGCACCTGCTTGAACACCACGCGCGAGCCGAGCTTCTCGCGACGGTCGACCCGCAACACCGATTGCCCGTCGATGAACAGCTCCACGCTGTTGGGTGTATCGAGCCGCAGCGTGTAGTCGCCCGGTTGCGCGATCTGCACCGCCGCTTCGACCATGTGCATGCCGCCGTCAGCGACAGGGCCACCACCCACGTTCATACGACAGCCTTGCGCTTGCAGGTTACGGCTCGGCCGCACACCGCGGCTCGGCCCGAGATCGTAGCTCGCAGCGAGCGGCTTCTCGAGATCGACCGGGGGCGCGAGATCAAAGCCGAGCAGCTCGCGCGGACCAAACGGTCCCGCTGCGCGCGCCTGCGTGATGCAGCCGAGCCGCGCCGACAGGCGCTTGACCTCATCTAGATCGCCGCGCCGATACGCGAGCGGGATGAGCACATCGATCAAAGCCGAACGCGCCGACAATGCGAGGCCCGGCTTCTCCGCTAACGGCTGCAAGCGATCGCGCACGCGCTGCGCAAAGCCGACGGTCAGCCCGTTTTGACCTTGGACGGCGTAAGTGGTCGCCTCTACCAGCGGCAAGAGCTCGGGATCACCGGAGCTGATCGCCTGCTCGATCGCGCTCAAGTAGGCATCGAGCGCAGCGGATGGCTGCCCGTGCAGATCGGCGAGCAGCGCCTCTGCAAGGAGCAGCTCCGCAGACTTCGGCGCGAGCGCACGCGCGCGATGCAGGGCTTGGCCTGCGCGCTCGAGCTCGCCGTCCTCCAAGAACATCTCGCCGAGCGCCAGATCGCGCTGCGCCGCGGCATCACCGGGCCGCAAGTTGGCGCTGTTTTGCACGTCCGCCAGCGTGAGTGGCTTCGGGCTGAATGCGCCGGCGCACGCGGAGGTCGCGCACACCAAGAGGCAAAGAAAGAGTGATCTCATGAAGCACCTTTAGCCAAGACGATGCGCTGGCGCAGCAGCTGATCGGCCGCGTCCACCCAGCTGCGGAAAGCGGCGTAAGCGCCAGGCTTGATCCGCGACTCTTTCAGCACGAACTCCGTGCGCACTTTGAGCGTGCTGCCTTCCAGCACGTATTGCAGCTTCAAGCGGCCAAAGTCAGAAGCGACCTCGCCGTCTTTCGGCACGCCGCGGAACGAGAGCCCTTTGGGCGCGTTGAACGTGCGCTCTTCGATGTACGTGTTCGGGCTGCCCAGGTCGAGCGGCTGATCGCGCTTGGGCGCTCGCGCCATGCTGCGAACCAGATCCGAGAGCACGCTGGGCGCGACCTGCATGCTGTCGCCGTCCATCAGCCCGAAACGTGGCACCTTCAAGCGATACGCATAACGCACCGGGTTTTCGAGTACGTGCAGCGCCTCGAACTTCTGGCTGAGCAGCTCCACGCCCGGATAGATCGAAGCCAGCGCGCGCTCGAAACGCTCGGCACGTGTGCCCTCCGCTTCGTAGTACTGGCGATAGCCCGCGGCTTCAGAGCCGACCACTTCTTCGTGGCCTTCCACGCGCGCAGAGCCATCGCTCTCGAGCGCGACCGTCAGCTGACGCGTGCGCACGCTGTTGGTCGCAGGCAAGATCGGCGTGACACGCAGCTCTGCGTCGCGCGGACCCACGAGCAACACGTTTACGCCCTGGTCCTCCGAGGGCAGCTCGCTCGTGCCGCTGTGCTCCGCGGTTCCGTCCAAGTACATGTCCAGCTCGGGCACGTACGTGATCGCGTGATCGAACACCGAGAGCGACGCGGGCGTCGTCTTGATCCCGCCGTTGCGGCGTGTGCGCAAGAGCACGATGCGCGCGTCGATGCCCGCTTCACGCAGCATCGTGTACATCAGCGATGCCTTGTCTTTGCAGTCACCGAAGCCGCGCTGCACGATCAGCGGCACGCGATACGGCAGAAAGCCGTGAATGCCGAACTCCAAGCCGACATAACGCGTGTGGTTAACCACCCAGTCGTGGATGCTCACCACCTTGTCTTTCGTGCTCTTCTTGTCGGCGACGAGCTCACTCACCGTCTTCTTGAGCGCTTGGTCCGCGTACAGCTGATCGTGGATCAAGCCCCAATACCAACGCCCCACGTCCTGCCAGGTGCGGTACGTCGAGACGTGCAAGTACGGGCTGACCTCGGTCATGCCGGGCATGCCCTCCTCCGCTCGCAGCGGCGGCACGTCGGTCCACACGTAGTCGTCGGTGCGTTGCTCGCCCGAGACCGTGCGCTCGTGCTGCACCTTCGTGTCGCCCAGCTCGTTCGTGAAGATCTCGCGCGACGTGGGCGTGATGAGCACATAGCGCTTGCTCGCCACTGGAACGAGATCTTGCCAGAGCTGCATGTCGCCGAAGTAATCTGCGAACAAGTTGCGATGCGCCACGTCGTCGACGCGGTACCGCACCTCTACGACATCGCCCGGCTCCAAGTTGGGAAACACGATCTGGACCGCGCGCGTGTCGTAATACAAGCGGTACCAAGGCTCGCCGAGCTGCGTCTCGTAGGTACGCACGGACTCCAGCTCACGCCCGTCCTTGCGGTACACGCGCATCAGCCGCACATCCACGTGCTGCGTATCCGGATCGTATTGGAACGAGTGCGTGCGAAAGCGACGCGCGCCTTCCTGATCGTGGATCTCCACCGCGAGCTGGCGAAACTCCGAGCCGAGACCGTTGTCGAACACGGTCTTCACCGTGAGATCCTGCAGCACCGAGTACGGATACGCGTGGCTCGTACGCCGCCGCTGCAAGAGCTCGCTCTGCGCGACTGCGTAACCTTCATCGACGCGCGCCACCGGGCGGACTTCCTCGAGCAGCTCGCGCGCAGCAGCATCTTGCGGCTTGAGCGCCAGCGCTTTCTTGAGCGCATCGTACGCCGCGCCAGACTGCTTCGCGCGCAGCAGCGAACGAGCCAGCGCCACGTACACCGAGTCAGCCTCAGGCGCGATTTGAAGCGCGTGCCGGTACGTCGCAAGCACGAGATCATCGCGACCGAGCGCGTCGAGCACCGTCGCGATGTACAACAGCGTGCGTAAGCTGCCCGGCGTGAGCGCGCGCACTACGTCGAGCTGCTCCATCACGCCGGCTTTATCGCTGCGTGCGAGCGCGTCGTTGACCAACGCGCGCCGCGCGTTGCTGTCGTCGTAGCGCAGCCCCAGCAGCTGCACGCGCGCCTCGTGCGCTTGATTCAAGTGGTTTTGATCTTCTTCCAGCTCGATCACTTCGCGCAGCAGATCTGCCGTTGGACCGATCCGCTGCACCAATGCTTTGAGCCGCGCCAGCGCAGTCGCTTGCAGCTCGAGCTCGCGCATGATGCGCACGCGCAGGAGCGCGGCTGGGATCAGCTCCGGGCTTTGCTCCGAAATGCGATCCAAGATCGGCAACGCTTGCTCCGGCGAGGGCCCGCGCATCGTCACCTCGGCGTGCAGCAAGAGCACGTCGGGATCGTTCGGCGCAAGCGCGAGCGCGCGGTCGCGGAAGCGCATGATCTCCGCGCGTTCTTCGGCCAGCTTGGCAGCGAGCCGCAGGTTCTCGGCGTTTGGCTGCAGGTCAGCGGCGCGTTCGGCCAGCTGTTTGGCTTGGCGCTCTGCGGGGTCGTCGGAGTTTGTCAGCATGAGCACACGCGCGTGCTCCGCGATCAGCTCGGCGCTCGCTTTGTCGCTCTTGGTACGCGCTTCGTAGTAGGCGAGCGGCGCCTCCGGTGCAGCTGTCAGCTTCAGGCTCTTGTTGGGCTGAACGTCGAGTGCATCGGTCGCGTTCTTCGAGTAGGTCAAGCCTTTGGCTACGCCGCCCTGCGCGTCACCGACACGCAGCTGAAAACCCCAGGCGCCCGTGGTCACACACGTCTTCACGAGCAAGCGATTGTTGCCCGCGCGCGCAGCCACCATCGCCACGCTGCGATCCGGGCTCGGCGCGCGATACGACGGATCATTGATCACCTGCTCGCCGTTCCAATACACCTTCACAGCGCCGCCCGCGCCGACCCACAAGGTCAACGGCCGCGCGCTCTTGCTGTTCACGAACGTCTCTGCCAATGCGCACACATTCTCGAACGGACGCATCACCGCACCGAACGGAACAAAACCGCTGCGCACCACCTCGGGCACATCGCGCCAGCTCACCGGGCGCTCACGGCCTTGGAAGCTCGCCTGCAGATCGGGCGCTTCCATGCGCTTTTCTTCGACTGGCGTGACCAGGTCGAAGCCGCGCTTGCCTTCATTGTCGAACGGCCCGATCACGCGAAAGTCGCTGACGTAACCGAGCTCCTCGAAGCGACCGGCGACCGCAGCGACATCACCGCGCCGCAGCCGTGCTTGCGCAACCATGGTCTCGACCAGCACCTTGCGCGACGGCGGCACAGCCGGATGCACAGCGAGCCGCGCCAACTCCGCCTGCAACTTCTGCGGCGTGCTGCTATCCCAGTTGTCCCACAACTCGAGCAACGGGATGACACCGCGCGCGCCTGCACCGGCAGCGATCACGCGCTCCGCGAGCTTGTGATTTTCGACATCGACGGGGTTCTGTGCGTGGCCGATCTGGCTCGGAAAGAAGAGCGCGACCAGGCCGACGAACGCGATGAGATAGCGATGTGCGTGTAACAAGCGGTTACGACCTCGAAGACGAGCCGCATGACGGCATGTGAAAGGGGCACAGCATGGATCTGGCCATGCGTGAGGGTCAAAGAAATCTGGAACAGGGTCCTGAGAGTACGCCCGGGCAGCGCTCAACGCACAGCTGTAACTTCTGCATAGGCCGGTAGTACGACACGCACCACCGCGCCCACGTCAGATGGACCCGGCTCGGATGGGCCCTCCTCGATTCGCACGCGCTCGCGCAAGCCGGGGACGAACCAACTAGCAGAACATGCGCTGCGGCGCCCGCACCTGACCACGATTGGACCGTGCGGAAACGCCTCCAAGAAATCGCTGAGCAGACCCACACGCCGCGACAGCTGGGGTGATCCGGCAGCGCCGAGCTCGATTTCGGGCGCGACTTCGCGGCTGGACGCGCGCGCTTCGAGGCCGAGCTCATTGAGCTTCTGCTGCAAGTCCCGGCGCTCCGCCGCGCCTGGCGCATGCGTAGCACGCACGCGCCCGAGTGCGCGCTGGGCGACACGCAGCGCATGGCGCGCTTGCTCGACGCGCACCGGCAGCTTGGCGGTGCGCGCCGCGGTGAGCTGCAGGTCCGCTTCATTGAGCTGTTCGATTGGCGCACCGAGCATGCGCGCCGCAGCGCACAATGCCTGCGCGCGGCGCACCAGAAACTCCCAAACGCGATCACGATCGTGCGCAGACACACTGCCCGCTGCCAGCACCTGATAAACCCAGCGCGCTTCTCGCTGCTCGACAGCGGAGGCTTCTTCGAGCACACGTGCGCGCAGGACAGCGATGCGCTCGCGCTCGGCTCGCGCACGCTGCAGCTTCGCTGCCTCGATGCGGGCTTCATACGCCGGAACCTCGCGCAAGATCGCGACACGCTCGGCCTCCGCGCGCGCCGCCGTCGCGAGGAGCTGAGCACGATGCAGATGCTCGGCGCGTTGCTGCTCGTCTGCCTCGAGCTTGGCCGCTTGCCATGCGCTGTCGACACGCGCTGTGTAGTCCGGCGCGAGCTCACGCGCGAGCGACAGCTCCGGCAGCTCTGCTGGCTTCAACGTCGCAGGCTGCGCCTGACTGCCGATGCAGCCGACAGAGGCGAGCCAGACGCCGCACAGAACGAGGCGCGCCGCCTGGGACACGCCTGTAGGACTACTGCTAGCGCACGGTCGCGACGCGGCGAGGTGGTCGGCGAAACTGACTGCGTTCGCAGCGCGCGCTCGCACGCGCTGCACGGGGAGCTTCCACTCGCGCAGCGCCATCATGGCTTTTTCTCTAGCGCTGCGGCGGGTGTCGCCTTGGCATGTTGGAGAGCCGCATCCGCCGTGCGCGCAGCAGCCTCTGCGTCATCCGCTTGTTGCTTGAGTCGCGCGAGCGAGGCCGCTGCGAACGCACGCGCCTCGAGCCTGTCCGCGGCCGACAATGCGGCGCGCACGAGCGCGAGATCGCGTTGCACCCGCTGATCCGAGAGCCCCTGCGTGTACGCCGCACGCGCGTGACTCAGCGCAGCGCGCGCTTCCGCGAGCGCTTGCTGCACGGCCGGCGTTTCGGCGAATGGGCGACGCTCGATCTCAGCCAGTTGCGAAGCCAGCTGATCAGTCGCCTGCGTGACCGGATCCACCGGCGGCGGCGCGTTCAGAAGGTTAGCGAGTGAAGGCTCGGCACGGGCCTGCTCAGTCGGTGTGAGCACGACGAGCGGCGCGATGCCGGAGATGACAAGCGCGCCGATTCGGCACCGAGTGAGCCACTTTTGGGTGACCATGGAACGGCAGCATCGAAGCACATGCCGCGCGAGAAGGTAAAGCGAATCACCGCGTGGGGCTGAGAGAGCCTGCGCTGAGAGCGGCGCAGGCCAAGGTGTGGTATGCCGGGCGCGGAAAGCGCAGAGATGAGTAAGACAGGAGACGAGCGCATGCCAGAGTTGGTGGACGCGGCGCGGACGGTGCGCCCTGGAGAAGAAGTGAGCGCACAGGCGCTCGAGCAGTTTTTCTCGAATCAAGTGCCCGAGCTCGCGGGCAAGCCCGTCGAAGTGCTGCAGTTTCCTGGCGGTCACTCGAACCTGACCTATCTGCTACGCGTCGGCGACCGCGAAGTGGTGATGCGGCGTCCGCCCTTCGGCACCAAGGTCAAAAGCGCGCACGACATGGGCCGCGAGCACCGCATTCTGTCGGCGCTCTCGAAGTCGTATCCGCGCGCGCCGAAGCCACTTGCCTACAGCGAAGATCCAAGCGTGCTCGGCGCACCGTTCTACGTGATGGAACGCCTGCGTGGCGTGATCCTCCGCAAAGAGCTGCCCGCCGAGCTCGGCCTCACACCTCCGCGCTTGCACACGTTGTGCGAGCACATGGTCGATGCCTTGGCCGAGCTGCACGCACTCGATTACCGCGCGCTTGGCTTGGGCGATCTGGGCAAGCCCGAAGGGTACGTCCAGCGTCAGGTGGAAGGCTGGACCAAGCGTTATTACGGATCGCAGACCGACGATGTCCCGGTCGTCGTCCAGGTCGCCAAATGGTTGGATGACAACCGCCCCGCGGACAGCGGAGCATCGCTGATCCACAACGACTTCAAGTTTGACAACGTGGTCCTGGATCCCACGGATCCTACGCGCATCATCGGGCTCCTCGACTGGGAGATGTCGACCATCGGCGACCCACTCATGGATCTGGGCACGTTCATCAGTTACTGGGTCGAGAAGAACGACGAGCCGATCATGCAGTTCTTCCGCGGCGGCCCGAGCGATGCCGAAGGCGCGCTGACCCGCAAGCAGCTGGTCGATCGCTACAGCGAGCGCACCGGCCGCGAGGTGAAGCTGCCGCACTTCTACTACGCGTTCGGCCTGTTCAAGACCGCGGTCGTGATTCAGCAGATCTACTACCGCTACAAGCAAGGGCTCACCAAAGACGAGCGGTTCGCATTGTTTGGAGCCGGCGTAGTCGCGCTCTGCGAGCAGGCTGCACGCGCCATCGAACAAGCCTAACCAGAGGTCGGGAGTCGCGGAGCTTGCGGAGCGAGTCCCGCACCGCCGCTGTGATTAAGTACCGAAGCGCTGACCCATCTGCCGTGGGCCGCAGCCGAACAATGTCGGCCGCTCACGGCAACTGCGCGGCCATTACCTGAGACAACATGAAGTCAATGCATCCAATCCTGCGCCCCACTTTACGCAGCGTCTGCAAGCGCATGTGCCTCTTGATGTTCGTACACAAAAGTGCGAGAGGCCGAAGCGGGTGTGTTCGCCGCTTTGACTCGGAAAGGTCAGAACTCATGACTCGTGCTGTTTTCGGCTGGCCCAGAGCCGTGTTTGCTCAAGTACCCGTAGTGCTCGCACTGACATCCGCGGTCACCGTTTCAGCTCAAGCTCCCGCAGCGGCTACACCTCCAGCGCCCGCACCGGTCACGGAACCGGCACCTGTCACCACGCCGCCCGCACTTGCGGCTGACGTAGGCACCAGCGCCGCCGTCAGCGGCAGCTCCACGATAGACGCCACGGTCCCTGAAGATCGCACGTCGCTGGATTGGGATCGCGCGCACCGTCGTTACTCGACCTGGTACGGCCCGACCGGCGGCCTGTTCTTGTTCGATGGTCGCGCTTCGGTCGCAGGTGCCATCCGCGTGCAGCTCGGCTTGGACGGCTTCACCGGCAGCGATTTCCTCCGCACCGAAGACAACATCGAGCTCAGCAACCAAACGCTCGCGCTGAACGTCAGCGCGACCAAGTGGCTCGAGGTCTACGCGACGCTCTCCAACCGCTCGGCGCATCAAACGAAGCCTGCGCCTGTGCGCAGCTTGGACACGCTGGGCGATGTGTCGCTCGGCGGTCGCGCGGGCATGCCGCTCGGCGGTCTGTTCGATCTCGGCGCCGACCTGCGCGTCACGCTCACCAACCAAACGGGTGGTGGTGGCTTCGAGTGGGGCGCGACCAGCGTCGCGTTGCGCACCGCGCTGTCGATGGATCTGGAGCGGCTCGCGAATCCAATCCCGCTCTTGTTCCGGTTGAACCTCGGCTATGTGTTCGACAACTCGGCTGTGGTCGTGGAGCCCACCGAGAACGCGCGCTACGACCGGCTCTCGAGCCCGGCTGACAAGTCCGATGAGACCGAGCACTTGGTCTCGCGCTTCGAGCGCTACGCGATGAACGTCAATCGTCTCGATCGTCTGGTCGCCGGCGTCGGCGTGGAGCTGCCGCTCAAGGTGGCTGAGAAGTTCTATCTGCATCCGATCGTCGAGTGGCAGATGGGCTTGCCCATCAATCGCCAGTCCTACGACTGCGCCTACGTCGTCGACACGCCGGACATCGGCACGAACGAGAGCGACGTCGACAGCTGCTACGAGCGCGATATGGCTTCGTTGCCGATGAACCTCGGGTTCGGCGTGCGCGTGGTGCCGCCGGTGCGCGGTCTGTCTGCAGTGCTCGGCGTCGACATCGGCTTGCTCGGCACGACCACGTTCGTGCGCGACCTCGCGCCCAACACGCCCTGGCGTGTGCTCGTCGGCTTCTCCTACGACTACGACGCCCGTCCACAGGCGTCGGGCACGCAGTACATCCCGGTCGAGGACGAACATGACGGCAAGCCGGTCGTCGCTGCCATCACCGGCCGCGTCCAAGGCAGCGTCGCGACGGCCGACAACCGCGCGGTGGCCAATGCCCGCGTGCGTTACATCGGCTTGCCCATGCCATTGACCGACATGATCACGGGCAACGACGGTCACTTCGTCACTGAGCCTCTGCCGCCGGGCGCTGTGACCCTCGAGGTCTCACACCCGGACTACGAGACCTCGCGCTGCAGCGTGACCATTGCAGCCAAGGGCGGCGACGCCCCGCTGCTCTGCACGCTCAAGGCGAGCCCCCTCGTCGGCACCGTGAATGGTCAAGTCGCCGAAGGTGCGGGCCTACCCGTGTCCGGTGCACGCGTGATCCTGAGCGGCCCGACCAACTCGCTGCTGCTCACCGACGCGCAGGGTGCATTCACGCTTCCCGATCTGCCTGCCGGCAGCTACCAGCTGCGGGTCGAAGCGGGCGGCTACTTCATCCAGCTCAGCGCGTTCACGATCGACAAGCGCGGGAACCTCCCGGTCACGGTCACGCTGCGCCGCAAGCCGATCGCTCCGACGATCAGCTACGTAGGCGACACGGTGGAAGCGCCGACGATCCAATACGCGACCGAGACGGCGACCGTCCCGCTCGCGACCAGCCAAGCTGCGATCGCGGAGATCGCTGACCTGCTCTTGTCGCGACCTGATCTGTACCTGCAAGTGCTCGGCTTCGGCCCGACCAACGAGGTCGGCCTGGCCCGTGCGCAAGTCATCAAGCAGAAGCTGATCGAGGCCGGTATCCAAGCCAACCACGTCGACGCAGCTGGCGGCGGCATCACGAAGCTCCGCTTCGTCCTGCACCGCTAACGCGCACCCACCTTGCCGACCCGAAAGGGCCGGCTCTGTGACCCAATCCGACAGAACGCAGCGCCGCGACGCGTCCCCTTCAGACGGGATTCGCGTTCGCGGCGCAGCCGCTTTGATTGTCGCTTTGCAAGTGCGCGGCCATTTGGCATGCTGCGCACATGTCGCATCAGGGTGTCTTGAAACTGGGTCTCAAGCTGACGTCAGTCGTTTTGCTCAGCGGAACACTCGTCGGCTGTGCCTACGGCGAGATGCGCCAGGTGCTTCGTGCCCAGGTCGCCTCCGAGGCGAACTGCCCCGAGCTGCAGATCAGCAAGGTCCCCGCATACGCCGAGGGCTACGCGGAAAATCAGTACAAAGTGTTGGGCTGCGGAATTGACCGCGTCTACACCTGCAACGACCCGGGTGGCCTCGTGAAGTTCGGCGATGCCGACTGCAAGTACGTCGCCGCCGCCGTGCCCAAGCCAGCTGCTGCGCCCGCTCCGCAAGGCGAAGGCGACAGCTCTGGCGGCGAAACGGGCGACGAGCTCGGCGCCGACGACAACGGCTGAGTACGCGGGCCCCGGCCAGGTCCTACTCTGGCCCACAAAATCTCGGCTTCCGCTTAGGCAGTTAACGCTCGATGATCAAAGACCCCTGGGCGCCTCCCCTAATTGGGTGGCATGTCCGGACGAGGGAGCTCTGCCGAACATATGAAGCCAAGCCCGCACGCCAGCCTCGAGCAGATCGTCGACGCCATCACGGAGAGCTACTCGCAGGGTCGGGAGATCGACAGCCTCGAGCCTTCGTCACTGCCGAATCGCCGCAAGATCCTGGAGGCGCTCCACCACTTAGAGCACGCCATGTTCCTCGGCTACTACGCCACGGGCCGGGTGCACGAAGGCAACCTACGCAGCGCGCTAGCCAACCACATCTACCCGGCAGCCGGCATCCTGACGGAGCAGATCGCACGGGCGCTCGCGTACGGCAGACACTGCGGCTGTGAGACCGAAGCCTCTGACATCGAGTGCGGCCAGAACCTCGTGCAGACCGTGCTCGGGCGCTTCCCTGCGTTGCGGGAGCTGGTCAGCTTGGACGCGCGCGCTGCCTTCCGCGGCGATCCTGCGGCGATCAGCATGGAGGAGATCGTCTACTCCTACCCGGGCCTGCAAGCGATCGCGATCCATCGCATCGCGCACGAGTTCTTCCGCGAGCAGGTCCCGCTGATCCCGCGCATCTTGAGTGAGCATGCGCACAGCCGCACGGGCATCGACATCCATCCGGGTGCGACCATCGGCCGGCGCTTCTTCATCGATCACGGCACCGGCGTAGTGATCGGCGAAACCGCGGTGATCGGCGACGACGTCAAGCTCTACCAAGGCGTCACACTCGGCGCGCTCTCGCTTCCGCGCGATGAGGCCGGTGAGCTGATCCGCAAGACCAAGCGCCATCCGACGCTCGAGAACAGCGTCACGGTGTATGCGGGCGCGACCATCCTCGGCGGCGACACGGTGATCGGCGCGCACTCGGTGATCGGCGGAAACACATGGGTGACGGAGTCAGTTCCTCCGCACACACGGGTCACGTACAACGCGCGGCCATCGGGTCCGCCGCAACGGCAGACTACCCTTCCCCCTCGGGGCTAACATACGCACCCAGTGAAGAGGCGAGCGTCCACGGGGATCGATCACCTTTACGGGGGCGACTATGAAGTGGCCCCGCAGTCCAGGGCAAACGTGTGCGAGCACCTCGATTAGAGGCGTGCTCGGCGCTGTTCGAAGGTTGTTGGAAGGCTTCGCCCTGTCGCACTCGACTATG
>Ga0114940_10000776_pt1 | contig 13255 bp, 17 predicted proteins | sample ColdCreekSource_FD_87195 | JGI IMG/M metagenome (GOLD analysis project Ga0114940, IMG submission 87195) | Groundwater microbial communities from Cold Creek, Nevada to study Microbial Dark Matter (Phase II) - Cold Creek Source | ecosystem: Environmental > Aquatic > Deep subsurface > Groundwater ... | reverse complement strand
TGAGCGCGTGTTCAGAAGAGCCGGATCACATCTGCCGAACTGGACCGGATCAGGTCTGCCGAACTGAGCTGATCAGGTCTGCCGAACCGCGCTCGGATCACATAGGCCGACCTGTGACACTGCGGTCCTGCGGGCGGGGCTTGTCCTGAGACGGCTGAGGCGGCGAGTTGGTCGTCGGGGTCTTCAAGCTCGGCATTCGTGTCGAGCCCTTCGAGCAGGCCGTGGCGGCGCAGGTGCTTGTCGATGCGACGCACCACGCGCTCTAGCACTTGGCCGACTTCGTGCGTCTGAAGATGTCCCAGCGCTTGCCACGCGAGCTGGGGCCCTTGCTCGTGGTAGGCGCCGTCGAGGAACACCACGTGCAAGTGCGGGTTGAGCCGCAAGTCTGAAGACGTGCGCTGTACGACTGTGACTGCGCCGCTCTTGGCTGCACATGCTGACACTCCGCCGGCAGCGGCCGCGCGCTTGGCGTAGAAGCTGTGGACGGTCTCCACGAACAGGCGGCTGAGCGTGCGGAGCAGCGCGCCATCTTGTCCGAGTCGGCGGCGCCATGCGAAAGGAAAGGTCAGCACCCACTGGCGTAGGTCTGTCTCGGGCAGGATTCGCTCCATCAGGTTTGCGCTCGTCGCACACATGCGTCTGCCCATGCACGAGGGCGAGATGAGCTCTCCTGCAACCCCGAGCGGCACAGACGGATGCCCCACTGACAAGCGGCGCGAAGGCTGCTCGTGCTCCAACTTGGGCGAGGAAGCGTCGTGTTGGCCAGGCAGTCGGCTCAGCCGTAACCGTGGCATTTGCCACGATGGGAGGACCGTCTGCGACCGAGATGAAGACGGACGCAAGGGCTGGGGGCCGTGCGTCGGTTACACATTGCCTGAGACGCGAGCAACGGAGGGCGCAGCAGCGTGCGCGTGCTTCTCGAGTGGCGAGTGGAAGTTGAGCAACCTTGTTCCTTGCATCGTCGAGCAAGGGGACATTTCATACGTTTATTCGAGCCGGCCGACTGCGCAAGGTGGCTATTTCTGCGACGTCATTTCGGAACTGCCGCCCCGAGCACCACCAAACCAAATCTGGAGCGGGAGCATACGAACCAGGCCGGCCTGTCTGGCATCCTCGCGACCAATGCAATTCTCCCGTCAACACGCAGTCGGAACCCGCGCGATGCGCGGTTTGGCGATGGCCAGTACCTGACCGACATCATGCCCGGCTCGAAGCGTCCAGGGCAGCTGTCGCGCATATTTCTGGGCCATCCGTTTGCCGGCAAACGCTTTTCTCATCGGGTCGACCTCAACACATCGGGCATGAACGTCGTGTTCGGTCGCCCGCATGTCTATGTCATTCCCAACTCGAAGCCGCTTGACATTTCTGGCCGCATCGTGGGTCATGGGCCGAGCTGAGAGAATCAACCACATGGCGAGTTACATTCACGCACGTTGGCGGGTCGCACCATCAGACAGCCCGGTCGAATTCTACAGCGAGCTCGACACGCAGCGATTCGAGACTCGCAAGATCGAGATATTCGCGGACGGTCGCGTGGGTTACGCGTCCAGTCGAACTGCCACGCAGGACACTCGCCTCGCGATCGAGCCGCTCCCTACCATCGTCGAGATACGGGGCGAGGGCGAGTTCGACATCAAGGAGATCACCAAGGCCGACTTCGATGCCAAGTGGAAAACGGCAGGGGCGCGATAGCTTTGGCTCTGGAATACGTCAAGGGAGACGCCACCCAACCGGTCGGCCAGGGGCCCAAGGTCCTAGTACACGTCTGTAACGACCTCGGGAAATGGGGCAAGGGTTTTGTTTTGGCGCTCAGCAAACGATGGTCCGAACCGGAGGCGGCGTATCGCACGCTTTCTCAAAACGGTTCGCTCAAGTTGGGCGAGGTGCAGTTCGTTCGCGTTGCAGCCGACATAACCGTGGCGAACCTCATTGGGCAGCGTGGTGTTGCTCGTCGAGGTCGTACTGATCCACCAATACGCTACGATGCTGTGCGTCTAGGTCTTCAGCGCGTCGCGGAGGAGGCGAAAGCACACCATGCCTCTGTGCATATGCCGCGTATCGGAACCGGGTTGGCTGGTGGCGAGTGGCATGAAATCGAGTCGATCGTACACGAGACGTTGATAGCTGCTGACGTTGAAGTGACTGTTTACGATCACGCACCCAGCAGCTCAAAGTCAACCTTGCGCTGACTGTGCACGCGATGCTGGCGCATTGTGCGAAGGACTTTTCGGAGCACCCTGGCAATGCTTACAGGTCCCTAACGCCCGCGAGCCCAACAAGCGATCGACTTGATCGGCAAGCTATTCGAAGTCGAACGAGACTTACCGAATTGGCATGTCATCAAGGACCCAGGCCTGCGCGACGCTGCGCTACAGAAGATCGCAGACGAGCGTGCTGCTCAGAGCAAAAGGCTGAGCAGCTGAGCGAGCTTCTCGATCTGGTCCCACAAGGTCGAACTGCTCTCGGGCGGGCAAGCGGTTCGTCCGAGGCACCGGCACTGAGGCGCGCTTAATTCGACGCGACGTAACCTGCCCCCGCGATGAACACTGCGCCTGGGTCCTGCTCGTTCCATACAAACGACGATCTTGTGGTCTTCCCGTCGTCCCACTTGAACTCGATCGCATAGCCATCGATCTGATAGGTTCCACGCTGGTCGGGTGGAAATGACCCGAACACTACGTTTGGCCCTGTCACACCCACGGTGCTGCCCCAGATCACCTTGTGGTCGGGGAAGAAGCGGACTGACCGTTGTGAGAACGCGGTCGTCTCCCCGATCGTTGCCCCGCTAAGGTGCTCGAAAGTGTCATCGAACGTGAGACTGGACGGGTTCGGTGGATACTTCAGCTGAAAGTCCAACGAGGTCCAGTTCATTTCCTTCTTTCGCGCGACCTTTCCATCGACAACTTTCCACTCGGTCCAAGTCTCCGGGAACATGCTCTTATGCGTCGGAACGTCTAGGTCACGCACGACGAAGTTGATGTCTGTCGTCGCGGATCCATCTTTGAACAAGATGATCGGCCGCGGATTTGGAGTCAGGCCACCTCCGATTCCAAGCTGGTACACGAGGTACATCATGACCGTCTCGATCTCGCCTTGCGCCGGAGTCATCGCAGGCGAGGCGGGTGTCGATGGCTGAGCGGGCTTGCTGCCCTCGTCGTTGCTCGCGTCGGGTTCCGCGGCATCGGGCGCGCCTGCGTCAGGCGCTGAACGGGCGGGCTTGCGCGTCGAGCCGCTCACAGCGGCGTCGGGCTGCGAAGCGTCTTCCAATTCAGCGCCAGCGTCGAGTGATGTGAGCTTGTTACTTTCGTCCGCAGTTTCCACGCTCGCATCATCGCGAGCAGCGGCATCCACGGAGAGCTCAGGTGCCTCGTCAGCAGGGCAACCCGCCAACCCTATGCATATGAGCGAAAAAACCATCGAGCAGACAAAAGAGGATTTCAGCACCAGCTCCACTCCATTCGGGCCCAGGATGGGCTTGCTGACCTGGACGTCGTATGCGCCCAAACCGTCAGACAGGATTCTCATCCGCCGCACGACGCGTCACACGCCGGGAAATTGCAGCAGCTCAGTCATCAGGACAGCGTTGAGTTCGAAGGGCGCGCGCTGAGGAGCGTGCGGCCGTTGGCGGACGACCAGGCTTGACCAGGAAGGCGCGTTCTGCGAACAACGCGTGACATGCGATCGCCCGATGCGCAAGCATCAAGACATCGAGCGGGCCGCAAAGGAATTGACCGCACCACTTCTGACGAAGCGCGCGCAAGCGACGTCCATACGAAACTGCACGCCAAGCAGCGCAGCTCATGGTTTCAGGTTCGGAACGAATCATATGCCTAGACACTTCTTCACATTTGCAAGGTCAGAGCGGCGATTTTCGTTTGCTGCTCGCAGTGGCTTGCAGGCCACTTGGTTGTGCTCGCTTTTACTCATGGCGCTGCCTGCACACGCGCAGCCAGCCCAGGACGACGCCATGCGTGCGGTCGCTCGACAGCTCGGCGTCGACGGCATCGAGGCGTACCAGAAGAACGAGTTCACCACGGCCGACGAGAAGCTCGAGCGTGCGTACCGGCTCTTTCCTGCGCCCACGCTCGGGCTTTTTTCGGCGCGCGCGCGCGTGAAGCTAGGCCTCTGGGTCGAGGCTGCCGAACGCTACCGGCAGGCGACTCGGAGCTCGCCGGAAATCGGCGATGCTGCGGCTCAGAAGACCGCACAGCAAGAGGCGACCCAGGAACTGGAAGCGCTGCTACCGCGCATCCCGACACTGACTGTTGTCCTCGCCCGCGCGATCGCAGCGGACGTCAGTGTTACATTCGATAAAGCCCCCTACGCTAGCGATCTGATCGGGATGGCCAGGCCCACTAACCCTGGCACACACCAGCTGGTCGCGACGCGCGGCAACGAGCGCGTCGAGCAGACAGTCACGCTCGCCGAAAAAGAGCGGAAGACTGTCACGCTCACTTTCGCGCCGCCATTAGCTTCGCAGCCGACAGCGGCAGCGCCCACTCTAGCGCCAGCGACGCCGACAGAGGCTGCCGAAACGGTCGTGCCGCAGCCAGCCCTCACTCACAGTGAGCACGCGCAGACAAGCGGCAGCATCTTACAGCCATTGGGTGTCGCCGCAGTTTCTTTGGGAGCCGTCGGGCTGATTACCTGGGGCGTGAGCAGCTTGATCGCAGACGGCAAGCTCGACAAATGCACCGAGACGAACGGAGAGCATTTGTGCGATACGCAAGACCAAGCAGATTCCTACCGCACGGCCAAGACCATCTCCATGGTCAGCTTCTGGTCTGGCGCAGTGTTGGCCGTTGGCGGCGCAGGGCTTCTGTTGTGGCAAGGCCGCGAACACAGCCATCAACAAAGTCTAACTCTACGTCTAACACCCGTCGGCGCGTCAGTACGCGGCGCATTTTAGGGTTGCTTCAAGTGACTCACACCTTTCAGCCTTACAAGCTCGCTATCGCGCTGTCCCTATGCTCGGGAGCGTGTACGCTCCCCGACGTCAAGGTAATCGACAAGTCTAACAGTGCACAACGCGGCTCGGATGCGGGGAACGATCGCAACGCTGACGCCGAGGTTTCTGCGCGCGATGGCGCAGCCGAGACCGCAAAGAGCTCGGGTGGTTCGACGGCACGTTCGTCCGGTGGATCACCTGCCCGTGCCGCACTTGGCGGCAGAGGAGCTGAGGCAAGCGATGCAGGCACTGCAGCTGATAGCAGCGCTGGCCGCGCCACCGAGCAGTCTGAGCCCGCGCCTCGACGCGCGTGGAGCAAGTCGGTCAAGCTGGAGCTCGGTACGAAGCCGACCAACCTCCAGTATGGCATCGACATGGAGGGCCGCGTCATTGCGTTATGGAACGGACGTGACGAGGCGGATAAACCGTCGGTGCTCTCGAGTCGCTACCTGGACGCGAAATGGACCGCGGCAGTCAAGGTGGCTGCGGAAATCGAGCAAATTGGGAGTCTGGCTCTACTTGCGACGGACCGCACTGGTAGAGGTGCAGCGCTAGTTTCCCGTGCGCCGGTTCTGACCACTATGGACGCGGCTTGGACACTGTCAGATGTGAACACAGATGTCTTCGTGGCCAACTTCTCGCAGGACGGAACTTGGGGCTCTGCGACTTTGCTTGGAAAAGTGGGCTTCATCGGTTCCGGTAGATCGCTTGTGATGAATGATGTAGGCATCGCAACCGCAGTAGCGAGACAATTCCTCGAGAACAGTTTTTCGAACTGGGCGATCTGGTCGAGTCAGTATCAATCCGACGCGGGATGGAGCGAAAGCCGGAACTTCGTGACCCCGCAGCCGGCAGACGACAGTTCGACCGAAGCGAACGCGTTACCGTTCGACGTCCCGGGAGACATGGATCTCGCGATCAATCACGGCGGTCGCACAATGGCGGTATGGGAGCGTGGTGACGGCGTGTATGCCACTGAGACAGGCGGCGGCGTGCGGATCGAACAGCTGGAAGAACTGGCTCCTCCTGGGAACTCGGCAGCGTGGGTGCACATAGGCAGCGACGACTACGATCGCAGCATCGCCACCTGGACCGTCTTCGACGGCACGCGCACGAACCTGCATTCAAGACGCTATATTCGCGGAGAGGGTTGGGGTCCTCTGACGGAACTCGAAGACAATGATGCCGACGCACGCAATCCGGGCTTGGCCGTAGACAAGCAAGGCAACGCCATCGTCGTCTGGGCGCAGTCAGACGGCACAACTACGGCGATCTGGTACAACCGCTATCAGGTAGGCCAAGGCTGGGGCGGTCCGCTGCGCGTAGAGCCTAAGAACAGCGCGAGCAATCCTGGTGACGCGTTCATTGCGATGGACGAGGGCGGCGACGTTCTGGCCATCTGGACTGACCTCGGAGACGTTCGAGCTGCTCGCTACCTGGTCGACAGCGGATGGGAGCCTGCGATTCGCGTCAGTCAGGACGATGCCAAGCCCCACGCAGATGATCCAACCTTACACATTAGCGTCTCCCCGACTGGCATCGGGATGGCAACTTGGCGCGACCAAAACGAAGCATACTGGTACAGCCGCTTCGAATGATAGCTAAAGGCAAGAAACGACGGTGGTTGAGGCACGCGCGCTAGCGGGCGGAGCCCCAGCATACCCGGAACTTACTTGGCTTGCGTTGATCCAAGTTCCCCGATAGACACCGCGATTCTCGACGACTCAATCGAAAATGCCTGAAGTCGAACCCATCGAAGCTGAACACAAGGGTGCTGCGGCGAAAGTCCGAAGGGTTCGAGCCGGTACGATCGCAAGCCCAACGAAGCGCACGCGTTCAGCATCCGCCGTCCCGCTGCCAACAGCGCGCGACGAAGCCGCCGCAAGAGAAGCTCAGACGCGTTCTGACACGATGGTGTCGCGGGTGATTTTCAAAGCCGTTCGATCTTTGCTGCTGATGGCGGCGTTGAGCGGCTGTTTGATAACCTTGTTGGAGCGCTCATCGCGATTCACCTTTGACGGTCTCAGCTTGCGTGTCCTTCACCCAGCCCACTGGCTCCTGCGCTATAGCAACTCGCCATCCGATCGAGCATGAAACGGTCCGAGCGACGCAGTAACACGGGGTCGGAAGCGCATACCACCTGAGCGCCGTTTGCGTATGCGCGCAGCGCTGCGCCGCGTCGCTTGATCGAGATCTGAAAGGTAGTTCGCGCAACTGCGAACACATGACTTCCCGGGCTTCGCAAAGCTGCTCTGAGACTGCTGGGAGTGTCAGGATAGTAGACGCAGGGAGCTTCGTTAGCGCGAGTCGAACACGGCGCGGGGAAAGCTTAGCTTGATTGACGCATTGGGTTTGGTCGGAACTGAGCGCATGTCACGAGCCCAAGAGCACCGCTCGCTGCATCGAATCTGGCTTTGCGTACTCCAGCCGGTTTCACACGTTGCACTGCCAGGCTCAGTGCGATCATCTGCCTGAACCTCGAGCAAGTACTCCTATCGAAAGCATGCTAGTCACAACAGCACCATGATCAAGATGGTGCTTGTGACAGCGTGCTGGGTTGTGCCTCCGATAGCACTCCCGTCCTGTGTTCTTCCCGAAGTCACGGGTGCAGCTGCACCTTCTGACATGCGACCAAGCGCCGATCCCGCGCGGTCGGGAGCTCAGGGCGACGAGGCCGACTCGCTACCAACGGCGAACGGAGAGCTATCTGGAACGATGATGACTCCAGCGCCGACGGGCGGAGCGCTCAGCAGCGGGTCGGCAGGAACCGCGGCACGTCCAGACGACGAAGGTCCTTCCGCCGGTGCCTCAGCGGCAGAACGCCCGAGCTTGCCGAATCAGGCGGGAAGCTTTGCGCCAACGTCCGATGCAGGGTCGTCGGCGACGACGGGCGGATCGTCTAGCGTTTGCAACGGGCAATGCGCCGATGGGTGTGTCGATACACAATCCGACGACGCGCACTGTGGCAGCTGTGGCCACAGCTGCGGAGGGGACGGTTGCATGGGTGGCCACTGTGTGCCGAAACTGGTGTTAACTGCTGACGACAGCCAGGAGGTTCTGGTCAACGCGCACGGCATATTCTTTACCAAGCAATCCGACGGGTGGGACACCTGGAATGCTAATAGCAGCGCGACTTTGTTTAGAGCCGATTTGGATGGATCGAATGCAACCGTCTCGATAGCAAGCGATACTTCCGCGGAACGACCCCCCTATAACCTCGTATTTGACCACGAAGCTGCTTATTGGGCCGGGGGAAGCGGCAAGATCTATAAGATTCCTCATAACAGTACCCACTCAGAGGTACTACCGAGTTTGCGAACGAGCAACAATATCGGAGTCGGCGGGGGCTATGTCTTCTTCTATACCGGGATGTTCGCAGACGATCCTCTGTTGAAGTCGTCGACGCAGGGCGGCACGCCGTCAGCATTTGGGATGGGCAGCGGTAACCTACAACACTTGGTCGGAAATGCTCAGGATGTGTATGGAATCGTCAACGAAAGCCCGGAGTGGATCAAGAAGGTCTCCGTCAACGGTGGACAAGTCTCCGCGCTCAATATTCCGGCGATGAGGCCGGACGGACTCGCGATGGATAGAGACAACCTCTACGTGCGATCCTGGATGGACCGTGTCGTAGTGAAAGTACCGTTGGCTGGAGGTCAGGCGGTGAAGCTCGCCGATGCGATGACATCAAGCATGGCGGTCGACGAGACGCACGTGTACATGGGCGGCAATGACTTCGTCGCGCGCGTTCCAATCGAAGGCGGACCTCTGGAACAGGTCGTGAATAGCTGGCCCAACGGCCAGGCCCTATTCGCAGGCATCGCGGGCGAGTACGTCTACATGATCGGCTTAGCAGGCCGCGAAATCTGGCGAATGCACAAATAGGCTCGCGCAAGTGGACGAGGCGAGTGCTGAAGAACCTGCTTCGTCTTTGTACAGAGTCGGCGAACGCGGATACATACCTCGGTACTATCGAGCAAAGCTAGCCGTGGACCACACCATCTGCAACTGCCCTCCTGTCAGCAAGCACGACCGAGGTTTCGATCTGTCGCTTCGGAATGCTCCAGTACTTGCAAAGCAGGCGTCTCTGTTCTGCGAGCGGCACCAGACTAAAGCCGTGCTTCTCGTAAAAGCTGATTGCCCAGTGCGCCGATGCCCAGGTGCCAATCAACACAGGTCTGCTGGCAAGGTCTTGTAAGTGCCTGAGAAGCGCATCGCCGATACCCCGCCGTTGCTGATCAGTCCGCACGTAGGCGTGACGCACAAGTGTCACGTCATGGACGTCTTGAACTCCCATGACGCCACCGATTGAACGATTCTCCATGTCATCAACGATGGCGCACGCGCCTATGCCGGCTCCGTTCCAGCGGATTGTTTGAGCGACCCATATATGTCTGGGGAGCATCTACGCAGTGAGATTGACGCGGGCGTGGTGTTTTTGCGGCTGGCAAGATGATCCATCTGGCACAGGGGCTCACCACGGACGGCAAGCTCTACCTCGCGCGCGAATGCACCTATAGCCAGCTGCAACCGCCGGTTCGCATACTTTCGCAGGCTTTTGTCGATCTGCTACCAGGCGGCGCGATCCAGGGCCAGATCTACCTGGAGGTCCGTGATGGCCGGGCTCCCTGCGAAGACTTGTTCTTCCTCACTGGCGAGGCCAACTAGCACTACTGCGCCACGGACGCCGCGCGTACCTCGACACGGGAAAGTTGGATCAGTTCGATCGGTTGTGAAGTCGTGCGAAAACCTGGTTGATTTCTCGCTCACGCGTGTTCTACCACGACCCCATGGCCATGCTGATGGATGCAGCGGCATCAGAGCGCCTCACCGAATACTTCGAGCTGGTCGCAGCGCTACTGGCTGGCTTTAATGCAGAACGCAAAGGGCGCGTAGCATTCCACTCTGTCTCCCGCTGCGTTCGCACAAGAGACGCGCCATACTCTCGGGCGATCAGGGAACTTCATGCTCTCTCCAAGCCACGCGCCCGGTACGCAGCTACCTGAGGCGCATGCTCCTCCGCCGATAGCGACCTCGTCTTCGGCGCACGTACAGTCTGTCGTGACGCCGGGAGTGTATACGCAGTCGTTAGATATGCGAAATGCGGTAGACGAGACGGCTTTGGCTGAACTGGCGTTGTCGGCCGCCGCTGCGTGCGCGGCTTCGGCAGCGTGAGTCGCTTCGACCGCGTATGGCACCGCGCCGAGCTTCGTTGTGCCAAGCGACTCGGTGTCGACGATCACTTCGACGTACGCATCGCTGTGCGACTTGATCGCGTCGACACACTCGTCCGCGAGCGGCAGCGAGAAATGTCCCGCGCCGTCTGTCCTGACCGCCGTGGGGTCAGTCTTGCAGAGCTCGTCTCCAGTCGTCTCGGCGCCCCGCCACAACTTCACCTGCACGATCTTGTTGGCGCCCGAGAGTGGCGTGCCGCTCTCGTCTCGCATCACGCCCGAATAGGTCATCATTGGCGCAGCAGGAAGGGTACCCGCTGCCAGCACCACGCCACCAATAGCCGCGAGCGCCGCGGCCGCTGCGGTCGCACCTAACACGAGACGTATCGTCATGGCCGAATCCCTCCCGTCACACACAGCCGCTTGCCACTGGAACTGCCCGGCTGTCCGCAGGACGTCGGCAGCAGCTCAATCATCGCTTCCGTGACGTGCAACGTCGTAGCAGCCGCGCCGGGCCGCAAGACTGTGACACCGCCGCTGACTTGCACGCGACCGCCCATCGGCCGCGATCCCCCACTGCCCGCAGTGAAGTCGCCTGCACCCCCCGCACCTCCGCGCGGAAGGCTGGAGTCCGGATCGTCGGGACGAGTTCCAGTGTCACCCGCGTCTCGATGCGTCACCGCTGTGCCGGTTTCGACGTCGGCATCGACTGAGGCATCCGTCACACCAGGCCCTTGCCACGCCGGCGTTCGTGGATCGACGCAGCGCTTCTTGCTAGCCGAGACCTGTCGACAGACATCTCCCTCTGGGCACTCGCTATCCGCGCTGCAGGCAAACCGCCCATGCGGAGGTTTCACCGTGCAGCTGACCGCGGCAGCTAGCGCGGCCGCGACGAAGAGAGTGCGAGTTGGCATCTAAATCGACGAGATGTTGCCACAGAGCTCGCCGGCTGCGCAGTGATACGGGACACAATCATAACTGTCAGTCGGCACATCCAAGTACAGGTCGACAAAGGTAGCGCAACGCATGCTAAATATTGGGAAGTCCGGTGGCGAACTCGCTCGCCAGAGGCCTCAGCGAATCTCAAAGTGGACGCAGCCATTGCGTTCCTTGATGACAAAGCCGGAGAACAGTTCGGGATGCGCATGTGCGACGCGCTTGATCACCTCGACCTGCTTGTCGTCGAGCTGGCTCGGCCCACCAACGTCGATCGCCTTGCCTTGCTGGTGCTTGCTCTTTCCCGGAGCAGAGATGGCTTGCCCAACACCCTTCACCATCTCCAGCACGCGTGCTTCGTGAAGCGTCAGGTCTTTTTCTGCTGTTTCGAACGCTGCCTGCCCGTACTTCGCGATGATGTCTTGCTTGTATGTCTTCTGGAAGAACCTGTGGAGGATTGCGCGTTGCTGATCCGCGCTCCGATAGCCGCTCACGCAGCTACTGCCTTCTGGCAACAGAGGACTCACCAGCTGCCACGCATCTTTCAGACGGCCAGACAACTGGACACCCGGGGCGATAGGCTTCTCGCGCCACGCCGCAAGCACCCTGTGCGTCTGCCCCTGAACCGCGATGACACCGTCGGGACGCTGCAGAAAGTGCCGCTGTAGACTCTCAATCGCCCGAACCAACCTATCGTCCACCGTCCCGTTGCAGGCCGAGTGATCGAGCTTGCCAATGCGCGCGAGCGCTAGCTGAACCGCTTTGACGTCCTCCGAGCGATTCGCGCAGTTCTTCCCAACCGCTTGTACCAGGAGAAGCCCATGCATACTGACCTCGCTGATAAACAGTATGACGCAGGGAACGCCGGTCCGCTAGCACGTACGACGTGAGCTAGATCACAGTCGTGCTCATACTGCCGCCGTTGGCTGCATGGGACCCCCCACTGAGCCACCGTGTCGCTTCGCAGCTCAGTACTCTTGGCGTCGCAAGAACCGCCTAGGCGTTTGAAAACCATCATCACGGCTTGTCGCGCAAACTGCTTCCCGCCTTCATGCTGCATGGTGTTCGTCAAGGTTTTCGAAGCGGGTGCACTCGCTTCGAAACAAGCATTTCACGGTGCCCGTGGGCCCCGACCGTTGCTTGCCAACGATGATCTCCGCAATGCCTTTGTCCGCGGAGTCTTCGTGGTAAACCTCGTCCCGATAAATGAAGATAATCGTGTCCGCGTCCTGCTCGATCGCACCGGATTCGCGTAGGTCCGAAAGCTGAGGGCGCTTGTCCTTGTTGCCGCGCGATTCGACACCGCGGTTGAGCTGTGAGAGCGCGATCACCGGCAGACCGAGCTCCTTGGCCATGCCCTTCAGCGAACGGCTGATCTCGCTGATCTCCTGCTCGCGGCTGTCGGCTTTTCCACCAGATCGCATGAGCTGGAGGTAGTCGACGACGATCAGCCCGAGCCCCTTCTCCGCTTTGAGTCTCCGCGCCTTGGAGCGCAGCTCGAGCAGAGTCAGTCCCGGCGTGTCATCGAAGAAAAGCGGCAGCTCTGAGATGCGCTCGGCCGCGCTGGTGAGCTTGGGCCAGTCTTCCCGCGCCAAGAATCCAGTACGAAGCTTGCTGGCATCGACGCGCGCCTCGCTACACAGAAGCCGCGTTGCAAGCTGCTCTTTCGGCATCTCCAAGGTGAACACCGCGACGGCGACCTTCCGCGCCGCGCACGCATGGATCGCCACGTTCAGAGCGAAAGCCGTTTTGCCCATCCCGGGCCTGCCAGCAACGATGATCAGGTCTCCTGCATGCATCCCAGCCGTCATACGATCGAGTCGATCGAAGCCGGTCGGCAGACCTGTGATGTGTTGGCGAGTCTCGGCGGCGTGCACGATCTGTTCGAAAGTACGCACTACAATCGGCTGCACGTGCTCGTACGGACTTCGAACCTGGTGCTTGGCGATCTCCAGGATGCTTCGTTCGGCGTTTCCCAGAAGCGCGGCCGCATTGTCCGGTTCGCCGTAGCCTTGCGGCGCGTAATCGAAACAAGCACCCTTTTGCGTGGAGCGACCTCGAAACTGGCAGGGCGGAGAGCAGGGTGGAGAGCGCCGACAGCGAGCTGAGTCAGGTGGAACAGCGCCGTAACGGCGCGTTTATTGAGGAGCGCTCACTCATCATCGCCTGTTTTGGCGCGCAGCACGCAAGCGTGTTC
>Ga0114940_10000775_pt1 | contig 13269 bp, 11 predicted proteins | sample ColdCreekSource_FD_87195 | JGI IMG/M metagenome (GOLD analysis project Ga0114940, IMG submission 87195) | Groundwater microbial communities from Cold Creek, Nevada to study Microbial Dark Matter (Phase II) - Cold Creek Source | ecosystem: Environmental > Aquatic > Deep subsurface > Groundwater ... | reverse complement strand
TTGTATCATGACATTGGTAAGATGCACGATCCCTTGGGATTCATTGAAAATCAAATGGGGGAGCCAAATAAGCACGATGAGATTAACGATCCTTGGGTTAGTGCCGAGATCATCAAAAAGCATGTTAGTGAAGGATTAGTGATGGCACGCAAATACGGTTTACCCAAGGCAATTCGGGATTTTATTCCCCAACATCAAGGCTCGTTACTCATTGTCTATTTTTACTATCAGGCAAAGCAACAGGCAGAAGCATCGGGAACTACGGTAGTAGAGTCAGATTTTCGTTATATTGGGCCGGTACCTCAGTCGAGAGAGGCGGGGATTTTAATGTTGGCTGATGGGAGTGAGGCGGCTTTGCGATCGCTATCCGATGCTAGCCCCAAAAAAGCCCTGGCTACCTTACAAAAAATCTTTAAGTCTCGCTGGCAAGATCATCAACTAGTGGATAGTGGACTAGCCTATGATGAGTTACCCGTGATTGCTGAAGTTTTTATCCGTGTTTGGGAACAGTTTAATCACAAACGGATTGTTTATCCTAAAGGAGCGTTGGATTTAGCCGCCAGAAATAATAAATTAACTTAAATTAGTATAGTTAGCAAAATTTTACTTGGAACTTATAAGGTTACTGTGAGTCAGCAAACATCATTACAGTCAGCTCAATTAAATCAGGCTCATGCCAGCTTGCAGCAAGCAATTTCTTGGTATTCTAGTTTTCGCCGTCATGGTAATTATGCTCCTAGCGATCGCCTTCAAGGGGCAGTCAAAACTGATTTACAATCTCTGCAAAATGCCTTGGAAAGACTAGATCGTCAGGCAATCCGCATCAGTACCTTTGGTTTAGTTAGCTGTGGTAAATCCTCCTTAATTAACGCCCTCTTAGAAGAAGAGGTGGTAGCCACAGGGCCTCTCCACGGCGTGACTCAATCCCTGACTATTTTGCGTTGGAATCCAGCTTTAGAATCAGGTCTAGATGCTGAATTGATTGATACTCCTGGTTTAGACGAGGTAACAGGAGAAGCCAGGGCAATTATGGCACGGGAAATTGCTCAAAAATCTGACCTAATTTTATTTGTGGTGGCAGGGGATATTACCCGCACGGAGTATCAAGCTTTATGCGAATTAAGAAGCACCCAAAAACCCTTAATTTTAGTTTTTAACAAAATCGATCTTTATCCTGATCAAGATCGCCAAAAGATTTATCGACAGCTACAAAAGCTCAACGTTGCCCATAGTGGTTCTAGCCTAGAAGACATTATTGCCCCCCACGAAATTGTGACGGTGGCAGCCAAACCCCAACCGATCCAGGTGCGAACTGAAGCAGCGGACGGCACTGTGACTAATACCTGGGAATACCCCGAACCACAAATCGAACCCCTCAAGGAGGCTTTATTACAGATTCTCCAAAAGGAAGGAAAATCATTGCTGGCACTGAACGCCCTCGTCCAGGCAAGGGATGCAGAACTGAATATTGCCCGTAAAACCATTGAACTACGTCAGTCAGAAGCCCAGGAAATCATTGCCAAATATGCCCGTTATAAGGCGATCGCCGTGGCGGTCAACCCGATTATCTTTGCCGACTTACTTGGGGGTTTAATTGCTGATTTAGCCCTGATTAGAGCCTTATCCAAACTCTATGGTTTACCAATTACGACTTTTGAGGCGGGGAACTTACTCCGACGCATCTTAGCCAGCGCAGGAGGCTTATTACTGGGAGAAGTGGGTAGCAGCTTATTTTTAAGCGTTGGTAAAAGCGGGGCAATTTTAAGCAGTGGCTTTGATAGTGGTGGGGCAATTACCGCTTATCTGGGGACTGCTAGTGTTCAAGGAGCGATCGCTGGCTACGGCACTTTGATCATCGGCAGAGTAGCACAGGTATATCTCGAACAAGGCTGCACCTGGGGAGAAATGGGCGCTTCTACCCTAATTAAACAAATTTTGTCTCAAGTAGAACCGAATACCATTGTTTATCGCTTAAAACAAGAATTGATGCAATTATCTTGAAGTTTTGGAATGACCATAACTCTTTGCGTCTTTGTGTCTTTGCGCGAGATTTACAATCAAAAGGTTTTTGATCGCAAGATGGCATTTGCAAAGTCGATCGCCTGTTGGTAGGTAGTTACTTTTGACTCTATCTGGGCTACTTGGATCTCCGTTAGTAATTCGCCAATTAGACGGGAAGGTTTAAGGTTTAATTCCCGCAGCAAATCGTTTCCTGTAACTAGACACTGGGGATAGGCGACGGGATCTGTGGGGTCTAGATAACGGTCAATTAGGGGATTGATAATTTCTTTTGGTGTTTCCAAGGCGATCGCTCTTGCCATCAACAGCAGGAAAATATCTTTGACCTCTAAAAACCAAAAGTACTGTTCTCTCAGGCTCATTGTCTGGGTCATTTGCTGTAGCTGGGGCAGATACTTCACTGTTTTGGTTACAGCTTTGACTTGATGGCGAGCATACTTTAAGCAGGTTAATTCGGCTTCCGCTAGATCAGGTTCTGAAGTTACTAGTACAGATAACTTGGTCAAGATCTTTAGCTCAGATTGATCCCCACCAATTTCCAGAAGTCCCTCTAAACCTGTGGTTATTGCTTCTAATGCTGCTATATCTACTTGAACGCTCTTTGGTAGCCAGAAATTTAATAAACCATCTTCATTGGCTGCTGCCAGCCATTTATTTCCGTGGGGGGCAACCAGTAGGTAATTCAATTCTGCCTGCACTCTCTCCGCTGCCACGGTGGATAGTAACGGGACGCGATCGCCAATTGCTTTTTTAGTTTCTGTCTCAATGGTAAAGTCCAACTGGGCAGCCTGACGATAGGCTCTAAGCAGTCTCAGCGGATCATCATCCAGGTTTTTATCCGCAACCATCCGCAGGAAACCCTGTTCTAAGTCGACTAAACCACCCAGAGGATCGACAAGTTGTTGTGACTTAAGATTGTAGGCGATCGCATTAATTGTAAAGTCTCGGCGGTGCAAATCCGTCTCTAAAGTAGCTCCTTCCTGACTCGCCAAATCTAAAGTACCCTGGTCAAATACTACCCTGGCAATTTCCCGTTCCTGATCCAAAACGACAAATCCGCCACCAAATAAATTAGCAAATTCTTTAGCTGTGGCGATCGCTTTTTCGGGCAATACAAAATCTAAATCTGGGGGATGGCGATAACGTTGCAGTAGAGCATCTCTGACGGAACCCCCCACTAAATAAGCGCCATCAGGCAATAAAGCTAAATCTACAGGAAAATCAACCTGGGCTAAATATGATTTTATTTTGGCTATGCTCATCGTTGGACTTTTTTGACTAGAATTACAATTAAAGCATTACAGCGCTTTTCAGTTGAGTAGAACATATCAGTCACATTTGTCTGCTAGACAGGAAACTCTTAGAGCTTAGAGCCTAAAACTAGCCAATCAATTGAAAACTGGTGTAAGCCTTGTAAAAAGCATATATCTAGATTAAGAACATGTGTATCTGTATTAACTGCCACTATGTAGACCATTGTCAAACTTATAACGCAGTAGAAACCCAGCACCAACAACCCCACTTAACGGAACATCCTACCTTTGAACCCCAAGAACCTAGTATCAATGTCAATATTCGTACCGAAGGAGACACTATTGAAATGGAATGGGACGTAGTGGGTTGTCAAAGCTTTGTGCAAGAGACTGGCAAGTGGGCAAGTTTACGTCCTGGGGAAGCTGTTCCCACTTGAGGGAATGGCTTGAATTTAGTTTAAAACTACCTTCGTTACTCCCTGGCGCATTTGCTTTTGTCTTCTCAACCAGGAATATTTAATCCCTGGACGCAGAATCGGGGCAAAGGTTTTTACTCCCCAACGAACAAAGGCGCTTTTGTGCAGTAGCTCCGCCTGACCCATTTCCTGTGCCTGGAGTTGCTGAATACGGATAATTTCTGGTTCTCTTTCCTGTTGGATTAAGGGTAATACCCCATCAATTTGACTTAAATTGGCTGCTGGATTACTCAATACAGGTACTAAGTAGTTGACAGCAACGATCGCATCACGAAATGCCATATTGATTCCTTGGGCGCGAATTGGTGACATGGGATGGGCGGCATCTCCTAGCAGAAGTAGTCCTGGTCTTGACCAGCGATCGCATCTACCGACGACAATTGATAATAGTAGCGGTTGAGTGAGACTAGCTTGGTGTTTCAGGATATGCTCTGCAAACCAAGAAGGTGAAGTGGTAGCTAATTTTTCTACCCAGTTAACATTTTGACCGTGGTAATTATCGTCTGGATGAAGTCCCCAGCCAATGTGGAATTGACCAGATGAACTTCTAAACAAGCCAAAAGCATCTCTACTCTGAAGATTAACAATGGAGTAAAAAATATTGCTGGCTTGGGCTAAAGCTCCAGAATCAAGTTTGAACCAGAGAATATTCGTATCACTTTGTAACTTGGTTAAATCAATTCCTGCTTTTTTGCGAATTATCGAATTACGTCCATCAGCAGCAATCACTAGATCGGCATTAATTTCTGTGCCAGAGGCAAGTTTAACGCCACAAATACGATTATCTTTTAATAAAAGATCTTGGGTGGCTTCTCCCTGGGTAAATTCAAAATGAGGATAGGTTTCCGCCTGCTGAATAATTGCTGCTAATAGATGAGGTTGTGAAACTAAGGTGGTACATTTTCCCATAGCTTCTATCGGCTCATTTACTTTAAATAAACTGCGATCAGATAATAAAAATTCCCAAGCATCAATAGTTCGATGGGGAATATCTGATAATAATTTGAGCAAGTCCATCTGTTCGAGGGCATCTAAACCACTGGGCATCAAACCTTCTCCTCGAAATTGTCGCTTAAAATCGCGCGATGCTTCAATTAGTTTTACTTTGATTCCTTTTCTCACTAGCATGAGCGCTAAGACTGCACCAGTTGGGCCTGCACCTACAATTATTACCTGCATCTATTACCTGCATCTGTATATTTACTTTTAGGGGGAATTAGCTTAACCTAAATTGATTGGTTTTAGCTCTTAGTTCTTGGTTTTTTCTCTTATCATTTTGAAAAATATGAGTTAAAATTCGCCCAACGGCTTAATGACACTATATGGAGATTAATCAATGTCTGCTCTTCGACAATCCGACTTTTCGACTGATTACTATTATCCCCCTACTCAACCCCAAGAAGCGGTTAAGCAACCTAACATAGTTAAGCGATCGCCTGCCAAAGTTTTCCAATCCCAAGCTTTTCATGATTCCAACACCCTCCCCAAGAATCTGAAAACCCTCTCCCTGATTCAAAAAGGCTCTTTTGCCTTGGCGATCGCCACTATGACTGCCAGTATTAGTCTTTATGCTTCAACGGTAAAGATTCCGAAGCTCTGGAGTCAGGAATATCAACATTTAGAAGATTTACAGCTACAAGAGCGGCAATTGGTAGCAGTGAACGAAACTATTAAGTTTCAGCTCGCTCAAGAAGCTTCTCAGGATAGTCAATTATCAATATCCAAGCCAGAATCAGCAATCTTTATCAGTCCTGCTCAAGTTCAGGCAAGAAAAGTGTCCGAGCTTGAGCAAAATCAGCAAAAAATAGCCGAATTAAAATACAACAGCTTGGGATATTAACTGCTCAGGACATACCTCTAGAGATGAAGATCCCGCAGATTAAGGATACAAAATGGTGGAAATAGCAATGATGATATTACTCTAGGTTATAGCGATCGCACTATCGTAGACCGAACAAAATAACCTAGAGCAAAAAAGTTTCAAGATGAGCTTAGTTGCCCACCAATAAATTAATGTTGATTATCAGACTAGTTACAGATATCAGATGCAAAATGATGGCAGTAGCTAACTTTTTAGTAATTTTCTTTTGCCGAGCGATCGCAATTTTGCTAACGATAGATATCTCATCGATGTCCAAGATCGACAACTAGAATAGTAAGTTTTTGGTCACTGATCTCATAGATTACACGGTAATCTCCTACGCGAATACGCCATGCGAGACGACCTTTTAGTTTCTTGCATCCCGACGGTCTAGGATTGACAGCCAAGTTATTAATAGCAGCCTTAACTTTTTTATATTCTTTCTCAGGTAATTTCGTTAGTTCTTTGCAAGCCCGTCTCAAAATCGAAATTTCGTAACTCATGAACGATTCTGTTCTATTTGAGCGATCGCTTCTTCAAAAAGAATAACTTCTTCATCAGATGAGATCGCTTGATCGTAAGCGCTCAGATCATCTAATTCTTCTTCCCGAGCAACATCTTGGGCTGCTTGCAAAATCAATATGCACTTTTCACATATATCTATATCTTGCTGCTCCAGCCATTCTAAATACAAATCTAGGATGACTTTGACAACAACCACGACTCCAGAAATACCAGCAATCGTACCGTACAAAAGTTTTACTTCATCACTTTGACTTGAGAAGCCCAATATATGTAATGAGATTGCTACTAGTAATATTGCTAATAAAGGAACAATCTTTTTCAAGATGTTTCCTCTATTTTTTATTCGATTTATAGCTAATTTAAATCTTAATTCTTCGCGCCTTAAATTTTCCTCATAAAAAGTTTCACTCAAATATTCGACTATTTGATAGTAGGGTCTGATCTCATGGCTTTCTACAAAAAAAATAGCTTTTTGTCTAGTTTTTTTGATGTCCTTAAAAACTTCGTAAGATGTATGTATGATAAGACCTAACAATAAAAACAAGGGTATGAAAAAACACGCAAGCAAATAAATTTCCGAACCTACAAAATCTGATTTAGCGATTACAAATGTTAATAGCAGAAAAAATGTAGCAGAAAAATAAGTAATTGATTCATATTTGTTTAGTGATAATGGATCTAAAAAGCCATGAAAACTATTACTTGAGCGCCTGATTAAGTCTTGATTGGTAAGAATAAACTCATTTAATACATGTAGAATTTCAGATGATATCTTGTTGGCTTTATAGTTTCTATCTTCTTCTGTGTTTGCTTCTAATAAATCACTATTCATACCAGCTACTTCTTTGGAGATAAAGTAATTTAGTTGTCAGTTTAAAACAACATATTTTTTGATATTAACAGAGTATAAGCTGTTAAGCGTTTAAAAAATTCCCTAGCTTCAACAACCTAACTATGATCGCAACAAGCACATTAAATACGATCAGAGCTTATCAAGGGCTATTTCCCCCTGATCAAACACTTCGCCATCTTTACCGATACCCTGAATTGCTAGCCTCTCTGGATAGACATCAATGGTGGCAAAGCTCAATCTTGCCGAGGAATGGGCAGTCCAGTCGGAACTAAATACAGGACGGGTGGATGCCCCTGCACCACAGGTTAAATAGGTTGTACCTTCAATGGGTTCGGTGCGTTCATAGTTGTGGTCGTGACCATTGATATAAAGCTGAACTCCATAGCGAGAAAACAGCGGGGATAGCAGATTAATTAGCTCTTCACTACTGCCATGAAGTCCAGAAGAGTATAAAGGATGATGGGCAAAGACGATTTTCCAAGTAGCGGTAGATGCTGCTAGAGTTTTTTCCAGCCATGCAAGTTGCCCTTTCCAGTCGGCATTAGAATTACTATCTAGGGCGAAAAACTGAGCATTTCCCTGGATAAAAGTATAGTAACGTCCATCCATATTAAATGCAGAGTAATTAACCTGATCCACGCCATTGTTGGTTATGATGTCATGGTTGCCTAAAACCGCATAAAAAGGTACTTGTTGTTTTCGGAGGAAGCGATAGGGTCTACCAAAAGTTGCTCCTACTAGTTGGATATCGCCAACATCATAAATGTTATCCCCTGCCATTAGCACTAGCTTGAAAGGATGCTGTTGATAATAGCGGTTCATGACATCGGCGATCGCCAGTTGTCCGATATTTCCTGTACCCACGTCTCCCAAGGCAACGAAGCGGAATGGAGAGGCAGATTGAGATGCGATCGCTTTGGAAGTTGCGGTTTTGGCTACTAGAGAACGAGTACCTAAAGCTAATCCTAGGGCGCTGCTTACCCAGTAAAAAAATGTACGGCGTTTCAACAGATTAATTTCTCCTTGAGTTTTTCCCAATTATCAATTATCAATTGTCAATTATCAATTATTAATTCTGCTTGGGTTTGATTGAGGGGTTGGGCAAAGAAATATCCCTGGGCTGCTTCACAACCTAAATTGGTTAAATGAGTTAGTTGATGAGGTGTTTCCACGCCTTCGGCGATCGCTTTCATCCCTAAAGAATGAGCCAGAGTAATAATCGTCTTAACTATTTCACAATTGTTTCCTGCTGCATCGATTGGGCTAACAAAAGAACGATCTATTTTAAGGGTATCCACAGGAAAACGATGGAGATAACTTAAAGAAGAATAGCCCGTGCCAAAATCATCAATGCTAATCTGAACCTGTTGCTGTTTAATCTGAGTCAGCAGTTCAATTGTTTTTTCCCCTTGATCCATTAGCATGGTTTCTGTTAGTTCTAATTTTAGGCTTGACCCCTTCAGACCAGTTTGGGCAAGGATTTGGGATAGTTTATCAACAAAATCGCATTGTTTAATTTGCTTACTAGAAAGATTAACACTAATATGCAAAGCTGAAGCAGCGGGATAAGTTAACTGCCAAGCCCGAAGCTGCCGACAAGCTTCCTCTAATACCCATTCTCCCAGGGGAATAATTAAACCAGTATCTTCGGCGATCGCAATAAATTCTCCAGGGGCAATAATCCCTTGCTGGGGATGCTTCCAGCGGACTAAAGCCTCAAAACCGATTAATTTAGTAGTTGCCAAGGATACTATCGGTTGATAGTAGAGGACAAAATCTTGATGTTCTAGAGCTGAACGCAAGTTGGTTTCCAGTTGGGATAGATGAATCGTCTGTTCATACATCTCCTGATCAAAAACTGCGTAACGCCCTTTCCCTAAAGCTTTAGCCCGATACATGGCAATATCCGCATCTCGCAATAGTTCCTGACCATTTTGATGATTAGTGCCACCTAAAACAATGCCAATACTCGCGCCAGAAAAAACTTTGTGTTCTTTGAGATGAATTGGCGAGGTGAGGTGTTCCAACAATCTTTCGGCGATCGCGATCGCGTCTTCGTAACCTTGTAAATCTTCTACCAGAATCGTAAATTCATCACCGCTCAAACGAGCTACTGTATCAAGGTCGCGAGAACATTCTCGTAGCAAATGAGAAATAGCAATTAAAAGCTGATCCCCTACTCCATGTCCCCAACTATCATTAATAATTTTAAAGCGATCAAGATCAATAAATAAAACCGCAAATAGATAATCCTGATTACGACGATGACGCTGAATCGCTTTGGTCAGATGCTCCATAAACAAAATACGATTAGGCAAGCCAGTTAAAGCATCGTGGAGCGCCTGGTGGGATAGTTGTCCCTGGGTTTGCTGGTGTTGAGTAATTTCTAGATTGAGCCGATCAATCATCTCTTCTAATTGTGCGGTTCGCTGCTGAACCTTCTGCTCCAATTGACTATTTAACTGGGCAATTTCAGCTTTGGCGGTTTGCAAAGCTAGTTGATGCTGAATTCGCACCACGATTTCCTCTGCTTGAAAGGGTTTGGTAATGTAGTCCACCCCACCAACCCTAAAGGCTTTCACCTTATCAAGTACATCATCAAAAGCGCTCAAGAAAATAATCGGAATATCGCGAGTTAATTCATCCGCTTTGAGTTGCTCACAAACTTGATAGCCATCCATATCTGGCATTTTAATATCCAGCAAAATTAACTGCGGTGGATTTTTCTTAGCGGTAATTAGTGCCATAGTGCCATTTTTGACGCAACGCACTTGATAACCTCGCTCCGTCAAGGAAGCAGATAGAACTCGCAAATTATCAGCGATATCATCAACTACTAAAATATTTCCCGTAAAAGAAGTTAATGGTTTAAGGTTCATGATTTTACCGCTGCTTGAGCTAAATTCATAAGGTGTTCAAAATCAAAGTTATCCACTTCTAGTTGAATAGCTTGGGCTAAAGTTTGATGTTCTGGAGGTATGCGAACTAATAATTCCCCAATTAACCCCTCATCAATCATGGAAGCTGCTTCAACAAGTTCTGTCAGCCAACCATCAGGCATCATGGCCAAGGCTTCGGAGGTTAATTCTTCGAGACTCTCTAAACTAACCTCCTGGAGATCAAACTGTTCATAAAGATATTGGACTCCCAAATATTGAGCCATTTTGGCAAAGATCACTTCTTCCCGAAAAGGCTTGCGGACAAAATCATCACAACCAGCAGAAAGTACCACGGCTTTTTCTTCCTCTAGGGTGCTGGCGGTTAAGGCAATAATTACCGTCGCTTGTCCTTGAAGATGAGCCTTAATCTGTTGAGTAGCTTCATAACCATTCATCACGGGCATTCGCATATCCATCCAAATCAGATGAGGTTGCCATTGTTGCCAGATAGCTACAGCTTCTTGTCCGTTAATTGCTGCTTGCACTTGAAAACCAATAGGTTGGAGTAACTTCAGTAATAATTGTCGGTTTTCAGGGCGATCGTCTACCACCAGAATCCGATATTCCTGTTGCTGGGGTTTGAGTCCCATGACTCTTTTGCTGGTTTTGAGTTCTGTAATCTGGGTTGATTCAGCCGCCTGAACTTGAATGTCAAATTTAAAGATCGTACCCTTGCCTAATTGAGAACTAACAGTAATTTCTCCCCCCATCAATTCCACAAACTTTTTACTAATGGGTAGCCCTAAACCTGTCCCTTCTTGAGATTGCTTACCAGCTTCTGTTTGGGTAAAAACTTGAAATAAACTGGAGATTTCTTCGGGGGCAATTCCTGCACCAGTGTCTTCAATCTCGAAGGTAATAATATTGTTGTTAGTTTGCTCTCTTGCTTCGCTTTTCACTTTCAGAATTACCCTACCTTGATGGGTAAACTTGATGGCATTGCCTAAAAGATTAATTAAAACCTGACGTAACTTTTTGTCATCGGTGTGGATGTATCGAGGTAGGTTTGAATCCCGTTCAATAATTAGCTGCAATCCCTTAGATTCAGCCTTCAGAGCTAACATTTCTGCAACTAGTTCTAATAATTCAGCTAGATCAAAATCAGTTGTATAAAGAGTCGTTTTTCCTGACTCAATTTTGGCTAAATCCAAAACATCGTTAATCAGAGAAAGCAAGTGTTCGCCACTGCGATTAATAATCCCGAGATTCTCCTTTTGTTCTGGAGTCAGGGATGGTTCACGGTTCATCAATTGACTGAAACCTAGGATCGCATTGAGGGGCGTTCGCAATTCGTGGCTCATATTTGCCAGGAATTCACTTTTAGAACGATTAGCCGATTCTGCGCTATTTTTCGCTTGCTCTAGTTCGAGGGTGCGACATTCAACACGGAGTTCTAATTCTTGATTGACGCTATCAAGTTCCTCATTCGTATGAGCTAACTTGGCGAAAGAGGTTTGCAACTGTTGTGCCATTTCATTAAAAGAATTGGATAATACTCCTAGTTCCACAATTCCCGTGACGGCTACTTTTTGATGCAAATCCCCCTGAGCGATCGCTCCTGCTGCCTTGCCCAGATTCAAAATTGGTTGGGTAATCCGACGAGAGGTAATTAACCCCATTAAAACAGCTACGATCAGCGCCAAAAAACACAGCAGGATCGTTGTTTTATTATTAGCATCTATCTGTGCCATGAAATCTGACTCGGGAATGACCACAACGGTTAACCAATCTATTCCCCGTAGATCTTGTAATGGTTGTATATAAACAAGTTGTTGTTTGCCGTCGAGTTCAAAAGACAAGCTTTGACTAGAGGTAATTTGTTGAAGATTGCTAAATTTTTCGCTTAAGTGTTTAGCTGTCCCCTGAATTAGAGGATTGTTGCTTTCGGTAGCCAGGAGTCTAACTTGCTGATTACCTTTTTTTAGATAAGGTGGTTCTCCAGTGGAACTAGCAATGATAGCTCCTGAACGTTCTAGAATAAAGGAGTGTCCAGAGTCACTAACTTCAATTTGGCGTAAAAAATCACTAATTTGAGAGAGAAAAATCTCCACTCCTAAAACGCCTTTGAGCTTCCCCGCTCTACTGTATACAGGGGCGACGGCTTTAATTTCTAAAGCAAAGTCACTCGAAGATAAAAAAACTTCACTCCAGGCTGGTTTTTCTCTAGTGTTGTCAGAATGAGAGTATAAAAAATACTCTTCGCCCTTAAATTTTTTGCTCTTGATTAATTTGGTGCGATTTCCCTGATGGTCAAGTGCATAGACATTACGGTTGTCGCCTGTGGATTGATCCTTAACTTTGGCAATAAATTGGCCCTGCTCGGATTTTTGCACACCGACAAAATTGTCTTGATTATCTATGTAGAAAAGATAATGAACAATTCCATGAGCTTTAATTTGACCATAAAAGAATTTCTCTAAAGCGGGCAGATTTTCTAGATTGAGATTACCATTTTCGGCGATCGCCACTAAAACTTGATTGACTAGATGAGGTGTGGTTAAAAAACTCACTGTTTCTTTCTCAACCCGATTAGCAACTTCCCCTTCTAATCTATTTGCTAACTCCTCTATGGATTGCTGTCCATTTTTGAAAGAAAGATAGCCGACTAACCCCACGCCTCCCAGAACTTGAAGTACAAAAGGCAATACCAGGACTAGACGAAGTGGTAATCCTTTAAATCTAATGGCTGATTTACTATCAAGTGTAATTGGGGGTAGCTCGTCGTTAGCGATCGCATCGGTAATTTTAAAATTCATCTAGTTACGGAGATCAAGACCAGAATAAGCAAAATAATTATTCTCTAGTTAGATTTCCCAAAAACTTCCTTAAAGTAACAAAATTCATAAATTAACGGCGGATTGGGCAAGATTAATTAAGTTTTCAAAATCAAAGTTATCCACCTCTTGTTGAATAGCTTGGGCTAAAGTTTGATGCTCTGGAGGTATACGGACTAATAATTCCTCAATTAACCCCTGATCAATCATCGAAGCGGCTTCAATCAGTTCTGCCAGCCACTCATCAGGCATCATCGCTAAAGCTGTGGAGGTTAATTTGTCCAGATTTGCCAAGGAAACAGACTCCTGGAGAGCAAGATTTTCATATACATAATCCACCCCTATATGTTGAGCCATTTTTTCAAAGATCACCTCTTCCCGAAAAGGCTTGCGGACAAAATCATCACAACCAGCGGAAAGTACCACCGCTTTTTCTTCCTCTAGGGTGCTAGGGCGTGTCATCAATTAAAACTAATTCAACCAGATGACAGCAGCAGCCAAATGAATCGCACCCAAAAAGTTGACAGCTAGCTTGTCATAACGGGTGGCGATCGCTCGATATTGTTTGA
>Ga0114940_10000774_pt1 | contig 13275 bp, 12 predicted proteins | sample ColdCreekSource_FD_87195 | JGI IMG/M metagenome (GOLD analysis project Ga0114940, IMG submission 87195) | Groundwater microbial communities from Cold Creek, Nevada to study Microbial Dark Matter (Phase II) - Cold Creek Source | ecosystem: Environmental > Aquatic > Deep subsurface > Groundwater ... | reverse complement strand
TTCGCCCTTACGCAAACGCTCTGTACGCTTGTCAAGTTCGTCGAGCTTCTTGTCGAGTGCTTCTTCGCGGGTCACAAGGCGTGTTTCTAGGCCTTTGAGCTCCTTGCGCCGGGCTTGGTCGTCCTTACGGCTCTCCTCGGCCAACTTGAGCGACTCGTTACGGGCGTCGGCCACCATTTTGTTAGCCTCTTTTTTGGCCTTTTCTATTTCTTTGGCAGCTATGTCAGCAGCACTTCCGGCTTTACGCTTAGCTAGGACGACATTGGCGCCATATCCAGCAGAACCTCCGAGTACCACAGCAAGCACTATGGCTATGAGTTCCATGAGTTTTTCCTTTCTGTAATTGCAGATATAGCCAAGCTAACGTCGCTATCACTTCTCTAGTTGGCGTGGTATATCTGATTGATCGAATTTACATGTACGTTGATTGCGGATAGCTAGACAACATATTTACAAACAGTAAATCTTGTGTAGCCATATCCTTACCCTAGAACTATACGCTTACCATCATAGCCCGGTCAATATGAGTCGCTTGACAAATTATTTACGTGGCACTGTAATATTGGCTTCGCCACCGTACACCGGCATTACTAAACGGCTATTCTCACCTTGCATAAGTCGGGTAATGCCATCATCAATCCAGCTATCACCTTGAGCGCCAGCTACCGCTATGTCGTAGCTGTAGGCCAAGGCATTGGCGACTGTCAGGCCGATACGCAGTCCCGTAAAACTCCCAGGGCCAGTAAAAGCCACCACACCGCCTATATCAGACCAGTCTTTGCCGGCCGATTGGAGCAGCTCCAATAGCCGCTGATGGACAGTGCGTGCCAATTCCCGATGTGCTGGCCAGGTATGGTAGGCCAATTGCTGCTGGTCTTGGTACAAGCCAATTTCGGCCTCTGGGCTGTCGGTACGGATCGTTAGTATAATCATGCCTGGGGCGCTCCTTCTAGTAGATAGGCAAACTTTTCGGCGTAATCTGCATTAATTATGCGCACATCTTCGCCGCTAGCATCTCGTTCAAGCTTAATACTGAGCCGGTCTTCTGGCAAGATGTCTTTTACGATATCGGACCATTCAACTACAACAACTGCCGTCGGGTCATCAAGTATTTCGCGTAGTTCCTGACGAGTTATGCCCGCATCTTGCAGAATATAAAAGTCGAAGTGATGGATGTGCAGACTTTGAGAGTCATATATTTTGCTTAAGATAAACGTTGGACTGCCAACAACGTCAGAACTGCCTGCGCCGCGGGCCAAGCCACGCACAAAGGTCGTCTTACCACCGCCAAGGTCGCTCGAAAGCTCTATAACTTCGCCGCCTTTTAGCCGTCGGCCGATAAATTCGCCCAAGGCTTCGGTCTGGTCGCATGAAGTAGTCTGCTGTTGGTAATGTCGGAGGTCAGCCATATTTTCGATACTATACCGGTTATACCCACACTACGGCAAGTTTCTGGAGTATAATAGCTATGTTATGTTGCAACTCAGTAACGCCCTTGCCAACAAAGACGTCATGTCACTACGTACCGGCACGCCTGTTGCTAAGATAGTGCGGCCCATCATCAATCCAAACAATCTTAAGATTGAGGGTTTTATTTGCCAAGACAGTATCAATAAAGAAGAGCTGATTCTGGTCTATCAGGATATTCGGGAGCTATTACCCCAAGGCTTTGTCATCGATGACCATGATGTGCTGGCCCGCCCCGACGAACTCGTCCGCCTCCAAAAACTGCTCGAGTTAGACTTCCAGTTGCCCAACATGTCCGTCTACAGCAATAGCAAAGAGAAACTTGGCAAGGTTGCCGATTACGCCACCGAGGTTGAATCAATGTATATTCAAAAGATCTACGTCGCTCAGTCAGTATTCAAAGCATTTACCGGCGGGCAGCTGAGTGTTGACCGCAACCAAATTATCGAGATCACCACCAGCAAGATTATCATCCAAGACCCGCTGCAGGGCACGCCAGCCAATGCCACGGCGCTAGCCTAGGTAAGCAAATCCCGTGAAGAAAGCTTACTCGTTATCAATCCAACCTCGGCCAGCCATCGATGCTCAGTGGTATGCTCGATTGCAGCAACTAGATAGTAGCTCATCGGTTATCGGCTTGTCGACCGAGCTCTTTAGTGTGCTTGGGCCGTCGGCCGATTCGCTAGCTATACGGCGGAGTGATTACGAAACAAAAGGCATAATACCCCTGTTACATCCAGAAAATGTCGATGTAGCGGCATTGCGCGCTGCCATTAGTGATACCAAAACATTATTAAAAGACATTAAAACCCACGAGCGTAACCTTGTCGTTCGTCGAGCATATGTGCAACGTCTCCAAGAAACGGTATTACACTGCGAGCTGCTACTAGCCGCCAGCCAGTACGACCACAAACGCTACGCTTCATATAACCGGATGATCTATGGAACAGCTAACAAACCGGTCTTTGCGGCCGCCTGCGCTTGGCTACGTCACCACGCTAACGCGTCATTAGCAAGCGCCAACCAATCGGTTGCCCGCTCAGCGGCGGCAGCGTTACAAGCCGTCCCGGACCCGCATGGCTCTATGCACCATATTGTACCGCGGTCATCAACTTTCAAGCGGCTGCGCGACTTGCACTATGCGCAAAATGGCTACTTCGACCAGCTGCTTGGGACTGGCCAGCTGCCAGATTATATCGACGCTGCAAGCGGCGACCCGATCGTACAGGCAGCTATCAAAGCGGTAGGCTCAGACTATCAGATTGCCGACGCCGACGATGGATTATGGGGAGTTGTCCACCATCAGCGACAAGTCGTACGCCCGCCAGACTACCGCTTGCCGCGCGATGAATTTATGGGTATTGTCGCCCACGAAGTTGGCAGCCATCTATTAGAACGCCTTAATGGCGCCCGACAACCCTTAAGGTTGCTAGAAATCGGGCTCGACCGTTACGGCGCTGGTAACGAAGGCCGGGCCTTCCTCCGTGAGCAAATCGTGCGCCACTCAGCCTACGACATGCTCCAGGAAGCATCCTGGGAATATATCGTCTTATTGCATCTCAGTGTCTCGCTGGCGAGTGGTGCGTATGGCAAAGCCTTTAGCTTTGACGAGCTCTATCGCACGATATATCCGATCTGCTTGTTCTTCCAGACTCTTAAACAGCCCGATAACCCGGTCTACGCTGAAGTTAAGGCGCGTGACGAAACTTGGCAACTGCTTGTACGTGTCTGCAGCGGCACCGATGGACAAGGCGGCGCCTACCACAAAGATATCGTCTATCTCGAAGGTAATGTAAACATTTGGAAACTTGCTAGGTTCAACCCTGCCATAGTTTTATACGGTGATGCTGGCAAGTTTGATATTACGCGACTTGAGCATCGTTGGATTGTACGTTCGCTATCGCACTCTTAATATCTTCGTAGCCAAAGCCTTGACGCGCCAGATATTGCATCAGCTTAGTCTGATCCTGGTATTTTGACTGTCGTTGCTTTCGGACTATTAGTGCATGCAGCTCGGTCTGATCTTCGGTTTCGTCATCGCGCAAGACTTGTTCAATAATTTCCGATGACACGCGCTTGGCGCGCAATTCCTGTTGCAACTTGCGTTTAGAGGTTGGCCGCAGCAAATGGCGGTTTTCTACCCAGGTCTTGGCGAACACTAGGTCATTAATAAATCCATAATCACTTAACTTGTTAAGTATACTTTCAGCTAATTCGGGTGAAGCTTCTTTGCGTTGCAGATATGATTCCATCTCCCAGCGGCTGCGCAGACGCATCGCCGAGTACCGCAAGGCATTGCCATAGACTTTGTCTTCTGCCGATAATTGTTTATATCCTTCAACCTCTGCCGGCTCCAGCTCTTGGCCATTGGCTAGCCTGGCTTTTAGCAAGGCTATCTCGCTCAGACTAAAACTATATTTGTCATCAACATACACCGAATAGCGGTCTTTGCGACGGACTTGCTGCTTGATTGCCGTAACTTTCATACGCCCTACCTATCTTATGTATAGCCACTTAGTAGACAAGGGTTATTATTACCGCCACCAACGCCACAAAGCATGGGACCTCGACCAGCACACCCCAAGGTCGTTCACCCCATTGGATCCAGCTATGGAAGCGGGTTAGCATCAGGCTAGTAGCATTGACGCCGTAACGGTCATAATAGAAATAACGGAAGATCCAAACAGTATCTGGCAAAATGGCTAGGCCTACGGCTGCAAACACCCACCATGGCTGGCCCCAGAGTAGAAATATCAGGAGCGGGATGCCGACAATATTAAGACCCTCTACAAGCCATGTGGTCTTATAGTTGAACCAATCGATGACTATCGCCTCTTTGCGGCCGTAGTGAGGCATGATATCAAGCAAGTAATGGGACACTAAAGCAACCAACATACCTACGACAGGTTGTTGGATGGTCAGGGCTAATGCCGCGCCAGCGTAGAGATGATTGCTAGTAGTCATAGCCCCATTGTAACAACTTAATAGTAATACTTACTTGAACTGCCTCACATAGCGCAAAAAAAGAAAAGAGGGCTATGGTCAGCCCTCTTTTCTATAAGCTGTAGTTAGGCTTTAGCAGCAGCTTCGCGAACCTGGTCAGCGACTTGATCCATGACGGCTGGATTTTCGGCCAGATAGTTCTTAGCAGCTTCGCGGCCTTGGCCAATCTTCTGGTCATTGTAGGCAAACCAGGCGCCAGCTTTGTCAACGATCTCATACTTGACCGCTAGGTCGATGATATCACCAGATTTGCTGATGCCCTGGTTGTACATGATGTCAAATTCGGCTTCGCGGAATGGCGGCGCTACCTTGTTCTTAACGACTTTAACCTTACAGTGGTTGCCGATGACGCTTTCGCCCTGCTTGATCTGCGAGGTACGACGGATATCCATACGTACCGAGGCGTAAAACTTAAGGGCGTTACCGCCAGTAGTGGTCTCAGGATTGCCAAACATCACACCGATCTTCATACGGATCTGGTTGATGAAGATGACTGTCGCCTTAGACTTATTAATGACACCGGTTAGCTTACGCAAGGCCTGGCTCATCAAGCGGGCTTGGAGGCCCATGTGGCTGTCACCCATGTCGCCTTCGATTTCGGCCCGCGGTACCAAAGCAGCTACGGAGTCGACGACAATGAGGTCGACGGCATTGGAGCGGACTAACGTCTCGACAATCTCCAAAGCTTGCTCACCATTGTCTGGCTGGCTCAGTAGTAAGTTTTCGATGTCAACACCAATACGCTTGGCATAGGCTGGGTCAAGGGCATGTTCAGCGTCAATAAAGGCAGCCGTACCGCCGGCCTTTTGGACTTCGGCGATAGCGTGCAGCGTCAACGTAGTCTTACCAGATGATTCTGGACCATAGATTTCGACGACACGCCCCTTAGGGATACCGCCGCCAAGGGCTAAATCTAATCCGAGAGAACCAGTCGACATAGTCTCCACATCAACATCAGTGCGCTCACCAAGCTTCATGATCGAACCCTTGCCGAACTGCTTAGTAATTGTCTCTAGAGCCAAGCCAAGAGCCTTAGCCTTGCCTTCTTCGGCAGCTGAAGTCTTAGCGACTTTAGGTTCGCTCTTGGCTTTCGCGAGAGCCTTGCTATCTGCTACGGGAGCTTTGGTGTCCTCTTTAGTAGTTTGTTTTGCGTCAGATGTAGTATCTGTCATATCACCTCCTTAGTACGACCTATAGGTTAAAGCATTTATATGCTGGGCCTCTTCACTCGTTCCATTAATTGTAGCTTACAAGCGGCATTTATAACAGTAGCCAGCGACATATGCCAAGTATTTTTTTACATTTTGTCAAAGCTTATGCTTAACCGGGTAATCTTATAGGATTACCCGCCCACACGTAAGGCCCGTTGTGAATCCCACCTTTTTATTTGCAGGATACTCGCCATCGTCGTGAGTTTAGAGCTGGCACGTCGAACACCTGTGAGATACCTACATCATTAACGAGATTCACACCGATACCCTTCCAGCTATATGCATATTTGCTATGCTTATGTTTTTAAATGGCATTTTGAGCAACTGGTTTGAGTCGGAAACTATGTTTCCATCGATAAGACCTCAGTCCGTAAACTGGCGCCTTGTACAAGCAGCCTTGTAGAGAATTAAGGTCTGTCAAAATTAAGCATAAGCCGAGTAAATTCGTATACGGCAAGACGAAGCCGCTCGTCTATCCGACATTAATAAAGATGTTGGAAATTCTCATTTCTTCATCCTTACTAAGGTCGATGAACAATGGAGTTTCGTAGCGCTCAACTTGCTGGTATAGCTCATCCTCATTAGTGCGAGGGTATACATGGTAGTGAGTATGGTCGACTTTTACACGGCCCTGTTTCATATTAATGATGCCTTCTACAAAGGTGACATCATGCGTATAGCCGACTCCCTGGCCGAAAAGTTACTATACGGCCCGCATATTGTAATTAGTTGTAATATATGTTACAATAGTAATTAATATGAGCCATTCTCTAGAGGTCGTAAGCTTTGCCTATGATACCCCCGAAGCCATACTGGCCGCCGAGCTAGCCGCAAAGGAAATTAAGCTTGTTGACTGCCATGGGCAACCTACGTCAGAGGCCATGGAAACGTATGCTAACGTCTTACGTTGGGGTGGTGTGAACTACAACATCGCTGATGAAAGCGGCGAACTTGTTGCAACCGCCTTTGTTGAGCACGGCAAAGATGATGATTGGGAGCCGTATGCCGAGATTAACGCTTTTGCAGTCCGAGGTGACCGAAGAGGTAAAGGATTGGGGCGAATCTTGCTACGGCATGTCGCCGAACAGGCTATCAAACGCTGTGATATAATCGTCCGTCTGACCGCCGAGAGCGAATCCTTTTATATGCACTTTGGCTTTGTAGAGGACGAATTCAATACATCAACACAGATGCACGCCGACCCATCCGACATCCTACGCGCGTAATTAACAAACTACCTTTAGTATGTGTTCTGCTTTTGGCCGATAACTGCTAAAATAGGATAAGAATGAGCGTAATAACGCGACGGGATGGGCACTGTTTAAGGTGGGGATATACTCTTCCTGTATCTTTGCATGGCCGTAACCGGGGTGTGATTGTATGCGCATAGCCGACTCCCTGGCCGAGAAACTGCTGCGGCAGGCCAAAATTACCGACGAACAACTCGCCACGCTGCGTGAACAGGAAGAACACGAGAAGAAACCGCTCCAGGATCTGGCCATCCGCAACAACCTGATCACCGAGAAAGAGCTGACCGCCCTCTACGCTGCCGAGATTGAGGTGCCGCTCATAGAGCTGAATGCCCGCGACATCAAAAAAGAGAACCTTCACCTCTTGCCAGAGCGTATTGCCAGGCAGTACCACGCCATTGTCTTTGATGTTGACGAGAACAAGACCAAACTAGTAGCCATGGAAGACCCGGATGACATCCAGGCGCTGAACTTCTTACAGAAGCAACTGGGCAACGATATGCGCGTTTACATTACGACCGCCAGCCTGTTGCAAGCGGCTCTTGACCAATACCGCGAAAATGTCGGCTCCGAGCTGACCAAAGTTATCTCGGGCGAAGAAATGGCCGAGGCCGAAGTCGAGGATGTCGACGAGAGCGATCTGGCCGAAGATTCGCCAATCGCCCAAACAGTCAACCTTATTATTGAATACGGCGTTAAGTCCGGCGCCAGTGACATCCACATCGAACCACGCGAAGGCTATGTCACTACCCGCTACCGTATCGACGGCATGCTGCGCGAGGCCAACAAACTGCCCCGCAAAGTGTTGAACGCCTTAGTATCACGTATTAAGATCTTGTCTAACCTCAAAATCGACGAGCACCGCGCACCCCAGGATGGCCGTTTCAAGGTCCAGGTTGGTGGCAATATGTACGCTTTGCGTGTCTCCACCCTGCCGGTGGTTGATGGCGAAAAGGTAGTTATGCGTATCCTTAACGAGGGCAACAAGGCATCCGACTTACAGCAGCTCGGCTTCTGGGGATACTCCAAGCAGATGCTAGAGCGGGCTATGACCCAGCCACATGGCATGATCTTAGTAACCGGCCCGACCGGTTCTGGCAAGTCAACAACACTCTTTAGCGTACTTAGCAAACTTAATACTCCAAATGTTAATATCTCCACCGTCGAAGACCCTGTAGAATACCGCATCCCCGGTGTCAACCAAACTCAAGTCAATCCGGTTGCCGGCATGACGTTTATCAACGGCCTCCGCGCCCTGTTACGTCAAGACCCGAACATCATAATGGTTGGCGAGATCCGTGACGGCGAAACCGCCGGGTTAGGCGTCCAAGCAGCCTTGACTGGGCACTTGGTCTTTTCTACGCTACACACCAACAACGCAGCTACTTGTCTGCCGCGCTTGCTAGAAATGGGCATTGAGCCATTCTTGATCGCCAGCACCATCCGCGTCGTTATCGGCCAACGCCTTGTACGCCGACTTTGCCCAGAATGTCGAGAGGTCTACCAACCCGACGCCGCCGAACTCAAGATCCTCAGCCACACCTTTAAGTTTGACGGTAGCAGTACGATGGCCGTTATCCACTCCCAAGAAGCCCAAGCCTTTGCTGACGGCATTGGCGTATCATCGGTGGCCATCGCCAAGGACGCCAAGACCAAGTCGCCATCCGACGAGCTCAGCACTACAGCCTCTGCCGTGCACCGGCTATACAAAGCCCATCCTGACGGCTGCGACGCCTGCAACCACACTGGCTACAAAGGCCGGATCGGCATTTATGAGGTCCTAAACAACTCTACCGAAGTCCAAAAGCTGATTGTCGGCAACAGCACTAGCGAGATCCTAGAAACCACCGCCATCCGCGAAGGTATGATCACCATGCAATTTGACGGCTTTATCAAAGCCCTGCGCGGTGAGACAACTATCGAGGAAATCCTAAGGGTCACCAGCCAGGAATAATATGAAGTTCATATACAAAGCCCAGACAAAAGACGGCAAGACCATCAGCGGCACCTTCGAAGGCCCCGACAAGCAGTCGCTTGTGGCAGCATTAACCAAGCAAAACGCCAAGCCAATCCTCATCCGCCTGGCGAGCGAAAGCGAAACTCTCAAGTCTGCCAAAAAAGGCAAGGTCAAGCTCCGTGACTTGGTAATTTTTACCCGCCAGCTGTCAACAATGGTCAGCGCCGGCGTACCATTGCCCCGCTCATTACAAACTCTGGAAGACCAGGCCGAGAACAAGTACTTTAAATCGGTGATTGCAAACATTAATAAAGATGTGGAGTCGGGCGTATCGCTCGGTGACGCCTTTGGCAAATATCCGAGTGTGTTCTCAGAAATCTACGTCAACATGGTCAAGGCCGGAGAGGCCGGCGGTATCCTGGATAGCATACTTAAGCGCCTGGCCTCGCAGATCGAAAAAGATGCTACCATCCGCAAGAAGATCAAGGGCGCTATGACCTATCCGGTGGTCATCCTGGTCATCACCATTCTGGCGTTCTTTGGCCTGATGATTTTTGTCATACCTAAGATTGGTAAAATCCTCAAAGACTTAGGTGGCGAAGATGCCAAGCTGCCAGTCTACACCCAAGCGCTACTCAATATCAGTAGCTTCTCTATCAGTAATAGCATCATTGACCATATTCCATTAATAAACATGATCCCGCTGATTAACCGCATACCCAACATACTGTTCATACTGTTAGCCGGCTTCATTGCCATGACGTACTTGCTAAAGTATATAAAAACTCCCAGGGGTAAGCTGCAATTCCATACACTCTTATTAAAGACGCCGGTTCTTAACGTTATTATTACTAAGATTGCCGTCGCCCGGTTTGCCCGGACCTTCGCCGCCCTTACCAGTGCAGGGGTGACGGTGCTTGATGCCTTAGAGGTTACTGGTGGCGCTATTGGCAATAAAGTTATTGAGAACGAGCTGAAAGCTGCGGCTAATGATGTCCGTAATGGTAAGCCGCTGTCAGAGCCGATCACCGCCAGCAAGCACTTCCCACCAATTGTTGCCCAGATGCTGGCCGTTGGCGAAGAAACCGGCCAGATGGATACAATTTTGGTCAAAGTGGCTGACTTCTACGACGAAGAAGTCGATACGGTCATCGACAGCCTAAGTTCGATCATTGAACCGGTGATGATTGTCGTGATGGGCGCCCTGGTTGGCTTGATCGCTGCCAGCGTGATGGGTCCGATCACCTCGCTCAGCCAGAATGTTGCAGAATAATTTGCTCGGTGCCTATTTTTTCTGTGCATAAGTTGTAATATTGACTTGACTCAACAATTCTTACGGTTATAATTTACATCAGGTACTGATATAAATGCGCGTATTAACCTTACGTCGACAGGTATCAAGATCAATACAAACAAGGTTACAATTAAACATAAGGAGGGTGGGCACCTATGTTCTCACTTAAGAAACAAAAGGGTTTCACTATTGTGGAGCTCCTAATCGTGATCGTCGTGATCGGTATCTTGGCCACTTTGGTCATCGTAACCTTCTCCGGCATCCAGCAAAAAGGCCGTGATAGCCAGCGCAAGACTGACATCAACGCACTTCAAAGCCATGTCGAAGCATACTACGCCCAGACTGGTACCTACCCAACAATGGCAATGCTGAACACTCAGGCATTCCGGACTACGCACATGAAGGGTCTTGACCCAGAGGCGCTTAAGGATCCAAAAGCAACCGGTGCTGACCTAGCAGCCGCAGCTACTGCAACACAGTATGGCTATACAGCAACTGCCGGTGGAGCTGCCTGTCCTGCGGCCACCGGTACCGGTGCAGACATGGTTTCTACTTGTGACGGTTACAGCCTAGCTGCTGACCTCGAAGGCGAAACAGCTAACTACACCAAAGCCAGCAACTAGTACAAACTAGAAGCAAAACTTATAAAAAGAGCGGGTTCATCCCGCTCTTTTTATTTTTTCTGGCCTTTAGCTTTTGCTTCAAGATTTTTCTGTGTCTGTACTAAATGCGGATATAATGATTCACTAACTAGCGCCAGTTGCGCAGCAGCTATCTGGGCGTCGCGCTTGCTCATCCCTCGACCAACTGTCTGATACGCCTCGCCTTTGCTATCGCTAAACGTAATTGCACAGTTATGGCTTCCGCCGTCTGTATTGTATGTATAGGCGAGGTCAGTAATCCGTCCCTTGTCGCGTTGCTGCGTCAATATCGCTACCGAGCCGCCACCCGCAATCAATGCCTTAAGTTTTGGCGACAGCTTTGCCACCTGACTGGCAGCCTTCTCAGCATGTAACTCTTTGGCTAATTTTTTAGTCTTTTGGGACCGTTCGCTAGTCACCCCGGCATTGTCCTTGGCGAATTCATGCCAAGCGACTATTGCTTCATGGTCAAGTAATTTCTGCGCCGCCGACTCGCTTGCCTCATTTTTGTTATTGCCTGAGCCTTCGGCCGTCAATACCGTGCCGTCTTTGAGCGTTATATGTACTGTGGCAGTAAATACCATGTGCCGGCCATGTCCAATAATATGTTCGACGGCGTATTCGACTTTGCCTCGGCCCCTTGCCTGTACAAAACTATGGAGCGTCGTACGGGCATTTTTGACTACTCCGCGTTCAGTAAGTGTCGGGAAAGCATTTTCGCTCAATTCTGAGAGGTTTGAAACTACGCCGAGTGCTTTAATGTTGGCAACATACTTAGCAACCTTAAGCGAAAAGCCTTCACCCGACACCTCAACCGTACGGCCGTCTAACGTCGTCACTGTCACCGTATGGCGGGCAACTTGGTCTGACCCTGCAGGAATGGGCAGTTGCCTAACCTCTCTTAGCATGCCGGTTTGCCTACCGTGGTTCAAGATGTACATCGCGTTGTACTGTTCCCTTACCATCCGTCCAAAAACCTCCTTGCGCAACGGCTCATTGCCAGGACCAGCCAGATTAAATAATATCGTCGCTAGTTGCTGAGTAGATAGCGGGGCGGACGCTAGCCGTTGGCTGGCAGGTTCCGGCAGTTCCGCGTACTGGATAACACGTTTGCCGATCAGCTCTACGAGTGTACCGGTGTCGGTATCAGTGAATTCGGCTCGGATACGCTGTTCGGGATTGCCATTGGCGGCCATTACTTTCCTGGAGATCGAGTCCGATTGGTCGCGAATGATAGTTTCCAGCGCCTCAGGGCTGGCCTTAGACAAGAACGCATATTTCTGACGTCTAGCTAGGGCATATAATTGCTCTTCTAGGGCGTCACGTACGTATACTTTGTCAGAAACCGTAGCATCGGCCCCTTTAAACATAAGTTTTATACCACCATCGCGTGCAATGATAATCAATGCTAGCGGTGACATATTGAAGCGTTTAGCAATAGCATCCATAGGGATTAAATCACTATAATTTGTAATGTGTTCGCGGCCAAGCACGAGCCGTTTGACCTGTACCATATCGACCTTTTTGAGCGCCGATTGTAAATCGGCCGGTAAACCTAAGCTGCGTTCGGTATAGCCGCTAGGTGGCTGTGCTCCACCGTATACTTTGCCGACGACGTAGCGGTATTCATCAAGGCTGTGCAAGGCAATAAACTGGGCTTTGCGTGATTCATCAATAAAATCTACTACTTGGGCGATGCTACCGACTTCGTCTGGGCGGAGGATTCGCCCTAGACGCTGCTTACCTAATACCGGCGAGCACGTAGGGCGCAGGTTAATCAAGAACTTTGCAGCCACGTTATCCCAACCTTCATTAATCACATCAACGAAAGTCAAAACGTCGTAATCTCCATTCGCTAGGCCGTCGTAGTATATCTTGCGCTGGGCCAAAGACATGTGACCGCTCAATTCTTGGGCGCGTATATTTCGTATCTCGCCTGTCTTAGGATCCACAATCGTAGTAGCACGCAGCATGTCGGCAATAATCTCTGGGTGCTTAACATTCTGGCCCGGCAAACATGAGATAAGCCCGCGCTGCCCCTGCTCTACAAATGCCTTTGCAAACTCAACCCCTTTACGGTTACGTCCTTCGATCTGGGCTAATGCATGGAGCTCCTGGGCGCTATAATCACTCGTCGCATCTTTATCGACCTGCACTTTAGTCTTATACACCCAGCATTGCAGGGGCGCCAAGGTGCCGTCATCAATCGCCTCACGCAATCGTGAAACATGGATAAGCTCTGGGAAGATTTCTTTGACATGTTTATTTTTAGCATACTCAGCAGTTGCAGTCAGGCCGATTGCCAGTTTGTTTTCTATAAAACTGCCGAGGTTACGCTTAGTGACTGAACCCAATGCCCGATGGGCTTCATCACAGATTACTACGTCACAGAAGTTATTGTCGATGACCTTATTTGCAATCGCCTGGTTAAACGACTGGTATGTCATTACTA
>Ga0114940_10000773_pt1 | contig 13292 bp, 8 predicted proteins | sample ColdCreekSource_FD_87195 | JGI IMG/M metagenome (GOLD analysis project Ga0114940, IMG submission 87195) | Groundwater microbial communities from Cold Creek, Nevada to study Microbial Dark Matter (Phase II) - Cold Creek Source | ecosystem: Environmental > Aquatic > Deep subsurface > Groundwater ... | reverse complement strand
TCCGTGGCGCGTATTGCCAGCTCGCCAAGACGGGTGAGCTGATTCTGAACCGTACCAAGGAATCCATCCGATGTTTGGGAAAATGAAATGAGGTTTTGCGCTCCTTCAGCAGCTGAAGCGAGACGCCGGACAACGGCATCCAGCTTGGCGCTTACAGCGACACCGGCTGCATCGTCAGAGGCATCTGCAAGTCTGCTGCTGGAGGCAAGCCTTTTGGTCGCTTTGTCCGCAGAAAGGTTCGATAAATTCAAATAGAAAGTTGCGTTAATGGAACCCGTATTTGTGCCGATGACCATATACCCCACTTATTTTTGGATTGATTGATCGATAATGCCCCCGCATGTGGGACGCATCCATACTTCAGTCTCCGCCAGAGATCGCTCGCTGTCAAGTCCTGCTATCGGAACAATCGTAATACCTCTATGGATTCGCCGAAGGCGGAATGAGTGTTTCCTCGTATTTATGCAGTGGCTGACCGCCCGGAGTCACAATCCGGGCCGTAAGAAAGATGATAAGATTGCGTTTCGTGGTGCTATCAACCTTGCTTTGAAAGAGCCTTCCAATGATCGGAAGATCCCCCAAAATTGGAATCTTATCATTAACTTTTCTTACATCTTCCCGGATCAATCCACCTAATCCAACCGTTTGGCCATCCCAAATCATGATGTTGGTCGTAAGGGTGCGCTTACTAAAAAGAGGTTGTGGGATGGAAAATGTAAATTGTGAGCTGCCGGTTATAACGGATGTATTGTAGGTTATATATCCTTCAAAATCCACCACTGCAGGGGACAGGGCTAGATTGATGGTGTAGGCATCAGTGCCAATCTTTGGATTGACCTCGGGAATCACCCCCACCTCGCGCGTGGTGAATGTGCTTGGCGATGGCGCGGTGATACCCACACCGGTGCCAGAAGTGCCGCCACTGGAAACCTGCACCTGGGGATCAGACCACTGTGAGGGATAGATAAACTCGCGCGTGATGAGAATCTTGGCAGTTTCACCGCTGGTGGTCGTCACGCGCGGCGCGCTCAACAGATTGGTGTAACCTTTGCGGTCCAGAGCATCAATCATAACCTGGAACTGGGGATTGGTAAGTGCTCCACTGATGGTCATGACGGTATTCACACCAGCGCCTACAAGAGTTGATGTACCCCCGGTAAGAAGCGCATCCAATGCGCTACCGGTGATGTCACTCGCACTCCGATTCCCTCCCGTGAATGTATCGGCGCCGACTACAAAAGTCGACCCACCCGCAGTAGTGCCTACACTACCTGGGGTAATTGGCTGAGTCGCCAATGTTGTTCCCAGTCCTGACTCGTACATGAAGGAATCTAACCGGGTTGGACGCATCGCCCAACGGAAGCCCAACTCCTGGAGATCATCCATCTTGATATCAATAAACTTCGTCTCGATCTGGATCTGTGGCGGAACCTTGTTCAGTTTGAGAACAATAGTTTCCATACGATCAAGAATCTCACTGGTGTGAGTGGCCAACAAAATACCCAGGGCTTCCTGATAAAAAACACTCGTTCCCGGGGGAAACTCGATGCCAAACTGCTCGAATGCCCTTTTAACATCGGCTTTGACCGTAGTGGTCGACGTCCCCAGCGGCGTAAACCCAGCTCCTCCAGCTCCGCCTCCACCTGTCGATTCAATCGTTGAGACAAAGATGCCTGGGGCAACTGAAAATATACGGGTTGTCGGCTTGATATCCACCCTCTCAACGGCACTAACCACCACCGCATTGCTTTCAACGCGGTATTTGAGATTGGTCTGTTGTGTGACATATTGAATCGCCTGCAACAGCGATAGGCTGCGCATATCCAACGTCACCGTCGGAAACCCTCCGCCATCGGCAGCGGATGCGGTGGGATCCTGAGTTGCAGGGGGTACCGCCGGGGCACCTGTCGGGTCGAAAATAATGTTGACACCCACCCCTGACAGATCGGCCGCTCGAGCTTCACCATTCAGGTACTTGATTGCGTTTTGGATGGATGTGTTGTCGAATTCAATCTTCTTGATGATGATGTCATTCAGTTTTTTGGTAATGGCAGCCTTTCCGCCAAGATCAAGCTCGGATACCGTCTCGCCCACACCCGGCCCTGACCTATCCCTTCTCAGGGGCAACTGCCACCCTTTCTGCACATCCAACATGCTTTCCGTTTCGGTCTGCAACTTGGCCGCCGACAGTTTTTTGTATTTCGCCAGCTGCACCTCGCGGAGGCGGTGGTAGGCGGTGGCACTGAATGGATCAATCTGGAGAATCCTTTTGTAACTTTCCTCAGCCTCGTCAAATTGCTCGCTCTGAAAATAAGCCTCGGCAGCCTGATACAGCTTGTAAACATCCTGCTGTTTCTTGACAAAGTCTTTGTTGGAAATTTCCGGTGGCACTTCAGCGACTGTCCGGTCTTCGCGGCTATTCCTGGATTCCGACTTTTCATACGAGCGGGAAGCGCGTTCATGAAGGTCCTTGGCGCCGGCATTCTCCGGGTTCAACTGATAAGCCATCTCGGCATGGCTCATGGCCTGGGCAAAATCCTTGTTGTCATAGGCCTGACGGGCAAGCTCATACAGACTGGTGGACCGTCCGCTTCGAATTTGAGAATTTTCCCTGGAACTGGCCGGAGCATCGGTCACCAGCTTCTGAGCCTCATCATAAAGGCTCAAGGCACTGGCATGGTCGCCCCGGGAGATCAACCCTTCAGCTTCAGCAATCATTTTCTGACTTTGCAGCAGATCTGCCTGCCGCCGTACCTTTTCAATCTGGGACTTCTGAACACCTTCCAGCGCGGTTTCCTTGGATGGATTAACATCTTGCGCGAAAAGAGAGAGTGAAATAACCAGAGACGTGAAAACAGCCAATTTGGCCAATTTACCCCAAGGAGGCGTGGAATTTATTTTCATAAAGGTTTTTGGTTGTTGGTTGTTGGTTGTTGGTTGTTGGTCAACAGCTTGTGTTCTTTCTATTTTTCTGTGATGGATCGCAGCGTATAAGGTGCCTGTTCTGAATCAAGTCTTTTGGTTATCACTTCCGGTGCCCCGGTGTCAAGTATTTTTATACTAAGTACTTGATACCGATTGCCTTGCAACGTAAAGGCCTGTTCCTTTCCACTTGCGCAGACATCGAATTCACGATTTTCGAGGAGATAACGCACTTTGGCATAAAGTGTGTCAATCTTTGCAGTCTTATTTCTTACCAAAACCCTTGGTGGCTCACCTTCCTTCTGGACTGTGAGTTCGGATACATCTTCACTAAATTCATGACCGCCTCCAATACTCGGGTCGTTATACTTTCTCGTCTTCGATGCATATTTGATCACCTTGTAGCCGGTCCAATCTGGGTTCGGGTCTTTGATGAATCCCCCCAGATCCACATATTGTTTGGCATGACTGCTGAATTCGATTTCAAATCTTTCATCGCTGGGCGCTGCTCTGAAGATCAAAGGAAAGTCCCTCTGAAATATCCTCACCACCCGTAATTTGTGAATGGCATCCGGCTTGCTGCCCGGATCATTGGGATTTGTGTCATCCTGATATTCTTCGAGGTTGGTGAATCCATCTTTGTCGGGATCATCGCCACCAACCAGTTGATCTGTCGGAAGATTATTGTCATTCAGCCATCCGATCGTAATTCCTTCGGAAGTCTTCTCCTTCCTGGCTTTTGTCTCGTCGTACCGCCGGGGATAAGTTTCATTTGAGTAAACCTTCATATAATGCGGCATAAAAAGGCGATGGTCTGCGTTGGTAGTCCAGGTTGGCGGATGCTCCATCAGCACCATTCCATCCTTGATCATTTGATACGCCAACATCGGCGGCTGCTCGCCTTGTGGAGCCACATCCTGCTTGATCTCGCTCTTCAATTTACCGACCTCAAGCATCAACCATGCTGAAAACAGAACCAGCGCCAGCATGGCAAACAAAGCGACCACGCGCTCATAATGCTGACCAAGAAAGCTTGTGATGACCTTTAGGTTCATTGATCAGCGGTTTCGGGCTTGTGATTGGCACCCTTCTTTTTTTCCCTGCCGCGCTCTTTAATCACCCGCTCCTCGTTAAATTCCAACCACTCAATCCGCATGCTCACTTTGATGCGCTCCTTTTTCCCGAACTCAAATTCACGTTTGATCATATCCACAGGCTCCTGCTTCGGCGGAGGCTGGGGTTGGGATGGCTCGCCATCTGCGGGTGGTGAGACCGTTGGAGACGGAGACGCAGCCCCCTTGGAGGCTGGAGTTTCAAACTTACTGGGTCTGGGGCCCTTCTCGATATTGTCCACCGTAAAGAGGCGAACAAGAAAAACATCCTTCGACCGCAGGAGAACATTGAGAAAATTGCGAAATCCTTCCGTGGTGCAGGTCACTTCCATCTCAAAGGGCATGGTGCTGTAGAGATAATCCGGGTCGTCAATGTACGCGAAGTGTTTGCCCATCGAAATCAGTGGTTGATTGGTCGGCGAACGACCTGAATCCCGTCCAGCCTGCGGAAACTTCTCAAACTCCATTCGTTGGATCGAATGGAGTTCATCGTTCCTGGAAAAGGCTGTGGCGCACAAGCCGATCAACTCCTCCACAATCTTCAGCTGCTTTTGAAGAATGACTGTATCCTGGTCTCTCGCCGGAGCCGCATTCGCGTAAGCTTGAAAGCCAAACTTCTGGTCGGGGCCATGCTTGATGTTCGCTTTTTTCAGCTGCTGGGACATCCGGTTGCAGGCAGCAAAGAGATCCTCTTTCCATTTGAGACGATCCATGGGCTGGACTGAAATTGAGCTTTGATGCAATGGTTTCAACGCCTCCGATACCAGCGACATTCCTTCAACCGCGTTCGACCGAATGAGATCCACCGTCCGCAGCGAAATGAAGGGCTTCTCCCCCCAGAGTCCTTCACGGGCCGCCTTCTTGTTTTCCACCTCCTGTTTGATCAGACCCAGTTCATCAACCTTTCCCTTCAGAAAATAGAGGCTGCCCAATAAAAGAACGATGAAGGTGGCGCTCATTCCCAACAACAGCGCGTTTTTCCGGAGAAAGTTCATTAGCCCGTATTTCTCACCGTTGTAGCGGCGTTTCTGTGAAACGCCGATGGCAGAATGGACTGCGCTTCACAGAAGCACATCTACAGATTGGTGAGATTTTCATTTTATGATGAGAAATGCGGGTTAGTAAGGGATCGGGTTTTTTAATTTCGCGGTAAAACTGAATGTAAACGTCCAACCGCTGGGGTCAGAAAGGTTACCCTCCTTGATTTCCGAGAAGTAAGGCGATTTTTTCATGTCTTCCAGAAATTTCCGAATCAGCGGTTGAGGGTCGGTCGGATTGAGCGGGTCAGGATTTGTCAGGCATAAACAATGAACCTCAAATTCTGTGATTAGAGTTTTGGGCGCGGCTTTGGCGACAGCACCTCCCCCAAGAGGCTTCCCAGCCGGTTTTTTGGCGCCGGTGACAACCGGAGCAGCCACCAGCGCCGATGACGTAAAAATCCCAATCGAGGCGCCATTATCTCTGGGACGGAATTCCGTGATCCATATGGCGGCCGTCATGCGACTATTAAGCTCATCCAAAAATTTCAACCAGAAATACCGAAGCTCAACCACCTGCTGAATCTGTTCCGATTGAGCAGCCGCAGCCTCTTTAAGATCCCTGGCTTTTTTAAGATTCTTCTTGATAGCTGTGAGTCCATCGACCTCCTGCGTGATCTCAGCCAGATGATCCGAGTGCATGTTGGTGATTCTCCAATAGTAAAGCCACCAGCTCAAAACGATGCAGAGAACACACCCCATGGCGCCGGCGAACCATGGAATTTTTTTCTGGAATTGCCGGTGCTTGATGATGGAATTGGGCACCAGGTTGACTTCAAGCGGACATTCCGTCACCACACGGAGCGCAAGACCAACCATCTCCCCCATCGAGTGCACCACCTTTTCCAATTCCTTGTGGGGAACCTGAATGGGGATATTTTTGAAAGGATTGAAGTACTCGATGTCGATCTCCATCTTTTCCTTAAAGAAATGATCCGCGTACGGAATAATGGCGGTGCCTCCGGAAAGCAGGAGACGCTTGGGAGCCGTGCCGCCCTGCTGCGCTTTGTAAAAATTAATGGAGCGGGCAATATCAGCATGAAGACGGGTCATGATATTGCGGATGATTTTGCTGAGCCGGGCGGCGGACTCTGGCTCAGGCTCCTCGTAGGCGCCTCCCAGCCCGACGAAACCCTGCTTCACTTTCAAATCCTCGGCCTCGTCGAATGAGATCTCAAACTCTTGCGCGATGCTTTGTGTGATGGAATTGCCGGCAATCGGGATGCTGCGGGTAAAGAGTTTTTTGGGTTCGACGAAGATAAGGTTGGTTGTGCGCGCTCCGATATCCAGGAGAAGAGTGCATCCCTGTTCAGGCTCGTAATTGAAAAGCAGCGCGTTGTAGATGGCCAGCTGAGAAACATCCACCACCTCGACATCCAAACCAGCCTCCTCAACACATTGATTGAGACCTTCAATGATCTCGCTCTTCATGGCAACCATGACAACCTCCAGATCCGTTTCGGTCCTGCTGCCCAGCACATGAAAATCCCACACCACTTCTTCGATCGGAAAAGGCACATTCTGAGCGGCTTCGTACCGAACCATCTGTCGAAGCTTCGACTCCTCGGTTGAGGGAAGCTTCATAAAGCGGGTGAGCACCGTCTGCCCCGAAACCGAGATGACCGCGCGACGCGCCTTGAAACCCTTCTCCGAAATCAGCCGTTTGAGAGTGGCGACAATGTTCGGATTTTGATTTTCATCCGGTGATGGATTGAGCGCCAACCGGGCATGGGTGAAATTGACAAGCGTCATGTTTCCACTGCCGGTGGAAATGAATTCCGCAAGCTTGAGTGTGCTTGCGCCAATGTCCAAGGTGAGAAAACGGTTGATAGCCATAACACGATTCTCACCATGCTGAACCGGCCATCATCAGAACGCCTGCGGGGAGCCGGCTGGCTTTACCAGTTCATAATAATCCGCATTCACAGGCCACCACGGTGACTGCATCAAATTCAACAAGATGCCGGCCCGCGGTTGTTTTCTTTCCCAAAACCTGCCGCTGCTTTCATTCTTCATCCATTTGATATGCTGTAGTGCTCCTTTGTACATTACCGAGACGGCAACTTCGGGAATGAATTGCTGAATGCCGGCTGCATCATATTTTTTAACCGTTCTGGCATCCATGAAAACGGGCACCAGATTTTTTTTGCCGGTACCCGTATTTTTCTCCATGTTAACAATCGTAACGGATGTTGAAAGAATGTCGTAACGATCCGGCGGCACAGCCCCCTTTGCGTTGCTTCCATAATTGGCAACAACATAAAATTGAACATTCACTTCATCCGCCCATTCGGGTTTCGACTCCAGCTCGGCTTCCACAACCAGCCACTTTAAACTGGCGTCATGATTCATTTCGCCGGTCTGCAACCGGTAGCCCGGCGCGGCTTTGAGTTCCACATCGATCTTCTTGACCTGAATTTCCTGTTTCTGAGCCTGGACTGAATAACTGCAGAGGAGAAAGCAGACGACAACCACTGGGATTTTTTTCATACGTAAGCTCCTTTGATTAAAGTGGATATAAACAGCTATTGATCCGGTTGACAAGGAAAACCCTGCATAATTTTCAAATTAATTCTCACGATTAAAATCCTCCAGAATCAGACTCATCGTCCTGCTGTCCGGCGCATTCAGGAACAGGACGGTTCTGCCCCGAATGGTGATATTCTGTTTTTGGCTGGCTTCCGAAAAAAAGATCGCGTCGGCTCTGGCCTCCGGTTTACCCGCCTTCGCCAGAAAGCCACCGCCTGTGGTGGTGGAGGCTTCACTGCCATTGGAACGGCCGGACGGAGGCACAGCCGCCGGGGACGTGTCGTAGCGTTTTCTGTACAAGGCCTCCAACGAATCGAAAAATTCGCGCGCATCCTTCTCGGTATCCCAGACGCTTTTCCAGACAAGCACCCATTTCTCCGATGATACCTCGTACAACGCATAACGATCCCCACCCCATCCATACGCAGTCTCGTAAGACTTGTCCGGACCAAGCGATTCTGAAAAGAGCGATCTTATTCCAAGTTCGCCCACTACATTCTCATGCAACTTTTTCCACGATGGATTGATCTTCGGACCAAGACCTACCGTCTTCGGGAGATCCTTCCCCGGCCCCATGTATTTCTGGGGGTGTAAAACCTGTTCAGTGCTTTGCGGGGGATTTGCAAATAACGCATCAATGGCACTGTTGCCCCCCGCCGCATGAACTGCCGCAACAAACATCTGCCCCTCCTGATAGGGAAAGACCATCGAATCCCGAAGCCAGGGCGGCGCTGACAGATAACGGTCCATCGGCTGTGAAAATAGTTGCCTCAGATCTCCCAGAAGCTGGTGCGCCCGGTAGTTTTCCCGCAAATAGGCACCCATCGAATAAGTGGCGTCCCCCTCCACAAGTGCCGACGCCGCAGTCGCAGCATCATCATTATCCCTGGCCTTCAACGCAAGCGAACGAAAATTGAAGTTCTGATCCTGCAACGCATGGACCAGCTCATGAGCCAGTATCATTCTTTCGAAATTGTTATTCAAACTGAGGTCCGGAAAAGTATAGAGCTCGTGTGTGTCCGGATCGTAAAACGCAGCAACCTGCTCTGAAAACAGGTCGCTGACCGTTTGCACCAGGTCGATGTTCATCGGCAGAAGTCCGATCCGCTTGAGCGCCAGCTCATAATTGTGAAATTCCTCCGGGGTATACTCCGAACGCAGTTTGGAAAGAACATAATTTTTGAAATCGCTTCGCGGCATCGTGCGGTAGCTCACCGGCTTGCGAAACGGCAACTCGCGCAGTTTGCTGATCTTGATTTCAACATCCTGTCGGGTGAGTTTCTCCCTGACCATTCCTTCCAGCGTTTCAACCTTCTTTTGTAATTCACGATTTCGCCTCAGCAGATCCTGTAATTCCTGGTTAAAGCCACTCTCTTCTCTACGAAGTTCAGCCAGATAGTTCTGGCGGCTCCAGATTGCATAAGCTATGAACACGATGGCCAGTGCCGTAATTCTTAATGTCCATCGATACGTGCTATTAGAGTGCATGATTGAAACGACATAAACTGTAGGGCACGCTGCCCTGTGCGCCATTTTCCAGATCGGCGGCCGGGCCGGCCGCCCTACAATTATTTCCATTCTTTATGTCCAAACCCGAACTTAACAGCCTGCGAGCCGGAATCCAGAACCTTCTTGCATCGCGCGACTATCGACCAATGCGGATTAGTGAAATCATTTCCATCCTCAAAATCCCACCGGCGGAAAGAGGCCGGGTGCGACGCGTGATGGATCACTTGTTGAACGAAGGGGTTGTCGTGCGTGTCCGCAAGGATCGTCTGGTCCTGCCATCCGAGGCCGACCTTGTCACCGGACGCATTCAAATGCATGAAAAGGGTTTTGGATTCGTGATTCCTGACGCCTCCCCGTCATCGGAAGGACCGACATCGGATATCTTCATATCCGCCGAGGACACAGGGGTGGCAATGCATGGTGATCGGGTGGTGGTTCGAACCCATGCCGTTTTGCCCGACAAAAAATCACGGTCAACTCCGGCTGGCAGGCGTTTGGGCCGTGTCATCCGCGTGTTGGAACGCGCAAACCCGACCGTTGTCGGCGTTTTACAACGGAGTCAGCATTTCCATTATGTAGTGCCGGATGATCCACGCATGATCCGCGATATCTACGTGAATCCCGGACGATCCTCCCTCAAACCGCGCATCGGTGATCGTGTGGTGGTGAAACTCGCCGTATGGGAGAATCGCCACGTTAACCCCGAAGGGACATTGCTGGAAATCATTGGTCCCTCGGATGATCCCAGTCTTGATATTCTGGTGATTGTCAAAAAATTCCGCTTCCGCGTGGACTTTCCGGATGAGGCGCTGACCCAGACCGATGCCATTGCCGAGAAAATCCCGGACAGCGAATATGAGCGGCGCGCTGATTTTACCAGGGAGCTTGTGGTGACCATCGACCCTGATGATGCCAGGGACCATGATGACGCGCTTTCTCTCAAGCACCTTTCGAGTGGACGCTGGCAACTGGGTGTTCACATCGCGGATGTCAGTCACTATGTCCGACCCGGCAGCGCTCTTGATCGCGAAGCGCGCGAACGCGGCAACAGTATTTATCTGCCGGATCGGGTGATCCCCATGCTGCCACCTCCACTCTCCAACAATATCTGCTCATTGAAAGAAAAGGTGGATCGTCTCACCCGATCTGTAGTGTTCGAAATCGAAACAGATGGATCCATCCACTCACATGTATTTCAAGAAACCGTGATCCGGTCAAGCGCCCGGCTGACTTACAAGCAGGCGCTATCCGTCCTCCAGGCCACACACGGCCACAAGCATGCTCTGGAAAACGAGATGATTTGTCATTTGCTCAAGGATCTCTGGGCGCTGGCTTCAAAGATCCGGGCCAGGCGATTCGCCCACGGTTCGCTCGACCTCGATTTCCCTGAACTCAAGGTGTACTGCAATTCAGCCGGCCTCACCGAAAGGATTGAAAAACAGGAAAGCGATATTTCACACCAACTCGTGGAGGAATTCATGCTCCTGGCCAATGAAGCGGTGGCTGCCGAAACTCGTCGACACGCTGTTCCTGCCATCTATCGTATCCACGAGGATCCGGACCCGGAAAAACTCGAACAATACCGCGAACAGGTACTGGCGAGCGGCTATTCCATGGGCGACCCAACCCATCGCGGAGAAATTCAGAAACTGCTCAAACGGATTTCCGGCAGGCCGGAGGAATATATTCTCAAACTCAATCTTCTTCGCTCCCTCAAACGGGCGCACTATTCAACCAATCCCCTGGGTCATTTCGGACTGGCCAAGGAAAACTACACGCACTTCACCAGTCCGATCCGCCGGTATGCAGATCTGATTGTCCACCGGACATTGGCAAGAGTGACGAGGAGCCGGCATCCATTACCACGGGCATCCACCCGAAGCGAAGCCGCCTACAGCATCGACACACTCGAAAGCATTGCCGGCCACTGTTCCATCACCGAACGTGTCGCTGATGAAGCGGAAAAGGAGGCGATCAAATTGAAACTCATCGAATATTTTGAGCGACAGCTCAAGGAGCGTCGTCTGGATACCTTTGAAGCTCTTATTACGGATGTTCGAAACTTTGGTTGTTTTGTCGAATTACCGGAGTTCATGTTATCCGGTCTGGTCCATGTTTCAACCCTGGCTGATGATTTTTACCATTTCGATCCGGTTCGACAGAGGTTGACCGGAAAACGCACCCGCCGCGTGATTCAGGCTGGGACCCGAATACGCGTCGAGGTCGCACGTGTGGACCGATTCAAGAAGCAAGTGGATTTCCGGTTGGTTGAACCTCAATGAGATTCTATATTTCTACTTTGACTCCTGTGTCCCTTTGAGGGTTAACACAGAATCAAACCATTGCTCAGCCGGCCTCTCCCATAAGGGAATTTTTTCGCAATCGCGGTGGGCAAGATCCCACAGGATCAGATCCTGACGCGTGAAGGGCTTGTTTATTGAAAGCAGCTGACCGAACCATTCCAGAGAAACGCTCCGACGGAGCTGAATATCTCTGCGCAACTCCATCAGTTCCTGCTCGGACTGACCACGATTTGAATCTGACAGTTGACGTAAAATCCAGGGGCGAAACCAGGGATGGGCTGCATTAAAACCCGCAATCAGCTCTTCTGCGCTTGTCTGACGGGTGTGCAATTCCGGCGCTGTTTGAAGCCGCTTCTCCCATTCATGAACTTTACGCAAGGTCAGGACAAATCCCAGTTTGACCGGACAAAATTGACCGGCCTGCCTTTTCCAGATCTGCATCCACCATGCGTCCAGATCCTTCCTGCCGAGCAGCAACTCCAACCAGCTCCGGAACGTTGTGCGCTCGTTCCAGTGAAAGTTCTGTGTCAGTCGCGCACATGTTTCAGGTCCTTGGATCAGCGCCCGACAAAAAACAGCCGCGATCGCACACTGAGCCGCATCGAGCTCTGATTTGCCTTCCAATTCGGCAATCGCCTGGTCCAGAGAGAGTGTGACTTTCATTTTTGCCAGCAGGCTGGCGCGTCCAAAGACTTCCTCGACCGCCTCTGGCTCATCCAACATGGCAGCCACCCCATCGGTGACCCATATCGGAACACGCCATTTCGGATCATCCTTTGAAGCCAATTCCTTACCGCTATGTGATTGTTTGGAAGCTATCTCAATGGCCTGGCGCGTGCAAAGGGCACGCACACAACCTCTACGAAACGAATCATGGGAAATTGGCAGCTCATCCCAGTTGATCTGCAGCTTGTAATCCGGAGCCGTTTTGAATGCCCGTACAACACCATTACCAGATGCAAGCTGTCCGGAAGGACGCCCCAGGACAAGAACAACGGACGTTGTACCGGGCCGGGACTTGATTCCAAGAAGGCGCGTAAAACTCTCATGGATGTGCTCGGCCTCCAGCAGCGCCTGGTCAGCAAGGCGTTGCCGGTCAGCATAGGCGACAAACTTGCTTTTCGAACTGCTGGCCGTGCTACGAGTTTGTGCGCCGACCGGGCCTGATGATCCGGCCAAAATGAACATCCCCAGGAATATTATCCAATGGCGCAAATTTCGGCGCTCATAGAGCACCGCTACAGTCTTCTGTTGTAGCGGCGGTCTGCAACCGCCGAAGCCGTTGTAAAAAAGCGTTAGGGACACTACACTAGGAGGGTTTTTTGGTGGTAAGAATCAACAATCCCGGCCCGATTTTCACCGAGTTAAGTTGTTCGATCCATTGGCGTTCCTTTTCATTCTCCTTCCAAATAATTTTTGACACATCACCTGTTTTCTGACTGAACTGGGAGGGAATGCGCAACCTTCCAATACGAGCACTGACCGGCTGAAAACCCCATTTTCCATCCACCTTCGACATTTTGGCCTGTGTTTGAAAACTCAGGCGAAACCATTTCCATCTCCATTGTGCCGTCACAACTAAAAGGTCCTTTTCCAAATGGATGTAGACACTTTCGGGACGATCCACTCGAGACGGCTCATTGGCCGGCTGCTTGGATGCAACTGGCGCAGTGCTTGTGGTGTTTGTCGAGGTTTTCATCGCCTGGGCCATGCCGGCATTCAAATCGCTCTCACTGAACACCAACTGAATCTCATGCTGCTCATTGATCGCATCCTCCAATTGTGAGCACTTTTGCTGGTAAGCCGTCAGATTCTGTTCATCAAAGCTCTTTCTCTCGACATCCGGCGGCAGATAAACAACCGCAATCAACGCCGTGATC
>Ga0114940_10000772_pt1 | contig 13295 bp, 10 predicted proteins | sample ColdCreekSource_FD_87195 | JGI IMG/M metagenome (GOLD analysis project Ga0114940, IMG submission 87195) | Groundwater microbial communities from Cold Creek, Nevada to study Microbial Dark Matter (Phase II) - Cold Creek Source | ecosystem: Environmental > Aquatic > Deep subsurface > Groundwater ... | reverse complement strand
GCCCCTACGCTCCCGGCGACGACCTGCGGCGCATCGACTGGCTGGCGTTCGCGCGCAGCGGTGCGCCCGTCGTCAAAACTTTCCGCGCCGAAGAAGACGTCGCGGTGCGCATCCTGATCGACGCTTCGGCCTCGCTCGACTTCGGGAACCCTAGAAAAATAGAGGTTTCGCGCCGCATCGCCGCCGCCATCGCCTACCTTGCGCTCAACGACTCCGAGCGCGTGCAGCTGCTGGTCAGCGGCAACCAGGACACGCGCGGCCTAGCCGTCGTGGGCGAGCCGCGTCGTGGCCGGGGCGCCTTGCATCGCGTCCTGCGCGAGCTGACACATATCGAAGCCCGTGGGCAAACGTCGCTACCCGCGGCACTCCGCGGGGTGTCCGAGCGAGCTTTCCGACCCGGCCTACTAGTAGTCCTCAGTGATTTTTTCGACTCCGGACCGGTCGCGGACGAGCTGTCACGACTGCGCGCCCAGGGGCATGCCCTGACCCTGATCCAGGTGCTGAGCCGAATGGAGCTCGAGCCGGACTTCGAGGGGGACCTGGGGCTGGTAGACGCTGAGACGCAGGCCGAGGTCGAAGTGACCATGGACCCGAGCGCCATCGAGGCCTACCTGGCCCGCCTGGCCGGGCTGGTCGAGGAGCTGCGCGCTACCGCCCGCCGCCTAGGTGGCCGCTACGTGCGAGTGCTAACCGATGAGCCGCTGGAGGCGCCGATGAGGCGCATCGTGCTCGGGACTGAAGACTGAGAGAGCTGTCAGCTGGCAGTCGTCAGCTGCGGGACCGAGCAGGGCGCCGTCTTGTCTGTTTCGCGTTGACGTCTCATTGCTGAGCAACGCGCTCTCGAGCCCCCAAAATCTTCCCGCCTTCCCGCCTTCCCGCCTTCCTGTTCTCTCGCTCTCGACTGCGCGTTCTTCGAGATTCGCGGCGAAAAGGCTCCAAACACACAAAATACAGAGAGCGCGAGCACCGAAGCATTAACGCCTCGGCACTCGCGCTCATCCGGAAGCATTACGCCTTCTTCGCCTTGCGCTTGGCCTTCTTCTTGGCCTTCTTGGCAGGCGCCGCGACGGGCGCTGCAGCAGCCGGGGCGGCCGCCTTGGCTTTCGCCTTGCGCTTCGCCTTCTTCTTCGCCTTCTTGGCGACCTTCTTTGCCACCGGGGCTGCTGCCATCGGTGCTGCTGCCTTCTTCGATGCTTTCTTCTTACGTCCGGCCATTGTCCGTCCTCTTGTAATTAACGGAGCACGACCTAAGCGCGCTCGCGTTGACTGACACTTTGCATGGACTTCCTAGCGCTCGTCAAGTCGGCGAATGATACATGTGGGTCGTGAACGTCGATCTCGACTTCGCGGAAGCGCTTCGGCACGCGACGCTGGCGACCTACGAACGCTACGCCGTCGAGCTGGTCGAGCGCTTCGGATTCTGCCCTTGGGCACGCTCCGCGCGCGAGGCGGGCGACGTCACGCTGCGCGTTGTTTTCAGCGTAGATCATGATGATTTTGACGAGTCGCTCGGGCTCCTCGCTAGCCTTCACGAGCAGGCGCCGCCCACCGACATCGCGCTCTTCATCTACCCGCTCCTCGACCTCGACCGGCTCGGTTTCGAAGACTACGCACGACGCTTGCGCACACGCGCCGAGGCGGCTCCGAAAAATCTCGACGCCTTCGCGATGGCAGCCTTTCATCCCACCGCAAACGCCGACCTGACCCACCCCGACAGGCTCGTTCCGTTCGTGCGCCGCAGCCCTGATTCAACCCTGCAATTGGTGCGAAAAAGCGCGCTTTCCAGCATCAAAGGGCTAGCTCACGGCACCGCGTTCTTGGATGTTTCGGCGCTCACACCTGCCGCCTTCCGGGCTCTCCAAGAGCCAGCTCCCAAGGCCGTACGCGAGCGCATCGCCGAACAGAACCTAGCCACCGTCAAGGACACCGGTACGGAGGCCATCGAGGCCGTCCTGACCGACATCGCGAGGCAACGGGAGGCCGCGCATGAGCGCCTGTTCGCTCGGTACGGTAGGCGTGGGCCCCAGCGGCTAATTCCGGGCTAGACTCGGTTCGTGCCCGTCACAGGTCTGCCCGCGCTGGGGAACCCGCAAGGCCTGTGGCTCCTGGGCCTGCTCGGCCCCCTCGTCGTCCTGTACATCCTCAAGGTGAGGCGCCAGCGGGTCACAGTAGCCTCGACCTGGCTGTGGCAGGCAGCCGCGCGTGACATGCTGGCGCGCAGCCCCTGGCAGCGCCTGCGCGGGCGCTTGCTGCTGCTGGTCGAGGCGCTGGCGCTTGCGGCGCTGGGCATCGCCTTGGCGCGCCCTGCCCTGTCCGGCTCCCGCATCGATTCGGAGCACATCGCGCTCGTCATCGACGCCAGCGCTTCAATGCTGGCCGACTCCGCAGGCGAACCGCGTTTCATCGCCGCCAAGGCCGCCGCCGAGCGCGTTCTCTCGGCGCTGCCACCCGGCGCCGACGTCTTGCTGATAGAGGCAGGCGGCGAGCCGCGCGTCGTCGGGCCCGCCGATCGCGATCTTGCGAGGGTGCGCTCGCGGCTCTTGGCCATGACCGCGTCCGGCGTCGAAGGCCACCTGGAGCGCGCCATCGCGCTTGCCAGCGAGCAGCTGGCGCAGCGCGCGGGTAACCGCCGCATCGTCGCGATCAGCGACGATGGCGGCCTTTCTGCCCCTTTGCCGCCAACGCGCGTGCCGCTCAGTGTCGTGAAGGTGGGCGAGCCTGTCGACAACGCCGGTATCGTACGGCTCGACGTCGGCAGGGCTCGCGATCCGAGTGACGCTGGCCAGCGCAACCGCGAGCGCGTCGAGGTGTTCGCGGAGGTAGCGAGCTTCGGCAAAGCGCCGCGCGACGTGTTCGTCACCCTCAAGCAACGCAACTCGCCGACCGTCTTGGCGTCACGCAAGCTGCGCCTCGAGCCGGGTCAGAAGGCGCCGGTGGTGCTCGGCTTCGAAGCCGCCCCAGGCGACGCCGGTACCGGCCTGCTCGTCGAGCTGTCACCCCACGACGCACTGCCCATCGACGACAGCGCGTTCGGCCGGGTGCCGCCCAGCCGCAAGCTAACCACCGTCACGGCCCCGGCTCACCAGAGCCCCTGGTTCGAACGCGCCCTGTTGGCTGACCCTGACTTGGAGCTGCTGGGCGTGCCGCTGGCCGACCTAGCCAGCAGCGGCATCGGCGATGACGCGCTGGTGGTGGTCAACGGCGCCTGCCCGCCGGAATTGCCAGGTGGCGACTTCATCATCCTGAACCCGCCGGCCGGGCCTTGCCGCGAGGTGGTCGTGGGTCGGCAGCTGGACGCGCCCGTCATCACCTCATGGGACCGCACGGACTCGCGGCTGCGCTTCATCACCCTCGACGGCGTGTCGATCGCCAAGGCTCACGCGCTCGATCCCCCTTCGCCTCAGAGCGTGCTCGTCAAAGGGCGCGAGGGCGCGCTGGTGGTCGACATCTCGGAGGCGGGCCGCACGGGCACGCTGGTCGGCTTCGATGTCGGAGAGAGCAACTGGCCGCTGCGCGCTTCGTTCGTGCTTTTCGTGCGCAATTTGGCTGAATTGGCGCGTGCGCACCGCCAGAGCCACGTGGTGGGGCCTGCCCGCAGCGGCTCACCCTTGCGTCTGCGCGTCCCGGCATCAGTGCAACAAGTCACGCTCACAGATCCGACTGGCGTCGAGAGCGTGCTCGGAGCGCGCAGCGGCGTCGCCATCGTGCCCCGCCCCGACCAGCCGGGCTTCTACCTCGTCAGCTACCAGGGCCCCCACCCCGGCAGTGCGCTTTCGGTCGTCAACCTGACGAGCCCGAGCGAAAGCGACCTGCGTCAGGTCGTACCGGGCAGCGCCGCCAGCCAGAGCCAACCGGTCGCCACCCGTTCGCCCGTCACCGAGTCGCCCGGCGACTGGGCCTTCTTGGCGGCAGCGCTCGCGCTCTTGGCTATCGTGCTCCAGGTCGTTTGGCTCACCCGCTCGCCCGGAAAGGTGGAAGCGGGACGGATTCGTCCGCTCCGCCCCGAACGACGAGGCACCGCTTGAAGCCCCTGCTCTGGCTGCTGCGCCTGGTCGGACTCCTGCCGGCGGTCGTGTTTGCGCTCGAATGGCTGAGCGTGCCGGTGCCGTACGTGCGCCTGACCCGACCGCTGCTGGCGATCCCGATCGCCGTGCTGCTGATTTGGCTGACCACGCGCCTGTCGCGCTTCAGTTTGCGCCGGACCCGAGGCCGCGCCCTGGCCATGACGCTGCTGACCGGAACCGCCGCAAGCGCTGCCGCCTTCGCAGTGCTGGGCGTGGAGCTGGGCAAGCAGATCGACCGACTGAGCGTCATCGTCGCCATCGACCGCAGCCGCAGCATCGATTTGGTGCCCAGCGCCGAAGCGCGCATTGCCCAGGAATTGCAGGTCGCAGAGCAGGGCATGCGCGACGGCGACCGCATCGGCACGCTGGCCTTCGCGGCCGAAGCCATGGTTGAAGATCCACTGCGCGAACGACGCCACCCGCCCGCGCCCCAACTCGCCGAGCTGGCGCGCGACGGCACCGACCTGGGTGCTGCCATCCGGCGCGGCTTGTCCGAAGTGCCGCCCGACTCGGCCGCCCGCATCGTCCTGCTCAGCGACGGCGTCTCAACGCGGGGCGACGCGCTGGGCGAGGCCGCGCTGGCGGCAGCTGCTGGCGTCCGGATCGACGTCATTCCGCTCGACCAGCGCAAGCTGGAAGACATCCGGGTGGTGGCCGTGTCGGCCGGCGGACGCGCTAGCGAGGGTGAAGCCATCGATCTGCGCATCGTCACCTCGGCCGCCCACGACGCCGAGGTCGAGATCCGCGTCTACCGGGACGGTCAGCTGGTGCGGCGCGGCGACGTCAGCATCGCGGCGGGCGAAGACGTGGTCCACCTGCGCGAAATCGCCGAGGGTGCCGGACTGCATCGCTACGACGTGGAGTTGACGGCCAAAAACGAGCACCTGGACGAAGCCCCCGAGGACAACCGCGGCTCGACCTTCGTGCGCGTGACCGGTGAGTCTAGCGCGCTGGTGCTGGAGCGGGACAAACAGCTGACAGGACCGATGGTGCGCGCGCTTGAGAGCGCGGCCTTCAAGGTGCGGACAGGCGACGCCACGCAGGTGCCCTCCGACGCAGCTGGCTTCGCGCTCTACGATCTCGTCGTGTTGTCAGACATCACCGCGGCCGATTTTGCTCCGGCGCAGCTGGCCGCCCTGGCCTCGTACGTGCGCGATTTGGGCGGCGGTCTGCTGCTGATGGGCGGCGATCGCTCGCTCGGCCCCGGCGGCTTCGGCAAGACGCCGATCGAAGAGGTCAGCCCCGTTTCCTTCGATGTAAAGCAAGAGCGTCGGCGCGCCAGCCTGGCCGAGGTGATCGTGGTCGACTACTCGGGCTCGATGGGCGCGAGCGCAGGCTCGGGCACCAAGCTCGATCTGGCGAACGAAGCCGCCGTGCGCTCGCTGGAGCTCTTGGGTGAAGGCGATCGCCTGGGCGTGATGCACGTCGACACGCTCGTGCAGTGGACCATCCCGCTCGGCGAGATCAAAGACCGCGAAGCGATGGCCCGCAAGATGCGCAGCGTCGGCGTGGGCGGCGGCGGCATCTACGTCGACCTGTCGCTGCAAACCGGCTACGCGGCGCTGGTCAAAGAGAGCGTACAGCTCAAGCACCTGCTCTTGTTCGCCGACGGCTCGGACGCCGAAGAGCGCTCGCGCGCATTCACGCTGGTCAGCGGCGCCAAGGCGCGCGGCATCACCACCAGCGTGGTCGCGCTCGGCAACGGCTCGGACGTGCCAGATCTCGAGCGCATGAGCAAGCTGGGCGACGGTCGCTTCTACCTGATCGAAGACGCCACGCGCCTCCCTGCCGTGTTCGCGCAAGAAACAGTGCTGGCCGCGCGCAGCGCCATCAACGAAGTGCCATTTCGACCCGCCGTTGCCACGCAAAGCCCCGCACTGCGCGGGGTGGATTTCAGCCAAGCGCCGGACCTGACGGGCTACGTCGTCACCATCCCCAAGGGCCGCTCGCAGGTCATGCTGACGGGCCCCGAGGGAGATCCGCTGCTGGCCAGCTGGTCTGTCGGTATTGGCCGCTGCGCAGCGTTCACCAGCGACTTCAAAGATCGCTGGGGTCAGGCGTGGACCAGCTGGGCCGGAGCCGAACGGCTCTTTGGCCAACTCGCCCGCGAGCTCGCTCGGCGCGCCGACAACCCGCGCGTGCGCCTGGAAGCCGACACGACGGGCGGTGAGCTGCGCCTGCGCGCCAGCGTGACCGACGACCGCGGCCGCACCGAAAGCTTGCGGCGCCTAGTCGCCAAGGTAACCGCCCCCGACGGCAGCTCGACCAGCATCCCGCTCGATGCCGTGGGCGCTGGCCTGTACAGCGCCACCGTGCCTGCCAACCGACCGGGCGCGTACGTCGTCTCGCTCGTCGATGAGCAGTCGCAGAAGCTGGAAGCCACCACCGGTGCCGTCTTGACGCTGGGCGACGAGCTGCGCCCCACCGGCACCGATCGCGGGCTGCTCAAGCGAATTGCTGAACAAAGCGGCGGAAAAATGCGAGACACGCTGGCCGGCATCTTTCAGGATCGCGACGCTGAACGCTTTGCCTACACGCCGCTCGGGCCCTGGCTCATTTGCATCGCCGCGCTTGGCCTGCTGCTGGCAGTGTCGGCGCGTCGGCTAACGGTTCCTGACTTCGTAGAGCGCGCGTTCGTGCAATTTCGGACGCCGCCGCCAGCAATCGAGCGACCAGCCACCGCGCCGGAGGTCGTCGCTCCAGCCACCCCCGCTACTGCAGTGGGAGCGCTCAAACGTGTGCGCACGCGCAAGGCCGCGCCGGCCACCGACGCGCCACCCACCAGTGTCCCGCGCTTCTCGCGCCCGCCACCTGCTCCTCACCCGGCGGCGCCCCAGCCGAGCGCGCCCTTACCCGCAGCGCGCCTGCCGTCCAGCGTGACCACAAAGTCGAGCAGCGTCCCGCCACCACCGACGACGCGGCAGCCCACGGCAGCCGAAATTCTGCTCGCGCGTCGTCGCGGCCGAAAGCAGTGAGACTGAGGCGGTTTGGCGCGTGCGCGTCAAGCTCGCGAGGCCTGACAAAAGCGCCGCTGTAGCGCACTCACCCACTCGCGCCCCTCTCACTGCGCGGCGAACAGCAAAATCGTTTGCTCGGCCTCTTTCACCCTTTAGGCTTCATAGCTTCAAATGACCGCACCTGCTGTTCGTCGGCGCTCTGGCACTCGGTTCCTCAGCGCAGCCTTCGGCTGCTCGCTGGCGCTGTGCGCGAGCAGCGCGTTTGCGGCGGTCACGCAGCCCGACGGCACCGTGATGCCCCTGCCCAACCCCAACGACGAAGTGGGTTTGCAGGAGCTGTTCGACTTCAAAGAAGGCGTGGGCGTGCTCGACTCCGTCGCCGACGCCAGCACCGAGCCGGCGACCTTCAAGCCGCTGTGTGACTTCACGGCGCAGCTGCTGCTCCACGAAACCGGCAACCGCACCGCGTACGTCGGCTGGTACAACTCGCCCGCCACAGCCGTCGCGCCCACCACCACGTGCGATGAAACGACGGGCATGAGCTCTGGCGGCGGCGCCTGCAGCGAAAACGACATCTTCGTCCTCATCAAAGGCGACGTCACCGAGCCGCCGACCTACAAAGCCAACGATCCGCTGAACCACCCCGGCAAGATCTTCACGGGCGCCGACATCGCTGCCAGTCCGTACTACGCGGGCGGCAGCATCGGCTTCGTCTTGATGTCGGGCGAGGGCCATTTCTCGGAAACCCGCCTCAACCCCGCCTGCACGGGTACGACTTGCACCGACGGTGAGCACTGGATCCCGACCATCGTGTACGCCTCCAAGACCATCCCTAGGGGTTACTACATGGGCTCCGAGGATCAGAACGTGGGCCCGAGCAAGTGGGGCGGCAACGACGGTGACTTCAACGACTACGTGTTCCTGTTCACGGGCTTGGTCTGCTCCGGCTCTGGCGAAGCTTGTGACACGGGTGAGCCGGGCATTTGCGCGGCGGGCTTGACCGACTGCGCCAACGCCGAGGGCGACAGCGAATGTCGCCCCGCGCGCACGCCCGACGACGAAGCCTGCAACGGCCTCGACGACGACTGCAACGGCGAAACCGATGAAGGCGAGCTGTGCCCAGCCGGCGAGCTGTGCGTGAAATCGCGCTGCCAGCCGATCTGCGGCACCGGTGAATTCCGCTGCGCCGCCGACGAGAAGTGCGTCGAAGGCGCCTGCATCGAGACCGCGTGCGCTAACAAAACCTGCGACGCCGGCAAGGTCTGCATGGGCGGCAAATGTGTGGGCGCTTGCGACGACGTCACCTGCCCCACCGGCCAAGCCTGCGCTGATGGCGTGTGCGTGGATCCGTGCGAGGGCATCGACTGCGGTGAAGGCTTCGTCTGCGAAGGCGGCGCCTGCTTGGTCGAATGCGGCTGCGCTGGCTGCTCCACCGGCGAATGTGACGCAAAAAGCGGTCATTGCGTCGACGACGGCTGCGCCGGCAAGAGCTGCGACGAAGCCCAGCACTGCAGCGAAGGTGAGTGCGTCGACAATTGCGAGGGCGCTCAGTGCCCCGGCAACGCCGAGTGCAACGAGGGCGTGTGCGGCGAGCCGCGGCCGGTTGTGCCCGGTTTCGGTGGTGCCGGCGGCGTCGGCAACGAAGACCCCAAGGATCCGGTCGTTACCTTCGGCGGCGAAGGCCCAGGCAACGGTAACGGCAACGCCAACAGCGGCGGCGACGACGACAGCGGAGTCGCCGGCGATCGCAACGCCATCGAAGCCAAAGGCTGCTCGTGCAGCACTGTGGCCGGCTCCGACACCTTCAGCTCGACCTTGCTAGCCCTCTTGGGCCTCAGCCTGCTCGCCGCCCGCCGCAAACAGCAACGCTGAAACGAGGCTACTCCCAATAAGCTTCGAGACGCGGGGCGGCGCCACCAGCTGCTCCCGTCGCGACGAGCACAGGCTCCGCTTCGCCCGGCTCCGCGCGCAGCAGCAGCCGCAAAGGCTCACCCGGCTTGCTCTCGGCGCGCACCAACTCGGTCACGTCGAGCCGCACGGCCTGACCATCGCCGGGTAGCCGCGCCGTCAAACGCGGGTAGCGGGCGCGCGGCTGATCGGCCCAGGTCTGCAGCTCGGCGGACGGCGGCTCGGCTCGCGACAGCTCGACCTCAATCGACTCACCGGGGGCCCCCGACGTAGTGAGTAGCAGCGCTGCGCTGTGCAGCCGACGCGCCTCTGTTGGCGCCGCAAACTCGAAGTAGACCAGCACACGCCCGGAGGTCTTGCCACCCAGCGCGATGGCGCTCGGCAGGGCGCCGCTCGGCTGCTTGGAGCTGACCCAACCAAGGCGCTGCGGCATGGCCACGCTGCGCCCCTGCTGCTCCGACACCGCGACGCTCGACGCCTGGGGCCGCGCGCAAGCCAAGAGCCCGAGCGCTAGCCCCGCGCTCAGCAGCAAGCCCCGCCGCGCCGCCATCAGGGCACGCGATGCATCCAGCCGTGGCTGTCTGGCTTTTGGCCGTACTGAATGGCCAACAAAGACTCACGCAGCTTGCGGGCGTGCGGCCCAAACTCGCCGCCGTTGATGTCCCACTTGCCGCCGTCGAACTTCACTTCACCCACAGGGGTGATGACAGCCGCGGTGCCGCAGGCGAACACCTCGACAAGCGAGCCGTCGTTCAGACCTTGCTCCCAATCTTGCACGCTTACCATGCGCTCTTCGACGCCGTAGCCCAGATCGGCCGCCAGCTTGAGCAAGCTGTCGCGTGTCACGCCGGCTAGCAGCGTACCGGTGAGCTGCGGAGTCACCAGCTTGTGCCCAGCCCCGTCTTTGTAGACGAAGAACAGGTTCATGCCGCCCATCTCTTCGATCCACTTGCGCTCGACCGCGTCGAGCCAAATCACCTGCACGCAGCCTTCGTCGATGGCCTTTTGCTGCGCTACCAGGCTGGCCGCATAGTTACCGGCGCACTTGGCCTCACCGGTACCGCCCGGCGCCGCGCGCACGTAATCGGTGCACAGCCATAGGCTTATCGGCTTCACGCCTTGCGGGAAGTAGTCGCCCGAGGGCGAGCCGAAGAGCAGGAACGAATACTCGCGCGCAGGCTTCACGCCGAGCGCGGCCTCTGTCGCGATCATGAGCGGACGCAGGTACAGGCTCTCACCCACGCCGCCCGGCACCCAGGCCGCCTCGTGGCGCAGCAGCACGTCGGACGCGCCGACGAACAGCTCGACCGGTAGCTCGGGCATGGCTAGCCGCCGCGCGGATGCCGCGAAGCGCTTGCCGTTCGCCTCCGGGCGAAACGTAGCAATGCTGCCGTCTGGCTGGCGATACGCCTTGAAGCCTTCGAAGATGGCTTGGCCGTAGTGCAGGACCGAGGCCGCTGGATCGAGCGTGATCGGGCCGTACGGAATCAGCTCGCCACGCTGCCAGGTGCCGGCCGCGTAACGAATCTGCACCATGTGCTCGGTGAAGACCCGACCAAAGCCCAAGCCACCTTTCAGGATCGCGTCGCGCTCGCTCGCGCTCTTGGGCGTCTGGCTTGGTTTCAGGTCGAAGGCGTCGGCCAACATGACACTTGCGATACCATACTCAGCCGGGCCCCCCCAGTCGGCCGGGAACCAGCACAGAGCCAGAAGCCGTCACGCCAAGGCCACGAAAACCCTGTAGAGTGCGGCCGGCCGCATGGAACACAGAGTCCGCATCGCCCAGACTGGCGCGCCCGACGTGCTGGTTCACGAGTCTTTCGAGCTGCCAGAGCCCGGGCCCGGTGAGGCGCTAATTCGCCACAGCGCGATCGGCGTCAACATGCTCGACACCTATCACCGCAGCGGCCTTTATCAGGTCGCGCTGCCGGCGACGCTGGGGGTCGAGGCGGCAGGCGTCATCGAGCGGCTCGGCCCGCAAACGGAAGACTATCGCCTGCGCGAAGGTCAACGCGTGGTTTACACCGCACCCACGCCGGGCTCCTACGCCAGCGTCAGACTGATGCCCACCGAGCGGTTGGTCCCGCTGCCGGACGCAATCTCGGACGAAGTGGCGGCAGCCTCCTTCCTCAAAGGCCTCACCGCGGAGCTGCTCGTGCGCCGCGTGCATGCAGTCAAGTTCGCGGAGCCGGTGCTGCTGCACGCGGCGTCCGGCGGCGTTGGCTCGCTTTTGCTGCAATGGCTCGCCGACCTGGGCGCCAAGGTCATCGCCACCGTGGGCACGGACGACAAAGCCGAGCTAGCCAGGAAGAACGGCGCCGCCCACGTCATCGTCTACACGCGCGAAGACTTCAAGACCAAGGTGCGCGAGCTCTATCCGGAGGGCGTGTCGGTCGTTTACGATTCAGTCGGCAAGGCCACCTTCGAGGGCTCGCTGGACTGCTTGGCTCCACGCGGCCTGCTCGTCTGCTACGGCAACGCCTCGGGTAAGCCGCCGCTCTTCGACCTGACAACCTTGGCCGCCAAGGGCTCGCTGTTCATCACGCGCCCGACGCTCTACTCGTACATCCGCACGCGCGCCGAACTGCTGACGGCCGCTGACGCCTTGTTCAGCATGCTGCGGCAAGGCAAGCTAGCGACCCAAATTTCCCAGCGATTTCCGCTGGCTGAAGCCGCTGCCGCGCACCGCGCGCTAGAAGCACGACAAACGACCGGGCAGCTTTTGCTGTTGCCGTAGTCACCCCGCCAGCATGCGCACTCGCCCCTATCGCCTCGCCATCATCGCGTTCGACGAGATGGATCTGCTCGACATCGCTGGCACGCTGGAGGTGTTCTCCAGCGCCGGCCGCAAATGGAACTGGCGCGCCATCAAGGCCGAGCTCGTGTCGTCGTCACCGGGCGTCCGCTCCACACGCGCTCAGCTAGCGGTCGGCCCCGCCCAAGCGCTCAGCGCCTGCCCCGATCCTGAGATGGTGCTCATCCCTGGGGGTTATGGCGCACGGCTCGCGCTCGAAGACAGCGCGCTCCTCGACTACCTTGGCCGCGTGCGCGAAGGCTTGACGTTGACGTTAGCGGTCGGGCTCGGCGCGCTGGTGGCCGCGCGTGCGGGCCTGCTACAAGGCTCCGAAGTCGCTGCCACGAGCGCGCTGGCAGATGAGCTACGCTCCCTCGATCCCAGCATCACCCCGCGCAGCGACGCCCGCACGCTGGCGGCCGCGCGCTGCATCACCGCTGCCCAAAACGGCGCCACCATCGACCTGGGCCTCGAGGTCGTCGCGCGCTTGCTCGGCAAGAGCCAGGCCAGCGGTACGGCTCGTGAGCTCGGCTACCCCTGGGGCACAGAAACGCTTGCGGTCCAGATTCTGCCCTAGGAGTCTGGTGTTTTTCAAACACCAACACGGCGGCTCCGCCGATTTTGACAGCTGGTGTTTCACACCAGCCGCCTAGCTCACGCCCCCGAAAACGCCGGGAAAGTTCGAGAGTGGATAGTATCAAGTGAGGCTACCCACTCTCACGTTTTGCCTGGGATTTTTCTGAGCTAACGGGCTACGGGCTTGAGAAGTGTCAGTGACACTCGACCGAGATTTCCGCGATGCTCCACCAGCTCTTCGCACTGCCAGTCTGCTTGATCAGCAAGTAGCGCCCCACCACCGGTTGCTCGAGGGGAATGACCGCTTCGCTGACCGAGGCGCCGTGACCAGTGGCGCGCGCCGTAGCATCAAAATCCGTGTGGCGATCGGAGACGCTGATTTCGTAGCCACGCGGGAAGTCGTCGATGTCGCGCCCCTGCTGCAGGATGACGTGACTGAGCGCGACCTCGACGCCAAAATCGACGTGAAACCACTGCCCGACGTCTTGAGGCTGGCCACTGGCCCAGCGCGAGTCGAGCGCGCCATCGGCAACATGGCCGGGCGGGTTGTAGAGCGGGTCGGTCTCTTTGCCGGTGCCCAGGCTGGAGCTGGAGGCCGTCACCGACCACTTCGCTTTGTCGGAAATAGGGTGCTCGTCGCAGCGCACGACGTTGCCGCCATCGCCCCCGACGCCGACAGACCCAGCGCCACCATCCGAGCCGACGCCGCTGCTCGAGCTGCCGCCCAGCACGCCAGCAACACCAGCCGCGCCGCCGCCCAGCGCTGGCATTCCGCCGCTACCGGCAACGCCCGGACTGGGTGAGCCTGCGCTAGCAAATACGCCCGCAGAGCCTGCGCGAGCGGCAGGTTCTTGCCCGGGCCCGACGTCTAGGCCCGGCACCAAGCACGAGCTCAGGCCGAAGAGCGCGAGCGGCAAACAAGCGAGCGTGGGCCTCATCAAAAGGCTCCTTCCAAGCGCACGTGACCCAAGCCGATGCGCGGGCGTACGAAGGCCT
>Ga0114940_10000770_pt1 | contig 13300 bp, 11 predicted proteins | sample ColdCreekSource_FD_87195 | JGI IMG/M metagenome (GOLD analysis project Ga0114940, IMG submission 87195) | Groundwater microbial communities from Cold Creek, Nevada to study Microbial Dark Matter (Phase II) - Cold Creek Source | ecosystem: Environmental > Aquatic > Deep subsurface > Groundwater ... | reverse complement strand
TGTCGAGAAACGCCTGAGCGATGACGCCGTGTGGGCCGCATTGGCACGCACGTAGCGTTCGTCAATAATTAGTTCCTGTTTCCCAATCGTTAAATCGGCGCGCCGCTCGGCTCCGAAATGGCCCGCATTAACTAAAGTTGTAACCGTTCACCACAAAGCCCACAAAGAGCAGCCGTATCGTTTACATTCCGACTATCGCCGTCCTTGGTGGTAGACGTAGGCCTCGTGCCGCGCCAAGGCACGCACCAAAGCCCGTCCGCGTTATGTTCATTCGTAGCGGGGCCAGGTAATAGCAGCTAACATGCCCGCGAGGAGGGCGAGGGATCTGTCGCGCCCCGCGCCCATTCTTGCCTTACAGAGGATCGCTCCTTGGCCATGGAATCAGAGGCCCTCCTGCTGCGTGCTGGTATGCGCGCTGGCCTCATTGACCCCGACAAGGGTACCGCTGCGCTGGTTGTTTATGCCCAAATCAAAAAATTGGGCGCGGCCCTCTCCTTCGGGGATTTCCTGGTCGAGCGTAAACTCATCGGACGCATGGCCCTGGATGGCTTGGAAGGGAGCATGCGTTCGGGCGTTGGCGCGGTGCCCAAAATCGTTTCGCGCGTGGGAGATTTTGAGTTGCTGGAGCTGCTCGGCGAGGGTACCGGCGGCTCGGTCTTCAAGGCCAAACAAGTCAGTTTGGACCGCTACGTCGCGGTAAAAATCCTTGCGCCCAAGCTGGCCGCTGACCCTGAGGCGCTTAAACACTTCCTGGACGAAGCTAAAATCTGTGCGCGCCTGAACCACCCCCACGTCGTCAACGTGATCCGCGTTGCGGTTTCGCAAGGCTTGTATTACCTGGCGATGGAATTGATCGAGGGCGGCTCGCTGCGCGACCTGATCAGAAAAACACCGCATGGGCTTCCGGAACCCAAAGCGTTGGAGCTGGCCAAACAAGTGGCCGCTGCGTTAAGCGCGGCCCACAACGCGGGGCTGGTCCACCGCGACGTGAAACCAGAAAACGTGCTCATGACCACCGACGGCCAAGCCAAACTAGCGGATTTAGGAATCGCGGTGGCTTCAGACCTGAGCAAGGTGCTGCAAAGCGAACGAGAGTCGGAGTTCTGGGGCACGCCGGCTTATGTGGCCCCTGAAGTCATCGAGGGGTCCGTATCTGGAGATCCGCGCTCCGACCTATACAGCCTCGGCGCGATGCTCTACGAGATGCTGTGCGGCAAACCGCCTTTCGTGGGCGGTACGCCCCAGGAAGTCTTACGCCAGCAGATCAGTTCTGACCCGCTGGACATCCGCAAGCTCCGGCCCGCACTGTCACCCCAAACCTCAGCCCTGCTTAAGCGACTGTTGGACCGCAACCCGGAACAGCGTTTTCCTGGCGCGGCTTCCTTGGTGGAATCCATCGAGGTAATCGAGGCGCTTACTAGGCAAGGCATTGCGCACCAAAATCCTGAGCAGGCCGCCCCCGTATCGCCAACCCCGAGTAACCCGATGCGGCGCGCGCGGCTCATACGCCGCCGCGTGAAAGTTCCTGGTCAGTACCGCCGCAGAAGCAGGCGCAGAACGTAGCGTCCTTCCCCGCGACTTCTAAGCCTGTCCCCGTCGAATCCATGGTACAGGTACTTGAATTCCAAGTGGTCGGCGTGAGTCGTGAATTGCCCTCAAGCGCTTCCATGAGAAAGAGTTCGAAGTACCGAAAGACGCCCAACGATCCAACACGAACCGCGTTCGTGTGGCTTAAGTCGCCCCGTACCTGCGATGGAAACGCGTCTTCTGCGAACACGTAAGCTCACTTGCCTGGAACAAGTTGAGGCCGCGAGCCGGCACCGTGGATCGGCAGGTCGTACGGGCCAGACACCAGGCGCTCAAGCAATGCCGTAGCCGCAGCGCGGGTATCTAGGTCGTCGGTTTTCTGTTTCAAATTTTCAAGGCAGCCTTTGGCCAGATCACCCAGCCTTGAAAAGTAGGCGCTGGCCGCTTTGCGTTTCTCGAAATCTTCGTGCGCGAAATCCTGCGTCTTGGCCGCCAGCTTTTTTCAAGTTAAGGGCACACCTACATAAAGCGCAGAGAAGTACCGAAGTGCGAAGCATGGCGCAGCTCCTGAGCGTTGCCGCGTTAGACGTGTAAGGGTTTCGGAGGAAGGCCCAAAGTCCATGTAGGGAAGAAACCAAAACGAGTGACTTTATTAGTCGTCTTCATCCGAATCCAAGTCCTCGCGGATCTGGTCGATCTCTCGTTTCATCACATCGTGGCGGGAGCGGATCAGGTCCGCACGCGAGACCACGACGGGCGGCACCCCGTCCTCGCCGACTTCGTCCTGCGCCTCGGCGGCTGATACGGTCTTGCCTAGTTTTACGGGTACCGCTGGCTTCGTAGCGGACGGCTTGGGTGGAGCATTTCTCATTTGAGGGTTTCTCGGGGTCCTGGGGTTTAGTGTGGAACTAACGGGCACGGATTTGGCCTGAGCAACAGTCCTGGGAGCAGACGACGCGACTTTGTCCCTGCTGGCCTTTTGCGCCGCCTTGACAACCTTCGAGGTCGCAACCGGTTCACGGTGCACGACCGTTTTGGGCAGTTGGGTTGCTTTCTTGTTGGTCACAGATCGAATGGCCTCTGGGTCTTCTAAAACCGGCGGATTCTTGCGTCTAAGTTCGCGGAGGTCCAGGCGGTTTTTGCATCCGGAAATCGTCGAAGCTATCAAACTTAGCGCGCTTAGGTACGCCTGCTAGGCCCGGAGCACTCGGCAACGGCGGAACACCCGGTCGAGTTGGCATCGTCGGTCGCACGCCAGGCGAGACCGCTCTGCCCTTGGCCGCCAACTCCAATGACGCCAGCGCTGCTTTCATGGTGTCGATGGCACCAGCCAAGGCCTCACGGTTGGCCAGAAGCTGCGGCATATTTGCCGCTTCCGCTGGTGCCTGCAACTGTTGAAAGAGCGGATGAATTGATTTTAGGTAATTCTGTCGCTCCACTTCGAACTGTAACTGGCGAATGTACTTCTCCGTCTCCTTCAGCTCCTCTCCGCGCAGTTCAACTTCCTGCCGCAGGATTTCGAGTTGCTCGAACGGGCTGAGTTGTACCTGGATGGGGGGCAACGCCATGAAATTGCTCCTCTCCCGGATTGTTTCCGAAAACGTCGGGGCTTCATACCATGTTCTGCGGCGACTGGCAACCTCGACCCTGTTGCTGCTTTCCCCTTTTTTAGTAACCGTTCAGTCCCCCTCAAGCCGTCCGCAGCGAAGGGGCGGGTTTTCCTGCGCGGGGGTTGCGCAGCGCGCACGGCTGCGAGTGCTTCGGTGTAAGGCTCTTGCAGTGCAGCGCAGTTTTTCCGCTGCGCGGCTTGCTCGAAGAGGACTTCCAGGGCGGATCCGAAGACGGCGGCTTGGAGGAATTGGAGGAATTGTTCCCGAGCTTGGCTTCTAACTCGGCGATACGCGTATGCTGCACTGCGATACGCGCATGCTGTTACGCGAGTGTGCGTTTGAGGGAAGTGTAACGGGAACACGCCGCCGCAGTTGCTTCATCATTCATACGCTTCTGTATCGTCTTACTACGTGCGAAACTTTAGGTGGACTGAACGGTTACGAACGGAATTACTGGCAAACAAATTGTATTTTTAGCTATGAAAATAGAGTGTCGCGAGATTAGGAAACAGGAACTACGTATAGTGTTGGGTCCAACGCTTCTCCGCAATACGCGCAAGGGTTGTCAGGAAGGAGCGGATTCGCCCGAAGTTAACGGGGCGCTTGGGGGTCCATGCGGAGCCGGAAGCGGGTTATCGAAACTCGAAGCTTTTCAAACGAGCACAGCTGCTACGATACTTTTCAGTTGCTTTCCATGCTTTAGAGGCAAGGCTTGTCTGAGTTGCTGGCGATAGAGTGTGCTACCTTCAAATGGACAAAGAATTGATTCAGTACTCATGAGAAATTCAATAACACGCATCACTTGGGCGGTGTGCCGCGCACGTTTCGAGCAGATTCGCGACGATACGCCGCGCCAATGGGGTGAACTGGACCCGGCTCGGATGATTCGGCACGTGCGGCTATCCACCGAGCTTTCGCTTGCCGAAGTCGAGGCTAAGGACGAGAGCACTTGGTGGACCCGGACCGTGTTCTGCTGGCTGGTGTTCAACGTCTTACCCTGGCCTAAAGGCAAGATCAAAGTGTCGGAGGTGTTCTTGCCTAAGCCGGACGGCAACGTGGCGGCTGAGCGCATATTATTTTTTGAGGCCATGGAGCGATTTTTGGCTGCGGTAGAAAAAGAGCCGCAGCGCCGGACTACGCATCCGATGTTTGGGCCGCGCACCATGCATAACTGGCGGCAGATTCACGGTAAGCATTTTGACCATCACTTGAGGCAGTTCGGGGTTTGAAGATCCTTGTTTAGCGCACTGCGTCTGTCTAAGGAAGTCGTGCGCGTCTTTTTCAAGTTGAGTGACGGGGACCAAGAATCTCATCTCAAGTTCAATCTTCTACTCGATAGAAGGCGCACGATTGCTTCACGAATTCCAGCCCTTTGATTTCCTCCAAGGCCACGCGGAAGCGCTCTTCGATCGTGTTGTGCGTTAGCATCACAATGGGCACGTTGCCCGATTCTTGCGGTTCCTTTTGAATGACACTGGCAATGGATACGCCGTGACTGCCTAGGACCGTGGCGAGCTTGCCCATCACGCCAGGCTTATCGAGGACGTTAAAACGCACGTAAAAGCGGCTGCGCACCTTTTCGATGTGGATTACTGGCAGATCGGCTCGCGGGTTCTGAAAAAATTGCAGTTTCGTGAACGTTTGCCGCGCACTGCCGCGCGCCGCGTCCAGAATGTCCGCGACAATGGCAGAACCTGTCGGCAGCATCCCCGCGCCTCGGCCATAAAACATCACCTCGCCGGTCGCATCGCCTTTCACAAGCACGGCGTTGTTTACGTCGCGAACATTCGCCAGCGGGTGGTTGAATGGAATCAGGGTCGGGTGCACACGCATTTCTAGACCGCCGGGCACTTCATCGGGATCGGCTCCGGGGTTGCGGCGCTTGGCAATGGCCAGAAGTTTCATCGTATAGCCAAGCTGCGCGGCGTACGTCACGTCGGCTAGGTCGAGGCCGGCGATGCCCTCGACATGCACGTCGCTGAAGCTGAACGTTGAATGAAAACCGAGGTCGGAGAGCAGCACGAGTTTTTGCGCGGCGTCGGTGCCGTTCACATCCATGGTGGGGTCGGATTCCGCGTACCCGTGGCTCTGAGCTTCGAGCAACCCTTGCGCGTAGGACGTTCGGCCTTCGATCATGCGCGTGAGAATGTAGTTGGTGGTGCCATTCAGGATCCCAAGGATGGACTCGATGCGGTTGCCGACCAGCCCGTCGCGAATCGCGCCGATGACCGGTACGCCGCCGCACACAGAAGCTTCGAAGCCGATAGAGGTGTGATGGGCAACGGCGGCTTCAAAGAGTTCTTTGCCGTGCGTGGCGAGTAGGGCTTTGTTGGCCGTGACGACCGCCTTGCCATGCTTCAGCGCTTGTAGTACCAGCGCTTTTGCTGGCTCCAGTCCGCCGATGACTTCGACCACGATATCCACCTGAGGATCGTTGACGATTTCATGCGCGTTGGTGGTGAAGGCCGACTTGGGCAGTCCCAGCAGTCGCGGCTTGTGCAGATCCTTTACGGCGACTTTGTGAATGCGTAACTCGATGCCGGTCTTGTCTTTCAGCGGCGGCACCGATTCCAGAATAAGCTTCGCCGCGCCAGCACCGACCGTGCCGAACCCCAGCATGCCGATGCGAAAGATTTTCTGAGGCTCGCTGACTTGGTTGGCCATGGAAAAGTGAATGTAGAGGGGCGTGATGGGAAAGCAAATTTAGGACGATTTAACTCCGGCAGGCACGATGCACGGAGGCCTGCCTAGCGTTGACGTAAACTTGGGTGAGATCACCCACCCACGCGTTCGGTTAATACTTGAAGTTCCAGCTTCAAAAAGTAACCGCTACACTTTGCGGATGACCAAGCCGGAGAGCAGTTTGGGGTAGAAGTACGTCGATTTCTGCGGCATCTTCTCTCCATGTTCGGAGACGGACACGACTTGGTCGATGCGCGTGGGGCGCATGAGGATGCCCAAGTGAAACGCGCTCTTGCCGCTCAGTGTGGTCAACACTTCGTGCGCGTCCTTGGTGTAGGTTACGTTGTGCTTGTGCTCCGAGTTTGCGTCACCCAAGCCCAATATTTTTTTCAGGATCAGTTCGTGGAGTACCGCCACGTCCAGGCTACGCCAGTCGCTGCTGTGCTTGCCGGCCACTTCTTCCATCGCACGTTCGACGATAGGCTTGGCAGTCAGGATCCTCTTTTCACCGTCGGCCAGCACCAGTCCATAGCGTGGCACGCCGCCCTCTTCTTCGGCTAAAGCGGTCAGTTCCGAGTCCGAAGCTGACTGGGTATCGAAGAGCTTGCTCACGCGGCCCAGAAAGTCTGCTGCATGGAAGCTATTCGGCGCGGTGACCATGCGGTGCGTGGGTAGGATGTGCAGACCCGGATCGCTCATCGGCACGCACATCATCAGCGCGAAATCGTAGCCACGCGGTAGCGGAGCGCCGGGCCGTGAGTCGTTTGCGTGGCGTTCCCGGCTGTAGGTGCACGCAGTCTCGTAGCGATGGTGTCCGTCGGCGATGAAGACTTTTTCCAGGGCGCAGGCAGCGGTAAGTTGGGCGCAAAAGTCAGGGTCGCTGACCGCCCACATGCGGTTGATCACTCCGCTGGTTTCCGTCACTTCCTCCGTGGGGCGGGTGCTCGCTACGCGCTCGGCCAGCAGTTTACAGATGCCGCCGTCGGCATCGGGCAGCAGGCCGAAGATGGGAGAAAGGTTTGCGCGGCAGGCGCGAATGAGCATCAGGCGGTCGGCCTTGTGGGATGAAAAGGTTTCTTCGTGCGGGAAGACTGCGCCTTCTCCGAACGGTTCGAGCTTCAGCGCCGCGAGCACGCCGCGACGCGTGTAGCGTTTAATTAGCGAACCACTCTGGACCTCGAACTGCTGTTCATAGATATAAAAACAGGCCGCATCGTCTTCGGTTAGGACGCCGTCGGTCACCCAGTCTGAGAGCGTCTTCGAGGCGCGCGTGTAGCGGTTGTCGTCCGGCCCGTCGCCGTCGTATTGCCGACCCAGAATCAGGCGGATAACGTTGTGCGGGCTGAGGCGATAAAGGGCGTCCTGATCTTCTATAGATATCACATCATAAGGAGGCGCTACTACAGAGCAAAGCGGGACGCCGATAGCATCGGAACTATAACGCAATGCCTTGAAAGGGGTTACGTTTGCCACTGAGCATTCTCCTCAGGCGCTATTTATGCTTGCACCTGTGCATGATATGCCTGCATTAAAAAAAATCAATCGGACAGGATGCGAATTATTACGGACTGGAAATGGTAACCGTTCAGTCGTGTCGGGCGGTCACTGCCCGCCGTACACGCCTGAACGGTCTCGCGTTCTGATTTTCCGTTTCGGCCTCCGGTTGCATCGAGACGGAACCCGTTGCACAATTCCACCGATGCGAGCTGCGCCGCTTTCCCTGCTGCTTGGCACACGCCTGCGCTGCATGCGTAATGTACTCGCCAATCTCCACCGCGAGTCCCTGCTTAAGGTCGTGGTCGTGACCATTCTGGGCGTGCTGTTCTGGTTCTCGCTCTTCTTCCTGTTTAACGAATCTTTTCGTTTCTTGAACGCCGTGGCCGGTCCTTTTCGCGACCATTTGGTAAAACACATCTTCGGTCTATTTTTTCTTACGCTTCTGGTGATGCTGGTTTTCTCCAACGCGTTGATCTCTTTTAGCAATCTTTTCCGTTCTCCAGAAACCGCCTTTCTGTTTACGCTGCCGGTACGCCACGACACCATCTACCTATACAAGTTGGTTGAAGCGCTGATCTTTTCTTCTTGGGCGCTGTTCGCGCTGGGTCTGCCGCTTTTGATTTCCTATGGCCTGCGTTCTGACGTCTCTTGGTTCTATTACCCGGCCATGTTGGTCTTGCTGCTGCCTTTCGTCACGCTCCCTGCCGCGCTTGGGTCGTTCTTGGGCTTAGCCCTGACGGCGCTGGTGCCACGCCACCGCGGCAAATTCCTGGCGATGGCCGCCTTGGCAGTGCTCCTGGGGATAGGCTGGTACGGCGTGGGACTGTTGCGGTTGCAAGCCGGCATTTCGCACCTCGGCGCGAGTGGTGACACGCCCGCGTACGTGCAGCTCATTTTGGGCAAACTCGAATTTACGCAGCACCCCATGATGCCGAACTACTGGATAACGCACGCGCTTTTGGGCGTAGCTCACGGCAGCGAACAGGGTTTACGCGATGGGGCAGTTTTCTTAGTTGCACTGACGACCAGTGCCTTGTTTTTTCTGGTCCTGGGCTGGTTCGTGGCAGGGGTGCTTTACGAAAGCACGTATTCGACCGCCGTGTCGGTTGGTAACGCACGACGCATCAAGCGGCGCTGGTGGATCGAGGTGCTTGCCGCGCCGCTGCAGAAGCGTTGGCCGTCCGTTACCGTACTGGTACTTAAGGACATCAAGACCTTCTTACGCGACCCGGTGCAATGGTCGCAGGTCCTGATCTTCTTCGGCTTATTGACGGTCTATATCGCCAACCTGCGCAACTTCACGTACCCCATCGACCGCCCGTTTTACAACAATCTGATCAGCTTCCTGAACCTCGGCGCGACCTGCTTGACGTTGGCGACCATGGTCAGCCGCTTCGTTTTCCCGCTTATTTCGTTGGAAGGCCGCCGCTTCTGGGTGCTGGGGCTGGTGCCCGTTGAACGCCGCCGAATCCTGGTCGCGAAGTACGTCTTCAGTCTCGGCGGCGCGTTGGTGTTGACTGAAATGCTGGTCCTGTTGTCGAATTACATCCTGCAAAGCTCGCCCATCATGCTGGTGCTCCAACTCGTCACGGCCGGCATGCTGTGCGTGGGGCTAACCGGCATGGCGGTCGGTATGGGCGCGCTCTTTCCTGCGCTGCGCGAATCGAACCCCTCGAAGATCGTCTCGGGCTTCGGCGGCACGCTGACGCTTATCCTCTCGATTTCTCTGGTCATACTCGTGGTCGCCGCAGAAGCCATTTTCTGCCACCAGCACATAGGGAAAGTGCTGGATGCCAACGACCCTGAGTCGCAAGTGTATCGCTTCATGCTGGTGGGCCTCTTGGGAGCCGTAGGTTTGGTGACCTTCCTGGCCGCCTACATCCCGCTGACTCTCGGCGCTCGGGCCTTGGACCAGATGGAGTTTTAAGCACAAGACCTTCGGCGGCATACGTCAGCGCCAAGACCGCTTGAACAGAATTGCGGGGGTTTTCTGTACGGTGCTATTTCTTGAAGCGTTTAACGAACTCGCGATAGACGGGCGTCGGTAGATACGGCTTCACCACGCGCTCCCAGCCTTTGGGGCCGACCAAGCCTTTGACGAAGCTCGATGAAACTTCCGACAGCTCGCGCGGCGGCATTAGGAAGACTGTCGCAATACGCTGGTCGATGTCGCCGTTAACCTGCCGCATGGTTCGCTCGAACTCAAAATCGTGCGCATTACGGATGCCGCGCAAAACGTAATGCGCACCCATTTCGCGAGCGTATTCGACCAGGAACTTATTTTCGAAATGCCCCAGCCGGATGTTTTTCAGTCCCGTTATGCATTTTTTCAATAGCGCCAGGCGCTCGTCGAGCGTGAAGGTGTACTTCTTTCCGGGGTGGACGCCCACCGCGACGATGACCTCGTCAAAGAGCTGTGCGCCTGCCCGGATCATGTGCAGATGGCCCATAGTCAGCGGGTCAAACGACCCAGCATACACGGCGCGGCGAAAGGTTCGTGAGGCCATGGGGCGGAGTCTAACGCGGCTATGCGACCTCGCCAGAGTAAGGGTTTGCGTCAACGCGGTTAACGTGCTCCCGCACTCCCGCACGAGCAGCAGTACAACGTAGCGTGTTTTGCTTGTATTGGACGGCCTGCGGTTTCGCTCTACGCTCAAGGCCCATCCCAAAATTGTGGAGCACGCCCATGAGTTTCGAAGCCGAAGACATCCCCTGGTACGTCGTGGAAAAGACCTATTGGGTTATCGAAAAGGGCCTTATTTTGGCCGGCGGTAAGGATACGGCGCACGACTTCCGTTGCGAGATCAATGATGCGGTTGAAATCGTGCGCCCTAATGGTTCCCGCACCCGTGCCCGAGTGCAGGAAGTTTTTGAAAGCATCAGTCATGCCGGAGGCGATCTGCTAGTGGAAGGCTTGCGGGCCAAAGACGTGCCTCCCGGTAGTCGCCTGCGCGTGCTGCGCCAGCAGCGCAAACGGCGTCCGGTCCCGGAACCCTGATCGATTCGCCACAGAGCTAACAACGAGTGCAGCGTACTTCTCTCTATAGCCCACGACCTTTGCAATGTGGACCTCCGGGCTGCGCCCTATTCTGCGCAGGCCTCGATACCTGGCGTAAGCGCTACCGCGCACGGCCCTTGAGCACGAGTGTGCCGCAGGCCAAATCGTGTAGCGAGCGCTCAGCGGGATCGACGAAAGCCAGCAGCCAACCGGGCAGTAAAATCCACTTCAAAAGCGCGCGTGCGAGTATGCGCTGCGGTTCTAGGTCCTGCCCGTTGCGCCGTCGTAGCACCAGCACAACCATCCGCTTGCCCAGCCCGCCGCAGGTGGCTTGCAGAAGAATGTCGTTAAGCAGTCCGGAGGTCAGAAAGGCTGTAATCAGGACGGCAGGATGGCAGCCTGCTCCGGGTAGGACCCCTGCTGCCGTCAGGGCTACCAGCACTCCGGCAGCGGTGGTACAGAACGTTAAATCGATGAAGCCGGCGAGTGCGCGTGGAAGCTTTCCAGCCAGTGGCCAGGCGCTGATAATTCCTGAACGCATCGTTTCCGAGACGCGATGCGCGCGCAAAAGATCGGCGGTCTTGACGACCGCTGCACGTTGGATACTCAACTGCCGTTCAAGCTCCTCGACCTCAGGACCTTCCATGATGATCGTGCCCACCTCTTCCGCAGCTCTAGCAGATTGAGCGTCATGGCCCACGACCAGGGCGGCGCCAAGAGACGCAACAAGCTGTTTATTTGAAGACGATATAGATGCGTTATCATTGCTATAGCAAGCTTGGGTACCTAGGTTCTCATTTTTAATCAAATTACTTACATATGATTTTTCGAGTTTTTTCGTGATGCGCTTTTGCGATGCGGTTGCGTTTACGGTGCGGCTGCTGGCCTTGTATCCAGGCAGCCTCATGCGCCTCCCGCAGACGGGGCAGCGTCCGCAGGGCTGGCTAGAATGGAACGGAGAATAGATGCGCTTTCCACAGACGCAGGTCAGCTTCCAGCGCTCACTTAATGCGCCATTGGCTGGGATGCGTTCGACTCGGCGCGGTTCACTGATTGCACCACTTGCGTCTTGTTTTGGTTCGGTGGGCATCACGTCTTCAGTCTTTGGGCGTGCGCTGAGCACATCCACACTGCTGCGGCATTTAGAACAGAAAACCTTCCGTCCACGCAGGGACTCGTCTACCGTAATGGGTTCGCCACAGGAGCAAGTGAGGGTGATTGTCATACCGACTAGACTCCTCCCCGACATTGAACCCCGGCTTATCCTGTTTTGCAATCGCGGCGCGGTAGTAATGGATGCTGACGAAGCCATCAAACGCCGTACTTGTTCTCAAACGATGTCCGACCTCGCAGTGCCTTGCAGCGCTTATTGGCGGCCAAATGTCTTAGCACCCAGTGGATGGTTTCCACGTCTGCGTTTGCGTTGAGCGCCTCCGCCATTTCCACGGAGGTGAACCTTTTCCTTTTATGTGCCTTCAAATGCTCCAGCACCTTGATTTGCAGCGCGATTACGGCGCCGGCGGCTATTTTGCCCGCTTCCACGCCGGGCTGATGGTAGGCGTTGATGTTCACTAGCGAGGCGTAGAAGCCTACGGCGCGTTCGTAAAGCGCGATCAGGGTTCCGATGGCCGCCGCATCCAGGCACTCGATGGTGATGGTCATGCTCTCGCGGTCCTTCTCGTAGAGCGCCTTGCGAGTGCCTTGCAGGAAACCGTTCAGGTAATCGCCGCTGGTAATGCCGGGTGCGACGTGCAGGGAGGCGCCTTCGCGGTCACGCAGCACCTCGATAAACGTGGCGAAAAAGTCGGGCACGCCGTCGCGGAGTTGCTGGATATAGGCATGCTGGTCGGTGCTCCCTTTATTGCCATAAACCGTGATGCCTTGATGTACGGTGTTCCCGTGCAGGTCCTTTTCCTTGCCGAGCGACTCCATGACGAGTTGTTGGAGGTACTTGCTGAAAAGTTCCAGCCGGTCCTTGTACGGCAAGAGGACCATGGCCTTCTCGCCTCTGCCGTTGGTGGAGTGGAACCACATCAACGCCAGGAGCAGGGCGGGATTCGCCTGCACATCGGGAGTACGCGTGAACTCATCCATGGCGCGCGCGCCTCGCAGGAGGCCGTCGATGTCAAGCCCTTGCAACGCGGCGGGAAGCAGGCCCACAGCGGAAGTTGCGCTGGTGCGACCGCCAACCCAGTCCCACATCGGGAAGCGCGCCAGCCAGTTTTCCGCCACGGCTACATGGTCCAGCTTGCTGGCTGCGCCCGTAATCGCGACGGCGTGACGCGCGAAATCGAGCTTGGCCTTGGCGTAAGCCGCTTTGGCTTCCAACATGCCGTTGCGTGTTTCTTGCGTGCCGCCTGACTTGGAAATGACGACCGTCAGTGTTTCCTGCAACCCGCCCGCCTTGCCGATTTGAGATAGCACCCAATCCATGCCATCGGGGTCGGTGTTATCAAAGTAGAAGGCGCGTAGGCGGTCGTGGGGTGACGAAAGCGCTTTGCCCACGAATTGCGGACCCAGGGCCGAACCGCCAATGCCGATCACCAGCATGTTGCTGAAACGTCGTGCCTTCTGCGGTTGGGCTTGGCCTGCGTGGACCAGGCGCACGAAGCGTTTGATGAGATTCAACGTGCCGGTGATGGCTTTGCGCAGGTGGGGGTCGGGAGCCAACTCAGGCGCACGTAGCCAGTAGTGTCCGACCATGCGTTGTTCGTCGGGGTTGGCCATGGCCCCGGCCTCAAGGTCGCGCATGGCCCGTAACGCGCTTTCGATGGGGGACTGCATGCGGGCGAAGAGTTCTGGGGCAAAATTCATACGGCTGTAATCCAGTGTCAGGCCCACGGCTGGGCACTCGCACTGGCAGACCTTAAAGCGTTCCCATAGCGCGCACGCATCCATACGGAGATCCTCTGAGGTGCACACGTCATAGCACGCGAGTCGCGCTTGTCACTTAGTACAGCACCGCAGAAGTAACTTACCATCATGC
>Ga0114940_10000769_pt1 | contig 13307 bp, 18 predicted proteins | sample ColdCreekSource_FD_87195 | JGI IMG/M metagenome (GOLD analysis project Ga0114940, IMG submission 87195) | Groundwater microbial communities from Cold Creek, Nevada to study Microbial Dark Matter (Phase II) - Cold Creek Source | ecosystem: Environmental > Aquatic > Deep subsurface > Groundwater ... | reverse complement strand
CTTATCCATTGGTCAAAAAAATGAGTTGAGAAAGGAAGAGTAGTTCATCAGCTAGAAAGCATACGCCAAGGATATTTCAGCTACAGGCTGCACTTCATCGCACGAACCCTATATTTCCGCCAAAAGCTGGCTCGGTTTCGGTGGCATTGCCCCAATTATGGCGATCGCTTACCGTAGCTTCGCAAATAACTACACTTTGAGAGAGTTGAGAAACTTTGAAACTTCCGTGTGGTGAAACTTTTAAAACTGAATCGTTTAACATGATAATTACCTCATTGTGGGGAGTTAGCCACCGCGGACATCCGACCAAAGATACAGCGGCGGCTAACAAAACTTGATTGTTTACATGGTTAATTATTGCACGTTTACATGGATAAAACAAGCCCCAAAACAAAATATGTTATCCTTGTTTACATTAGCTATATATATTATTCAAATAATTAATATGTCTAAAACTAAGAAGAAAAAAGTAGGTGCGCCGATTGGAGCGGTAAACAATCCTAAAGGAGCTAACCAGTGGCAAGATATCAGGGCTGAAAAACCAATTGCGGTAAGACTGTTGAAGGAACAAGACGAAGCGGTTAGAGCTAGAGCTGCTGCTGAAGGGAAAACTTTAACTCAAATTATGGAAGAAGCGATCGCGGTCTATCTGGTTAGTCAGCGATCGCGCCCTTGATTGTCTGTCACGAAGAGAGTAACAAAAACCCCAGGCGGGGCAACAGCAACTAGAACAAGGACAACTGAACGGGAGCGAGAACGGAAACACCGAACCACCACCAGCAACTCACGGAAGCAGAACCAGAAACCGACCAGGACACACCAGACCAGGAGGGAGGCAGACAACCAGAGGGCAACCACAACAGCACCGACCGACCGCAGCCCAGGGCAAACGCCACCGAACCCCACGAACCAGAACCACCACCAGAGAAAGAACGACGAGGACGAACGCCAGCAGGAGGAACAGGCGCAGAAGGGAGAGCCACCAGCACCCCAGACCGAGCCACAGACCGAACACAAGCCACAGAACGCCGAGCAAAAGCAGACCGACCAACCCCAAACCGACACGGAAGTTTTGCTTGTCGGGGAAACCCCTCCTGCAAACTTCCTTCAGAAGCAACCGAGAAGACCAACAGAGAAGGAGAAGACCGAAAGAAGGAACGCACCAGCGAGTCAACGCCAGCAGCACAACCAACCGAAACCCGACAGCCACGAGCGGGAACAAGCGGCAGCAACTCGGAAAGAGCCAGCGCAGCAGCAGAGGACGGAGAACGAGAACCAGAAAAACCGACAGAACGCAGACAAGAAAGGAAAGACACGGAACGAACTAACCAACGACTACACTAATATTTTACCACGTAAACAAGGAAAAAACAAGCAGCCAGCCGCGCCCGAACCAACCGACCAACGACAAGAGACAGCAGAAACACCCTCTCTCTCCTCTTTTCTCTTCTCTCCTTTTGACTAGCGAACGGAGCGCCCTAGGCAAAGATTGAGCGGAGCTTGCGACCGATAGGGAGCTAGCGTAGCTAAAATCGCGCCAGGCGCGGAGAGAGCGAAATAAACCGCGAAGCGACCAAGCAAAAGTGCAAGGATTTTGAATACAAAAAAAAGGCGGCAGCGCAAACGCCACCGCCAGAAACTCAGCGCACCACAGCCGCAACCGAGCGGGCAAGCCGAGCAGCAACACCACGCGGGCAACGGAAACACACCGTCGCAAAGCGCCCACCAAAGCACGGCTCACGGCAGGAAACAACCGCACAACCCAACGCAGACAACCGCGCAAAAACCTCACTCAGCCGAGCAACAGAAACGCCAGTCAGCACAAACACCCCCGGCACGCCAGGCAAAGCAGCAAAACGCAAACGAGACCAACAAGAGGAAGCAACCACGAGCAAAACCACCAAAAGACGAAAGAACCCCACTTACGCTGCATGGATTTCTCGAAGGTATAGGGCTGCGGACGGGCGCATAATCTTGACAGGTAAATAAATAACCTGTGATGCCCGTAGCAGCTTGCGTAGCCCTATACCGAGATTCCGTGCTATAATAGAAAAGCTGTGTGATACCAACACCTAGCCGATTCCACAGCGGCGCAGCCGCCAGAGCCTCGCGGCGTTGAGCGATCTCACGCTTTTAAATCGCGAAGCGACCTTATAAATTGAGGGCGATCGCGTTCTTCTGCATACATGACAAAAAAAGGGAGACAATTATCTCCCTTATCGGCATGAATTATTAAATTTGTTGTTTAAGATTTAACTTTACTTAGTAAGGAAAATCAGGAATGTAGCTACCAACATCAACATTAGTTTGGCTGCTGTCTTGAACAGCATTTTGTTGAATAGCGTTATAGTTACCAATCGCCGCCGCCGAGTTAGCATTATCTTGAATCGACAGTTGAGAACTTGGAGTTGGATAACCTAAGCCGTCTAACTGAGTTTGGTTACTATGTTGTAAAGTATTTTGTTCGATATAGTTACCAGTACCAACAGCAGCAGCAGAATTACTACTATTTTGAACGTTGGTTTGAGCATTTTGAGCGAAAGCAGTCAAGGGACAGAAAACGATAGCGGCAGTAGCGATTAATAAAGATTTTTTCATGATGAATATTCGGTAAAAGTTAGAGTAAAAGTTTGTTTTTTGCTTACCCTTTCTAGTTACGTAAGTCGCCAAACTTTTATGCAGAAGATTTCCTTTTTGTTTTACTCGTTCTGAGTGGACTGCTGATATATTACAGGTACACCATCGCAACCATGACACGACGGATAATCGGCTATCTAATCTTCTGTCTGTCTGTGCTGCTTGTCATTTGGGTTTACATCGGGGGCGGTATAGCAGCGTTAGTGAGGGTCAATTGTCGTTGTGGTAAGTGCGATCGCCCTTGGATTTTTACTTAAGAGTTTGATTTGCCCAAAGAAGAAACATAGACAAAATCATCGCTATTCATTTTCTCTTCAACCTCAAGGAATGAAGCATTAACAATCTGTGCCTTTTGAAGTGCTTGGCTACAGGCTCTCAGATTAATCTCATTAACAATTTTCGGATTTTTGTAACTTCCCATAGGAGTATTAAATTCTCCTTTTGAGTTGACGCGATACAAGCCATTGAAACAGCTTTTATTTAGATAAATTAATCTACTGGTTTTTTGAACATCAGACCATAACTTATATTCATCAGTGCGATCGACGTTTCTAATTTGGTAATAGTATTCTTTTTCGTAAATGTGCCGTTTTAAATCGGCAATAAGTTCTTCAGTCTTTAGCTTGATGACTCTGTAAGCCAAGGTCAGTTCTTCATTGATATCAATTAAAGTGGAATGCTCTGGTTGCAGATGAAAAAATAATGCTCCACCGCCCATGAATGGTTCAAAGTATCTGGAGAAATTGCTAGGAATCCGCGATGTTAATTCACTCAGCAGTTGAGTTTTACCACCAACCCATTTAACAAAAGGTTTGGCTTTAATATCTGTGTCTATTTCTTTGAAGTTCAAGATACGCGATCGCATTACTCTTTATAAGCTTTAAGCTACTTCGTCTAGTTTTACTTTTGCTCTCTGTTTGAAGCTTTCAAAATTGATGACTTTAGATTTTTGAGCAGTTTTCCAAATTTCTTTAATCACATCTGAAATTTGAGGTAACACTACTAAAACATACTGACCGAGGTTTTTATTTCTTTTGTCAGCAACTTTCATCACGCGAGGCATATCAGACCAGTCAGGCATAATCCAGACAACTTCATCATTTACTACTACTAAATGTTTATCTCTGAAGCTAGTATCAAAACCGTTTTTATCAAAATATTCAACGATTTTTCTAACTGTCTGTAAAGATACTTTTTGCCTTAAGTCATTAATAGCTTTAATCTCTAATACCTGCTCCCAACTATAAATAACTGTAGGCTTCTTGGAATTGCCATATTTTTCAGGTTCAATTACTCCAGTGCGGTCTAAATAAGCGAGACGACTAGATGTTGTTTTAGTTAGAGCTATAGTTTCTTGGCGAGTAAAGCCATCCATAAAGTTTAGAGATTGCTTAATATTTAGCATTTTACCTGACATACACATTAGTAAACGTTATTATAGAGGCTAAACGTTAATTAATATAGAAGGTACAATCAAAATGGCAAAAGGCAAAGATCAACATATAGTTCCTCATAATGAAGGTTGGGCAGTTAAGCCTGAAGGTGGTAGTAAGCCCAGTGGGGTATTTAATACTCAAAAAGAGGCGATCGCCAAAGGAAGAGAGATTGCCAAGAATCAACAATCTGAATTATTCATTCACAATCGTGAAGGACAAATTAGAGAGAGAAACACTTACGGTAACGATCCTCATCCACCAAAAGGCTAACAGTTTTTCATAAAATCGTCTTCTAGTATCTCTATGATGATCTCGGTTTAATATCTTATCTAGTGGCTAGAGAAGATAGCAGCGCATTTTGTTATATTAACAACCGAAATCTTTAACTTTTTAAGATGACCGATTACGAAATTCCAATTAATAACTCTGCTGGTAGACTTGTCTGCTTACTCAAAAAAGCAATTGTAACGGGTCAAAAAAATATACAGCAACAATATATATCTGCTGTCATAGTAAATTAGTTCTTTTACTCTGGCTCAACTATTTAGATATGGGTGCGATTTGAATCAATCAGAGATTGCCGTATTAACAGTACAGAGTAAGATAATACAATTAAAAAGGAAGCTTCCTGACGACCAAATCATTGAAGCTTCCCCAAGTAAAAACTTATTCATAGTATACCAATGACTAACAGTAACGGAAACAATAGCGATCGCCTAGACCGAGTTGAGGCAATTGTAGAATCTAATTCTCGTGCCATTCAAGCCATGTTAGAACAACAGGCTACAGATAGACTTAAACGGGAAGAGGAAAAAATCGAGCATGAGCAACGCATGGCACGCTTAGAAGATTTAATGGTTTCTCTTGCTAGTATCGAGCAGGGTCAGAATAGAATGCTTGCCAACATAGATGAAGCGCAACCCACCATGCTCAGAAGATTAATGGCGATCGAGAATAAGGTTGATACTTTAATCGAACGCGATCAATAGTATCTCTTTTGTTGAGTTCGTCTTTATTTTCGGATGGACTCAACACAACAAAAACCCTATTCTGTTGTGATATGACCCTTTATACCTATCCGAAGCTAACTAACGCAGCGACAGATACAGAACTAATAAGATTATGGATATCTCAGAAGGCTAAAACTACTCAAAAGACTTATATAACTATCTCTCGGCAATTCCTCGCCTTCGCAGGTAAAGAGTTGCGAGAAATTATGCTCGAAGATATTTTGTTGTGGTTGGAATCGTTTCAGTTGCGTCAAGCCAGCCAAAACACGATTAATAATAAGTTAGGAGCTATAAAATCTCTGTTCAGCTTCGGAGTAAAAACGGGTTATTTGTTGGCTAATCCTGTCTCTATGGTCAAGACTCTCAAGCCCAAGGATGCACTAAATGAAAGAATCTTACTGGATGAGGAGGTAAAGAAGCTAATAACGGCTGCTTCTTCTGTTCGCGATCGCTCGATCCTCATTCTCTTATATATTCTGGGTTTGAGGATATCTGAGTTAGTAGGTTTGAATTGGTCTGATTTTCAGCCAACAGAGGAAGCGATCGCTGTAACCATATTTGGTAAAGGTCATAAAACTAGAACCTTATTAATAACTCGAACCTTATGGTCAGAACTTCAGCAGCTTCCCAGGAGTGATAAGACTGAAGCGGTGTTTTTATCGAGGTTTGGCAATCGCTTAGACCGTCATGCTATCCATCGCTTAATCAAAAAAGCGGTTGAGAAAGCAGGGATTAATCCCCATACTTCGGCTCACTGGCTGCGTCATGCTCATGCTTGTCATAGTTTGAATAATGGTGCAGGGATTGATTTGTTGATGAAGTCTTTAGGTCATAGTTCACTAGCGGTAACTTCCAGATATCTGCACGTTCAGCCGAGTGAGTGTACGAGTAAGTTTATTGATTTTTAAAAAGGATTTTTGACGATATGACAAATACAAAAACCAGAAGTTAGGATATTACAGCCGAAAAAACTATCAAAAGGAGTTATTGGTGGCAGGTAATTTCCAAGACGATTTGAGAGAACAAGAGATGATCGAGCTTTTCGAGCTTATCAAAGATGAAAATGAAGGGCGTTCGGGGATTGACGCTTTTTTAGATCTAGATGGAACAAATATTCCTTTTGAGTTAAAAACAACCTCATCAAAAAGTAATTCTGTAACTACAGTTAGAGATTTTGGTTTTGATCATATTCAAAAATGGCAAAACAAGCATTGGCTATTCGGTTTCTATAAGAAAGGTAAAGCGTCTTATAAATATGGCTCTCCAGCACTTATGCAAAATTGGATCAAGGAAAAAGAAGAATACATAAAACCAGATCTTCAATTGGCGAAGATAGCATCTAAAAATTTAACATTGGAAGATCTCTATATAGTTTTAGGAGAAAAGGAGAGTTATTCCCTTGAAGACGCAAAATCGATTCAAAAGAGACAATATTCGACAAATAAATATATAAAACTACAAGATATTACAAATGGCTATAGTAAAAGTAGAATGTTGCATATTTTAAAAGATAGAGCCACATATTTAATGGAACGAGGCGGTACACTAAATAACCCCCATATCCCTGGTAGTTATTTCAAGGAATGGGAGGAAATAACTGAAAACCACGCAGCAAGGTTACGTGAAATGGTAAGAAGTTGTATCAATAAGTAGAAATTAAAAACCTAAACAGCTTTCAAAACTTCAGCAACATTAACTGCAACAGCATAAGCAACAGGTGGAGAAACTGAATTTCCGATCTGTCCAAGAATTTGATAGACCGCCCCTGCAAACTTCCAGCTTTCAGGAAATCCTTGGATAATTCCGCAATCTTGTACAGAAAGACGGAAATGACGGAATTTTGCGGGAAATGCTGATGCCTTCTCTCTATTAGATTGAACCCCACTAGCCCAAATTTCCAAATCACCCCAAGATTTTTGACCCGCTGAACTATTTAAAATTGATGTAGTATTTCTTTTTCCAGTAAAGGCACTTCTAATAGTTGGTGCTAAATCATCAAAATTAATATCGGGTAAACCCAAAGATTCACGGACTCCCATAGTATTAGGCTTATTACAATCAAATATGTTCAAATTAATAACTTTGTTATGTTTTGGTTTCCTGAAACGATCCCATGAATGAGTTGCTTCTGGCGGAGTAAACCTGATGAAGTCTTTTCTATTTCTAAAGCCGACAAAAAATACACGCCGTCTTCTTTGAGGTACTCCGTAGTCAGCCGTATGCATCTCAAACATTTTGATTTTGTAAGATTTCAATTCTTCCAAAATATATTTTTTTACAAAGCCTTCAAATTTTGGATTCATTAAACCTAAAACATTTTCTGCTATAAATGCTCTGGGTTTTATAGTATTCACAGCACGATTAAATTCTCCCCACATATTACGTTCATCTTCTTTCCCTTTCTGCTCTCCAGCAATTGAAAATGGTTGACAAGGAGGTCCTCCATAAATTACATCAACTTTACCCCTATAAATATTCCAATCAACATTAGTAACATCTCCATTTTTTAATCCACTAAAGACAGACCATTGTGGTCGATTGAGCTTTAGTGTTTTTCCACAGATAGGTATTAATTCATATAAAGCAACATGAGAGTAACCAGCATAGTCAAAACCTAGATCTAATCCTCCTCCTCCACTAAATAAACTAAGACATCTAAGACCATTTTTTTCTCTTTGAGGCATTAGTGATTCAGGGAAAAGTTTGGGATGATTTATATCATGGACTTTTTCAAGAATACCTTTCTCCGCTGCTAATTTAGCTAATCTAGAATCTTGGGATATTTTTCTATATTCGTTACGCTGGGCAGTTGTAATGTTGTATTTTTTTCTTTCGGCATTCTTGTAGATTTTAGATTTAGAGTCCATATGAATGACATAACAACTTGTGCAAAGGTTACAACTAGCTTTTCATGGTATCTCTAATCGCGCCTAATTCTCACTCCGAATATCCAACGTTACCTCAGCAGTAATTGACCTTTCATTCTGTCCGAGTATCTTCACCCTCCTAACCTTCCCCCGATAGGGAGAATAAACACTCGTCAGCTTATCTAGTTCACCATCAACTACATCTAACTGAGTCTGTAGCGAGTTAACTTGCTCCTGCTGCTTCTGCATTTCTTGTTTGATAGTCAGATACTTTAAGACTGTGTTCATACTGCTGTTTTTGGTAGTTGAGTTTAGCTTCATCTAGGGAGGAGATCGCCTTCTCTAAATTAATCGAAGCTTCTAATTCTCTACACTTTAAGTCTGCTAATTCTTGGACTTTCTTGGACTCGAATATTTGAACGTGCCAGGGGTCTTTATGATAGATTTTTTGGTCAAAGTTATTTATCTGCTGAACGATCGCATCTAGATTAAACTGAGCCTGTTTGAGGGTGACTAGTTCGGTTTGAAATGATGGTGAGGGAACGGGTTTTAGTTGATTGAGGGGTAATTTGGCACGGGTGAGAGAGTCGGCTAATCGTTGTTTTTTGGCTTGTAGTTTGGCTTTTTCGGAAGTGCGATCGCTGATAATATCTCCGACATTAATTCTAGTTCCTTCTTCTACTTTCAGGTCGGATAGTTGGTTGAGAACTAGGGTGATAGTGTGACGATTTGGGGTTGACTGGGTTGTCTCTTCGGTAGCTGGTGCAGTGGCTATAACATCGGTATTGTTGGCATTAACAAAGGCATAAGCGGAAATGCCTAAAAGGAAATAGCCCAATAGATTATACGCAGACAGGTTAAGATTTCGCTTCATCACAGTTCACCAAGATTGGTCTTCTGTTTCTGTCATAGTCTATTGGGTGAGGTTTGGGTGTAATCTGAAGCTTTTAAATTTATGTTAGTTTTATTTAGTAAACTGCACTACACAAAAATAGATCTAAATGGACTCAAATAACTTTAATATTCCTCCTATTACTCCTCATATATCTCAGAGCGAAATGGAGACTATGAAAGAAATTAATCGTTCAATTAATAATCATAATAATCAGGTAAATCGCGCAATTAATAATCAGGTAAATCGCAAAAATGAAGCGATTGATTCAACAAATTTTCTTGCTGATGTTCAACGTTCTAATTTAGCTAGTGAATTTGCAAAACACCTTCTATCACAAATAAGGAGATTTGATTCAGAATTAGACACCGATCATGAAGTTGGGATGAAACTTGTTTCATTTGGTCAATCAATCACTTTTCATGTTGATAGTATTGGTTTTTACAATCCCAGCTTAGTGGTATTTGTTGGTTTGACAGAAGATTCCAACAGAGTAGAGCTAATACAGCATACTTCACAGATCAATTTTCTTCTTTTAGCTCTACCTAAGCTGCAACCAGATCAGCCAAAACGTAGCATTGGCTTTTTTCCAATATCAGATTAATGTTATTGCTATTGATAAAAAAATTATGAATCCACTATCCTAATTTCTACATTTCCCTCCGTATACTGTTTCTTTAAATATGCGAATAGCAAAATTGACCCAAACTAGTCATTTGAGTCACAAAATATTTAGTTTTTAGCAATTTATTCCGAATTCACTTGTAAATTTCGCTCTTGATAGAGCCGATCTATCTGCTGATGAACCCCCTCTAAAGTTAGAGAATTCCCTAACTTTTTACTCGTCTCCATCAGTGCCGATAAAAACTCTGTAACCCCTTTAATACCGAAGATAAAGTGACCTAATGCCCAAAGAAAACAGTAAAGCTCGTCGTCCATTTCGACGTTATATGTCTGCGTTGATTTGGGTAAAACTTTTTCCTGTTGTCGGGCAATATATTCCTCGATAGTTTTCCCAGTGATTTCGTGGGGTTGGTAAGTCTCTACAATCTCACGCCATATTCTTACTCGCTCGCTGCCTCTAATATGGGCTAATTTCTCCCCTTGATTGACATTTTGGGGTAAGACATCAAAACCATTAGCTACTAGCTCCATAACCACGTCTGTGGCTTTAATAGTGTCATCAATCTGCCAGTAGCTCACCCCCAGCTTGTCACGGGAGTAGTGGTCGAAACTTGTGTGGGTTTCTTTGTAAAGCTTTTTAAACTTGATTTGGGCAGCGATTAGTCCCGTTCTGACGAAGGCTAATTGATCGTTTCTAATCTGAAATGTTAAGAATTCTAAATCAAAACTCCCTTCAATTTGGTCTTCTAGGTGAATCGCGAAATCTTCAAGTTCTTTGATTTCAGGGCGATTGCTGACTTCCACATCATTGTCTTGATAGATGTGGTCAAAGGGGTTTGCGAGGTAACGAGGATTTGGTTTATAGTAATTATTCAATGTTTGCCTAATAGTACTAGGTTAACCAGCCTCTGGGTATTGATAGTACGCCAGGGGCAACCCTCTTTTTGTAACTCTAAATAGGTCTTTTGGATAGTTACGTTTTAGGTTATAAGCTATCTAAGGTATTTATAGCAATGCTTTTAGGCTTTGATAAGTTTTTTTGAGTAGCGTGATTGGGGTCAATTTTCTTAAAAAGGAATTAAGCTTTACTCAATATTTTTACTATCAACTTTAGTTGTTTTGTTATTGCTATCACAATCAAGTTCTTTTAGTGTAGCGATCGTTTTATTAATATCATTTTCTCCTTTTATTTCAATTCTCCTATCTCCACAGGAAACAGTTATACCCTTTGAAGCATTAGCTTTAATCACCTCTTGAATTGTTGGTTGTATTTGAATTAAAAATCCTGCTATTGCTGATACTGTAGTGACAAACTTGATATTTTTAGAAATTAGTTGTGATGGTGTATCGATAGCATCGCAACAAAACACTCTAGATGATTCGGTATATTCCAAATCACTATTAATTGCATAATTTTTAATTACGTCGAAAAGATTGATACTTTGTGAAGATACACTAATTTCTAAAGATGCTTGTGTGTTCACTATTTAACCTCAAACTTAGCTATTAAACCGCACTATCTTAACCTCCACCGTCCCCACTGCATATTGCTCTCTCAAAAGCGCGATCGCATTCCCCAACCCACAATAATTCAACGATAAACTACTCCCCACAACTTGAGCCGTAACCATCTGATTCGGTTCAACAGGAATCTTGACCAATTCAGGAAAATCTACCGCCAACTCACCACTCAAGTAAATCTCAGCCCCAGGATAAGTCTGTTGTAATTGAGTAAGTTGAGCGATCGCTTCTTCATCATCAAAACTAAGATTCTTAATCTCAGTCTTGGCAGCTTCCCCAACGGTAGTAGTCACTTTACTCGTAATTATCTGCTCTCCAGTCTTGTAGACCCCTTTACCATCGCTGACTACAAACTCATTACCCTCATTACCGATGATTAAATATTTCCCATCTGCCGACGTGCGATCGCTTGCCCAAACACCCGTAATGTTGGCGTATACCTGATGAGTACTAGCATTTTGGTTATACAGTTCAACTACTCCATCTTTCAAGCCGAGACTCTGAGAGACTTTCTGAGATATACCCCCACCGTTAGACAGATAGATTCCAAAACACAGAAGGGCGATCGCTACTCCTAAAACCCATAATTCACCAGCCCCACCAGTTTTCAATCTCCGTCGAGGATTGCTTACACTAATTGCCCACACAGGCTCAGGATAGAACAATTGTACGCCTTGCTTAGTAAAGGTATCACTGAAACAGGAAAGGAGATGACCTAATGGTAGGGCGATCGCAGCTTTGATATCTCCTGAGAAAAAACCTAGAGGAATTGACACGGCAGCGATCGCAGCAGTAGCTAGAAGGCAATGAGTAACACTTCGATGAGGAAATCTATCCTCAATCCAACTGCTAATTGGAAAACAGATTTTGCCAACAGTTGAAGTTGTAGTGTCTAAGTCGGGCAGTTGAGAGCCAATGATGGCTAGACCTAAAGGTAATGGGCTGGCAGTTCCTAAGATTAAAGATGTTCCTGCTACTGCAATAGCACAATGTGTTACGCTCATCATAGACGGTCAAGAGTGGAGTTACCCTACCAGTTTGGATTTGGTTAGAGCGATCGTCTGTTATTTAGCTCACTGGTCGCTGTGAGTAAAGATATTTGCTGAATAAAGGAAAATATAAGGTTTGTAATGCCAGAAGAATCTAATCAAAACCAGCAGTCATTTAATGCGCCTGATACTTGGTCGGGGTTTTTATTCCTTCTTATTACAACTAAACAAGGATGGCTAGGCATAACTGGGGTGGCAGCTGTTGTGACGGCAGCTATGTTAATAGCCATGCAATTTATACGTCCAGAAAAAATTGACATTTCGACGGCAGTTGGCTCAATTTCCATTAAGAACGGAAGTACACAAAATGCGTTGTTTTTACTCAGTCCTAATGGCGGAGATGAAGACACGCAATGGGTGGGAACGGGAATTAAAATCAAAAAAGGCGATCTCATCAAAATTACAGCTAGTGGTCGCGTCCATACCGCAATAAAAAGATTAGTTGCTGAGTCAATGACACCTGAAGTTGATGAGCAGTCTTGGACTAGTCCAGAGGGACTAAAACGCTCACAAGATCTTTCATTTCCACCAGCCTTTAATAAGCAAAAGCTTTTACCAGACAAAAACGGTGCTTTCTATGGATTTGGAATGCTATTGGCAGCAATTAGAGATAATAAGCAACAAGTCAAGGAAGATGAGATTGAACCAGTTGGAGAGAATGGTGAATTTGAAGCAAAAACAGATGGAGAGTTAGTTCTGACCGTTAACGATATTTGGCTAGACAAGGAAGATAAAAATGTTTATGCTCCACCATTAAATCAAGAAGGAAGTTTCAACTATTTTCGACAAAACGCTCACTTTCAAGCGGCTTTGAAAGGTGAGGATTTCGATTCGTGGTCAAAGGAAACAGAGCGTCAAAAAGTAGAAGAGCAATACCAAAAAAGGCTTAAGAGTTGGGACGCTATCGTCGAAAAAAATAACTGGAATGTTTGGTACGACAATAATATTGGTTCTTTCTCGGTTTCCATAACCGTTAACGAGAAGGACTAAAGCTACTATTTTTACATTACTGCCCTAACCTCTTCCTAGCCCCTCGAACATTCCCCAACTGCTTCAATGCCATCGCACTAACCAAACAAACCCCACCAGTAATATAAAGTCCTTTATTCCCTGTACCCATTCCAATAAACCTAACTATGGCAAAACTAAACGGGTGAACGAAAAAAGGTGTGGGAGAGGGAGATAAGGTTAGCGTAAATAATACGATAACTAAGCTGGAGGTAATTTAAAATCACTCGCAGGTTCTGTTAGCTTCTTCGACCAAATCTAAT
>Ga0114940_10000768_pt1 | contig 13325 bp, 12 predicted proteins | sample ColdCreekSource_FD_87195 | JGI IMG/M metagenome (GOLD analysis project Ga0114940, IMG submission 87195) | Groundwater microbial communities from Cold Creek, Nevada to study Microbial Dark Matter (Phase II) - Cold Creek Source | ecosystem: Environmental > Aquatic > Deep subsurface > Groundwater ... | reverse complement strand
AGCATCGTTGCCGACACGCCGACCGCATTGTTGAAGCTCTTTTTTGCGCGATGGACTTCCCAGCCGGTGGTCGCGCTCAACACATGCGCCAGCATGTCCTTCACGGTGCTCTTGCCCGCCGAGCCGGTCACCGCACACCACAGTACGTCATCGTGCGTGTCGCGATGCAACTCCGCCAAGCGCAGGTAGGCTGCGCGCGTGTCGGACACGAGTACAACTCCTTGGTTCGCACGCAGGTCGCCGGCCTGCACGGCGTTTGCGCGTGAGACGAGCACCGCCGCCGCTCCGGAGCATAGCGCTTCTGCGGCGAAGGTATGGCCGTCATAGCGCTCACCAGTAAGCGCCAAAAAGAGGCTTCCGGCCAGCGGCGCACGGGTATCGGTGAGAACTCCGTGCACGTGACCGTTGGGGTCACCGAAAAGCAGTTTCCCGCCCGTGGCAGTTGCTACTTCGCCCAACGTGTGAATGAACATGGACCCCTCGCGAAAGCTTTTGCGATCCATCCTTTAGCAATATGCATCGTCCATTTTTCTTGTGGTGCTTAGCACTTCTCAACTTATTTGTCTTGACAGCTACAAGTTAATATCATATAAATCCCATAGGATTAGTAGGGATTAAAGATGAAGCTCAGTCAGAAGGCCGATTATGCCCTGCGTGCCATGCTGGATCTCGCGTTGAATGCCAAGGAAAAAACGGTGAAAACAGCCGACATCGCCAGACGTGAGGCGATCCCGGAAAAGTTTTTGGAACTCATTTTAGTCGATCTGCGCAAGGCAGGACTGGTTAAGAGTCAACGCGGAGCCGTGGGCGGGCATAGATTGGGGCGACCTGCGGCGGACCTTTCGGTGGGCGACATTTGGCGTGCGATCGATGGGCCGCTCTCTCCGTCCGGAAGCCACGAAGTACGCGGGCGGAGCCTGGGGGTAAGTTGCTTTCATTCCGTTTGGGTGGATGTAGAACGATCCGTTAATCGAGTCGTGGACCGCGTGAATTTAGAAGACCTTTGCCGTAAGGCGGAGGCTCGTCGTGCGGTACCCGACTACGATATTTAGAAACCCTAGCAACCAACCAGAAAAAGGAGCAAACGCATATGGGCCGCATTTACGAGGATAACAGTCTGAGCATTGGCAATACGCCGCTCATCCGCATCGGTCGCATCGCTAAGGGTTTGGATTGTACGATCTTGGCAAAAATTGAAGGCCGTAACCCAGCCTATTCGGTGAAGTGCCGCATTGGTGCCTCGATGATCTGGGCGGCGGAGCGCGACGGGAAGCTCAAACTCGGCAGCAAGGACGTAACCATCGTCGAGCCAACCTCAGGAAACACGGGCATCGCTTTGGCTTATGTAGCTGCGGCGAAGGGTTACCCCATCATCCTGACTATGCCCGAAACCATGTCGATCGAGCGCCGCCGCATGTTGAAGGCCTACGGCGCGGAATTGGTCCTGACCGAAGGTGCCAAAGGCATGCCGGGTGCCATTGCCAAGGCCGAAGAAATCTCGAACAGCGATACCCAGCGATTTTACATGCCGCAGCAGTTTAAGAACCCGGCCAACCCGGAGATTCACTTCAAGACCACCGGCCCTGAAATCTGGAACGACACCGACGGCAAGATTGACATCCTCGTCTCCGGCGTCGGCACGGGCGGCACCATTACGGGCACCTGTCGCTACATCAAGGGCGAGAAGAAGAAAGCCATCATGGCGGTCGCGGTTGAGCCGATTCATTCGCCGGTGCTGACCCAAATACGCGGCGGCGAAGCGCCTAAGCCTGGTCCGCACAAGATCCAGGGCATCGGTGCAGGGTTCAAGCCCGATGTACTAGACCTTAATGTGGTGGACGAGATCGTCACCGTGAACAACGACGAATCGGTGGAGTTCGCCCGCCGCTTGCATAAGGAAGAAGGCATTACCTGCGGTATTTCCAGTGGTGCCGCGTTGGCGGCCGCTTTGAAAGTGGCTCAAAGGCCCGAAAGCAAGGGCAAGGTGCTGGTGGTCATCCTGCCCGACGCAGGCGAACGGTATCTATCCAGCATTCTCTTCCAGGACATTTCCGCCTGAGGCGCAGCGTCCGGAATAAAGTTCGTCAGAGTTTTCCTTGCTCGCAGAGGAGTGTCCCATGGGCGCTCCAAGGAAGCCTGTTGCCTAAGTTTCAGGAAGGTTAAATCATGGCGGATGGAACTTTGGACCTAACGGGTGCGCCGACGCTTGACGTAGCGCAGGCCAATGCGTTGCTTTTGGCAAGTACGCCGGAAGAACGCATTCGCTGGGCTGCAGCGCATTTCGGAACCCATGCCGTCACGCTGGCCTCCATGCAGAAAACAAGTTCCGTGGTCCTGCATATGTTCTGGAAGCTGGGCCTCAAGAACGAGGTGCTTTTCGTGGACACTGGTTTCCACTTTTCCGAAACGCTGCGGGTGCGGGATGAGTTCATGCGCCGGTACGGACTGAACATCGTCACGTTGTATCCGGATCTCACGCCTGCGCAGCAGGAACAGAAGTTCGACGTCAAGCTCTATAACTTTTTGGACGGGCAGCCCGAGTGCTGTCGTATGAGAAAAGAGGAGCCGTTCATCAAGCATGTGCGCACACTGGGTCGCAAACTGCTGGTGCTGGGCCTGTTGAAAAGCGAGGGCGGTCGACGCGCCAAGCTGCAGCCGCTCATGAGCGACCCGCGCATTGGCGGCTACACGCTGCATCCCATTCTGGATTGGGACGAGCACGACGTGGACGAGTACATCCTCCAGCACGAGGTTCCGGTAAACGAACTGCACGCCCAAAACTTTCCGAGCATAGGATGCCAAGTCTGCACCACGCCCGTTGCGCCAGACGAAGACCCGCGCGCAGGACGTTGGCGGCACTTGCGTAAGGAAGGCGAAGGCCCACGTTACTGCGGGATTAACTTTACGGACGGCAGCGGAATCTGAACACCGCACAGGCCATCGGCACCTCAACGCGACGAAGGGAGGCGCGGCATGCGCATTAAGCTTGTGCGACTCGTTTTTGCGTTGCTGGTAAGTGTCGTGGCGAGTTGTGCCCAAACCACCGGGAAGATCCCCGATTCAAGCGGCAAAAAAAAATCTACGAGTGTGCCAGAGAAAGTGCGCCTGGGTTATTTTGCCAACCTCACCCACGCGCAGGCACTGATCGGTGTAACGCGGGGAGATTTCCAGCGCGTCCTGGGCGATGTGCCATTGGACACCAAGGTTTTCAATGCCGGTCCAGCGGTTGTGGAGGCCTTCTTCGCGGGAGAACTGGATTTGGCGTACTGCGGCCCATCTCCGGCCATCTTGACCTATGTAAAGAGCCATGGAAAGGCGGTGCGCATCGTCGCTGGTTCGGCGGCTAACGGCGTGGTTATCGTCGCTCGTAAGCATTCAGGTATTGCGAAGCTGGAGGACCTGAATGGACAACGTATTGCGACGCCTCAGTTTGGCAATTCGCAGGATATTTCTGCACGCGTGTATGTGCTGAAAACTCTAGGTGCAGCGCTCAAGGAGAAAAACGGCGACACGGAAATCCAGACCATCGCCAATGCCGAGCAGTTGGGTTTGTTCCGCGCAGGGCAGCTTGATGCGGCCTGGGTGCCGGAACCGTGGGGCGCACGCCTGATTCACGAAGCCGGGGCTGTGCTATTGGCCGAAGAAAAAGACATGTGGCCCGGTCGGCGTTTCTGCTCCACCGTGGTGCTCGCCTCGACTAAGTTTATTGAAGAGTATCCAGAGACCGTCAAGACGTTTCTCGCCGAACATGCGCGGTTGACTGAATGGGTGAACGCCAACCCAGCTGCTGCCGCCGCACAGATTAACGCGGAACTCAGGCGGCTTGCTGGGAAGGCGCTGCCCGCTGCGGTTCTCCAGGACGCTTTGGCGCGCATCGAGTTCACCACCGACCCGCTGCGTTCGAGCGTGGAGGAGTTCGCAGCACGCGCAGAGTTCCTGGGCATGTTGAAGGGATCCATGAGCTTGGAAGGTCTGTTCGCCATGCCCACCGGGACAAAGATAGTAGGTGCGCCGTGACCACGGCCCAGGCGGCGCATGACGCGAGCATTAAGGTGTCCTTGCACGGCGTCTCCAAACGTTACGTGCGAGGAGAGCGCGACCGCGACGGCTTTTTCGCGGTGCAGGACATCGACCTGGAAATCTTCGAAGGCGAATTTCTGTCGCTCGTTGGCCCCAGCGGTTGTGGCAAATCGACGTTGCTCAATCTGATCGCGGGCTTTGAGCGCCCGGATTCAGGAAGTGTAATGTTCGAGGGCCGCCCGGTGCAAAGCGCTGGCCCGGACCGGCTGGTGATTTTTCAAGAGCACGGGCTGTTCCCGTGGCTGACCGTACGACAGAACGTGGAGTTTGGGTTGCGCGTGCTGGGGCTTTCCAAGGCCGCGCGCCGCGCGCGCGCATCCGAGTACTTGCGTATGGTCCATCTGTCGCGTTTTCAGGACAGTTTTCCATTCCAGCTTTCCGGCGGCATGAAACAGCGTGCGGCCATCGCGCGCGCACTGGCTGTCGAACCGCGGATGTTGCTGATGGACGAGCCTTTCGCCGCACTCGATCCGCGCACGCGTGACATCCTGCACGCCGAATTGCAGCGACTGTGGATACAGACCCGCAAGACCGTTGTTTTTGTCACGCATTCCGTGGAGGAAGCGATTCGCCTGAGCGACCGCGTGGCCATCATGGCCAGCCAGCCGGGCCGCATACGCAGAGTACTCAAGGTTGACCTGCCGCATCCGCGCGATTTTCTCGACCCAGCCATTGCGGTCCTTCGCACGGAGATCCTAGGCGAGTTGCAGGAGGAGTTGGACAAACTCATCAAGAGGGAAGGCGATGAAGACTGGCATCCTGAGGAAGATTTGCTCGGCCGCCGCGTTCGCCGCGCTGTGGATCATGCTATGGGCGACGGCATATGAGCTACTGGGTGGGGATTCGCCGACCTTCCCCTCGCCCTGGGCCGTTCTGAACGATCTCGTTTCCGGCCTGCGCGAAGACTACCTGGGTGCGCTGGGGGCCAGCCTCCTGCGGCTGAGCTACGGCTTTGGCCTTGCCATGGTCATGGGCTCTGCGCTGGGCGTGGCGCTGGCGCTGAGTCGCACTGCGGAATGGCTCTTAGGTCCGCTGGTACTTGGGGTCCAGTGTCTTCCCAGCATCTGTTGGCTCCCCGTTGCCATCCTTACGTTTGGCCTGAGCGAGAAGGCGATCCTGTTCGTGGTGCTCATGGGTTCCGTGGGATCCATAACCATGGCCGTGCGCGACGGACTAAAACAGGTACCGACCACCTGGTTACGCGTTGCAGATACCTTCGGCGCGGGACGACTGCAGCGTCTGTTTCAAGTTCAAATACCGTCCGCCGTACCGGGTTTCATAACGGGCTTGAAACAAGGCTGGTCTTTTGCCTGGCGCTCGCTTTTGGCTGGCGAGATGCTTTACCGCATCGTGGGCGTGGGCGGATTATTAACCGAAGCTCGCGATCTGGCCGAATACCCCAAGATGTTTGCGGTCATGCTACTCATCGTTGGCATCAGCGTGCTGGTGGACCAGATTCTGTTTGGAGTCCTGGAACGACGAGTACGTGCGCGCTGGGGCATAGCGGCCTGACGGGCTGAGGCAACATAGATTGTACGTTCCGTTTTTTGATGTTCGGCATAAGCTGACCTTCATCCTGCTTGATCGACTGGCCAAATAGAGAGAATCATCTTCATGTTGCGAACGATGTGTCGGGTCAAAATCCACCGCGCTCAAGTCACGGCTGCCGACATCAATTACATGGGATCCATGACCATCCCGCACGGGCTGATGAAACAGCTCGACATCCTGCCCGGCGAGCAGTGCGACGTGGTCAACGTACACACCGGCGCGCGCTGGACGACCTACGCCATTGCGGGAGCGCAGGACGGCCAGTTCGTCCTGAACGGTGCAGCCGCACGGCATGGCGTGCCCGGCGACTTGATTATCATCATGGTTTATGCACAGATGGACGATGCCGAAGCGCGCCGCCACCGCCTCAACGTCGCGCACATGACCGCCGACAACAAAGTAGATCGCATCGAAGAAGCGCTCTAATCGTTAAGCCGAAATCCACATCCCAAAATCTGGATCAGATCAAAAGCTGTGAGAACCTTGGTTACGTAATTGGGTGGCAGAGTCATGATTCAAATCCTCGTTACGCTGCCTTCCTGGCTCGTCATCCTGGCTGGTGGTGCGTTGCTGGGCGTGACCTTTACGTCCGGCCCGGGCCGCGCACGCAGTGTGGCGTACTTGGGCGCACTTGCCGGTGGTGTGGCAGGACTGTTGGTCGGCTGGTACATGGGCTGGCTCAATCAAGAAGTTCCCGTGCGTTGCTACGGCACGATGATTGTGGCGGGTGTGTTGTTGGGCATTGTGCTGGCGCGGCGGCGCGTGCCACTTTTGGGCATCGACTTGAATGCCTGCGTTGACGTCGGTCTGTTGGGTACGCTTGGCGGGATCATCGGAGCGCGACTTTTTCATGTGCTTCAGTTTAGGGAACACTACAACTTCCTTGGCCCGCGGGGACTTGAAGCTTTCCTGGATATCTTCCGTGTCTGGAACGGAGGGTTGGTTTTTTACGGAGCGTTTGCGGCAGCCATTCCACTTACCGCGTGGTATTGCAAGCGCAACAAAATTCCCATACTGCCCTTTCTGGATGTGGCCGCGCCGTGCCTGATCGCCGGACTGGCCCTCGGACGACTCGGCTGCTTCACGCGCGGCTGCTGCTATGGCAAGGAAAGCGACGCGCTGTGGGCGGTGCAATTTCCACCCGACAGCGATGCCTATCAGGCCTACATGGGCGCAGAAACCATGGCAGCGATGCCGAGCATCCATCCCACACAGCTTTATGCGGCCCTTGGAGCGGCGCTGGCTGCGGCCTTTTTGTATACGTATTGGGTGCGTCGGCGCTACGACGGCGAAGTGCTTGGACTAATGCTGATCCTGGCCGGCGTGACGCGCTTTTTTGAAGAACTCCTGCGTAAGGACGTGCCTGCCGGCATACCGGCACTGTCGCAGTGGGTTACGATTGCGCAGTGGCTTGGCTTGTTCATGATTATTCTGGGTACGGGTTGCCTGATATTTTTCAGCCGACACAAAACGCGCTATGCGCCTACCGCGTCGATATAAACGGCTTAAGCAAAGTTGCCCAAGGTCGGCTCAAAACGTTCCATCACGGAATTTCTCGTTTGAAGAGGGCGAGAGCATCGAGGGTAACGTGTCGTATTTCTGCGGCATGACCGTTCTCGTGTTTTAGTGACCGTTCACCACAAAGGTACAAAGCCTGCAAAGAACAGCTTTGCCGTTCACGTTTCAAACTAACGATCAACACAAGCGCCAGGACGTCTAGGGTCCATCCGAGCAGTGCCCGACGCTTCCAGGTGGGCACTGCTCGCCCTGCAACGGAACGGTAACGTGCTTTATGGGAATGCTCTAGCGGATAGGGGAGGGGACCGGCGGCGTAACGTATTACTGGTCTTACTCCGTGTTGCCGTGCCGGTGTGGCGCAGGAACGGCTTGAGTAATCGCCACCTGAGCGGCGCGTAACACGAGGTTTTTCCACAGATAGCCTGGCCGGAATTCCTCAATGACCATATTGGGTTGCTCATCTTGAGTTGAATCGGCGGGACGCTGAAAGACCGGTTCGTGCTGCGTAGGATCGAATGGATTGCGTGTGGTCTCCATACGAACAAGGCCGCGTACCTTTAGCATTTGGTTGAGCGAGGTCGCAATCAGGTTCAGGGCTTCTTGCACCGTTTCGAGATTCGCGTGCGGCGATTGGGCGTCCTTGATCGAGAGGTCTAGGCTGTCGAGGATAGGCAAAAGTTCATTCATGTATCCGCGCAGCGCGAGTTCTTCGGCGCGCGAAAGATCCTTTGATGTGCGCGATTGGTAATTCAAAAAGTCGGCACGGGCGCGCGACGCGGCGTCCTTGAACTGGTCGCGTTCGGCGGTGAGTGCCGTGACCTCCTTGGACGCCACGGCACCGCTTTCGGCGGCGCGGCGCAGCAGATCTCGCACCATGGCCTGCTGCGTACGTATCTCGGCAGTATCGGCGCTTGAAGGCATGGAACCTAACCCACGCCGTTGGAATTTCTCCAGCGCTGCGCACAACGATTCCGCATCTTGAGCTAGGCTTTCGGGCGTGTCGCGGGCAAGTGGCGGCGCGGAACTGGCCTTCGATTGAACTTGTGGCTTGAGTGTGTCGGGGTTGGGTCCGGTATCCGCGGACTGCGGGTTAGGGGCTGCAGTCATAGGGCATCATTCCTCGCCGAAGAAGTCTTTTAGCTTGTCAAAGAAGGTCCGTTGTGAATGCGGTTTAACCTGAACTTTTTCAATTTCCGCGAGTTTGCGTAGTAGTGTTTCCTGTTCGGAAGTCAGCTTAGTGGGCGTTTCGATAACCACGCGTACGAACAGATCTCCTTTTCCATAGCGGTTAACGTCAGGCATGCCCATGCCACGCAGGCGCAACAACTGTCCCGACTGCGTACCCTTGGGGATGGACAGTCGCATCCGCGCATCCAGCGTGGGAACTTCGATCTCGCCACCTAGTGCCGCCATGGGATACGTTACGGGCATTTCAATGAGCAGGTCGCGGGCGCGCCGCATGAAATACTCATGCTCTTTCACTTTGACGAAAATGTATAAGTCGCCGCGTGCGCCCCCTTGTTCTCCGGGATCTCCTTCGCCTGCCAAGCGGATGCGCGTGCCGTTTTCAATGCCTGAAGGAATGGGTACTTCTAGGCGGACTCTCTTGCGTACGCGTCCACCACCACGGCATTCTGCGCAAGGACTTTCGTTGATCTCGCCGCGAGCATGGCAATGCGTGCAGGCGCTGCGCATGGCGAAAAACCCCTGACTGCGCAGGACATAGCCTTGGCCTCGGCAATACGTGCACTGCGTCGGCTTCGTGCCGACTTTTGCCCCGGAGCCTTTACATGTTCCACATAACTCGTCACGCACGAGATCAACGGTTTTGGTTACCCCCTTGTGAGCTTCGTCGAGCGTGATCTCAATTTCGAATCGTAACGAAGCGCCCTGCTCTCTGCCGGCATTCCGTCCGCCTGCTGAACCACCGAACATTTCCTCGAAGATGGAACTTCCGCGTCCGCCGAAGAAGGACGCGAAAAGGTCGTCCACTGAAACGCCGGAAAAATCGCCTGGGCCATGGCCACCTTGCATGCCGTCGTGTCCGAGCTGGTCATAGCGGCGGCGCTTTTCCTCGTCGGAAAGTACCGCATACGCCTCGGCGACTTCTTTGAACTTCTCTTCTGATTCTATTTTGTTGTCTGGGTTGCGGTCAGGATGGTGCTTCTTGGCGAGTTCACGGAACGACTTCTTAATTTCTTCCGGCGTGGAGTCGCGCTTAACGCTAAGGACGTCGTAATAGTCGCGCTTTGTCTTTGCCACAGGCATGGATCGATTTAGGAGTATCGATTTTATATTTCAGACCGTGGTGAGTGTAAGGTTGCACCCAAGCTGAAAATCTAAAATCAGAAACCGAAAATCTTCTCCTTCGTCTAAGAAAAACCCCTCCCACCGCTGTCTGCGGATCAGGGAGGGGTTTTATTAACCGTGTAGGGCTCTACTTTAGTGCGTCGCGCCTGCGACCAGTTTCTTGCTGGAATCGCCTTCCTTCAGATCGGTAATCATCGTATCCACGGTGAGCAACAGGCCCGCCACGGAAGCCGCATTCAGGATGGCGCTCTTGACCACTTTGGCCGCATCGACGATGCCGGACTTGGCCAAGTCCTCGTACTCACCTGTGGACGCATTGAAGCCGTTGCTGCCTTTGGATTCTTTGACCTTCTCGACGACGAGTGCACCGTCAAAACCGGCGTTGCTGGCGATGCGGTGCAAGGGATGCTCCAGCGCCTTCAACACGATGTCCGCGCCGTACTTCTCATCTCCCCTGAGCTTCGTGGCAGCCTTTTCCACAGCTGCCTGAGCGCGAATAAGCGTTACGCCACCTCCGATAACGATGCCTTCTTCGGCAGCCGCCTTCGCCGCGTTGACCGCATCGGTGATGCGTTCTTTGGCTTCCTTCATAGCTGTTTCGGTTGGTGCACCTGCGCGAACCACGGCAACCCCACCGGCCAGTTTCGCCAAACGTTCCTGTAGTTTCTCTTTGTCGTAGTCGCTCGTGGTTGTCTCGACCTGGTTCCTGATCTGTGCCACGCGCGCGTTGATGTCGGCCTTCTTGCCCGCGCCTTCAATGATGGTCGTGTTGTCCTTATCCACTTCAACGCGACTGGCGCGGCCAAGGTCAGAAATTTCGACGCTCTCAAGCTTCAGGCCAAGGTCTTCGCTGATGAACTTACCGCCGGTGAGCGTAGCGATATCGGCTAGCATAGCTTTGCGGCGGTCACCAAAACCAGGTGCCTTTACAGCCACGCACTTCAACATCCCGCGCAGTCTGTTAATCACCAGCGCAGCCAGCGCCTCGCCATCGACTTCCTCCGCGATGATTACGAAGGACTTGCCCGTGGCCGCTAGTTTCTCCAAGAGAGGGAGAAACTCACGCAGGCTAGAAATTTTCTTTTCGTAAATCAGGATGTAGGCGTCGCTGAGTTCAGCGGTCATGCGATCCGGGTTGGTGATGAAGTAAGGCGAAATGAAACCCTTGTCAAAGCGCATGCCTTGTACAACTTCAAGCTCGGTTTGCGTGCCCTTGCCTTCCTCGACCGTAACCACGCCATCCTTGCCGACTTTTTCCATCGCCTCGGCAACCAGCTCGCCCAGCGTTTCATCGTCGTTCGCGCTGACGGTCGCTACGCGTTTCACATCCTCGCGGGATTTGCAGGGCTTGGAACTTTCCTTGATGTGCTCAACCACGGCACTCACTGCAGCATCTATGCCGCGCTTGATCGCCATAGGATTGTGGCCACCGGTTAGGTAACGCACGCCTTCACAGAAGATAGCCTGTGCCAGTACCGTGGACGTGGTCGTGCCGTCGCCGGCAACATCGTTGGTCTTGCTCGCAACCTGACGGACCATCTGAGCGCCCATGTTCTCGAAGGGGTCTTCCAACTCGACTTCCTTGGCAACCGTCACGCCGTCGTTGACCACGCCTGGGCCACCGAAGGACTTGTCGTAAGCAACCCAGCGCCCACCCGGTCCCAGCGTCACGCTGACTACGCGTGCCAGCTTATTTACTCCGACGAGCATCTTCTGGCGCGCTTCGTCAGTGAAGAGCAGTTGCTTGGCCATGTCTTTTGATCTCCCTAGGTCACGTCTGCGTTTAGCACACATTATTCAACGATGCGCATAGGGCGCACGATTTAACACCTAAATAAAATCTATTGGCAAAATCGCGTTATGACTTAACTTTACAGCTTCGCCAAAACATCCGTTTCGCGCATGATAATCACTTCTTCACCGGAAACTTTAACTTCTGTGCCGGAGTATTTGCCGAAGAGGACCGTATCTCCGACTTTCACTTCGAGCGGCGCACGCATGCCGTCATCAAGTAGCTTGCCGGGTCCAACGGCAACGATTTCACCGCGCTGCGGCTTTTCTTTGGCCGTATCAGGGAGGAGGATGCCGCCAGCAGTTTTTTCCTCTGCTTCCAGCCGACGTACTACCAAGCGGTCGTCCAATGGGTGGAGTTCAACCTTGTTCTTTTTTGCGGTAGCTGTTGCCATGTTCAGTTTCTCCTTGCGCTCTTGCTAGCCTATTAAGTAACAACAAATCCCCAAAACAAAGCGGTCAGTAGATGCGTATCTCTTGAAGCAATTCCTTAACACTACTTTTTATTAGCCAACCTAGAATCCCATACCGCCCATTCCACCCATACCGCCCATTCCACCCATACCTCCCATTCCACCCATACCGCCCATTCCACCACCACCACCGTGATCATGGCCAGGTCCGCCGTGGCCACCAGGTGCATCCTTCTCTGGAATCTTAGCGATCATGCAGTCGCTGGTGAGCAGCAGACAGGCGACAGAGGCCGCGTTCTGCAACGCAGTAACGGTCACTTTGGCCGGGTCGAGCACACCTGCTTTGAGTAGGTCTACGTACTCGCCCGTATCCGCGTTAAAGCCGAATGCGCCTTTTCCTTCGAGCACTTTGGAGACCACCACCGAGCCAGTAAAGCCGGCATTGCAAGCGATGGTCTTGGTCGGTGCTTCGCAGGCCCTGCGCAGGACGTCGATGCCGATCTTTTCGTCAGGATGGCCAACTTTGGTCTTGTCGAGTGCAGCTTGCGCGCGTAGCAGTGCCACGCCACCGCCGGGCACCACGCCCGCCTCGATTGCCGCACGCGTGGCATGTAGGGCGTCCTCGTAACGCGCCTTCTTTTCTTTCATTTCTGATTCGGTGGCTGCGCCGACGTTGATCTGAGCCACGCCTCCAGCGAGCTTCGCCAGACGCTCCTGAAGCTTTTCTTTGTCGTAGTCGCTAGTGGTGATGTCAATTTCTTTGCGGATCTGGGCAATGCGAGCCTGGATCTGTTTCGTGTCGCCCGCGCCTTCGATGATGGTGGTATTGTCTGCGTCGATCTTGACCTTTTTTGCCTGTCCAAGGTCTGCAAAATCAATATTTTCAAGCTTGACACCGAGGTCTTCGAAGATGGCCTTGCCACCGGTGAGGATGGCGATGTCATCTAGCATCGCCTTGCGCCGGTCACCAAACCCAGGAGCCTTGACCGCACATACTTTGACGATGTTGCGGATTTTGTTGACGACCAGTGTAGCTAACGCCTCGCTGTCAACATCTTCAGCGATAATGACCAGCTCCTTGCCGGCCTTGCTTATCTTTTCAAGCAAAGGGACCAACTCACGCACATTGCTGATCTTTTTCTCGTGTATCAGTACATAGGGCTTTTCCATCTCAGCCGTCATGGAATCGGGATTGGTTACGAAGTGCGGTGAAAGGTAGCCGCGGTCGAACTGCATGCCCTCGACGATGTCCACCTCGGTTTCCAAACTCTTGCCTTCTTCAACCGTGATGACGCCGTCCTTGCCAACCTTCTCCATCGCATCGGCAATTTTACCGCCGATATCCTTATCGCCGTTAGATGCGATAGTAGCGACCTTCATGATGTCATCTTTTCCCTTAACCTGCACAGCTTGCTTCTTGATTTCGGCAACCAACGTCTCAACACCCTTTTCAATCCCGCGCTTAATGCGCATCGGATTGGCACCAGCAATAAGATTTTTCAGACCTTCCAGATAGATAGCCTCAGCCAACACCGTAGCCGTGGTCGTGCCATCTCCGGCGGAGTCAGAAGTCTTAGAGCTAACCTCTTTGACAAGCTGCGCGGCCATGTTTTCGTAGGGATCCTGCAACTCAACCTCTTCGGCTACGGTTACGCCGTCCTT
>Ga0114940_10000767_pt1 | contig 13361 bp, 8 predicted proteins | sample ColdCreekSource_FD_87195 | JGI IMG/M metagenome (GOLD analysis project Ga0114940, IMG submission 87195) | Groundwater microbial communities from Cold Creek, Nevada to study Microbial Dark Matter (Phase II) - Cold Creek Source | ecosystem: Environmental > Aquatic > Deep subsurface > Groundwater ... | reverse complement strand
GCGGCCGCGCGGTTGTTGCTCTAATTGCTGCTGCTTGGCTTGTAAAGACAATGGCCAGGTTTCGTGTTCTCAAGATGCTTTGGGTAATAATTTCGGGGCTGAAGGCTTTTTGAATGAAATATCTCTCTCGGTCGATGGAAACCCTTTGAAATTGTGACACATTTTTGAATAAGTTAATAACTCACTCTGTATGCCTTTACCAGGAAAAAGGCTTGAGAATTAGGCTATTATAAAAGATACTTTCATTGTTTCACTTTGCAATATAGCTCCAAAGACCATATACCAAGAAGCCAAAGTCTTGAGATAAAACGCTTTAGCAAATATTTAAATCTCAATTCTGTTGTAAGATAATGAAGGAATTAAATTTTGTGTAACTCTCTTTCTGCTTTTATATAGTTTGGCATCAGTAAATATTTTCAGCTTTTCAGACACACAAATTTCCATAAATATGATATTTGTATCCTTGCTATCAGTCAGGTTGGTTTGGTAGCTATTTTAACTGAGTCATCATCATCGACGCACCAATTATATTTTTCAGGCAGCGCACGCATATGTTAATAATAGTTTTGTGTGCGGTAAATAAAGCAATTTGTTGATAAGAGCGTCCCTTTCAATAACAAAGCTGTTGGCCAAGAGGGGTCGAGGCATCAAATACTAAATTTATGTTCCCTCTCTCCGCTCCTTTTGACACAATGTTCTAACAATTATTCCGAGCAGCGTGCGTTTATACATTTGAAGAGAGGAACCGCTGCCTGCGCCGTTTCGCAGTCCTTTATATATGTGTGATTACTCCCTGATAATAATTTCGATGGCGAAAATTGTTGGGTGCATTGTTGGAAACCACCGCGCCTGTCACAAAACTCCGCCGAAAGAAATTATAGCGCGCAAGTGTGCGTTGGGGTGAATAAAAATTATGAGCAAATCATGAGTTGGAGGGCGTCGCGCCATTTTTCCTCTCTTTTGTTGGTTTTATAAATGAACATGCGGTGAAAGGGGAGGAATGCGAGAGAGTGCACTTTCCCACACCCAATCGGTATTAATGTTTTTGCTCATATTCAAGTTGTAAAAAATTAGTTCAAAATTAAAAAAAACAGTTTCCGTAAATTTAATTATTTTAAAACTTTTGACGATTTCTCAGAATTTAAATTGCAAAGCACATTTAACTAAATATTTAGTCAAATTTTAGTGTTTCCCTTAACTTGTAGAAAAACAAAAAATTAAAATTGTGACATTTTGAAATCTATAAATTGAAGAGTATCACACAATCCATTATGATATTATTTATGTAGAATTTACTGATGGTTAACTGCCGGCTCAATGCAATTAGTGTCATCAAGATTAATATTGATACGAAATTATAGTGACAAAATTTGTATAATGTAGTTAATTACCGTGGTCACAGAATTAGAAGAACAAAATAAATTTTTGGTTCCTTATAACGGTTTTCAATTTTGTTATTTTGTTACAGTTTGATGATAATCTTATGGCACGAAAAGGTTTTTGGCGTTTGCTTTGTGAACATTTACCGCATGATCTCACGCGGCGCGGCGAAAATGAAAAATACAAATGACGTGCCTTCACGCGGACGGGATGGGAGGGAAGATGCTGCGCGCAGAATAATGTTTACGAGGTAATTAACAAGACACAAATTTATAATTACATCTCACGCTGATCTGACTTTAATCATGTTGTCATAATTCACGCCGCCGCCAGAGCAAGGAGGCGGGCGGCGCGCAGAGGAAGCGCGCAGCGCACATACACAAAAATATAATAATAAATTACATGCCGATGCTGGCCATAACTCAGCCGAGATAAAAAAAGAATCAGCCGGCCGATAAAACCAGGCAGGCGGCGCACACACGAAATTTTTTCCCACACGCGTAGTCGCTAAAGTCGTCCACCTGATTTAATATAAAATCTATGAGTTTGCCATTAATTTGCCAGGCGAAAAAATTAATGAGAAATAAAGCAAAATCACTTAGTGCTGACTCATTTTGTGGATGGCGTTTTTTGCGTCTGCCACTGAATGTTTGTTGTGTCAAGTTTTGAGGTGTGATGGCAAAAGCACCTAATTGGTGGGAAAATAAATATAAAAGGCATCAGCGAGCACGGGAGAGGAGTGTAATGATGATGATATGATTTTATGGCATCGCGCACCTCTTATATCATCTCGCTTTATAGCGCTCAGCAGCAACTAAATTAGTTTAATGTGCGCTGCTGCCGGTTCCGAAAGTGCCAGTGCGCTGGTAATTTAATTTTCATTAATCTCAATCTGCACATCTCTATCGCGAACTCAAACATAAAATCAATCCTCGAATGGAATGTGGTCGAGCCTCGTTTATACACTATAGCAAAAATTCACTGGACGAAATATTTGTCGGTTTTACTTGCCAACCTGCATGTCACCAAAGTAAAGAAATCCAAATTCCATGACGTTTCGAAACTCACCTAAAACAGACAAGAAAATATAATTAATAACCATGACTTTTTATAGATGCGCACACGAGATATAAAAAACCACAATATTAAATTTCACTTAATAAATAAGAGCAGGGTTTGTCTCCTCGCCGCCCACCAGTTAATTTGCGTAATGGAAAAAAGCGATTCTCCTCTGAGTTTGGATACACCAATTGTGAAAGCATTTTGACGCTATACCCGTCAATTATTTAACTTCCTGCGACTCTGGTTTGCTCTTAAAAGGGTTGGACGCATGCCTTTGGGTGCAATTAAAGCGGGCGGCCGTCCGGCGCGCACAGGAAAATTTCACTCAGGCGCGCGCACATGCTCGGAAAAAATATGATCACAAACATCATAAACTCATTAATGTGTATTTAATTGGCCGACATGTGTTCTTGCGACGTTGCGGTGCCGAGATGTGTAAAGTGACTAAGTGGCGCTCTCGAAAATGAGTTTTTAATTGAATGCTGCTCGAGAAAGGCGACATAAAAATCAATTTGAGGACGAGAAAAAAACTTCCAACACAAATGCACAAACAATTTTTTATAATCAGCAAAAAAAAATGTAATTAATAGACTCAAAGAGTTATATACTCTGCTGATGCTGTTTCAATTTCAAACCTAATTAATTGCGACAAAAACCAACAATTACCAAGTCAATTCTCTCAATTAATTAACTTCCCGCATCTTGATAAGCGGCCTAGCTGGGATGGTTAAATGGCCATAAAGAGAGTTACCTCGCTGAGCAATCGCCATAAATTTCTCCTCGGCTCGAGTGCATTACATAAATATAAAATTCAATTGAGCCGAGGTGCATTTCTAATTGGCGGCGCTGCACATGGCGTGCTTCCCTCTTGCGAGCGGAATAATTAACACAACTCATGGACTCGAATAAATGCATTAGCGGCATTGCACTAGGGTTTCACGAGAGCTAAAAACGTTGAAAATCATTGTGACACGACGCAGAAAAAAGGTTTCCTCGCCCCGATATATAGTGCGAAAATCAATGACGCCTCTCTCCTTGTTGCAATCAAAGTGCACTCGGCGACGCACTCGCCCCACATTTTTTTTTTATTCCGCCACGTACATAACGCTTTTTCAGATTTAATTACGGCAGCTGCGTCGCCGATGCTAAATTAAATTACGTTTTATGAGCGGAGGCCGCTGGGAGGGACATTTATCGGCCGCTGAGGCGAAGGGTTGACGCCCAAAAGTGTCAGCAGCTCTCTCAGGACAAGTTTTAATTGTCCGTTAATTACGTGACGCCGCACCAGCAGCAGCCGCAGTCTGAGTGTATGTGTAATGTTATTTGATTGTTTTACAGCTGCGTTCACAAGCACTCGCCAGCGCACTAATTAAGCTTGGCTGCTGCCTTTCCACTGCTAATCAAAACCTGAGAAGCGGATTTGAAAATAAAGGCAAAAAATTAAAATGTGCACTTTAATCAATTCATTATAAAATGGCAAAAATTCTTGAAGTAATTTGGCCGTTGACTTAAAAGTTACTGATTAATATTTTTTGATAGCTTGCAATGTTTAAAATTGTGAGTAAAAAGCAAAGATTTTAATGAAAATCATTAGTTTGATGCGCATTTGAAGCTTGTTTTGCACTCTCCTTGGTGGTGTCATTGCTCACCACTCGCATTCTTGTGTCTCACGCTCATCGCATTTCACTCTGCGCCCTTTCACAAGTGCTTGTTTTGGCGCATCATGTATACACAGCCCAAGATTATCTGCATCATTTGAGAAAATTGGTTTTCTGTTACTTCGTCTTGTGCTACAGATATCCCTCTGAGTCTTTCCACACAGTCTCTCTTTGTGCTTTTTGCTGCTTGCCAGTGACATATGCATTCGGAGTCGGTTTTCTCACTCTCACACCCAAGAGCTGCTGGTGAGAGATTTATACGAGCATGCTGTTTGAACGATTCATTACGTATCATAAAAACTTGGTAAACCATAAATTTCTCTTTCCTATCTTTGATGCTAAAAGGTATAGCGCAGAAGCACATTGAGAATGACGTCATTTTTTGTTCAAGTAATAAAAATTTGGGCATAGAAACAGAGATAACTATATTTTTTTGTGCAATTTCTAAACAGTGACTCAAAAAATATCATTGGTAGACTTGTAATGGCGTGCCTCTAGAGATTATTTCCAATGCTGGCGCCCAGATGCCATGCATCATATGGGAAGATCACAAAAGGCCACCTTGTGTGCTTATTGGCGAACGCGCGGCGCGGAGAAAAAGAGGAACAAGCTCCGGCCTTTATTAATATATTGCGCCGCTCGAAAAAAGCAAACACGCGGTCTCTCTCTCGCTCTCCTGGCGCAATTAAATACACGTTTGCGAAACAATAACTGCTGGACGCCGTGTCGTCGTGATTTTCGGGCGAACAAAGGAATATGCACGACGCTGCTGCTGGTGAAGATGCTCTTCCTGCACTCCTCGTGTCTCTCGCTGCAGTGCAGGGTTGCATGCACGCCAATCAAGAGGGCCACTTCACACCCTCTCGCACGCGCGTAATCCAGAAGAATTTATTATTAACATTTGCCCCTACGGCCGTTGTCGGTGGTGCGCGGCGGCGGCGGGTGCCCGGGGAACGCTCGCGGCAATTTTTTAGCACTCATTTTATCATTATACGGCGTCACTCACACACAAGCTGGTATGTATATAGTGCATAATCAGCGGATATTGAGGCGGGGAGCTGTGCGAGCGACAGCGTTTGAGTGGGGCGAAGAGTGAGCGAGCGAGCCAGCTCAAAGGGTTGCTTGTGTCGCGCCCATTGTTTCTACGTACACACGAAAAGAAAAGGGGCTGCAGAGAAAATGGGAGGTGCCCTGGCGGGCGGCGCGCAGAATCGCCGGCCGGCACACGGTGTGTAAAACTCCTTTCGAGGGGCGTTGATGGGTTATATTCAATTACACACTGCGTGCACCTATCATTGCTGGCGATTTTTGACACGAACGTGTTTCCCTCCTCAACACCCCAGAATGACACCGGTGACGCGAAATTTAATCACACGAGACGCGAATTTTCCGGAGTTGATTTCCAAGCCTCTAAAAAATACGCTCAGGCAGGGGCGCAATAATTTTTTTTTTAATCAGCATGTTTCTATTTTTTTTTATAGTTGACCCAACTATCTCAACTTTTGTCAAAGACATGGGCGTCCGAAATCCAAATTCCCCAAATCAGTGGGCCACCCATCCATCGGCAGCCGAATCGCTCAGCTGCAAAAAGTGGCCCCTGAGAGTTGCGCTGGCGAGTGAGTGTATGTTGTTATTCTCTCTCTCTCTCTCTTTCCAAGCAAGCAACCATCCATCCAGCAGCTTCTTTTTTGATTCCTCTCTCTCTCTACCTTCGTCTTCTTCTTCTCCATCTTCAGTCAAGGCCATGGCATTCTTTCTTTCTTGTTGCCTGCCAGCTAAAAAGAGTTGCTGCTGCTGCTGGGTCCAACACACAATCTCCTCCGCTGCTGCGGCTGTGAGTGTGTGTGTGTGCGCGCCTCTCCTCCAGACTCGCTGCTCGCATACTCCCAGCCTGCTGAGCCCCCCATAAAAATAATCAACGTGGTGTGTGCTGTATTCTCTTCTCGTATGTGTGTGTATCTCAAGTGTCTTTGTTCCGATCACACCTATGGGGTCTCTCTCTCTCTTGCTCTTGCGCTCCCTGCGTTTGCTGTTTGGGTACAGAGATTTTGCTGTGTGTATTATATGAGTTGTGTTTTGCTCCGTGCGCGCATGCATGAAGCACTCACCTTGATTGCGATTTATAATGACAGAGTCTCGGCAGTGAGAAAGAGAGTCATGGTCCGCGCCACAATTACTTTCGGCGCGGCCTCATACCCCAGACTTGGTCACATGGGCGATGTAATTTTTTGTTGTTTTGACATTTGTGAGGCTGCGCGCGGGGAATTTTATTGGAATTGGAGTTGTAAGTGATTTGTGCGGTGCCCGGCGCAGATTGCGAAAACCGTCTGGAATGCGACTTTTAACCATATACATCTGAGAGGTTTTTTTTCAAAGCACGCAATAACCAGCTGAGGGGATAGAAAAATAAAAATTAGGAGATATATAAATCAATACAAAGCCAAAGTGTTTTTTTTTCATTGGAGTGGCTAAATCTAATGATTTAGTGTTATGCTTGAGTGAGTCGAGATTGCAAATTCCACGTGCCTAGAAATGGAAAGTATTGAAATGGGAAAAGGCAAATACACTCTCAGTTGCTCATCAACTCAGCACAATTGAAGGCTCATTCCCACGTGAGTCAGTTTCCAATTTTTCGCAGCTAATTTCGGAGCTCTAATTGCCATTTTAAGCGGCAGCCAACTACATGCGCAGACACCAATTCACAAGCAAGGAAAAAAAACTTGCTTTGCGCCATTGGCCTCCAACGCCATGTGCCGCATGCAATTGAAATGAAAAGCGGCAAAGGGACGACTGAGAGAGCCAGGGCTGTACCTCAGAGCACATACAGACAGCATTTTTAGATTCTCCAAAAGAGTCTTTTGTCAGCGGCGGCGGCAGCGGACTCAGGCATGGACGAATTTGCTACGCTAGGATGCTCACCGCCGCTGCGCGACTATTTTCTATAACGAGCAGGATTCCTCTGCACTTTTCGAGTAGGCGCTTTTGTGTGTGCAAGCGATGCCAGAGCGCAACCGGGCCGCTCATGAAGCCGATTATTCACACCAACTTAGGTGCGAATTCAAGACACACACAACGAGCAGTAATTATATCAGAATGAGAGCTGCAGTTTGTTTGCTCAAAAAGGGCGATGATTAGACAGCCAATTTGACACACGTGGAACGCAATCAAAATGTGCTTTCTATATACCAACATCAATGTTGCACCGTCTTTGGGCCTTAGATCACTTACATTTTTTGCTTTTGTTCGCAGATGAAGCAAGAGTAAAAGTGATAGACGAATTTAAAACATTTTGAGAATTATTATTAATTCAAGGAAATCAAGACGAGCTTTATAGAAATTAATTTTGCAGCTTACTCAGCTTTGTTTGCCCATTAGCATTTTGTGTTTTTAGGATTACGAAGGATTTCGCTTTTGCGTGGCAGCATCTGGCGTTGACATCTCCTCGGAGATTTGAACGCTCGCTGCATGTTCAGGTCTGCTGCTGGTCAGATTCCTAGTTCGCTGCCCATCACTTTGATGTCAATCGCATCGCAAAAAGCAGATTAGGTCCTGTTTTTCAGCCGGCCAGATTAGCCTCGGCTCTAATTTATGCAAAAAGAAGTGTAATGCGATTTTCTCGCCGAGTGAACTTCGGCGCCCATTAAGCAAGTTGCGCTCTCTGGACTATTTTAACACACCATTGAGCAGCGGCGGTGACGAGCGAGCGATTCGTCGCTCTGCTCAGATCAAATTGAAACGTTTCCACAGCGACTTGGCAGGCCGCTTGGCTTTTTGTCCTTCGACGCCGAAATCGGCTGGAAAAAAGTGTGATCGTGTCGAATCGGATTTTTAACACAGGAACTCTGCTGCTCGCCCTTTGTAATGGAAATATCAATCACGTAATGACCAAAGACTTTTTGCACCACGAGCAGCGCAGCTTTCCAATTTTCGGCGGATCAAAGTGAGTTTGCGCCTCGGCGAAGGGTCGAAATTTGAATTCACAAGCTGCCGCGGGGTCAAAGACGCCGCCCTGGGGTCGCTTCGACCTTTTCGGGGCGGACAATGGCAAAATTTATAGACGCAGGTCAGTGGCGTGCCATAAAATAAAAACAGACGCTTGCACAACCCTGTTCAGGGTTAGCTTTTCACTTTCGGTTACTTTGTTTGGGCAGAAAACAAGCGTGAAGCTGTAAAAGCCAAAAAAGGTCTCTGCTGAAGAATGAAAAAAGTTACAGGAGCCGTGCCGTGGAATGGGGCTAAAAGGCAGAAAAATTCCAGCTCCTAATCAGCTCCCAGCACATGCATGCAATGCAACCTTTTTTTGTGCTGCGCTCTTTCTCTCTCACCGTCAAATTTTTTCCTCCTCCGCACCTATCCTATTATTATAGAGCCATCTCGCCGAAGGATTTATAAAACAATAAAATAATGCAGCATCATACCTGTGAAATATAATAAAGGGGGCCGCGCAGGTATTCCTTTCTGGGTTACCTCTCCCGCCGAAATGCAATCGCCCCGTGGTGATTTAATAATAAAACATCGCACCCACCTTTTCTCCTGCGCGCATGAGAAAAAGACAACGCCACAGGCCCCTTGAGTGCAGCAGGCAGATTTATATTTATCGCCACCGCGCGCTTGGAAATGCACCTTTTCGCCGCGAGGAATGCACACGCCACAAATTCCCAAAGTCTTTTGGAACGAGATGAATGATGGAAATGAGATGTAATCACCCGCTCACACACTCAAAAGCAGCTATATTAGGCGAAAGCCCGTAAAGAAAACACGAATTTGAATGTTATCTCTCGTAACTCGAAAATCTCTCTTTTCGAATTTACGATTTTTGCATTGGCGCTTTCATTTGAATATATTTAATTTGAATGTTTTTATCTATGCGCGGTCCATTCATGAGCGTGAGGGATTCCGTGCGCTGGCGAGGTGTTTTACATGCGAGAGAGGAAGACGAGAGGAGAAGGCGAGGTCAATGTGACCTGCTTGGCTCTCAACTCGGTGCTGTTGGTCGGGGCTCACATGAACCGACTCCACGCAACACTTTCAGCCGAAGGAAAGAAGAAACAGCATCGGTACCCAGAATGAACACTGGATGATGCATTATGTGCAGACGAAGACTGCAAGTGTATAATGCAAAGTGGATTTTCATTCTCATTATTTGCAACCACGGATTAAAATTCAAATTATTGTGAGCCCTACATATACATTGAAAAATTTTGTTACGAAAATTGGTTTCAATTCCATTCAGCTTAGAACTAGACAAATCATAGAGGGCAGCCATCTTAGAAATTATGTCAGATTTTAAATTGCAAACAAAATGGCTGCCCCTGTTAAACATTAATAAATTTAAAAAAAAAAATATATTAGCTGTTTTATTTTTTTTTATGATTTAAGTCCAGCAGATAACGTGGGTGATTTGAATAATTTTATTGAGGCTGTATTTTCTGAAACTGCGGAAACCTTAAATATACCATTTGAGCAGAAAAATACCTCACGAGTAAATCATAATTCCAGATTGTATGTACAAAGTAACAAGAGTAGACACTTACACATGCATTACTACGCGCAGAATTGTATTTATTTGCTTGCTGTCCTGCTGGGGAGATTTCTTTCATCTTTCATCATCGTGCTCCGCAGCATCTTGCGATTCCACGCACGGCAGCAGCGTGCATATACACATCAAGAAACAAAACACTCACAGCTCTTGTGTTTGTAAAAGTGTGAGTGGTGTGTGTATGTTATATTCGCATCTACACACAGACAAAGTGCGCGGCGCATTCTCGGAATGACGCGTCTCTTGTAAATTAAGGCTACTTTATATTATAAAGCTGAGAATAAAAAGCAGCAGCATTAAATTGTACACCTCGCTCGCCAGCTCCAACTGCACGCCTTAACAGGAAATTAAATTGTTGTGGGAACCGACTGAGAGAGCACCGAGAGAGAGAGAGACGCACAGAGAAAAGCGCCAGTGGAATAAGTGACAATTAAAAACAAGCGCACGAATTTTTAATTCCACCACTTTTACTTCTAGAGAGCTCACGCATTTTAAGCCAGAGCAAAAGAGGAGATTGCACACACAAGAAAGGGGATAGTCTTAAGCTTAATAAATTTGGCTGAGTGACTGGTTGGCTGCTTTTTTTTATTGTTTATACAGGCGGGCGACTATCGTGTCATCATCTTGAAATTAGCCCTAATAAATTGCGCTATTTTATACTTAAACAGCGCCGGCGAAAGGACAACTGTAAAGGCTTTTGTTCTAGCTTAACTCAGGGAGTCAGACACACGCCACATCTAATACATTAAACCAAATTGTGTAACTGCACTTTGAATTAAAGAAAGATGCTATTAAATGCAAATTATTTTAATTGCGCTAATTAATTTGGTACGAACTATTAAAAGAATAGAAGCATTTGAAGTTGAGTAGCAAAGTTTAGTAAAAAGCAGTTCCGCTCCCTGACTCATTCGACCTTCTGCTTTGGTGCACTGTTTGGTGAATCTAATTTGCATAAATTACTCACAAACGCTCTTCTTCTCCTCGCTGGCGCACATTTTCTGCTCGTATTTATTCACACCACCACTTTAAACAAGCATTTCCTGATTTAATTTATAATCAGCCCGATAAGCATCCACATTTGAGAGCTGGAAAATAACAGCTGTTGCTCTCTCGACGCGCAGCCCTTCTGCCTTTATTACCGCATTAATAAAACTCCAGTGTATATAAGATGGCGCGCAGTCGGTTTATTTTTTTGTTTCCAAAAGGTGCATCCATCACTTGAAATGTGCTCACTGGGCGCCGGTCTTTATGTAATATATTTTCCTCGAGACGCAGCTCAAATTATATTTTCTCTCTCCTCTCGCAGCCAGAGAACAATGCCATAGAGAGGATTTTTCCTCTGACGCCGCGTACAAAATTTGTAATTGTGACCGGCCGCTCCATCCAAGGCGTTAAATTCGTACGCGTGGAGAGATGAAAATTTGTGTTGATAATTTACAGTTATGGCCGCCGCAGTGGCGAGCGAGCAACTTTGTCTGCCGCTGTGAGCCCATAAAGTCCATAAAACGCAGCTGCTTTGAATAAAAATCTCGTACATCTTTTAATTATCGGTTGAATTTAGGTCGTAAAATCAATTAAGCGTCAATAAATTAGGACCAACGAAATACATCAAACCCGCGAGGCTCAGACGCACCGCGATGCCGCATTGGGAACTTGCTGTAGTTCTGGTGTGCAAATTTCCAACTTAAAATTCAGCTCAAGCATTCACGAACCAGAATAACTTTCAATGTGACATCTTATTAATTTGTTAATCGCTCCCCGTCTTAATGAAATCTGAATTGTTTTTGGAAGCAAAGCAATTAATCCGCGCAAAAACAACCAGTCTGGTCGGGTTTTTTCCTTAATCACAGAGGCGCGCGGGCCGAAACCAGATTTTTCACACTCTTAAAAAATGTCCCTATTGGCGAGTCGCGACAAGCGGCAATTTTCCACTGTGCCGTCTGTAATTGCGGCGAAAAGTGCTTAAAAAGTCGTGAAAATAATTGGCGTGGCGCACAGAGAAAACACCTCGAGACGCAAACTCGCATTTAAATTGCTAATTTCGCGGCCGAAAACGTGGTGGGCCCGCGAAGCACGGCGCACCGGAAAGCGCACACATGCAGCGGCATAGACCCCATAATTTCCCATCTGATGTCAATTGGCGAACGCTGAAAAAAAAACTTGGCCCGGGCGCAAAAGTTGATGCGCTGGTGGCGAGCGACGATTATCCGGCAGCTTGTTTTACATCGAGCGAGTGGAACAAATTCTAATGAGCAAATGAGTAATTACACATACATATACAGACATTCGCAAGCGCAAAAGAAGCGGGCATGGAAATGAGCGAGCGAGCAAGCGAACGAGAGAGGCTACCGCGGCTGATTGAGTGTGAATTTATGGTGGACTGCCAAAGCCAATAATAATAATAACAACGACTTTAACAAGAGAAAGAAAGGAGACGGCACCGGCCGTGTAGCATAAGCTATTTCACGTGGTAATATACGAGCTGAGAGGCGAAAAGGACTCGCGGAGAAAAACCGGTTTGCAACGTCGCACTCCTCTCTCGGCCGTCTCTCTCTTCTTTTTTCCTCTCTTTCTGGGGCCTTCGCGCACAGAGCCAACTCCTCGCAGCAACGCAACTATTTTGCGTGTATTACACCGCGAGGGGGATTTATTTTTCACAGCAACACCTTGCAGACAGGTGCAGTATGCCAAAAGACATGGGCCGATTGTGGCACATAGTGCGAATTTTTGAATATTCAAATTTCGCGGCCCGCAACCTGCTATTAACAAGCGTCTGCTGGCTAATGAATGGGACTGACGCCTCGGAATCGGGCATTTGCTTTGGCTAATTGGCCCGCAAGAGAAATTTCCTGCACAGTCACTTGCGCAAACGCAGATTACACACTGATTGTGCAGGATTCTAACGTTGGCGGCAGCTTATTTGCATGATGTGGAACGCGCACAGTGAATAGTGAAAATTTCTCGATTGTGTTTGAATTCAAATGTACTTTCCTTTCAAAAATGTACCTTGAGAAAACGCAATTGAACAGCCAAGGATAATAAATAATTAATTTCATCTCTTTTAAGCATTAATCTACAATAGCCTCTATTACTGAAAGAGCACCATTTGCTTTTTAGAGTAAATCATAATAAGTTTGACATCTGCAAAGTACTTATTTGTTCACAAAGAAGAGAAAAATAAGTCATTTAATTAATAAAGCTAAATATGAGCAAAGTTTGTTAACAAATATAGTAAAACAATTTAAAATAAAAAAAAATATAAATTAAAAATTACTTTGTACAATTGCAATTTAAAACAGTAAACTTATTTGTTTTAAATTAATTTTGTATTTTGTTTTATAAAAATGTTTTGCACATTTCTAATTTTTTAAAGAACATAAGGAATCTTCTCACAAACGAGAGTGTTGTGCAATTGCCAATTAAGATTGATCACTCATTCATCCATCCAAAGCGCAACAGTTCGTGCATTGATCAAACAATTGCAATTTTCCAGGTCGACCAGGTGCCAGCAACAACTGGCTGCTGCATTCTTCGGCTGCTGCTGCCGCCACTTAACGAGATTGAAATTTTTCTAATTGGCTCTCCCCGCTAGTTGTGCGCGAATTGAAGGCGCCGTTGATTAATAAATAAATAAATAAGCCAATGTATGAGCATGCAACCAGCGCTGCAGCAGCAGCACCCAACTCGCGGCGGCGTGGCGCAATTTCACGTCAATGAAAAGG
>Ga0114940_10000766_pt1 | contig 13366 bp, 4 predicted proteins | sample ColdCreekSource_FD_87195 | JGI IMG/M metagenome (GOLD analysis project Ga0114940, IMG submission 87195) | Groundwater microbial communities from Cold Creek, Nevada to study Microbial Dark Matter (Phase II) - Cold Creek Source | ecosystem: Environmental > Aquatic > Deep subsurface > Groundwater ... | reverse complement strand
GTTGGCGATCACAGCGGATGGCGCACTATGGTCGTGGGGCAGCAACAGCCACGGACAGCTTGGAGACGGAACACTGGGCGGCTTCCGTACCACTCCGGTGAGACTGTCTGGATTGCCACCTGCTTTAGCCGTAGCCCGTGGCAATAATTTCTCCGTGGCAATCTTCCGCTCAAACAGCGCTCCTGGAATCACGTCTAGCCCAAGTGCCACGCCCAATCCCGTCTGGTTGCAACCGTGACCGGTCTCGCCACGAAGACGCTGGGGGCACGTTGTTCCGTATCACTTCACCCCAGCGCGACTTTTATGCTCAAGCTGCGTGTACCGCGACACGATACTCATAACTCACATGGCCTCGAAGACCGCCGACGGGAACAAACGTTTTGCACAGGCTGAGGCGCTGTTGGTCTTAGCCCTGCTGGGCGATTCCGTGGTCCAGCCCTGGCTGTTCGCCCGGCCGGAGCTACCGGTGTGGGGCAAAACCTTAGTAAAAATGGCGCTGATCGTCGGGCTGTTCGGTCCCGTGAACCGGTTTCTGAACCACGTCATTGACCGTTCGCTATCCACGACGCGGAACCTGACCGAAAACGTATTGTGGCTGCCTAGGCTGGTTTTCCATGTTCTGGCCCTGGCGCTTCTTTTCGTGCTCTTCCACACCACCATGCACGGCGCGCTACCGTGGGCAACTAACCAGGAACGCGTCGGAACTCAAACGGACACGCGCACTACTCGGTGATAAACGGCGTACCCGCCGCAGGGTTGCAGGATGTCGCGGTGTTTTCCAGAACTGTTCTGGCTTTATAGGTGCATGCCTGCACAGCCTGTTGCTTCTGTAATCGTTCGGCACAATGCCCACAAAGAACAGCCTTGTCCGTTGACGTTCCAACCTATGACCTACAAAAGTCGGCGCTGACTCCGCCGACCCAGACGACCAGAGGTCGGCGCTCCCGTACGGCGGGCAAAGCCCGCCCTACACGACTGAATGATCACGGTGAACGTATCTTTTCTTCACAGCCGTTTGTGCATGACTTTGGACCGCGACTTCGCTGCGGCAGGCGGAGCTTGCCGAGAACGCTCCATGTCGCCTTGCGTAGACTTCACACCGCCGGATGCCTTGTTGCAGGAATAGGCCAAGCCTCCGCCCGCCGCACCCGTCAGTACGCCCAAACCGGCAAAGAGGGGATCAAAGCCAGTGACAAGTACTGCGACCACGCCTGCCACGGCCAGCAGAATACCCAGAAGCATGCCGAGGTTGGTCAGCAGCGCTTTCATATACGCTCCAGAGGTTCAAGAAAGGAAGCACTGGCCGCCATTATGACGCAGGTGGCCAACGGAGTTCCACACCATTCTTCGAATTTGCTGCAACAAACGCCCTTGGCAAGCCGCTTAGAATTGCTCTATATCTAGGTGCCGACTTCTGGCACGCACGGGTCACCGCTGTGTCATGCGCCGTCCGTCCAGACTTGCGATGCCTGAGCGGAGAGCACTTCAACATGGCCCAAGAGACCAAAGCGAACCGCGTACACGAAATGGTTCCCGCGACAAGCTCCACCCTACCCCAAGAGTTGCGCCTTAAACTGTACGATCTGATGCTCAACACACGCCTGAGCGACGAGGCCGAACAGGCGCTCAAGCGGCGCGGGCAGGGCCATTTTCAGATGTCGAGCATGGGCCATGAGGCCCTTGCGGGCGTGGCGCTGGCCATGGGTGAAAACGATTGGCTGCATCCGCATTATCGCGACCGTGCCATTGTGTATGGCCGTGGCTATACGCACGAACAATTCTTTCTCGATTTCTTCGCCAAGCGCGATTCGGTCACCGGCGGTCGGCAAATGCCCGTGCATTTCAACTCGCGGAGGCACCGCATTGTCTCGCTGTCCAGCCCCGTCGCCACGAACATGCTGCAAGCCGTGGGCATGGCCATGTCGCTGCGCGAGCGCAACGTTCCGGAAGTCGTCGTAGCCAGCAGCGGCGATGCGGCTACGCGTGAAGGCGAAGTGCTGGAAGCCATCGCACAGGCGGCGGTGGACAAGCTGCCGTTGGTCTTCGTGATCGAGGACAACCGCTGGGGCATCTCGACGCCCACGGAAGGTAAAACATTCTGGACGATGAACCATTCGGTCGTCCCTAGCGCGGACGGGTCCACTTGGTTTCACGGCTGTCTGCTAGTGGATGTGGACGGCCTTGATCCCGAAGCGGTTTACCTGGCCTCAAAAGAAGCGCTGGAGCGCGCCCGCAGCGGCGAGGGTCCGACGCTTTTAATCTGTCGGCTGGAGCGCCTGTGCAGCCACTCGAGTTCCGACGACCAACGCATCTACCGCGCCAAGGATGAACTGGCCGCCGCAAGCGACAAGGACCCCGTGCGGGCCTACGAACGCAAGCTGATCGCCGCAGGCCTGCTGACCACAGCAGGCGTTGAAACGAAGACCACGGCGCTCAAAGCGGAACTCGAAACCGTGGCCGCCCGCGCCAAGACCGCACCCGATCCCGATCCCGCCAGCGTACGGCATAGCGCCTTCGCACCGCTGCCCGACGATCTGCCCACAGAAGAGCAGGGGCTACCCGCTCCGCAAACCAAGCGCAACGGTGGCCTAACCATGGCGCAGTGCATTGCCAAGGTGCTCGAACAGGAAATGCACCGTAACCCGCGCATCTTCGTTTTTGGCGAAGACATCGAAGACCCCAAGGGCGACGTGTTCAGCACCACGCGCGGGCTTTCGTCGCATTTTCCTGACCGCGTGAAGAATTCTCCGCTGGCCGAAGGCACCATCATCGGCTCGGCGGTGGGCCGCGCGATCTTGGGCGACGTACCGGTGCCCTGCATCCAGTTCGTGGATTTCATGGGCCCGGGCCTCAACCAGCTTTTAAATGAAGTCGTCACCTTCTACTGGCGCAGCATGGGCCAGTGGAACTGCCCGATGGTCATCATGTCGCCGTACGGTGCGTATCTTCCAGGCCTGGGACCGTGGCATAGCCAGACCAACGAGGCGATTTACGCGCACATGCCGGGCTTGCATGTGGTGATCCCTTCTACGCCCGGAGACGGCGCAGGTCTACTACGCTATGCGTTGCGTTGTCAGCGGCCGGTGCTGTACCTGTATCCCAAGGCCCTTTTGCACGGTGCCGAAGAAACCGTACACGCGCCCGGCGTCGAATGCCTCGTGCCCTTTGGACGCGCACGCACGGTTCGCCAGGGCCGCGACGTGACCCTGGTGACGTGGGGCAATTGCGTAGCGATCAGCCGCCAAGCCACTCAGCGCGCCGCACAAGAAGGCATCGAGACCGAAATCCTGGACCTGCGCACCATCACGCCGTGGGACGTGCAAGCGGTGTTGAACTCCGTCGCACGTACCGGTCGACTGCTGGTCGTCCACGAAGACGCCAAAACATGCGGCCTGGGCGGCGACATCATCGCGGAAGTCATCGCCTCGGCCTACGAACACCTGCAAGCCCCGCCGCTGCGCGTGACCAAGTCCGACGACCACAACCCGTATCAGTTCGCGCTAGAGCTTTCCATTTTGCCCAGTGTGGACGGTGTGCTTTCCGCACTGCGCGGCTTGGCCGCCACGCGCATGCGAGCGGGCGGCGCGCCCGAACAAGCCCCCGGTTCGGTGGCTCACGTGACCGGTTTCACGCCGATCCCCGCGCTGCAAGCGGCCCCGTGCGCGCCTGCGTTCCTGTCGGCAGTACTCGCGCCCGCCGCACAAGCCAGCGGTCCTGGTCGCGTAGTGGTGGAAGTTCCGAAGCAGTCGCCTACCGACGAAGACGCCTCGGTGGTGAGTCTCCTGGTCAAGCTCGGCGACGAAGTGCAGGTCGGCTCGAAGTTGGCGGAGATGGAAGCCAACAAAGGTTCGTTCGAAGTCGAAGCGACACACGCGGGCAAGGTCGTTGAAATCCACGCGCGCGCAGGCGAGCGCGTGCGAGTCAACACGCCGCTGCTGACACTGGAAGTGCCCACGGGCGCAGCCATCCTAGCGCACTCGGGCCTGCTCGCGGGCGAACCCGCCGGTGGCCCAGCCCTTAAAGCCGTGCGCCTGTCGCCCGCGCAGCTCCAAGTCGGCGCGCTCGCGATGAAGAGCCTGCGCGAAATCCCCACGGTCAACGTGGAGACCGAAGTCGATATCACGGCGCTCTCCGAACAGCGCAAGACGCTGCAGCAGGAGATCGAGCCGCGACTGCGCGTCCATGCGACCTACACGCACCTGATTTTGTGGGCGCTTATTGAAGCCATGAAAAAAACGCGGCACGAAGGATTTCGCGGTCGGCTAGACCCCAGCGGCCACGTGCTGCTGGTCAGCCCGCACGTCAACATCGGCTTCGCTGCAACCGGCCCAGGCGAAGACCTGTATTCGCCCGTCATCAAGGAGGCCAACCGCCTTGGCTTCGTCGAACTGGTGCGGCGCGTACAAGAACTGACCGAATCCGTGCGCACCGGATCCATCAACGCTGCGGACATGCAAAGCGCGACGGTGACACTGACCAACATCGGCGCGTTCGAGGCCACCGGCGGCTCGCCCTTCGTCATCCCCGGCCAAGTCGCGATGCTCTGCGCTGGCTCCGTGCTAGACCGCCCACGTTACGGTAGTGGCAACGGGCAACTAGAACACCGCAAGACCCTGCCGCTGAAGCTGGTCTTCGACCACCGCCCCTTCAATGGCAGCCACGCCGCCAGCTTCCTACGCACCATCAAGCACAATCTGGAGACGCTGGATTTGAAGAAGCTTCTCGGGTGATGCTGTTGGGGAGCGCCGTAGGCACGTGAGTATGGAAGCAGGTCACGGCGTTTCGTCTACTCCTTTTGTAACCGTTCAGTCGTGTAGGCGGGCACGGCCCGCCCTACAGTGAGCGCCGACCGCTGGATGGCTGGATAGTTGGCGTCCTCGTCGACTTTTGTTGGCCGTAGGTCGGGACGTGAACAACAAGACTGTTCTTGGTGGACTTTGTACCTTTGTGGTGAACGGTTACCACCGCATCACTCTTGTGGACTCGGAAGCCGTCTCCGCGCGTCGCAAAAGCGCGCTTTGAGACACTTGCCCCCCGGTTGTGACATCTTTCAGAGCCGCGTTCTCCGCCTCTTTATTCCAAGCAAACCGCTCTCCTTGACAGCTTTGCACAACTACATTACGGTCCGCTCGTTCCAGCCACGCCAACGCACATTTTTCCGAGGAGCCGACAGCTCCATGCTCTTGCCTTGCCTGCATTGGGCTATTGCGCGCCGCGGGAGCGTAGGGTGGTTCTCGCCCGCCAGCCCTTTCAAGGCGTTCATCCGCAGCGGTGGACCGTACCTGCCCTACAGGCGCTACGGATTCTGGTTATGCCTCGCTGCCGTGTTGTGCGCAGGACTGAGCGGCGCGGGGGAAGGTCCTTCTATCACGCCCGATCAAGCGGCGCGTGACGCGGTGCCCGTGGATGCGGTCAAGTTGCACGTCGCTCGTTTGGCAGGCATGGGTTCGCGCATTCCAGGCATGCCCGGCCACCGCCAAGCGCGCGATTACGTCGTCGAGCAACTGCGTGCGATGGGCTACTCCAGCGCGCTGGCAGGTCCGGGCCAAGACGACGATGTACTGGGCGCGCAAGCTCTGACTGCGGACGCGGAGAGTCCGGAAGGGCAAACTTTCGCGGCGCTCAGAGTACCTGCGGGCCAAGTGGCTCCACCGTTCAACGTCCGTTTCACGTTGCTTGATCCCGACGACTCGTTCCAACAAGGCGAGGTGCTCGTTGAAGGCGTGGGCGTATCGGGAAGCCCGCTCACGGAAGTCGTCAAGCTGAACAAGTCGCTGAACAAACGCTCGGTGGCGGCGGGCGACCGGCCTTTCGGGGCGGTGACGAAACTTACGCTGCGTAACAGCGTAGGCATCACGACCGGCGACACACTGGCGGCGGGTTACGACTCGCGCTTTGCTCTGGGCGCACAGCGTTTTTGGGGAACCGCACCTCACGATGCGGGCAACGGAAAACTCACTTTCGAACAGCCTTCGGCCGTCGGTACAGCGACCACGTATCCGCTCTATTCCATCTGGCCGAACGGTGCGGCACTGACCGTGACCGGCGCTCAGGGACTGCAAGGCCAAGTCGTTTTTGCGGGCACGGGCGAAGCGCATGAGTTCGACGGGCTGCCGATGAAGGAACGTCCCATCGTGGTCCTGGAGTTGCCCGCTGGCACCGAGGGCGTCGGCGTGCGCTGGACCTTCGCCGCGAGTCTGGGCGCGCAGGCGGTGATCGTCATCGAACCCGAGACCGCACTGCGACCGCAGCTGGAGAAACTTTTCGTCGCCGCACCGGTCGAGTTCCCTCGCTTTTGGATACCACGCAAGGAAGGGCAAGTCCTGAAGGCGGCGCTTACTGCCGCTCGCGCAAGCAGCGCGTTTCCGAAGGCCCGTGCCACGATTACCACCCAATGGACTAGCGACATCTGGGAAAATCTATTCCTGCTGATCCCCGGTAGCGGAAACATCAAGGGCCAAGTCAGCGCGCCCGACAAGCTGCTTGAAAAACTCAACGCGCTGTCCCCGTCGGCAGCGCTGGAACGCGCCCAACAGGCGGTCGGTGACGCGCGTGGTGGGTTCCTTGAATTGCGCGACGCCCTCACCGCACTCAAGACCGAACTGCACGCCGCCGGGCATTCCACGAAACTGCTGCAAGCGCCCTTGAAGGAAGTCGAGGCCGAGCTGGCTTCGACTGTGATATTGGCGAGCTACTACGATTCGTGTTCCGTCGTTCCCGCGCTGGCACCGGGCGCGGAACAGGCCCTCGGGTGCGCCACGCTGCTTGAGCTGGCGCGGCGTTATCGCACCGAACCTCCTCCGCGCGACACGTTGGTGCTTTTTTGTACGGCGCATTTTCAGGGCTTGAAAGGTGAACGCGAGTTTTTTGGCCTCGTGGAAAAATTGCCCGACGAAAGCACCGCCGGCGCTTTGGCCAGTCGTCTTGGGGAAGGCACGATTCATGCCGAGGCGTTGCGAAAACTCGTGCAGGTCGGCCCTATCCTGCCCAACCTCACCCGCGAAAAATTGGGCGACCATGTGGCTGTGGCCGCGACTCAATTCGAATCGACCAAACTGCACCAGGATATCAACGAACTGCTGGCGCAGGAAAACGCTGCGAAAAGCGGCGTCTCGGTCGGTGGCGCGCTGGTCGGCATCCTCTTCTTGCTCATCGCCGTAATGATGTTCACGAAAACAGAAATCAAACGCAACACGCCCACGTCCAAAATCGTGCTGAGCGCCCTACTTGCCACGTTTTTGTATGGCGGCGTGCCCTGGCTGGTCAAGGCGTTGTTCTCCAGCGATCTGCCACCCCTCTATATCTACAGTACGGGATCGCTGACGGTCATGGCCGTAATCATGCTGTTGAGCAAAGCGGTGCGCAACGCCGCATTGCAGGTCGTTTGCGGTTCGCTGGCCGGCTTTGCCGCGCTGGTAGCGCTGGTTTTCTGGGTGCTCGTGCCCTACATCCATCAGAATTTCGCGAGTGGCGAGAAGGTCGTGGATGTCGCCGTGCGCCGGGACGGCTTGTTGGATGTTTGGAAAGAAGACACCGCCTCGCGCGAGTCGGACCTCGAACAACGCATCCGTAGCCTGCGCGCAGAACAACACTTGGATAAGCTCGAAGGTGCGGAAGAAGATCGCGACCGGGCGCGAAGCGCGGCGCTCGACGCGCTGGCGGCCGAACGCAAAAGTTACGAGATCATCGGCCGACACTTGTACACCTTGTCTACGGCTGGTGCGAGCCTAGTGCCTGTTACCGAAGGCCTGCTCGAAGCCCGTGTAGCGCAAAGTGCGGCGAGCGTCTTGCAACGTCTGGATGCTGAAAACGAGTGGATGCGACGCGAACTGGAACGCCGCAATGCCAACCGTGTCATCCACGAATTGGCCGAAGCGCGCCTCAGCCGCAAAGCCGAAACCGACACCGGTCGCAAGACCATCTTCCTTTCGCTGGATATGTCGGCGGGCTTCGCCGGCACGGCGCTGTTCTACAAGGGCAAGTTATACAGGCCGCCTGGAGACCTTGATGCGCGCTACAAGGGGTTCTGGGGCCGCATGGTTTTGCCCATCGTGCGCTCCGTGGAACAGGCCGTGGGAGTGCCGACCGGCGTGCACGTCCCCGACACGTTGCTGGAAAACCAAGAAGGCCAGAAGGGTCGCCGCGCCAACACGTTCCTGGGCACCGACATGGCCATGGCCTGTGAAGTTTCCGTGCAGGCGCAAAACCGCGGCTTAACCTTTGCGACGCCCTACGATCTGCGTATGGCTTGGGACACGCCGCAGGACAGCTTGGCCCTGCTCGACGAGTCCGACCTCCCCGCGCCTGAACGCCGGAAATGGAAGAACGTTGAAATGCAGTTGCGGCTCATCGGCCCGCTGCTGCGCCATATCATGGCCGAAGCAGCCGTGACACAGCAAAGCCGCTTTGAGGAAAAGCTGCGGCTGACCAGCCTGTCGCAAATCATTTTCAAGTCCGTGCGTCGTGGCGGATCGCGCAGTATCTTCCCCACCATCCCCCTTCCGGACACGCTGGTGCAACAATGCGTCGAACAGCGCACGGCCAGCGGCGTGCGGCTAGGCCTATACGAGGCGGCCAATCCGCTGGGCGAGGCGCGCATCATCGGCGTGCAGCGCGGCGTGGCCGGGAACTGGGATATCGCACGCCCCGACCCAGTTACCGGCGAGGTAACCTACGCCCTCAACAAACCCGCCCGCGCCCTGGGAGAAAACAGCGCACTGGCGGTAACCCCGGGCGTAAAGTCGCGCACGGAACGGGTGGAACTGTTCCGCGCCCAAGGCGTGTCGATTCTCGACTTGGTCGATCCGCGCTATCTGGTGCCCCTGACCCGCTGCACCATCCTGGCCGGCCAGACCGAATCACGACCGCAAGCGTTCGGTACCAGCTACCCCTACAAGTTGGAGCCGCATCGCGTGCTGTATGCCGAACCGGGCACGCGCATCAAATGCCTCTTCCGTGAAGGCCAATTCGGGGTGCGCTTGGCACTACTCGGAGTCGAACCGAAAACTGTGTCCAAATTATTGGATCAGGCGCACGAGGGTCACGTGGATGCGCGCGCTGCCCGCGGGCCTGGGTTCGCATTGGGTTCCCAGAAAGTCTTGACGTGGCTGCCACGCCGCGCCGCAGTGGATCTGTACTGCCTGTCCGAGCACCGCCTGAGCGAGTTGCGTGCGCACTCCATCTGCAACGCCAAACTCGACAATCCGGACTTTCCAGGCACGACCTCCAGCGGCACGGTGAGTGTCGTGCAGGGTAGCTCCACGGTCACGGGCCAAGACGTCGCCTGGAGCGCCAAGGTAGTGCGGAATAGCTTCCGCGTGTTGGGCACACTAGAGACTTACGTGGTGGAAGACTTCGCACCCGGCAAACTGGTCTTGGACCGGCCCTACGTTGGCCCCAGCGGCACGAGTCACAAGTTTCTGCTGACCGGAGAGGATCCGGGCCTGCATAATCTCGCGCGCCTGCGTATGGATGAAGCCATACAGGCCGAAGATGCGGGCCACTACGGCTTAGCGTGGCACCACTACATCGAAACCTGGGGCTTGGAATCGCGCGCCTATCCCGAAGTGCTGGGCACGGCCAACGACTCGGTGCTGGGCGTGGTCTTCTATTTATTCCTGCTGCTGCCCTTCTGCTACTTTACCGAACGCCTGTTGATCACTGCAAAATTTATCGAACACCAGCTCGCCTGGTTCTTCGGGTGCTTCGTGAGCATGTTCGGCCTGCTGTGGTGGGTGCATCCGGCCTTCAGTCTCGTAGCGGCCCCGCCGATCATTCTGCTCGCCTTTGTGATCCTGAGCCTCACGGTCATCGTCGTTGTGATCGTGTACGGAAAATTCAACACGGCCATGCGCTTGCTGCAGCAGGGTGTGCAAGGCGTGCAGTCCGCCGACGTTAACCGAGCCAGTGCCGGCTTGGTAGCCGTGACGCTGGGCATCAGTCAGATGCGCCGACGCATTCTGCGCACCGCGCTAACCTGCCTCACCGTCGTGCTGCTCACGTTCACCGCGCTGTCGTTCACCAGCATGGTGCCGTCGCTGGCTCAACCCAGCATCGATCTTTCACCGGGCAGCGAAAAGGACGCGCCCTATGAAGGCGTCCTCCTGCGGCAGCTCAACTTCGACACGCTGCGCCCGGAGACCTACGAGCAGTTCCGCCACAAATTGGAGGGCTTGGGGCTGCGCGCCGCGCCGCGCTTTTGGAAGGTCGCCAAACAAGACCAGAAGCTTTACATCGATGTTCTCAATGCCGAAGGCAAGCTCGTCTCGCCTTCCTCGCTGCTGGGCGTTTCAGAAACGGAACTGACGCTCTTTGAGCGCGGTGGAAAACTACGCAAGGCGCTTCTGGCAGGCGCATGGGTGCGCGATGACGAACGCGACGCCTGCGTCCTGCCCGCACCACTGGCCAAGAGCCTGCGCCCGTCAAGCCTTAGTGCCGACGCATGGAGTCCCGCGGCTTCGGTGGGCCAGCGCGTGCATCTTGGCAGCTACCTGGTCACGATAAAGGGGGTCTTCGATCCCGACGTGCTCAACAGCGAAGTCCGCGACCTCGACAACGAGCCCATCACACCCGTCGATTTCACAGCCAGTTCGGCTGCGCGCGGCGCAGGCGCGAAGGAAAATGCCGACGTGGGCGTCGAAGGCGTCCAGCAGGCCGGCGACTTGCACTATGCCCATGTCGATGCGGCCACGACCCTGATCGTACCCTGGAATCTCGCGGTCCTGTTGGGCGCGGATTTACGTTCCGTGGCCGTGCGTGTCGATAGCCCCGAGACGTTGAAACACTTGGTGACGAGCACGCTGTCGCGCGTGCAAAAAAATCTATTCGTCGCCGAAGCGGGCCGCCGCAAGTTGTACGCTACGACCTCCAAGATGAGCTTGGCTGGTCTGGGAAACTTGGTCGTCCCGCTGCTCATTTCAGTGCTGATTTTACTCAACGTCATGATCGGCGCGGTCTATGAGCGCGGGCGGGAAATCACCATCTTCAGCGCGCTGGGTTTGGCCCCTTCGCACATCGCGGCGCTGTTCCTTGCCGAAGCCCTCGTCTATGCGACGCTGGGCGCGATACTCGGCTACCTATTGGGTCAAGGCACGGCCAAAGTAGTGCAGCTTCTGGACATTGGCGGGCTGTATTTGAATTACTCATCGTCTTCAGCGGTGTTCGTGACGGCCATCGTCATGGCAGCGGTGGTGCTCTCGACGCTTTATCCGGCCCTGCTCGCCGCGCGTGCCGCCGCGCCGTCGGAAGACCGCAGATGGGGCGTACCCGATCCGGTAGGCGACGAGATCTCGCTAGAACTGCCTTTCAGCTTCCAACGCGACCTCGTGCCAGGCGCGTCGTTGTTCCTCCATGAATTCTTCAACAGCCACGCAGAGTCTTCACTAGGCAAATTTACGGCCAAAGAAGTCACCTTGGAAGCCTTTCACACCGAGCACGGGGAAGGCCTGTGCCTTTTCTTCATCGCTTGGCTTGCGCCGTACGATTTAGGCGTTTCGCAGGAAGTGCAGATTTACATCGTGCCGACGAAGGATGGGCTGTACTTGACCGAAGCTTCGTTCTTCCGCATCTCGGGCTATGTAGCCTCGTGGCAGCGCGTGAATCTGCCCTTCCTCAACACGCTGCGCAAGCAGTTGCTGATCTGGCGGACGCTCTCGCCGCAACAGCGCCAGGCATACGCAGTACGCGGGTACTATCAGTTCCAAGAGGCATTCGAGGCGGTGGGTTGGCCAGCGCCTGAAGGCGTGGTACTCCCCACGCGCGAGGAACTCGACCCAACCACCAACGAGGAAGAAAACGAGATGGGCACGGCGCCTGTCCCAGCGTGACGCATGGCGAAATTAGAACAAGAACTCGAAGAATACCGCAAGATCATGACACCTCCCGACACGTTCGAGGAGGGGTTCTCTTGGCGGACCATCGCGGGCGCGGTCTTCCTGGGCTTCGTCATGATGCCCGCGTCGATGTACATGGGCTTGGTGGCCGGTCCGGCAAGCATCGGCGATGCCGCGCGCTGGGTCACCGTCATCTTGTTTCTCGAAATCGCCAAACGCAGCATGGTGTCGCTGCGCCAGCAGGAATTGTTCGTACTGTACTACATGGCTGGCATGGCGCTCTCGTCGCCTTTCGAGAGTCTGCTTTTCCGCCAATACCTAGTGCAATCGCCCGCCGCAGAAGACATGCACTTGGCCGAGATGTTCCCCAGTTGGGTCGCGCCTTCGAAACTGGAACTTATCGACAGCGGACGGACTTTTTTAACCCAGGCTTGGCTGGTGCCCATCGCGCTGATTGTGCTGGGCAAACTGATTGAACGCATTGACCACTTTGGCTTGGGTTACTTCCTGTATCGTTTGACCAGCGACGTGGAACGTCTGCCCTTCCCCATGGCGCCGGTCGGCGCGGCGGGATCCATTGCGCTGTCCGAAAGTTCGCACGAGAAACAGACGTGGCGCTGGCGCACGTTCTCCATCGGGACCATGCTGGGCTTGTCCTTTGGCACGATCTACTTCGCGGTTCCCGCCATCACCGGCGCGCTCTTCGGCCAAGCCGTGCAGATTATTCCTGTCCCGTGGATTGAGCTTACCGACAAAACCAGTGACGTCTTGCCGGCCGTAGCCGTAGGTCTGACGGTGAACCTAGGGTTGGTCCTGGTGGGCTTCGTCACGCCCTACTGGGCCGTGATTGGAAGCATGGTCGCGCTGCTCAGCACGCTCATTATGAATCCGGCGCTCTATCAGGTCGGCGTACTCCACCATTGGACGCCGTCGATGAATACGCTTCAGACGCGCCTAGCCAACTACATCGATTTCTACATGAGTTGGAACATCGGCATCGCACTTTCGATTGCGCTCATCGGGTTCTGGGCGATTTTTCGTGCGTTAAGCAGTTCGAGCCAGCGCTCCAAAGTAGACTTCAGGAAGTTGCTGGAGCGCAACTCCATGCGCGGAGATTTGTCGATCTGGACGAGCTTGGGCATATATCTTTTCTCTACGCTCTTTTACATCTCGCTCTGCGCGTGGCTGGTGCCGGATTTTCCGGTCATCTTCTTCGTCTTTTATGGGTTTGTTTATACGCCGGTGGTCAGCTACGCCACCGCCCGCCTGGAAGGTATGGCCGGTCGCGCGGTCACGGTTCCGTTTATCCGGGAAGCGGGCTTCATCCTGGCCAGCAGGTGGAGCGGATACACGGGCATCGGCATATGGTTCGCGCCGATCCCTATTCACAACTACGGCTACACCACCGTTGAATTTAGGCAGGTCGAACTGACGGGAACGAAACTGAAAAGCATCATCAAGACCGAGATCTTCGTGGTGCCGATCATTTTTGTCGCCAGCATCATTTTCAGTCAGTTCATTTGGAGTCTGGCCGC
>Ga0114940_10000765_pt1 | contig 13366 bp, 9 predicted proteins | sample ColdCreekSource_FD_87195 | JGI IMG/M metagenome (GOLD analysis project Ga0114940, IMG submission 87195) | Groundwater microbial communities from Cold Creek, Nevada to study Microbial Dark Matter (Phase II) - Cold Creek Source | ecosystem: Environmental > Aquatic > Deep subsurface > Groundwater ... | reverse complement strand
CGCGGTGACCAGATCGGCCAGCGAAGACACACCGTAAGACGCGATCTGCGCCTCATCGAGCGTCACGATCGGCGGCTGTGCCGCATCGACCTGTCCGCGGATGCGGGTAGCGACAACCACGATCTGGTTGGCATCGCCCGGCTCCGCTTCCGGATCGGCTTCAACCGCGGCAGGCCCGGTCGGCGCATCGTCGACAGCATCGATGGGCGCAACCGTCTCGGCCAGGGCCGGCGCAGCAAGCACCAAGCTGAGCGAGGAAGCGAGAAATAGGGAGGTGCGCACTATCTGGTCAATCCTGTTGCAAACTTGCGTGTCCCCTCTCCCGCCGTGGCAAGTGGCCGATGAACCGGCGCCAAACAACCCGTCAGCCGGTAACAATTTGTCGCGCGCCTGTTGCAAAATGCGCGAAGCTGAAGCCACCCGCGGTTGACTCCAAAGGCTTTCCTTTTGGCCTTTCCGCCGCTATGCCGCGCGGCATCGACACGGGACAACAACGGACACTGACGACGGATGGCGAAGGAAGAACTCCTGGAAATGCGGGGCACGGTGGTAGAATTGCTGCCCAATGCAATGTTCCGCGTCCGTCTGGAAAACGATCACGAAATCCTCGGCCATACTGCCGGCAAGATGCGCAAGAACCGCATCCGGGTGCTGGTCGGCGATGAAGTGCTGGTCGAACTGACCCCCTACGACTTGACCAAGGGGCGGATCACCTACCGCTTCATGCCCGGCCGCGGTGGTCCCGGCCCGTCCGGTTAACCGCGTAAAGTGACAGCGCCCAGACTGGTCCTCGCGTCGTCTTCACCGCGGCGGCGCGATCTGCTCGCGCGGATCGGCGCTGCACCGGAACGGGTCGCCAGCCCTGACATCGATGAGAGCCCGCTGCACGGCGAAGTGCCACGCGCCTATGCCTTGCGGTTGGCTCAGGCCAAGGCGCAGGCAGTAGAGCGCGGCGTGGATGAAATTGTGCTCGCCGGGGACACCACCGTCGCGGTCGGCCGCAGGATTTTGCCTCCGGCCGAAACCGAGGCTGTGCAGCGCGAGCTGCTCGCGCTGCTGTCAGGGCGGCGGCATCGCTGCATCTCGGCGATCTGCGTGATCGATACGGCGGGCAAACTGCGCACCCGCGTGGTCGAGACCATCGTCACCTTCAAACGGCTCACCCCGGCCGAGATCGACGCTTACATCGCCTGCGGCGAAGGGCTGGGCAAAGCCGGCGGCTATGCCATCCAGGGCCGCGCCGAAGCATTGATCCGCTATATCGCTGGCAGCCACTCCGGCGTAGTCGGCCTGCCCTTGTTTGAAACCCGCGCCTTGCTCGCTTCGGCAGGACTTCCCCTTGGCTGAATGGCTGGTCGAGGAGGGTATTGGCGAGCACCGCGCGGTGCTGGTCGAAGGCGGACACATCCTTGCGGCAAAGCTCGAATGGCCGGGATCCTTGGCTGCCGGTTTGGTCGAAGATGCGCGCCTCATCGCCCGCCCCAGAGGCAGCAGCCGCGGCTTGGCCCGCTTCGCCAATGGTGAGGAGGCGCTGGTCGACCGTTTGCCGCTGAACGCTGTCGAAGGCGCTGTAATCCGGCTGGAAGTAACCCGCGCCGCGATTGCCGAACAGGGCCGGTTCAAGCGCGCACAGGCCCGTCCGACCCAAGCCCCACCTCAGACCGCACCCAGCCTTGCGCAGCGCCTGCAAGCCCGCGTCGTGCGTTCATTTCAGGACTGCGACTGGGACGAGCTCTGGAGCGAGGCCTATGACGGCGCGATTGCCTTCGCGGGCGGTTCTTTGCAAGTCTCACCCACTCCGGCAATGACGCTGATCGACATCGACGGACCAGCGCGTGGGCGCGAACTGGCACTGGCGGCAGTTGCACCACTCGCGCAGGCGCTGCGGCGGTTCGATCTGGGGGGGAGTATCGGCGTCGACTTCCCGACTCTAGAAGCCAAGGTGGACCGCCGCGCCGTCGATGAGGCATTGGCCGTCGCACTCGATGACTGGCCGCACGAGCGCACCGCAATGAACGGCTTCGGCTTCGTCCAGATCGTCGCCCGCTTGACCGGACCAAGTCTGTCCCACCGGCTGCACTTTACCCGCACCGGAGCCTGCGCCCGCCGCCTGCTGCGGCTCGCTGAACGTGTGGCCGGGTACGGCCCGATCCTGCTGACAGCTCATCCTGTATTGCTCGCCGCACTCCAGCCTGATTGGCTGACCGAGCTGGAACGCCGCACCGGGCGCGCGGTAACGCTTGCGGGCGACCCCGGCCTTGCGCTCGACGGCAGTTTCGCCCAGGCGGCTGCAGCATGACCAGCACGACCCGCAAATGCCCGATCTGCTGCAAGCCGCGCAGCGCGGAGCACAAGCCATTCTGCTCGACCCGCTGCCGTGATCGCGATCTCGTCAAGTGGCTCGACGATGGCTATGCCCTGCCTGGTCCGGCAGTCGATCCCGATCCGTCCGAAGAGGACTGATTCCCCCTTGCCAAGCCCCGCCCGCTTCGCCATACGCGCGCTTCCAACCGCTCGCCGGCCTTGATTGGCTGTCGCTGCAGCGTTGCCCGGGTAGCTCAGTTGGTAGAGCACATGACTGAAAATCATGGTGTCGGCGGTTCGATTCCGTCCCCGGGCACCACTGCGCCTTGGCGCTTGCCCGGTCAGACCGAGCGCACCACCGTTTCGAATGCTGCCGGGTGCAAAGGCCGTGCGAAACGGCACCCCGCTTCAGAGCTGTCCACCCAAACCACCTCGGCTTCCAGCGCTTCAAGCGTGGAAAATTTGAGGAAAAAGCGGTCTCCCACACGCATCACGTGCGCAGCGGAAATGCGGGCGCCATGCGTCGACAGATCGCTGACGGAGGCCTGAAACCGGCGCATTCCGCTGCGAAACTGGACATCGGCCGCGATTGCCACGCGCGAAGCCTGGCGGCTGGGCTGGCCACGGGGTGAAGCGGCACTGGCGTCCATCACGCAGCCCTCGTCTCGCGAAATTGCGCCGACGGTCTAACACTGCTCTGGTCAATTCCGGGCGAATGCGTCCTTCCGCAAATCTACCTGGTACCAAAGGCGAAGGGCGCCCCGGTTTCCCGGAACGCCCTTCGTTCTATAGTCCTGGTTTCGCCGCCGACTGGGCTGCGATCAAGGCAGCTTCAAGCGCACACCAACGCGGAATGCCCGGCCGAGCAGGTCGCTGTAGGTGGAGTTTGCGGCCAGACCGGTCTCTGGCAGCAGGATCGCGCCCCGATCGAACAGGTTGGTGACGTTGACGAAGAGCTCACCGCCGCCCTCATTCCCCCAGGCATCGAACTTCGCAGTGAAATTCAGGTCGACGTAGAACGAGCCGGCAATGTCGAGGTCGTCGTAGGTCGGGAACTGGGACGTGGAGAGCGGGCAGCTGGTGGAGCATTCAATGCCGGTCGCGGCATATTTGGTTGCGCTCACCCCGCGTGCAACCACAGTAATCCCGAAGGTCGGTGTGTCAAAATTCGCGCTGAACCTGTAAATCCAGCTCGGCAGGGCCGTCGATCCTGCAAGATCGACCGGGACGGTACCAGCGATGCCCGTGGTTTCGGTTCTTTCGATGTAGCGGGTCGCCACACCGCGCAAGTTCAGGTTCCCGCCAAGTCCATCGAGCGGAACCCGATAAGCGGCATCGATATCGAGGCCGCGTCCGACAACGCTGACATAGTTGAACGGCGATCTGCGGATCAGGACGCGTGTCGGCGTCGAAGGATCGGGTGTGATCGCGTCGCAGAGATCTTGCCGTCCCTCAAAGCAGCGATTGACGATTTCCGACGCACTGAGGACATCGATCGCGTCCTTCAGGCTGATGTCGAAGTAGTCGACCGAGACGGTGAAGCCCGGAATGAAACGCGGCGAGATGACCGCGCCGATATTCCACTGATCCGCCTTTTCCGGGCGCAGGTTCAGGTTGCCGACGACGGTTCCCAGATACGGAAGGTTGGTCGGGTAGCTGACAGTGCCAGGACCCGCAGCTGGGAACCATGGGTTGCGTACCGAATCCGTATTTTGGGTACCGGCCTGATACAACTCGTTCAGGTTGGGTGCGCGGATATCGCGCGAACGGGTGACGCGCAACCGGATATCGTCGATCGGCTGCCAGGTCGCCCCCAGCTTCCAGGTGGTGACATAGCCCGACGTCGAATAGTCGGTCGCGCGGACCGCACCATTGAAATCGAGACCGAACCCGAGCGGGACGACGGTTTCGAAATAGGCTTCCTTGACGTCATAACTGCCCTGGGACGGCAAGTAGTTGCCGACCGACCATACGGTTCTGGTCGATCCCATGGTCACGATCGGCTGGAACTCGGTCGGAACGAATCCCTTGACCTGCTCCTTGCGGTATTCGGCCCCGATCGCGACGCTGACATCGCCAGCCCATGTCGCGAACGGAGTCATCGCGAGATTGGCGCCAACCACCGTCTGCTCGAGCGTCTGGTCGCGGTAAGGGTCGCCAAGGATGTACGCGGCCGCCGCCGGGTCTGCGACGCCAATGCCAAGCAGGTTGAGTGGACGACAAGCGGGATCGTTGTTGGTCAGATTGGCATCGACATTGATCGCGCACTGGATCGAGCCAACCGGCAGGCCGCTTGGATTGCCAGCCTGGGCGAACACAGCGTTAAGCGCGTTGGTCCGCCGATCAGTTTGCATGATGTTGCGCAATTGCTCGCGCAGCTGGGCCCGGCCATACTGACCGTAGATGTCCCAATGGGCCGATTGGCCGAACATCTCGAACGAACCTTCGGCACCGATTACATAGCGCTGCACTTCGCGTTCATTGTTCGAGTTGCGGTTGGGCAAATCGACAGCGGTCGTTCCCAGCGTCACGCTCGTAATTCCCGCCAGTTGAGACGCGCCGAGCGCATTGTAGAGAAACGCGTTGCAGGTGGCCGGAGCGGACGTCGGCGTTGCGGTGCTGCAGCCGGTGGCACCCAGCGAGAGGCCTGTGATCAGGTTCGGACCAGCGTTGAACAGCGTTTCCTGCCGGTTGTATGACGCTTCGGCGAACAGTTCGAAGCTGTCGCTGACTTCGAAGCTGAGCCGACCGAACACCCCATAACGATCATCGCGCGGATCGAGGCCGATGCGGCGGCCGGAATCGTTGATTTGCCAGTCGCCGCCCTGCGTCAGTGATGGACCCCCGGAGCCCGTCAGCACCGGAAAGGTCAGGGCACCGAACTGGTATTGCCGGACCACTCCGCCTTCGCCAAAATATGTGCCGCGGAGCCGGTTGGCGACGCCGCCTGCCGATCCGGTGATCAACCCACCCGGGGTCGAGTTTGCAGCACCGACCTGACGGCGGATCAGGAACTGCGGTGTAGTGCTGGTTGACGTCCAGGTGGGATCCTGGATCCGCACATAGCCGGTATGATTCCAGTCGCGATCGACCTGCAAAATGCCGTCGTTGTGCGCATATTCGCCCGCCAGCAAGAAATGCCCGCGGCCATCGGCAAACGACAGCCCGCCAGCAGCACCGATAGAATAGTTGAACCCGTCACCCTTGTCGGTTGTGCCAATATCGGCATCGAGCCTCAGCCCGGTCATCTTCTTGTTGAGCACGAAGTTGACCACGCCCGCGACCGCGTCGGAGCCGTAAGCCGCCGATGCGCCGCCGGTGACCACTTCAACCCGTTCGACCAGCGCTTGCGGGATGGTATTGACGTCCACCTGTCCGGTGATCGCGGAGCCGACCGACCGCCGCCCGTCAACCAGCACAAGCGTGCGCACGGTTCCCAGACTGCGCAAGTTGAGCGCATTGATGCCAGCGGTGCCATCGCTCAGGTTAAGGCGCGAGTTCGATGGCCGGGTTGATCCCGCCATCGAGGGCAACTGGTTGACGAAATCGGCAATGTTGTTGGTCGGCGAACTGCTCTGGATCTCTTCCATCGTCATGACGGTAAGCGGCGTTGGCGCGGAAAACCCATCGCGCACCACGCGCGTGCCAGTGATGACGATCGCTTCATCCTTGACCTCTTCCGCAGGCGCGGATTGCGGTGCGGTTTGCGCCAGGGCCGGTGCAGCAAAAGCGCCCAGCGCTACCCCAGCGGTCAGAACGCTGCGCAGAATGGTGGAAGTCGACATGAAGAGCCCCCTTCTTGAAATCGTGACTATGGGGCGAGACTATCAAGTCCGGGGCGCTGCGCCAGTCCTGAACAGCGGTTCAAGTTAACTCATCTCACGGAAATCTGTGGGTTGTGTACGAATGTTGCAGTGCGGCCACAGGCGATGTCGCAAACGTTCAATTCCGCGCAGCGATCAGAAGCAGTGCCGCATCCATCGCCGCCAGCGCGCTATGTCCCTCAGGCACGTCGTTGGCATAGATCGCGAAGACCAGTTCCTGACCGCTCGCAGTGCGCAGATAGCCGCCCAGCGCATTGGTCGCGTTGAGGGTGCCGGTCTTGGCGCGGATATTGCCTTGCAGCGGAGTGCCAGTAAACCGCCTCCGCAAAGTGCCATCGCCCCCGCCGACCGGCAGCGATGCGCGCAGCGTCTCGCCCCATGGTTGCCCCAGTGCCCAGCGCAGCAGCCCGACCGTCGCGCGCGGGCTGACCCGGTTGTAGGTCGACATGCCCGACCCGTCAGAAAAGTCGAAGCCGGTCCGGGGCACGTTCGCCGTTTCCAGCAACGTACCTATCGCGACGCTCCAATCGGCGAGCGATCCAGTGCCGGCAAGAAGCCCGATCCGCCGCGCCAGCAGTTCGGCGTGGAGGTTTTGGCTGACCTTGTTGATCAAGGTTACGTCTTCCAACAGCGGCGCGGGAACCAGAACCGCGAGGTAATCGCTCTGCGGACCACCCATGGCAACCGGAGCAACACTGCTACGCAAAGCGGGCTCATCGATTATGCCCGGCGTGCGATAGCGTGAGATGGGCTTGCCGCTGACCCGTACTCCGCGCGCCGCCAGCATCTGCTGCAGCGTCCATGCGGCGTAGAGCGCGGGATCATCGATACCCAGCCGCTCGCGGTACGCCTCACCCATGGGGATCTGCCCGTAAACCCGGCCCGCTCGGCCATTTACGGTCAATTCGAAGCGCAGCTCGCGTTTGCCTGTGGCGACTGTCACCGCATCGTTTCGCAGCGTCAGATAGGGCGAAGCCGCGATCCGCGGCGGTTTGCCCGGTTCGGTCGGGGTGATGACGATCGGCAGTTCGTTGTCGTCGAGCGACAGTGCGGAGATGGCAGTGCCGGAATCCGTGCCGATGTTGTTCCAGCTCATCCCCGGGCTCCAACGCTGATCGGGGAACAGGGTGGCATCGCCGACAATGTCGCCAACCCGGCGGGTCTGCGCGGCGATGGCGTCAGCCAGTGTAGCAAGGCAATCGGTGACGCAATCAGGCGCGCTCGACATCCGGGCATCGCCGCGACCGACCAAAACGACATCGGGCGGCCCGCGGCGGCGGCGTTCAAGTCCTACCCCGGTTCCGGCAGCGCGGTCCGGCTGGTCGACGCTCGGCATCCGGGCCAGTGCAGCCGCGGTGGTGAACAGCTTGGTGTTGGAGGCCGGGATGAAGCGCTTGTCGGGATCGAGCGCCACAACCACCGAGCCATCAGACCGAGTGACCAATAATCCGAAGCGCGTGCCCGGCGGCGCGGCGTCCAGCACTGCGCGGATTTCCTGCTCAAGGCTTGGCGAGATCGAAAGTGGCTGGGCAGCGGGCGCTTCAGCCTGGGCGGCAACGGGCATGGCCAATGCCAGGGCGAGAAGAGCAAGCAGTTTGAACATCGCCGGCACTCTGCCTCTCCGCTGCACACAAGTCCACCGCACCTCGCGGTAGCGCGTCTGCCGTTCGTCGATGCATTGCTTGCCGTCAGCCGGTCGTCCCGGCACAGTGCGGCATCACGCCATCAAACGGGGTTCACCGATGTACAAGACGCTGCTGCTTGGCCTTACCGCCCTTACGCTCCCTGCTGCCGCTCTCGCGCAGCAGGCCCCTGCCCCGGTCGCGGCCAAGCCGGCGGCGTTGGTTGCTGACGGCATCCCTGCTGTCCCGCAGGCGGTGGTCGATGCGACCCGGCCTTACATGGAGTTCCGAACCGCCGCGTTCATGGGCTGGAACCCGGTCGATCGCGCAATGCTGATCTCAACCCGGTTCGGCAATGTCGCGCAGTTGCACACGGTCGCCGGTCCAGCCATGGCGCGGCGCCAGATCAGCTTTGAAGCGGAGCCACTGGGAGGGACCTACGCCCCCAACGACGGCACGCTGGTGGTCAGCAAGGATACCGGTGGCAGCGAGTTCTGGCAGCTCTACACGCTCAAGGATGGCCGCCTGACGCTGCTGACCGACGGACGCAGCCGCAACGAAATGGGCCCGTTCAGTGCAGACGGAAAATGGCTCGCCTACAGCTCGACCCGCCGTAACGGCAGCGATTCCGACCTCTACATCGTCGATCCGCGCGATCCCGCGACCACCCGCATGGTTGCCGAGGTTAAAGGCGGCGGCTGGGCGATCACCGGCTTTGCGCCGGACAATGCCACGGCAGTGGTCGCCAACTACACCTCGATCACCAAGGTTGATCTCTACATGCTTGATCTGGCGAGCGGGGCGCTGACCCCGATCGGCGATCACAGGAAGGCGGTCGCCTATGGCAGCGCCCGTTTCGCGCCCGACGGCACACTGTGGGCCACCAGCGACGAAGGCTCGGACTTCCAGCGGCTGGGCACGATCGACCGGACAACCGGCAAGTTCACCGCGCGCTCGACCGAACCCAAGTGGGATATCGACCAGTTCGACATCGCCCCCGACGGCAGCTTCATCGCCTATGTCGTCAACGATGCGGGCGTCTCGAAGCTCAAACTCCTCGATCCCAAGAGCGGCGCGGTGCGTGTGGTTGGCGGGCTGCCCAAGGGCGTGATCGGCTCGCTCGGGATCGCGCCGTGGGGGCGGATCGGACTGACTGTTTCATCCGCGCGGGTGCCGACCGACGCTTTTTCGGTCGATCCGGAAGGCCTGACTGTCACCCGCTGGACCGAAAGCGAGACCGGCGGGCTTGACCCGGCGCGCAATGCCGAACCGGAATTTGTCGAGGTCAAAAGCTTTGACGGCGAACCGGTCTCGGGCTTCCTCTATCGTCCCGATCCCGCAAAGTTTCCCGGCAAACGCCCGCTGATCGTCAGCATCCATGGCGGGCCGGAAAGCCAGTCGGTTCCGGCGTTCCGGGGCCGTGCCAACTACCTGATCAACGAGCTTGGCGTGGCGGTGTTCCTGCCCAACGTGCGCGGCTCCAGCGGGTTCGGCAAGCGCTTCGTCGGTCTGGACAACGGCCCCTTCCTGCGCGAGAATTCAGTGCGCGACATTGGCCCGTTCCTTGATCGGTTGCAGGCCGATCCGGCGATCGACGGGGCAAAGATGGGGGTCCAGGGCGGCTCCTATGGCGGCTACATGTGCTACGCCAGTGCGATCCGCTATGCGGACCGCTTCAAGGCGGCGGACTGCATCGTCGCGATCAGCAATTTCGTCACCTTCCTCGAAAACACCCAGTCCTATCGTCGCGACCTGCGCCGGGTCGAATATGGGGACGAGCGTGATCCGCGCCAGCGCACCAAGCTGACCGAGATTTCGCCGCTGACCAGCGTCGGCAACCTTTCGATCCCGCTGCTGGTAGTGACCGGCGGCAACGATCCGCGTGTGCCGCAGAGCGAGGCTGACCAGATGGTTGCCGCGGTCCGCGCCAAGGGCCGGACGGCGTGGCATCTGATCGGCCAGAACGAAGGCCACGGCTTCGCCAAGAAGGAGAACGCCGATTACCAGTTCTGGACCGAGCTGGCGTTCTGGAAGGCCAACCTGCTGGGTGAGAAGTAGCGCTCAGGCTTGCCCGATCAACCAAAGAAGAGGCCGCCGGGATCGCTCCCGGCGGCCTTTCTCATTCCATTTCGCCTGATCAGAAGTCTTGCGAAATCGCCACCTTGGCCGTGAAGCCCAGCGGGCTGGCGGTGAACGGATCATAGTTCTGGTCAAGCCGCGCGAACGGCGGATCCTTGTCGAGGATGTTGAGCGCCGAAAGCGACAGCGTCGTCCCGGTCTCAAGCTTCAGCCGGTAGGTGAAATCGACGGTTGAGAAGCTGCCGATTTCCTTGCCGGTAGTCACCGCTGCGCCAGCCAGCGCACCCGCGTTTGGCCCAAAGATCGCCGCACCGCGCTGGTCGGTGTAGCCATCGATGTAGTTGAACTGCAGGCGCAGCTCGTGGGCACCGAATTCGCCCTGGATGTAGCCGCTGCCCTTCCACTGCGGCAGTGGGTAGGCAGTGGTCTGGTAGTTGAGCAGGCCCACGCCATCGAATGCCGGCTGGACAACGATGCCTTCGACCGTGACCGCATCGGTCTTGTATTCGATGACATAGGTTCCAGCCGCGCCCAGCGTGACCGAGCCACCGCCAACCGGCAGCTCGAAGCTGGCCTGCATGTCGATGCCCGAGGTCTGGACATTGGCCGAATTGACCACCTGCGTGCGCAACCGCTGCACGTTGCCAACACCGCAGCCAGCACCGGTAAAGGTGAAGCGTGATTGCAGCGCGGCGTATGCCGCAACGCCGCAGTTGGCCGTGCCCGATGCGCCGAACATCGCGGTAACGATCCCGCTCACCGGCTCACCCTCGATCGGACCGTCAAACTCGTAACGGAAGTAATCGACGCTGGCCTTGAACGCGCCGGTGTTGATGATCACACCGCCGTTATAGGTTGTGGCGCTTTCCGGCGCGAGGTTGGGGTTGCCGCTGACATCGATCGCGCGGAACGAAGTGCCGATGATCTGCAGCGAGGTCAGGTTACCAGCCAGGCTCTGTGACGGCGGGCCGCGGAAGGTGGTGCCCATTCCGCCGCGGATCGCGAGCCATGGAGTCAGCTCGAACTTGGCGCGAACCTGCGGATCGAAGGTCGAGCCCACGTTGCCGCCATAGTTCTCATACCGCGCAGCCAGCTGAACGTTGAACGCATCGGTGATCGGCAGCTGGAGTTCGGCGAAGGCAGCATAGACATCGCTGTCGCTGTTGCCGTCGCGGTTGGTGCCGAGAAACCCGAGCGAACCGGTCTGCGGGCTGCAGGTGGCGTTCGGGTTGAGCGGCGTGCCCGGGCATGGGAAAATGTCCAGGTTGCCGGTTGCCCCATAGCGCCGTGCATAGGAGTTCTTGCGATACTGCCCGCCGATGGCGAAACCGACCGCGCCGCCCGGCAGGGTAATCCCGGTTTCACCCGAAAGCACCATGTCGATCACGGTTTGCGAGGTCACGGCCCGCGTCAGGGTATCCTGGAACATCCAGTCGAAGGTCGCGAGATCGTTGATCAAGCCCGCGCCCGGCGTCACCGACAGGCCATTCGTGCCGCGCGAACCGGCATAGTTGGCGTTGACGTTGCCGGTAACCGGATTGCTCTGGACTGCGGTCGAGAACGGGTTCCAGTAAGTGCAGCCGTTGGTCCCGGCCAGAGCAGCAAGCTGGGCCGTGGTCAGGCCAACCCGCGATGCGGTGGACGAATAGGCGCAATTCGGCCCGCCGAAACCGGCCAGCGCGTTTTGGAAGAGGTCACCGAAGGTATCGGTGCCTTCGAACTCGCGTTCGTAGCTGCTGTGCGTGGCCCCGAACGTGAGACTGAGGTTGTCGCTCAGTTCATAGTTCATTTCGCCAGAGATCATCAGCTGGTCGGAAACGCGCGGTGAGGTAGCCGAACCGCGGCCCGGATACAGCGGGTTGCCGCCCAGCAGCACCGGACGGAACAGCACCGGGAAGGCAACCGCCGATTGCAATACGCCGGCCGTGGTCAGGCAGTTGGCTGCGGCACCATAGGTGGCACAATAGTCGCGCAGAGCTGGCGTGTAGCCAGGAATGACGAAGAAGCCCGCTCCGCCCAATGCGGCGTTTGCCGAGGGTGGCAGTGTCGGCAGATAGCTTGGCGAAGTGGTGATGCGGGTTTCCGAATGTCCCCACAGCGCGTTGAGGCGGAAGGTCGCGCGATCGCTCAGCTCGACTTCGGTATCGACAAAGATCTGGAACCGCTCTTCGGGCTCGACCAAATTGCCGAACAGTCCGTACTGGTTGAAGCAACGATCTGTGGTTGAGCCGGTCAGGCTGCGGAAGCCCCCGAGCGAAGCGCAACCCAGATCGGTTGTGAATGACGCGCCGTTGGACAAGCCGCTGAAATCGAAGTTGCCCGGATTGCCGCCGCCGGTCCAGCCGCCCTGCGGGTTTTCCGCGTAAGGCCGGATCACGAAGTCACGATCGGTGGTCTGAAGTTCCGAACGGCGCTGATAACCTGCCGCGATCAGGAAGCGGCCCGCACCAAGCTCCTTGCCGAAGCTGATCGCGCCGCCGTAGTCACCCTTCGAACCTTCGATGTAGCGATAGTCGGCAGAGGCGCGGAACCCGTCCTGATTCTCGCGGGTGATGAAGTTGACCACGCCGCCGATTGCGTCCGAACCATAGGTCGCGGCCGCCCCGTCCTTGAGCACTTCGATCCGGCCGATTGCCGCCGAAGGGATCATGTTGATGTCGACGATCGGAATACCGCTGCCGCCCGACTGGACGATCCGCTTGCCGTTGAGCAGCACCAGCGTGCGCTGCGGTCCAAGCCCGCGCAGGTTGACCGAGGCCACGCCTTCGTTGCCTTGCGCGCGCGCGTCGAACTGGTTTGCGTCACCGATGACGCCGTTGGAAACCGGGAGCGCCTTGAGCAGATCGACTGCCGATGGGCTGCCCTGCCGGGCGAGTTCTTCTGCACCGATCACGTCGATTGGGGCCGGAGCCTCTTCGCTCGACCCGCGGATCAGCGATCCGGTGATAACAATCGATGGTTCATCGGCGGTCGTATCATCGGCTTGCTGCGCGAAGGCAGGCATCGAGATCATTCCGACCGAAAGGGCAATTGCAGATACAGCGCCACGGCGCAGGGACAAGGCCATTCGAGCTCTCCTCTCCAGAATACCCGGATTTGGAATGCGGCCTTTGTGGCCTGCCCCGCCTCCGGTCCTCACCTCTGATGGGCAAGTCGGCTGCACTATTGGGAATCCGTACCGTCCAGTCAATCCGGGATTGGGTCGAAACCGCTCCACAATTGCACAATTCACGCAATTTTGTTGTCACGCGTGGCATTCCGGTCACGTTCAAGCAATCGATGGTCAGAGCAAACCCGGTTTTCGAAGAGTGGTTCGCACCAGCTTCGCAAGGCCGCGTCGGCCGGGGCTAGCAACCGTGGCACTTTTCGACTAAGCACACTTAATGCCCCGGCGCGCAGGCTTTGCAGCTTGCTCAGGCCGGGGTTTGCCGTTTTCTCGCTCAGGAATTTTCCCATGTCGCGTCGCCGCCAGATCTACGAAGGCAAGGCCAAGATCCTCTACGAGGGTCCCGAACCAGGCACGATCATCCAGTACTT
>Ga0114940_10000764_pt1 | contig 13372 bp, 15 predicted proteins | sample ColdCreekSource_FD_87195 | JGI IMG/M metagenome (GOLD analysis project Ga0114940, IMG submission 87195) | Groundwater microbial communities from Cold Creek, Nevada to study Microbial Dark Matter (Phase II) - Cold Creek Source | ecosystem: Environmental > Aquatic > Deep subsurface > Groundwater ... | reverse complement strand
GGCCTCATCGATGTAGTGGGTGGTGAGAATGATGGTGACGCCTGAGGACTGGAGCGCGCGCACCAGCTTCCACATCTCCTGCCGGAGTTCCACGTCGACGCCCGCGGTCGGCTCGTCGAGAAACAGGATGTCGGGTTCGTGCGACAGCGCCTTGGCGATCAGCACCCGGCGCTTCATCCCGCCCGAAAGGTGGCGGATCTGGCTATCGCGCTTGTCCCACAGGGTCAGCGACTTGAGGATGTCTTCGATCCGCGCCGGATCGTGCTTCAGGCCGAACAGCCCGCGCGAATAGGTCACCGCGTCGATCACCTTGGTGAACATGTCGGTTGCCATTTCCTGCGGAACCAGCCCGATCCGGGCACGCGCAGCGCGCCAGTCACCGGACAGGTCATGACCGAAGGCGCGGATCGTGCCGCTGGTCGGGCGAACTAGTCCACAGACCGCGCCGATCAGCGTGGTCTTGCCGGCACCATTGGGGCCAAGCAGCGCAAAAATCTCGCCCTTGCCGATGGTCAGATCGACATTGTCCAGTGCGACCGGCCCATCGGTATAGCGCTTGGACAGGCCGGTTATCTCAAGAATGGGTTCCATAGGCGGCGGACCTTTGCCGTCCGCCGCCCAGTTTGCCAAGCAATTTAAGTTGCGGCGAGCAACTTAAATGTTGTCAGGCATCCAGTTGCCGTGGAACCCGGTCGGAATGCGGTGCGGGATATGCACCGAGGCGACTGGCGATGCGGCGATGTTTGCGGCGTCCAGGATCACCAGATCGGTGGTCTCCTTCTCCGCGTCGATCACATAGCCCATCACCCAGCCCTCGCCCTCAGCGGCATCAGCGCTGCGCGGGACGAAGACGAATTCGCCGGGAACCCGACCTGGTCCGAAATCGTGGCTTTGCTTCGCACCGGTCTCCAGGTCATGGCGATAGAGCGGCTGCTCACCCAGAAACGAGGCGTCGCCATCGCCCGGAATGCCAATTGCCCAGGCATAGCGATAGGACTGGCCGAAAAAGCGCTCGTCCGGCCGAGGGAATTCCTGCGGCGCGGCGTCGATGGTGGTGCGGGTGACGGTGCGCGCGACAGGATCGACGATCCAGCGCTCAAACCCCAGCGACTTGCCGCTGGGGCCATCGGCACCGCCTTCGAACATCGTTTCATAGACCGCCGAGTCGATCACAACGCAGCCATCGGCGCGGTCAAAGCTGTTGGCGACGTGAAGACGTAACATGGCTCGACATCGCACCAGATCACGTCCTCCGCCCCACCGTGGCGGGGGATCAGCCCGACGCGGGCCTTATGCTCAGTGTTCCAACGGTACGGGAACTTCTGCCCGCCGATCAGCGCTTTCATCGAGAATGTCACCGGCAGATCGAAGATCACCGCATAGCGGCTGGTGATCGTGCAATCGTGGATCGAGGGGCCGTTGGCGACCGGGATCGCAACTTCACGTTGCACGGTTCCTGCGGCATCGAGCACCACATGGTGGATCACCTCGGGCGCCATCGCGTCATAGGTGATCGCGTGAAATTCGCCGGTGACCGGGTCCTGGTGCGGATGCGCGGTGAAGCTGCCCTTCAGCCCGCCGCCGAAATTGCTGTAGGCGACGCTTTCGAGCTCATCCGACAGTTCGACCGGATAGGACCCCGCCTCTACCAGCGCCATGGTCTTGCCAGCGACCTGGATCACATTGGTGTTGACCCCGTCGCGTTCCGAACGGCGTGGTCCGGGCGCAGCTGCTGGGCCGCCTTGGGCTTCGAGCACCTGCGAGCGGATGTAGCGGTTGCGGTACCATTCGGCCTTGCCATTGGCGAGGCGGATGCCGTGAACCATGCCATCGCCCACGAACCAATGGTGACCGCGCGGATCGGGCTTGAACGGGTTCGGGCCGATCCGAACATAGCGGCCAGCCAGCTCGGCCGGAATCGTGCCAGTGACTGGCAGGTCGGTCAGCGTCCGCTCATCATGGATCGGCGCGTGGATGCCAGTCAGGAACGGATGGGCCCGCTCTTCATCCTGGCGGCCACGGTTGAAATCGGCGACCGAGGTGATGCCCTTGGTGACGATCCCGCGGATTGCGGTTTCCACTACGCTTGCCATGGTGCGAATCTCCGTTTAATGTTTCTGCTGTAAACATAACGGTCATGGTAACAGTGTCAACATCGAAAACGTATCACCACGGCGATCTCCGCGCAGCCCTGCTGGAGGCCGGGCTGGCGCATCTGGAATCGGGCGGAGAGGCGGACATTTCTTTGCGCCAGTTGGCGCGCGAAGCAGGCGTTTCAGCAACCGCCGTCTATCGCCACTTCCCTGACAAGAAGGCACTGCTTGCCGCGCTGGCTGACACCGGGATCGCTCGGCTCGGCGAAGCACAGCGGATTGCTTCCGAAGCGGCTGGTGGCGGTGCTGCGGGGTTTGCGGCGACCGGCCGCGCCTATGTCCGCTTTGCGCTGGCCAACCCGGCACTGTTCCGGCTGACATTCACGCACGGCGACCACGCCGGCACGCCCATCAATAGCATCGACGCACCATCTCGGATGCTGCGCGGCTACTCAGAGCAGTTTGGCGGCGGCGATGCCGAGCGGCTGACCTTGCAGGCCTGGGCCGTGGCGCATGGGCTGGCGATGCTGATGCTCGACGGAAGGCTGCCACCGGATGACGCAGTGATTGACCGGGTGCTCGATACAAAGACGCTGTTTCCTGCTCAGCGCTCCGGCAGCAGCAGTGACGAATCGCCATAGGAGTAGAAGCGATAGCCCTGTGCGATGGCGTGCGCATAGACCGCCTGCATGCGCTCCAGCCCCATCAGCGCAGAAACCAGCATGAACAGGGTCGACTTGGGCAGGTGGAAGTTGGTCATCAGCCCGTCGATCGCCTTGAAGCGGTAAACCGGCGTGATGAAGATCGCGGTGTCGCCTTCGAACGGCTGGATCGTACCGTCGTCGCTCGCTGCGCTTTCAAGCAGGCGCAGGCTGGTGGTGCCAACCGCAATGACCCGGCCTCCGCCTGCGCGCACGGCATTGAGCCTTGCGGCAGTGGCAGCGTCGATCCGCCCCCATTCGGCGTGCATCCGGTGCTCGGCGGTGTCCTCGGCCTTGACCGGCAAGAAGGTCCCTGCCCCGACGTGCAGTGTCAGCGTCTCATGTCCGATACCGGCTTCGGACAGCGCGGCCATCAATTCATCAGTAAAGTGCAGCGCGGCGGTCGGCGCCGCAACTGCCCCATCGCGAGCAGCAAACATCGTCTGATAGTCAGCGCGATCCTGCGCATCGGTCGGGCGTTTGCCGGCAATGTAGGGCGGCAGCGGCATCTGCCCGGCGCGCTCGAGCAGCACCTCAACCGGTTCATCGCCGGGGAAGACCAGCGTCCAGCTGCCGTCGTCGTGGCGCGCTTCCGCAACTGCGCTGACACCGCTTGGAAATTCGATGATGTCGCCTTCACGCAGCCGCTTGGCGTTGCGGATGAAGGCTTGCCAACGACGCAGGTCGATCCGCTTGTGGAGCGTCGCGCCGATCCGGGCCTCTCCGCGGCGGCCCTCAAGCTGCGCCGGGATCACCCGGGTGTCGTTGAACACAAGCACGTCGCCCTTGCGCATCAGCGCAGGAAGATCGCTCACCGTCCGGTCAGCCATCGCGCCCTGCCCTGCCACGACCAGCATCCGCGCCGCATCGCGCGGCCGCGCCGGGCGCAGCGCGATCAACTCTGGCGGGAGGTCGAAATCGAACAGATCAACACGCATCGCGTGTGCCCCGATCATCCTGAGCTTGTCGAAGGGCGCGCATGACGCACGCCAGGCACCAATTCGCGTTCAGTTCGACGTTGAATTGCTCAGCGCATCGGCGGTGATCGCTGGTGCCGCAGCAGGGGCAATCGACGCGGTTGCCGGGCGCGGCTTGCCTTCACTGAGCAGCGAAGCCTGAACAATCCGGGTCGGGCTGGTTGGCGGTTCGCCGCGCACGATCGCATCGACCACATCCATGCCGCTGATCACACGGCCGAAATTGGTGTACTTCCGGTCGAGCGAGAAGCGCGGATAGAATACCACGAAGAACTGGCTGTTGGCTGTGTCCGGCTCGTTGGTGCGGGCCATCGAAACGGTGCCGCGCACGTGCGGGATCGCGTTGAATTCGGCCTTGAGGTCAGGCAACGGTGAGCCGCCCTGTCCAGTCCCGGTCGGATCACCGGTCTGGGCCATGAAGCCATCGATCACGCGGTGAAAGATCACCCCGTTATAAAACCCCTGCCCGGCCAGCGTCTTGACCCGCTCGACATGGCCCGGCGCCCACGTCGGCATCAGCCGGATCAACACCCGGCCCCCGTTGGACAGATCGAGCGCGAGGATATTTTCCGGCTCAACTGCGGGATCAGCGTTCACAGCGGCACTCAGCACCGGTGCTGCGACTGCCGGGGCGGCGTCCTGTGCGGCCGCGGGAACGGTCAGCGACAGGCCAAGGGCCAGGGCAAGCAGCGGACGAAAGGTCATGGAATCAGTCTCGCAGAAAAAGGGTCCGGTCGGGTCGCAGCGCGGGATAGCGCCGCAACGCTGTCGTGGCAATGAACGGTGTGGGGCAGTTACCGGCCGATCCGCGAGACCACGTCATCGCGCACTGCGGGGCTGACGAATTTGGAGATATTGCCGCCGTACTGGGCGATTTCCTTGACCAGCCGCGAGGCGATCGGCTGCAACGCGACATCGGCCATCAGGAACACTGTCTCGACCCGGTCATTGAGCTGCCGGTTCATGCCGGTGAGCTGATATTCATATTCGAAGTCGGTAACCCCGCGAATGCCGCGGATCACCACCGAAGCGTTCATTGCATCGGCAAAGTCCATCAGCAGCGAGTTAAACCCGACCACGCGGATCTTGGCATCGCCGATTCCGGCCACCTCGCGCTCGACCATCGCCATCCGCTCATCATCGTTGAACATCGGCGATTTGGCGATGTTGGTGGTGACCCCGATGATCAGTTCATCGACCAGCTTCGCGCCGCGCTTGATGATGTCCATATGGCCAAGCGTGATCGGATCGAAGGTGCCGGGATAGACGCCGACGCGTGGGCTCATCAGTGCTTCCTTTCAAGAATGTAGCGCGCAATCGCACGCAGCAAATCGGCCTCGGAGCCCTGGCTGCCGAGATGTGAGATTGCCTGGTCGACCAGCATCCGCGCCTGCTCGCGCGCGCGATCCGCGCCGAGCAGCGAAACGAAAGTAGCCTTGCCGGCCGCAGCGTCCTTACCCGCCGCCTTGCCCAGTTCGGCGCTTTGACCCTCGTGGTCGAGCAGGTCGTCGGCAATCTGGAAGGCGAGACCGATGTCGCGTGCATAGCCGCGCAAATGGGTACGTCCCTCTGACGGGATGCGGGCGAGCACTGCCCCCATCTCTACTGCCGCACCCAGCAGCGCGCCGGTTTTGAGGTTCTGCAGCCGGGTCACTGCGGGCAGATCGAAATGTTCGTTTTCCGCCGCCATGTCGAGCGCTTGGCCGCCGACCATGCCCGCCGTGCCCGAAGCCGCGGACAGCACCTGCACCAGTTCGCTGCGGGTAAACGGATCGCCGCTGGTTGCGGGGTCGGACAAAATCTCGAAAGCCAGCGCCTGCAACGCGTCACCTGCGAGCACTGCCGTGACTTCATCGTAAGCGCGGTGGACCGTGGGCTTGCCATGGCGCAGATCATCATCGTCCATGCACGGCAAGTCGTCGTGGATCAGCGAATAGACGTGCATCGCCTCGACTGCGAGGCCAACCTTGATCGAACTGTCGCGGTCCGCGCCGTACATTTCAGCGGTGGCAGTCACCAGCAGGGGCCGCAGCCGCTTGCCGCCGCCCATGCAGGCATAGCGCATCGCCTCGACCAGCTTGAGCCGCGCATCGCCCGGTAGCGGCAGCAGCATATCGAACCCGGCGTCGATTTCGCGCGCGATCCGGACGCGCGCCTCAGCAAGCAGATCGGGTGCGGCAGCGCTCACCGATCCGCAGACGGATCAAATGGCTGGGTCCCCGTCGGCGCGCCATCGGGTCCGGTAACGATCTTCTCGATCCGCGCCTGCGCTGCATCGAGCCGCGCCTGGCAGTGCTTGCGCAGCCCTTCCCCGCGTTCGTAAAGCGAAATCGAATCATCGAGCGGCACTTCCCCGCTTTCCAGCTTACGGACGACCTCTTCCAGCGCGCGCAGCGCGTCTTCAAAGGACATTGCGACAATATCGGGATCGGTCTGAGCCATCGGGCAAGAGCATTGACCGGACCGGGCCGGACGGTCAAGCTGCCAACAAGGGAGAAACCTCGATGAACTGGATTATTGCCTACCTGGCCGCCGGCCTGACCTTTGGCCTGCTCGATGCGGTCTGGCTGCGCTGGGCGGGTCCGAACCTCTATCGTCCGCAATTGGGTGAGTTGTTGGCCCCGTCGTTCCGGCTGACTCCGGCGATCCTGTTCTACTTGCTCTACATTGCCGGAATCGTCTGGTTCGCCGTGCGGCCAGGGGTGCAGTTCGGCGTGCCGATGGCGGTGTTCAACGGCGCGCTGCTGGGGATGCTGTGCTATGCCACTTATGACCTCACCAACCAGGCAACACTGAAGACCTGGTCAACGCAGATTACTGTGATCGACATTGCCTGGGGCGCATCGGCGACCGCGCTGGCCAGTGCTGTCGCCGCGCTGGCGGTCCGCAAGTTCGGCGTGATGGTCTGATGTTTATCGGGCACTGGGCTCCGGCGCTGGTCGCGGCCGCATCGACCCGCAAGGCACCGCCGCTGGTGCTGCTGTTCATCGGCGCGCAGCTGATTGACTGGGCGTTTTTTGCACTGCTGCTGGTCGGGGTAGAGCAGATGCGGGTTACCCCGGGCATCAGCGTGATGAATCCGATGGACCTCTACCACATGCCCTACACGCACAGCCTGCTCGGGGCGGCAGGATTTGCAGGAGCTGTGTGGCTGGCGCGCTCGATCATCATGCGCGATACCGTTGGCGGATTGATCGGCGGCGCGGTCGTGCTCTCGCATTGGTTCCTCGACCTGCTGGTTCATGTGCCCGACCTGACACTCGCAGGATCGCCACCCAAGCTTGGCCTTGGGCTGTGGAATTTTCCGGCAGTCGAAATGCCGCTGGAACTGCTGATCACTTTCGGCGCGCTGTGGTGGTATACCAAGGTCCGGCGACCGGCACCGGGCCGTGCAATGGTCCTCGGCGCGCTGCTGCTGGCGCTGCAAGCGTTCAACTGGTTTGGCCCGGTCGCGACCGAGGTCAATGCCGGAACCAGCCTGCTCGCCTTCGTAGCTTACGGTCTGGTCACGCTTGCGGCTTGGTGGACGGGGAAAAGCGAGCGGAAACACGCGCGATCACTCTAGCGGGACTCGGCGCAGGTCGCTATGCGCCCGCGCATGCCAAATGCTGCCAGCACGATTACGCCTGAGGTTGTCGCCGCCCACGGGCTGTCCGACGAGGAATATGCACGGGTGCTGCACGCCCTCGGGCGCGAGCCCAACATGGTCGAGCTCGGCATTTTCTCAGTCATGTGGTCGGAGCATTGCTCCTACAAGTCGAGCCGCTTGCACCTCAAGAAGCTGCCGGTCGAAGCCCCGTGGGTGATCTGCGGACCCGGTGAGAACGCCGGGGTAATCGACATTGGCGACGGCCAGGCCGCGATCTTCAAGATGGAATCGCACAACCACCCCAGCTACATTGAGCCCTACCAGGGCGCGGCGACCGGTGTGGGCGGCATTCTGCGCGATGTGTTCACCATGGGCGCACGCCCGGTCGCCAACATGAATGCGCTGCGGTTCGGGCGGCCCGATCATCCCAAGATGAAATCGCTGGTCAAAGGCGTGGTCGCCGGAATCGGTGGCTACGGCAACTGCGTGGGCGTGCCCACTGTCGGGGGTGAGACCAACTTCCACCCTGCCTATGACGGCAATATCCTCGTCAATGCGATGACCGTGGGCGTCGCCGATCAGGACAAGATTTTCTACTCAGCCGCCACCGGACTTGGCAATCCGATCGTCTATGTCGGCTCCAAGACCGGGCGCGACGGGATCCATGGTGCAACCATGGCCAGCGCCGATTTTGGTGAGGATTCGGAAGCCAAACGCCCGACTGTGCAAGTCGGCGATCCGTTCACCGAAAAGCTGCTGATCGAGGCCTGCCTCGAACTGATGGCGACCGACGCAATCGTTGCGATTCAGGACATGGGCGCGGCGGGGCTGACCAGTTCCTCGGTCGAAATGGCAACCAACGGTAAGGCCGGGATCGTTCTCGACATGGACAAGGTGCCGTGCCGCGAAGAGGGCATGACGCCTTATGAAATGATGCTGAGCGAGAGCCAGGAGCGGATGCTGATGGTCCTCAAGCCCGGCAAGGAGCCGATGGCCGAGGCGATCTTCAAGAAATGGGAGCTCGACTTCGCGGTGATCGGTGAAGTTACCGACACCGGCCATATGGTGCTGACCTGGCAGGGCGAGGTGGTCTGTGACATTCCGCTCGGCCCGCTGGCGGAAGACGCGCCGCTCTATGACCGCCCCAGTGTGCCCACCCCCAAGCCCGCGCCGCTGACCAAGGTTCCGCACGGCAAGGACGTGTCGAGCGATCTGATCAAGCTGATGGCCAGCCCGCACCTTGCCTCGCGGCGCTGGATCTGGGAACAGTATGACAGCCAGGTCGGCGCAGACACGCTGCAGAAATCCGGCGGCGACGCTGCCGTGGTGCGGATCCACGGGACACAGAAGGCGCTGGCGATAAGCACCGATTGCAATCCGCGCTATTGCTATGCCGACCCCTATGAGGGCGGCAAGCAGGCGGTTGCGGAAACCTACCGTAATATCTCAGCTGTTGGCGCCAAGCCGCTGGCAATTACCAATTGCCTGAACTTCGCCAATCCGCAGCGGCCCGAGATTATGGGCCAGATCGTCGGCTGCCTTGAGGGCATGGGCGATGCCTGCCGTGCGCTCGACTACCCGATCGTTTCGGGCAATGTCAGCCTCTACAATGAGAGCAAGGCGACCGGCGGCGGTTCGGCGATCCTCCCCACCCCGGCAATCGGGGGCGTCGGACTGATGAACGATCACACCAAGATGGCGACGATCGCCTTCAAGGACGGCGCGCAGAAGATCATCCTGATCGGCGCCACTCCACAAGCCGCACCTGAGCTGGGGCAATCGACCTGGCTGCAGGTCTGCCACGGCCGCGAAGAAGGCCCGCCGCCCAAGGTCGACCTTGCCGCTGAGCGCAAGAATGGAGAGTTTGTCCGCAAACTGATCGCTGATGGCTATGTCACCGCGGTTCACGACGTTTCGGATGGCGGCATCCTAGTCGCAGTCGCCGAAATGGCGCTCTCCGGCGATGTCGGCGCGCGGCTGGAGGCGACGGCGTTCGAAGACCGCGTCGACAGCGAAAAGGTCAACCACGCCTGGTCGCTGTTCGCCGAGAACCAGGGGCGCTACATCGTTACCGAACGGTTCGATTCAGACGCCGTCGAGAAGCTTGCCCGCGATGCCGGGGTCGGCTGCTGCTTCATCGGCTGGACCGGCGGAGAGGGCATCGCCGTATGCAAGGGTGAGGACGCGATCTATCCCGAGGTAACTCTGAGCGACCTTCGCACCGCGCACGAAGGCTTCTTCAAGGACTGGATGGAGAGCTAAACGCCTTCCCCCAATCACCTGCCACTCAAGCCGCCTGTTGAACCGGAGCCATCAAGTCGTACGGATCAATCCCCTCGGCGCGCCACATCGCATGGGCCTGGGTGTAGAACTTCGGAACCGTGATGTTCAGGCGGCGGCGCACTTCTGCGATCGGTAGCGGCAGCAGCTCGCTGATCGACATCTCGACGAGGCGCGGACAAGCCTTGCCCATTTTTTGAGCCTCGCGGACCGAACGGAAGACCGGAACCTTTACGGGATGCTTGCGGATCTCAAGCCCGCCGGCATAGCCCAGGAACAGGTGTGCCGGGCTCGGCTGCTGGCTGTATGTGAAAGCGAGCACGCACTGTTCGCCCAGCGCATCGCGGCCGAAGCCGGTAAGGATGTGCAGCAAATCGTGCGTGTCGCGCATCCGGTTGAAGTACCAGGTGACCTGATCGTCCCAGTACATGTCGGCCGGGCGGTTCTTGTCGAGCTCATCGACCAGGCCCTGAGCCGAAAGGCCTTCGCGCTCCATGAAGTCGCAATAGACGTGCGCAAGGCTGCCCTCGGGCATCTGGCGGAGCGCCGCGTGATCATCCAGCAGCTTGACCAGTGACGGTTCATTGCGCCGGATGTCCTGCGCACGTTCGGTCTTCAGAAAGCGCGTCGCCGCGTCGTAAATTCCGCGCCAGGGCAGCGCTTCGAAGATCGGTGTAACCTGCGAGGTATCTTCCTTGTCCTTGACCAGTTCCTTGAAGTGGAACCAGGCCTTGCCCAGGTCGTATTTGGCCTTGGGCCGACCGGGCAGCATCATCGGCAGGTCGGGCGCGGCGAAATCGACGTGCGCCTGGCGCAGCGAAGGACGGTCAGCGAAGTCTGCAGTGTGCATGTTCATCGCTAGGAAAATGACTCTTGCTGACATGGATGTCAATGAAAATCAGTTGCAGTTGGCAACCTCACCTCGGCAGGCTACACCGGCACCACTCTGGGGAGAGGCACAGATATGACAATTCGTTGGCCCTTGGTGCTAGGCATCGTGCTTGGCCTTGCTGCCGTTGCGACCGGATTTGCGGCCGGCGGTGACCGGATCGAGGACTGACAGCTGGCCGCGCGCTGGACCGCCCGGATCGGGTTTCCCGTGTTTCTGCTGACCTATTCGGCCTCGTCCTTGGCTCGGTTGTGGCCCTCACCGCTCACCCGTTCGCTATGGCAGAACCGCCGCTGGTGGGGACTTGGCTTTGCCGCGTGCCACACGATCCACCTCTATGCGTTGGTCACATTCCTGACGATCGGTCCCGAAACGCGCACGCTGGCTTCGCTGATCCCGGGCGGCTCCGCCTATGTCACACTCTACGCAATGGCCTTGACCTCGAACAATGCAGCGATGCGGGCGCTGGGACGCAACTGGAAGCGGCTGCACACCTTCGGCATCCACTACATCTGGCTGATCTATACTCTCGCTTACGCTGGTCGGATCGGTGAGGCGACGACGCGGACCGAAGGACTCATCGCGACCGTGATGTCACTGACGGCGCTGGGCCTGCGGATCGCCGCGCGCCGCCGCCGGGTTGCGGCGGCCTAGTCCCAGATCCACTGCTCGCGCGGAATGCCGAGCAGCATCAGTACCGAGGTCAGATCGCCGCGATCGATCGCGCCGTGCGCGGCGGCGCGCGCCTTGGGCTTGGCGTAATAGGCCAGGCCATAGTCAGCGGTCATCAGCATCGGGATGTCGTTGGCGCCGTCGCCAGTGGCGAGGCTTGCCGCACCACGCAACACCACTTCCTCGCGCAGCACCGCTTCCTTTACCGAACTGTCGACGATCCCGCCGACCAGCCCGCCGGTTAGCTGCCCGCGTTCGATTGCGAGCCGGTTGGCGACGACCCGCTCGAACCCGAGTTGATCGGCGACTGGATCGGCGAACTGGTGGAACCCGCCGGTCACCAACACCGTGAAGCAACCTTGCGCCTTGAGCGTTTCCACCAACACCCGCGCACCCGGCATCGGTGCAATCCGCTGGGCGAGACAATCGGCAATTGCCCCCTCGCCCAGTCCGCCGAGCAGCCTCACCCGCTCGGTCAGCGCCGCTGCAAAATCGAGCTCACCTTGCATCGCGCGTTCGGTGATCGCCGAGATTTCGGCTTTCAGTCCAGCGAAGTCGGCCAGTTCGTCGATGCATTCGGCGGCGATCATGGTCGAATCCATGTCGGAGACGAAAACCTTGGGAATGGTCGGGCGTGCTGCTGTGACCAGCAGATCGCAGGTGCCGAACCGCGTGTCGATTTCGGCGCGCAGTTGCACCGGTGCAATACCCTGAACTGCCAGTTCAAACACCGCCTCATTGGCACAATCAAGCTCTGCACTTGTGACCGTGCCGCCCAGCGCTTCGAGCCCGTGGACCAGCGCGTCACTTGTTGCGGACAGCGCGGCCGGGTCTGCTATCAGGCGGGCGATGGGCACAGTGGATTCCTTGGCAGATTCGGGCGGCGAAAAGCCGCCGCTGGCGCTCATTGCAGGGCCGACGGCGAGCGGCAAGAGCGATCTGGCGGTGCGACTTGCGCTGGCGCTGATCGAGCGCGGCCGACCGGCAACGGTGATCAATGCTGACAGCGCGCAGGTCTATGCCGATCTGGCCATTTTGAGCGCGCGACCGACCCTTGCAGAGATGCACGGCGTGCCGCACCGGCTGTTCGGCGAATGGGACGGTGCGCTCGCGTGTTCGGCAGCAGATTGGGCGCAGCGGGCAAATCAGGTCATCAACGAAGTCCACGCCAGCGGCGGTGTGCCGATCCTGGTTGGCGGCACCGGGCTCTATCTGCGCACCTTGCTCGATGGCATCGCCCCGGTCCCGGCGATCGATCCGGCAATCCGCGACGAAGTGCGCGCTTTGCCATTGGCCGAAGCTCGCGCGCAGCTTGAGCGGCTCGATCCGCAGCGCGCCGCGCAGCTTTCTCCGAACGATGCCGCACGAACCAGCCGTGCGCTTGAAGTGATCTGCTCGACCGGGCGAACGCTCGATCAATGGCAAGCCGAGCAGAGCGGCGGAATTGGAGAACAGGTCGCATTGCACCCTGCCGTGTTGCTGCCCGATCGTGCGTGGCTCTATGAGCGCTGCGACCGGCGGTTTTTGGCGATGCTCGAAACCGGTGCGGTTGCGGAAGTTGAGGCCTTGCTCACGCGCGAGCTCGATCCCGACCTTCCGGTAATGCGGGCAATCGGTGTGCCAGAGATTGTCGCTTTCCTGCGCGGTGAAGCGACTCGGGATGAGATCGAGGCACGCGGCCAGCAAGCCACGCGCAATTATGCCAAGCGGCAATACACCTGGTTTCGCCGCCAACCCTCGCCGGAGTGGGGGCGTGTTGAGACATATGACGTCGATCTAGGCGAGGCATTCGCAACATTGTTACGTGATTAGCGCTTGACACGTTATTTACTGTCGCATAGGGAGCCGCTCATTCCCGCCCCGGCGGGCTTTGAGCGAGTTGGAGAGGAGACCCGGCGTAGCTAGCCTGCGCCGGGTTGACCCTTTAAGGGGCGCGGCAAGTTTGAATTGAAGGATCACGTGGTGAGCGAAGAGCGCAGCGGCGCAAGCATCCTGGTCGAAAGCCTGGTCCGGCAGGGAGTCGAATTCGTGTTCGGCTATCCCGGCGGTGCAGTGCTGCCGATCTATGACGCCTTGTTCAATGATGAGCGGATCCGCCACATCCTCGTCCGGCATGAGGCTGGTGCAGCCCACGCGGCCGAGGGCTATGCCCGTTCGACCGGCAAGCCCGG
>Ga0114940_10000763_pt1 | contig 13397 bp, 14 predicted proteins | sample ColdCreekSource_FD_87195 | JGI IMG/M metagenome (GOLD analysis project Ga0114940, IMG submission 87195) | Groundwater microbial communities from Cold Creek, Nevada to study Microbial Dark Matter (Phase II) - Cold Creek Source | ecosystem: Environmental > Aquatic > Deep subsurface > Groundwater ... | reverse complement strand
TTTGGCGGTGTATGCCGGCAAGGATATGCAGGCCGCCCAAGAAGCTATTGCGCCGCTTCTGACGCTGGAGGGTTACCAGAGTCACACGCTAGAAGCTAAACAATACGCCGATGTCTTAGACGAAAAGCCCTACCCAGGTGATGTGACGATTATTTCTAATAATATGCTTATAAAAGACGCCGACGAAGATTTCTACCAACTGGCAGCTGACTGCTACAACGTCGCCGAGACGCCGATTATGTTTGTCCGCTATATCAATGGCGCCTTTAATCGGGTAGCCGAAGATGCGACTGCTTTTGGTGGTCGTGACAGCAGTGCCATAGTCATGATCGCAGCTCTTATTCCAGGCAAGGCTAACCATGCCCAGCGTCGTCAGGTCAAAGAGGCGTGGTCAAAGCTCCGGCTCTATGACAACGGCAGTTACGTCAACTTTTTGAATGTGTCCGATGTCGAGGCTCCGAGTTATTACTCGGCGACAACCTACCGACGGTTGGTTGAGGCTAAAAAACGCTATGATCCGCGCAACATCTTCCGACGAAACTATAATATCGATCCCAACGCCAGTCTCTCTGATAAGTAGACGCCACATCATTAAGGTAACGATGGTATACTGTTGTTAAATCCTTATGAATAAAAACAAAAAAGTTTCCAAAAAACCCTCGTTCAGGCTGTCCTGGGTCGGTGTTGGCTTAGTGGCGGTAGTATTGTCGGCGCCAAATTCTATGGTCATCAAATGGATTGTTGACGATGTCGATCCATTTATGTTCAATGTGGCGCGGGGCTTAGCGATTGCTGTAGTTACGTTGCCGTTCCTTATTGCGGCCTTGCCGACATTTTTCAAAAAACGCAATGCCTATAACGCTACAATGGCCTCAATACTGATGTCAGTAGCTATCTTGTCTAATGTCTGGGCGATAAGTCTGAGCCAGGCGAGCTATGTTGGTATCGTTGGTTTGGCGGGGCCGTTGTTCTTGATTTACTTCTCGGCCAAGATGAACAACGAACATATCTCATCACGGTCGGTAGCCGGAATTAGCTTGGCTGCGCTCGGTGCGATGGCAGTGGTTATTTTGCCGGTGGTTATGAACAACGGCGGTAGCTTCGTATTTTATCCAGCAGCAACGGCACTTATTTTGCTGAATTGTGTCGTATTTGCGCTTGGTACTATTTACTACAAGCGGGCTAATGAGGGTGGGGTGTCAATGTTCGCATTGATTGGCTACACATCATGGATGACGGTGGCGCTCAATGGGTCGGCGGCATTGCTCGTGCATGCTGCGGTACCGGCCGCTAGCGGTAAGCTGGTTATTGGGACATTATTTTCGGGTATTATAGTCGCTTTGGTCGCCCGGAGTTTGGCAGTTAAGAGTTACGAGCATGTCGGCTCAGTAGTCAGCGGCGCGCTATCTTACGTGCAGACGTTCCTTGCTATCCTATTGCCGGTCTTTATACTGCACGAGAAGTTGTCGGTTGAGATGGTCTTCGGCGGCATGCTTATCCTTGCTGGCGTGGTCATAGTGGAATTCCATCGCTCTAACTATCATAAACACCATCACGCATTACGCCATATGCAATAAACAATGCTAGACTATGGGTATGTGTCCATTTTGCGATAAAGACCAACCAATTCGAGAGAACGAACTTGCTAAGGTGTTCTTGAGTGATCCGCACAAGGTACCTGGCCATGTGTTAGTCATGCCAAAACGACATATTGAGATGCCTTGGGAGATGACCCCTGAAGAACTCCAGGCTTGTTTTGACCTTATCTTCTTGATAGAAAAACGCTTTATCGGCAAACTCGGCGAAGGTTTTGATATCCGCCAAAGCTTTTGGCCATTCCGAGGCCAGAATGACCTTAAGGCGACCCATGTCTTATTCCATGTTATCCCACGGTCTGAGGGCGACTATCTCTTTAAAATCTCCGAAGGCAAGAATCCCGAAGACCTGTATGCTGATCTCGACGAAGTCGAAGGTGATGCTGTCGCCCGCTTACTACAATAGGGCTATACCGCCAAGCATAGGTATGCTATCGTAAAGTATTATGAGACTCGCCTTGCACACACCAATGCGCCCTATGTCTATTATGCCCCGCCGGGCTTAACTTTTATTTCACTATATTTTTACAATTGTTTAGATTTTAACCAGTAAGACAGGTACAATTACCAGTATGAATTATTACGTCACCACCTCTATTCCTTATGTTAACGGCGAGCCGCATCTTGGCCACGCCATGGAGTTCGTTATGGCTGATGTTTTGGCCCGGGCTGCCCGTCAGCAGGGCAAACCGGTCATCTACAGCACAGGTACTGACGAGCATGGTGGCAAGATCTCCGAAAAAGCCGTCGAACTTGGCATAACCGCCCAAGAACTGTCTGACCAAATGAGTGGCAAGTTTCGCGAGTTGCAGGTAGCGCTTAACATTAGCGCTGACCGTTTTATCCGCACTACAGATAAGGGTCACGTCCAACGTGCCCAGCTGATTTGGAAAGCCCTGTCCAAAGACATTTACAAGGCGCCGTATATTGGCTGGTACTGTACCGGCGACGAAGAATTCTTTAGCGAGACTATCGTTAAAGAAAACAAGGGCGTTTGTCCCGACCACAACCGTCCATACGAGAAGATCGAAGAAGAGAATTATTTCTTCAAGCTCAGCAACTATACCGAGCAGATCAAGGAAGCGATTGTTTCCGACAGCTTCTTGATTATCCCTAAGACCAAGCGTAACGAAATTTTGTCATTGCTTAATTCTGGCCTAGAAGATATTAGTATTTCGCGGCCAATTGAGAACATCTCTTGGGGTATTCCGGTGCCTGGCGACAAGAATCAAGTCATGTACGTCTGGTTTGAAGCTTTGATGAACTATCTGACCGTCCTTGGCTACCCAGAACACCAAGATTTTAATGATTTTTGGCCGCCTAATGTCCAAGTCGTAGGCAAGGGAATTATCCGCTTCCACGCTGCTATCTGGCCAGGCATGCTGCTGGCTCTCGGCTTGCCACTGGCTAAGTCGCTCTATGTCCACGGCTATGTAACGGTCAACGACCAAAAGATGAGCAAATCCCTGGGTAACTCGATCTCACCGCTAGAAGTCATCAATGCCTATAACGCCGATGTCTTCCGTTACTTCTTTTTGCGGCACATCCCATCCTATGGCGATGGTGACTTTAGCTGGGACAAGTTAGAAAATGCCTATAACACCGAACTAGCCAACGAACTAGGCAACGCCGTCCAGCGTACGGCAGCGATGATCATCAAATACCAAAAGGGTGTGATTGGTGATATCCCGCCAGCTGAACATGATTTGGCACAGTATACGGTTGCACTAGAGAACTGTCAGTTTGACCGGGCGCTTGATGATGTCTGGCAACAGGTCCGAGGACTGAACCAGTACATCGAAGAGGTTAAGCCGTGGCAGATCGCCAAAGAAAACGACGAAGACCACTTGCGCGAAGTTTTGGCCTACCAAGTGAGTAGCCTGCTGGAGATCGCCGACTTGCTTGAGCCATTCATGCCTGACACGGCTATCAAAATCCGTAATGTCTTCTCAGCCGGCGTTGTGCGGCCTATCGAAGATACCTTATTCCCTAAGAAAGAAAATGCTGCCGACGCAACCGATTCGGCTCCCGAAGTTACAGCAGCCACACCTAACGCAGCCTAGTCATGCAAGTAGTCGATAGTCATTGCCACATCCACGATGCCCAAGCCGGGCTCGATAGCAATGATCCGGTGCGGGCAAAATGGCTGGCAGCCGGCAAAGGCGACCCCGATGCAATAATCGCTGATGCAGTAGCCGCCGGCGTGACTCGGATGATCTGTGTCGGCTGTGATGTTGCCGACAGTATGGTGGCAGTGGATTTTGTCCAGGGCCGTCCAGAGGTATGGGCTAGTATCGGCATCCATCCGCACGAAGCCAAACGATACATCGGTGATAGCGACAGTTTAGTAACGTTTTCTGGCTTGGCCAGCCGCCAAAAGGTAGTGGCTATCGGTGAATGCGGACTTGATTACTACTACAGCCACTCGCCCAAAGCTGACCAGGAGAAAATCTTACGCTTCCAAATGGAATTAGCTTTAGAACATGATTTGCCCATGGTTTTCCATGTACGCGAGGCGTTTGATGACTTTTGGCCGATTTTTGACTCATACAAGGGCATTCGGGGCGTAATTCACAGCTTTACAGCCGACCGTAAGGTGCTAGACCGAGTTATCGAACGCGGATTATACGCCGGAATTAATGGTATTATGACCTTTTCTAAGCAGCAAGAGCAGCTTGATGCCCTGAAAAGTCTACCCCTGGAGCGACTCCTGTTAGAAACAGACGCCCCCTTCTTGACACCGGCGCCTTTCCGTGGTACTATGTGTGAGCCAAAACATGCAATGACGACACTTTCGTTTATTGCGCAACTACAGGGAAGAACAGATCAGCACATAGCTGAAGCCACTACGCAGAACGCCTGCCGGCTCTTCAACCTGGAAGGATAATGGCCAACGATTATGTCTAAAGATACATTACAACATACTGACCCATTCGAAGCCCGTACTCCAAGCCACCGCGAAGCGGTAGAAGTTGCCCATATTGCAGGGCCACGGCTTGCTGAAGTGAGTAAAGCTTACGAGCTTGTCCACATTACTCGTAAGGCGCTAGAAGCTTCATTTGGTAAGATAGTAGCACCAATGTCTAACTACGATGTAGTAGCCGCAGCGACTGCCATCACCCAGCAAGCTGTCACTCCAATTCAACCTAATGCTCCAGTGCAATCATCGGTCGAGACAGACAACTTCCTTGCCGAGGCCATACCTCACGCTGCCTTTGACCGTAACGCGTATAACCCAATGGACCTTGCCGAGAACGAGAACAAGGCTCCTGAGTCCCTTAAATACGACATCGTAGCCGAAGCTACCGCTATCGCCCGTGATGCCGTTACGGCCGCCCAGCAAGCTCCAGAATTCAACCCACAACCGTTGGCGTCACCATATGGCCAGGTTGAGGCCGGCTTCGCTAACCCGCAATTAAGTATCGGCGAAGAAGTACAACAATATGTTGATACTATTAGTGATAACGCACAGATCCAAGCTCCCGTCGCCCAGACTCCCGTTGAGCCAGGCCACATAGACCTTAGGAACGCCCAGCAACAAGTAGACGATGCGTATGGGCTGGCAGCCTAGGAAATGATTATGAATTTATTTGCATCACTCATGAACCCCCAGCAAGCGGCGGACGAACGTCGGGCTGAAATCTACAAATCGCTTATCCACTGGGAAGGCAAAGTTGGCGGACAATTGTTTGGCCCTGTTCAAGAAGGTGGCCGCCGCGAATTCTTTTGCTTGGACGAGCACACCTGGGTCTGGCACGAAGAATGGACAGACGCTACTGGTCGCCATACTATGACTACCCGCTATGATGTCCGTGGCAATACGATCGTCAAATCCCAAGGTAATAACAACTATCACGCCCTGAGCAAGGACGAACTCCGTAACTTCGTCAACGCCGTTGATATGTACTACCAGCGCGTTGCTCCTGAACTGCAGCGTATGGCTAGTGTCCGCTAGCTAACTAGCTAAATGCCGCTGGCATCTGGCATACTCTAAGGTAGATATGGACACAAACAACTCCAACTCCCTAGCATATTTTGACTATGCGGCCGCTACACCACTTGACGATCGTGTGTTGCAAGCGATGCAGCCATTGTTTGCTGGGTTGTTTTATAACCCGTCGGCCAATTATGGACCGGCACGCCAGGTGTCACAGCAACTACTGGCTGCCCGCGCCAAAGTCGCCCATTGGCTCGGTTCACGGCCGAGTGAGGTGATCTTTACCGCTGGTGGCACCGAAGCTAATAACCTGGCGATCCATGGCATCATGCGCCGCCATCCAAAGGCCAATCTGGTGGTGAGCGCTATCGAGCACGACGCAGTGTTGCATCCCGCCGCACAGTACGACCGGCGTATAGCTAAAGTTGACAGCCAGGGGTTGCTTGAGCTTGAGGACTTGCGCCGTCAGATCGACGACAGTACTGTACTAATAAGTGTCATGTATGCCAATAACGAGATTGGCACCGTCCAACCATTGCGCGAGGTGGCTCGTATTATTACTGAAGTCCGTGGCCAGCGCCGCCAAGACGGCAATTCACTGCCAATCTACCTGCATAGCGACGCCTGCCAGGCGGCAAATTACTTTGACCTGCACGCTGCCCGCTTAGGTGTTGACCTGCTGACACTTAACGGCGGTAAAATCTATGGCCCTAAGCAATCGGGAATCTTGTATGTTAAGGCTGGTATCTCCCTGGAGCCCTTGATACAAGGTGGTGGACAAGAGCAAGGCCTGCGCAGCGGTACCGAGAATGTTGCGGCCTGTATCGGCTTTGCCGAAGCATTGGATATTGCCCAGACAATGCGCCACGACGAAGTCTATCGCTTACAGCAGTTGCAAGAGCAGTTTATTATGGCTCTCCAAACCATCTTGCCGCAGGCAACGGTCAATGGTTCGCGCAAAAAGCGCCTACCAAATAATGTGCATATTTCTATAACCGGCCACGACAACGAGCGGCTGCTGGTCCAGCTCGAAGCCAAAGGCATCTTAGCGGCCGCTGGCTCGGCTTGTAGTGCCAGTAATGAAGAACCGTCGCATGTGCTGCGGGCGACCGGCCTGAGTGACGCTGAGGCCCAATCAAGCTTACGCTTTACTATGGGTCGCCAGACAACTGACAGTATGGTCCGTCAGGCAGTTACCGCCCTAGCTAGTATCTGCGTCTAACTACACGTGTTCTATCTGTAGGCCCTCTGACGCTGACCTCGTGACAGCTGACGACTATTCCCGTATACTTATAGCCATAAGCGATACGATCAACAGATTAACATCCAACACATAAACATGCGCAAAACAACAATCCAACAGGTACTCTGGTTTCTCGGCACTGCCGCGGTGCTGACTGTGTCTTGGGTAGGTGTTGCAAACGCGGCAGATGCTAGCAAAGATTCCAAAGATAAAACCGATACGGCGGCGACCGAAACTAAAACCGAAGGCACGCCCCAGGCCCATGCTGCCGACAGCAGTTTGCAAATTGGTACGATGGTCCAGCTGAGCGACGGTGGCCAGAATAAAGTAAAGCCAGCGACATCTGCCAAGCCGGAGCAAATGTATGGTGTGGTAGTCGATGAACGCAAATTATCATTAACGGTAACCAGCGCCAATCTCACCAACCAAGTGTTTGTGGCCGCAGCCGGAACCTATCCGGTACTGGTCAGCACCCAAAATGGTCCAATTAAAACTGGGGATTACATAACAATTTCGGCAATTGATGGTATTGGCATGCTGGCTGAACCAGAGCAAAAACTCGTCTTTGGCCGGGCGGTCAGTACCTTTGATGGCAAATCAAATATCATTGGCAACGTTGACCTCAAAGATACCGCTGGCAAATCGGCCGGCAAGACGGCGATTGGCTCGGTGTCGGTTGTGATTGATATCCGGCGCAACCCTAACGAAAAGAGTACTAAGGCTAATGTTCCGCCAATCCTGCAACGGCTTGGAGAGGCCATCGCCGAAAAGCCAGTTGGCCCGCTGCGTATTTATTTAAGCATCGCGATTACCGGTATTAGTATTGTCGCCGCCATTGCCTTGTTATACGCCGGTGTACGTAACAGCTTGATATCGATTGGACGCAACCCACTATCCAAGAAGTCGATTTTCCGGGCCTTGATTGAGATTATTTTGACCAGCCTGATTATTTTAATAGTTGGGCTATTTGCGGTATATTTATTACTAAAGCTTTGATGCAGGGTATAATCATTACAAGAATGGGTGGCACATACAATGAGTAGCATATGGCTAGTGAGCGTACTGGTTGGTGTGTTTGCTGTTTTTTCGATAATTGGCTGGCTGCTCTATGAACTGCATAAGGTCAATGCCGGCGGCAACAAAACTAAAAAGTCGGTTGATGAGCTAAATAAAGCCTACACCCAGGTTGCCGAAGAAGATGTCCACCACTTGTTCAATAGCCAGTTCCGCGAAGAGCTGCGCAACCGTGGTCGCCTACGGTTCGAAAGCATCATCAACGAGAACGCCATGTTCCTCAAGCAGGACCTTGACCTGACAATCTCCCAGCTCAACGAGCACCTCAAGAAAGAGATCTCTAGCCACCTAGAATCTGAATTTGCCGACTATGCTAAGGCAATGAATGACGCCCAAGAACTGGCCTTGGGGTCATTGCGCAAGACGGCTGCCGAAGTCGAGCAACAACGGGCTGCCTTGTCACAAGCTCTCAAAAGCGAAGTTGATGAGCGCGAAGCGGCAATCCTCAGAGTCTACGAGGACAACATGGCGCAGATTATCGAACACTACGTCCAAGGCGCCCTGGGCCAGCAGTTTGATCTGCACTCCCAGTTGCCATTTATCCTAGAACAGATGGAAGCTAACAAAGAGGACATCATCAAGGATATGCGTTTATGATGAACGAGTCGGAATTCCGATTGCCATCGACGTTGATAGGCAAGGCCCATCTAGCCCAGCTTATACGCGAGCTGGAAGGTGTTGAGAACGACCTTGAGGCTCAAAAAGCTGCCAATTTAGGCAAGGCTGGTACGGCGGCAGTTGATTTGCATGTCCCGACTATGAGCAAAGCCTTGGCCGAGTGTATCGAGCTGAACCAAACTGATATTGTCGACGCCCAACAGCGTATGAAGTTTAAGAAGACGCTCAACACTATCAAGAACAAGGCGCCAGTTATGCACTTTACCTTTGCCAGCGACCCGGACGGCGAGTCGCTCCAGAAGCTGGTTGACTGGGTGCGCCAGGAGATCCACCCGCGGGCGTTGATTAGTGTTGGTTTGCAGCCGTCGTTGGTCGGTGGTGTGTATTTGCGGACGCCAAACCATGTCCATGATTTTAGCTTGAGGGCGCTGTTGCACAATAAGCGCGACATCATCGTCCAAGAGCTTGAGGCCTTACATGAAAGATAAAATGTTTGAGAAGCTGGTGGCTGCCGAACAGCCAGTCGGTGAGATTATTGGTATTGATTCCTTCTTGATTAAAGTCCGTGGATTGCAACCGACAAACATCCATGCCCTGATCCGCTTTGAGGACGGGAGCCGCGGCTACGTCCACCATGTCTACGAAGATTTTGTAACGGTGATGAAACTTGGTGTCACCGTCTTGCGGATTGGTATGTTGGCGGTAATCCAACACGACGCTTTGCTGACTAAGGTTGGCAAAGGCTTTATCGGCCGGGTGGTCAACATCTTTGGTGAGCCAATTGACGGCAAAGGAGAGATTGAACCGGATGATGTCTGGGATGTCTTCCATACGGCGCCGATGCTGTACGAGCGTAAGCTGCTCGATACCCAGCTAGAGACTGGCATTACGGTCTTGGACATCAACTTCTCGTTGGTACGCGGCCAGCGTATGGCAGTGCTGGGTGACGGTAAGGTCGGTAAGACGGCGCTAACAACCCAGATCGCCATCAACCAAAAGAACACTGACATTACGGTTATTTATGTGCTGATTGCCAAGCGCCAGCGTGATGTCGCCCAGTTGGTTGACCGTTTGGAAGCCAACGGTGCTTTGCAGAAGGCGATTATTATCGTTACCAACATGTTCGAGTCATTGGTCACGACGTATTTGGCGCCCTATGTCGGTGCTGCCCACGGTGAGTACTTCTGGCAAAAGCTGGCAATGGATACCCTGGTTATTTATGATGACCTTACCAGCCATGCCCAAGCCTACCGTGAGATTTCATTGATCGCCGGCGTCAGCCCGGGGCGTGACAGCTACCCTGGAGATATGTTCTTTACCCACTCATCCCTTGTGGAGCGGGCCGGGCGTTTGGATGTCAATGGCGCTTCGCAGACTATTCTGCCAATCGTCTATGCTCCGTCAGGTGACATTACCGCTTACCTACCAACCAACGTTATGTCGATGACCGACGGCCAGTGGATCCTTGATTCCAAAATCTTTAAGGATACTATGCGCCCTGCGGTCAGCACTGGACTGTCGGTGACGCGTGTTGGTGGTGTCGGTCAGAACAAGCGCCAAAAAGGCTTGGCTGCCGCCCTTAACAAAACTCTGGCCGGTTATCGCCAGGCAGAAGAATACGCGCACTTTGGTACCGAGCTGTCACCAGAAGCCCAGTCCGATTACGACAAAGGCAAGGCCTTGTTCCGGATCATGAATCAAGACATTGGTGAAGATTATAGCTTGGTTGACCAGCAGTTCTTGCTGGATATTGTGCTCAACTCCAAGCAGGGCGAAAAGATCGACCTCGATAAGATGAAGAAACTGGTTAAAGAGTACACTCCCCAATTGGTCGATACCAAAGAAAGTAGCAACTTTGACCAGTTACGCGATGACCTTAAATCCAAGGTGTTGTTAGTGTCGGATAAGAAAGATACCAAGAAACCGGATGAGAGCCAGCCGACGACTCCGGGCGCAGCCGACGCCGCCAAGCCAGAAGCGCCTAAGGACGCCAAAGCTGACGACAAACCGGAGGCCAAAGACGATAAAGACAAAGAAAAGACCGAAGCCAAAGATGCTAAGGAGGCAAAAGCATGAGACGACCCTTAGATATCCAGGCCGAAGAACGGTCGATGAAGACCATCGTCAGCCTGACGAGCGCCTTCGAAAGCTTGTCGAGTATGAAGATGGCCCAGACCAAAAGCAAGGTACTGATCAGTAACGAGTTCTTCGCCGAAGTCTGGAACGTCTATAAGCAGATCCGCGTTGATGTGATGTTTAACTTTGGCCGGCAAGAAGACGAGAAGCCAATTGATAAAGAGCTGCTCATCCTGATTACCGCACCGGGTGGTTTGAGTGGTGACATCGACCAGCGTCTCATCCGTAAGTTCCGTACGCATTATGACCCAGAAAAGAATGACATTATTGTTATCGGCCACCACGGTGCATTGCAACTCGACCAGTCAAAGATTAAGTACATTATGTACTTTGATATGCCTAAGAAAGACTTTATTAACGTTGACCCGCTCATGAAAGAGATCAAAAAATACCGCACCAGCCGGGTCTTCTACCAGGATTACGTATCGCTTAGCGAGCAGGTCATCAAAGACCAGGATTTGGCGGACGTGGTGTCAAGTAAAGGTAAGATTGCCGACCTTGACATGGTTGACGAAGACAAGATTACCGAGCGCAATTACATCTTTGAGCCGAGTGCCTTTATGGTGGCGGCGCACTTAGAGACCTCAATCTTACGCCTGACGTTGGCGCAGTTTATTTATGATAGCCGCCTGGCGCAGCTGGCCAGCCGCTTTAAGGCGATGACCGCCGCCAAAGAACGCTCCAATGAGACCGCCCATGATCTGCACGTCCAGTACAGCCGTGCCAAGCGGGCGTTGGTCGACGTCCGGCTTAAGGAAAGTTTGGCTGGACTTAAGAAGATCCGGGCAGCGGGGAACGAATAATGAGTAAAGGTGTTGTACGTGTCCTCAAGGACCTGGTGGTCAAAATCCAATTTGATGATGACATGCCCGAAGTCAACGAGATGGTCTACGTTGAGAACGAGAACAAGACGCCACTATTGGTCAGCTCGCTTGACCACGGCGACACGGCAATTTGTCTTAACATTGCCGGTGACCGGACGATCAAAAAAGGCGCCTTAGTCAACCGTAGCGGCCACAGCCTAGAGATCCCTGTTGGCGATGCTATGGTCGGCCGGGTGTGGGATGCCTTGGCACGGCCAATCGACGGCAAGCCGCAGTTGCCTGATGACGTGCTAGCCAAGATGCCGAAGCGCTCGATCTTTGCGCCAGCCTTCCAAGAGACTTCACTATTGAGCCGTCCGGATGAAATCTTGGAGACTGGCATCAAAGTCCTGGACTTTTTTACGCCGTTCGTCAAAGGCCGCAAGATCGGTATTATCGGTGGTGCCGGTGTCGGTAAGACCGTCCTGACTATGGAGATGATCAACAACGTCGCCGTTGGCGCTGGCGCATTGAGTATCTTTGCCGGTATCGGTGAGCGTATCCGTGAAGGTCACGAATTATATAGCACGCTGCGCGACAACGACCTGCTCAAGACCACGGCCATGTTCTTTGGCCAGATGAATGAAAACCCAGTCCAGCGCTCGCTGATTGCCTTGAGTGCCATCACCTTGGCGGAGTTCTTCCGTGATGACCAGAAGAAAGACATCCTGTTGTTTGCCGACAACATGTACCGTTATATCCAGGCTAAGAACGAGGTGTCGACGATTATCGACCAGACACCGGCAGAAGGTGGCTACCAGCCGACGATCTTCTCGGACGTCAAGGCCATGGAAGACCGCTTGTCGACCAACCAGAACGGTTCGATTACCGCCCTGCAGACCATCTACGTGCCAGCCGATGACTTGTCTGACCCGGCCGTGCAGATGATCCAGCACGAACTTGACTCGACCATCGTCTTGAGCCGTGCAGTGGCCGCTCAAGGTATCCGTCCGTCGGTTGACATCAATGCCTCCAGTTCGTCACTGCTAACGCCTGAGATCGTCGGAGAACGGCACTACATGCTCAGCGTACGGGTGCAGGCCATCCTCCAGAAGTACGAATCCTTAAAGGGTATTATTGCGATTATTGGTGAGAGCGAACTGTCGGCCGAAGACCGTGACGACTACAACAAGGCCAAGAAGCTGATCCAATACTTCTCACAGCAGTTTAACGTGATGGAGAAAATGACCGGTATCCCTGGCGAGCACCACACCCGCGAAGATACCTTGAATGGTATTGAAGAGATTATCGTATGAGTGATGAAAAGCCCAAGGAAGCTGAGGCTGACAAGGCTAAGGAACCGGGAGCTGAGGGTCGGGCGGCGGTGGCTGCGGCCATGGGCGACCATACAACGCCAGCTACTGAACGCAAAGCACCTATCGAAGGTAAACCAACGATGGCCGTCAAAGTCTACGCCCCGTTCAAGGTTTATTATGAAGGCGATGCTTACAGTATAACGGCGCTCAATGAGACTGGGCCGTTTGATATTTTGCCGCACCACAGCAATTTTATTTGTATGCTTTTGCCGTGTGACCTGGTGATTGAAACGCCGTATGACACACAGACGGTTAAGATTTCTCGGGCGCTGATGCACGTCAAAGCCGAGAAGGTAACGATCTACCTCGACGTTTAGGCGTAAACATGCTATAATATAGGTAGATGAGTGAATTCTTAGGCCATGAACCAGCTGTATTATTAGTCGAGTCGCTTGATGGCGAACGCTTTGATGTGCTGCGGCCTGCTATTGATGGTGATGGGCCATTGGTTGATCCGGCTGCTGCCGAAGCTATAGACATGCTGTCAGGCTACCTTAAGCTACCATTGACCGGTATTGTAAAAGTACTACAAGAAGTTAATGTCACTGGTGGTATGTCTCGCGAATCAGTCGGCGTACTTAAGGAATGGGGCGGTGACGAGATCAGGCCTGAGGA
>Ga0114940_10000761_pt1 | contig 13422 bp, 12 predicted proteins | sample ColdCreekSource_FD_87195 | JGI IMG/M metagenome (GOLD analysis project Ga0114940, IMG submission 87195) | Groundwater microbial communities from Cold Creek, Nevada to study Microbial Dark Matter (Phase II) - Cold Creek Source | ecosystem: Environmental > Aquatic > Deep subsurface > Groundwater ... | reverse complement strand
CGACGGGGAGTATCGGTAACGGTATTCTAGTTGGCACGGGACGAAGCAGAAAACCTAAGTCGTGAGTCTTAGGAATCCCCCACTATAGCGACTAAGGTCGCTTAGTGGCGGGAGGATGTCAATGTTTGCTATTGCTTATTTGGTATTGGTAACTACAAGTGGTTCTAGATCGTTAAACAGAGGTGTGCTGAGATAACGCTCACCAAAACTAGGCTGAATCATCACAATTAACTTACCTTGGTTTTCTGACTTTTGAGCAACTTTAACCGCCGCTGCCAATGCTGCGCCAGTGGAAATACCCGATAAAAGTCCTTCTTCGCGGGCTAGACGACGACCAAAATTGATCGCTTCATCGTCAGTTACGGTAATTACTTCGTCAATTAAATCTACTTTTAGTACTTCGGGAACAAACCCCGCACCAATACCCTGTATTTTATGTGGCCCTGGTTGTCCACCTGATAGAATAGGACTACCTGTAGGTTCAACTGCGATCGCTTTTACTTCTGGTTTGTATCTTTTTAAGACTTCTGCTATCCCCGTAATCGTGCCTCCGGTACCAACTCCCGCCACAACTATATCGACTTTTCCGTCCGTATCTGCCCAGATTTCCTCGGCGGTAGTGCTTTTGTGGATTTCAGGATTAGCAGGATTGTTAAATTGTTGCAGCATATACGCATTGGGGATACTTTCCTGTATTTCTTGGGCTTTTCTAATGCAGCCTCCCATCCCTTCGCTACCAGGGGTAAGTTCTAATTGCGCTCCATAAGCTTTTAACATGGCACGTCGCTCATGGCTCATGGTTTCTGGCATGGTTAGAATCAGTTTATAGCCTTTGGCTGCTGCTGCCATTGCCAAGGCAATTCCTGTATTACCAGAGGTTGGCTCGACTAAAATAGTTTTACCAGGAGTAATTGCTCCTGCGGCTTCGGCGGCGTTAATCATATTGACCCCGATACGGTCTTTTACTGAAGCTGCGGGGTTCATGCCTTCAAGTTTAACCACTATCTGTGCGACACATCCTTCAGCTTGAGGGATGCGGTTTAATTGAACCAAAGGGGTTTTGCCAACTAGTTCGGTCACGTTTTTGGCGATTTTCATAGTTTAAAATTTACATGGAGTTATCTATTATCTATTTTGATCGTTTATGAACTACTCTATCTAGCTATTTTTTTAATAGTTTATGATTCGATTTTTTAATCCCTGTTATGGAGCTTGAACAGGATGAAAGTATGGTGAAATTGGGAAAAGCACGCCAAAAACTATCCGCCCCCACAAGATAACTAATAACAGCAGGTTATGCTATATCAGCTATTACTCGTGGGGGCGGTCTAGAGGATCTTCTAGTTGAAAACCTAACTGCTGGAAGGAACTCCAACAACTGCCTATCTAGTTGCTTCCGATGAAGCTTGAAAGCACGACTGTTAAAGAACAGCCCCAGCGCGCAGCTGGTTATTACCATCAACTAGAAGACCCATGTTACTACTACTAATATCTGTCATGGGCATCACCTCCTATATCCCTAAATGGTTATTTGATAACTTTGTATCTTGGTTCAATATAACTAAATTTTATAGTTTAAGCAACGTTGAATAAATCTTTGAGGCAAAAATTTATATTCACCAAAATGAAGATGGAGATAAGAGGCGTGAAGTTGAGCTATTTGCCATCCTTCAGAGAATTGATGGCTACTGGAATGAAAGCCCTGCATTTGCCAGATTGGTGTGGCAGAAAAGTCAGTAAGTTGCGATTTATGAAACTCGTGTCCTCTTACAGTTTGTTGAGCGGCAATTAAGGGACTACTTGTGAGTGCAGTAGCTTGCCGATAGCCCAGAGTTATTTTTTTTTCCATTACCGCAGTAGCGGCGATAATTCCTGCCATTGACCAAGTTTTACCCTTCAGATCGACTATTTGCTGGCATAGATACATCAAACCACCACATTCGGCATAAGTAGGAATGCCAGATTGAATTATTTGGCGTAGTTGCTGGAGAATAATCTTATTCTCTGCCAATTGTTCGGCGAATACTTCGGGAAAACCGCCACCGAAATATAATCCCTGAATATTTGATGGTAAAGTTTCCGCTGTTAAAGGACTCCAAAAGATTAATTCGGCACCTAATTCCGTCAGAATATCTAAATTGTCTTGATAGTAAAAGTTAAAAGCTTTGTCCCTGGCAATGGCAATTTTGATTGGAGATGGGGGAGATGGGGGAGATTGGGGAGATTGGGGAGATTGGGGAGATTGAGGAGATTGATATTTTAGGAGTGGGAACAGATGTTCCCAGTTGAAACAAGTTTTGGCAATATGGGCTAATTCGGAAAAGATATTCTTTAGTTGGGCAAGTTCTTCTGAAGGTACTAATCCTAAATGCCTGTCGGGAATGGTAACTACTGCATTACGCCTTAAAACACCAAATATCGGCAGGTTAATCGTTTTTAAGGCATCTTTTAATAATTCTAAATGGCGATCGCTTCCTACCTGATTGAGAATCACACCCGCAATTTTGACTCGTGGATCAAGATTAGCATATCCAGAGGCGATCGCAGCAATCGAACTTGATAGACTTCTACAATCTAAAACTAATACCACAGGTAAATTTAACAACCTGGCTATGTGTGCTGTGCTGGCATAATCATTTAGAGAAGTGACCTGCTGCTCCGTCCCTAAATTGCGAATACCATCAAATAAGCCCATTACCCCTTCAACAATAACCCAATCTACTCCCTGACTATGACGATTAAAACAATCCTGAACATAGCTTTCTGAAGTTAAAACAGGGTCTAGGTTGCGACAAGGAAGACCTGTTACGGCAGTATGAAACATCGGATCGATATAGTCTGGGCCGACTTTAAACGACTGTACTCGATCGCCCTGCTGAGACAGAAAAGAAAGTAAAGCCAGAGTAATAGTTGTTTTGCCTACTCCAGAGCGATCGCCAGCGATGATTACAGCCATGATAAAATTAAATAAGACTTTTCAGATAACATTAATAATTTCGACAGGCTCGATCGCATCATCTAGTTCAAAACCAAAAACCCTAGCATAGAAATACAATTCGCTGTCTAGTGCCTTTTTAATGTTTTTAGAGATGCGAAAACCATGTCCTTCCCCCTCAAAAGCGACATAAGCTACGGGTAATCCTTTCTCTTTAATCGCCTTAAACATCATTTCAGCTTGATTGGGTGGAACTACCTTATCTTCTAAACCCTGAAAGAAGATCACAGGACAATCTAGATTTTCAGTAAAATGAATCGGTGATCGCGCCTGATAAATTGCTTGATCTTCAGGATACTTCCCAATTAAGCGATCAAAATAGCGAGACTCAAACTTATGCGTCTCTTTAGCTAAGATTTCCAAATCGCTAACGCCATAGTAACTAGCTCCCGCCTTGAAAGTATCGCGGAAAGTAAGTGCGGCTAAAGTCGTGTACCCCCCTGCGCTGCTACCAGTAATTATTAATCGGTTTCCGTCTACCCGTCCCTGATCAACCAGATATTTCGCACCGTTAACGCAATCATCGACATCAACGATCCCCCAGTTACTATCTAGTCTCTGACGATATTCACGACCATAGCCAATACTACCGCCATAGTTAACATCGAGATAGCCAAAACCGCGACTAGTCCAATATTGAATCCGTAAATTTAAGTCTACTGACGTTGCTGCGGTTGGCCCCCCGTGACTTTTAACTATTAAAGGCGGCAATTCAGCTTCTGGTGCAATATAGTCTTTATTCTTTGGTGGATAATACCAAGCGTAGGCAGTTAAATTATTTTCTGTCGGAAATGCGATCGCTTCTGGCAAGGAAAGATAGCCAGGATCGATTGCTAAATCTTCTGTGCGTTTAAGTATTTGTTGCTTACCAGTATCGAGATTTAGTTTAACTACGGCGGTGGCTTCAGTTGGCGATCCCCCCAAGAAAACTGCATCTTTGCTGGCTGTTGCCTGTACATCAGAAATATTAGTGTAGTTGGTTTCAATTGCTTGAAACTGCTTAGTTTTAGTATTAATACTACCTAAATGCCAGCGACCGTTGGCAGAATAGGTACAAACAAGACGATCAGCATCGACAAAAGCATAGGTAGATAATCCAAATACCCAATGAGGGTAAGCAAATTCTGCTGCCATTTCGTGTAAGATTTCCACCGTACCATCTGGGTTACGTCGATAAATATTCCACCAATTATTGCGATCGCTAGAAAAGTAAAGTTGACCATCAGCAGACCATTTTGGTTCACAAATCGACTCGGCTTTCCCTCCTGCTACACACTCAGCCTTTTCAATTGAACCAGCTTCGTTAATTGCCGCTAGCCATAAATAAGTACTATCCCAAGGCATATCGGGATGATCCCAGCTCAACCAAGCTAACTGTTGACCATCCAGGCTCAAACGAGGCGAAGAATAAAAATCGTTGCCTTCAATTAAATGATTAATTTTTCCTGTATCTAAATCAATACCGACTATGCTCGTTTTCGCTTCAGAATCTGCCTGAGAATGATCTTCGCAAACACAAATTAAACGATTTCTCTGACTGTTTAAAATCATATCTGCGTAGCGTTGCTTAGATTTTGTGGTCAGAGGCTGAGGTTGTTGACCTAGCACTTGTTTATATATTTTGCCATCAGCATAGTTAGAAAAGTAAATGGTTTTCAACCCAACTATAAATGCGCCCCCTCCATATTCGTGTATCTTCGTCCGTACACTTAACGCCAAGGGAGTAATATCTTTTATTTCGCGCTCATCAAAATAACCGACAATGACATTCCGACGCTGCTCTTGAGGGCGTTTTTCTAACCAATAAATATCTTCATCATTGACAGCAATGTCTCCAATCCCAATAGTCTGAGAGACTATTAAATCCGATGTTATTGGCGATTTCCAAGAACCGAAGCCAGTGCTTTGAGATATATTCATCTGTCTTTATTATTTTTACAGCTTTATCAACGCAGTTATTGTAGTAATATCTCAAATGAGGACATTTTATTTTAAAGAAAGCAGTAACTAGAAAATTGAAGCAAGGCTAGAAATATCCGTATACTAAAGAAATCTTAAACTAGTAGACAGCTTCAACCACTTGTCGTGTCTACCCGTAAAATTTGCAAAATTTACCAGTTAAGTATACCTAAAGGTGAATTTTGATAAATCCTATTTCTTAGTAAAATCAGGAGGAGTATGCTGTTTAAGCATCAAGTTCCCAAGTTCACAAGCGATCGCATTTAGTCACTTTCTTAACCTTAATTTAACTGATTTCTGTTGCAAGAGATGCATTTTAAGATTATTTTTCTTTGTATGATAAGCATAAAGCCCTAAAACATAGCTCATAAAAACTTGATTTTTAATAAAAGTTACATTAGTTAATAAAACTAGTGTATTCTAGGTAAAGACCAAAGCGAACCAGTTTAAAAAGCTCAAAAATTAGGCAGACAGCGTTCAAGGGAAAGGAAATTAGAAAGTGAGAAAAGTTGCTCCTTGTTGATGTTTTTGCTATACGCCAAATTTAGTCTTAAGACGGATACACGTAGTCTCTGATCCAAACTAAGTAGCCTTAGAGAATAAAGGCAGCCAATCCTATACGTTAGGCGAATTCCATTTTTCCCTATTCAATCTCAGTAAATAAACCGCGTCATGAAAACAGCAAAAAAGTCTAACGATTTAGTTAGAAGCTATCTCAAAGAAATAGGTCGCGTTCCTCTGCTAACTCATGAGGAGGAGATTCTCTACTCCAAAAGAGTTCAAAAAGCGATCGCTTTGACTAAAGTCAAAGAATCGCTCCAAGAAGAGCAGGGTGAAGAGCCAACCATCGAGCAGTGGGCAAAAGTAGCAGAAATATCTCAAGAAGAGCTGCAAGGGTTTATTGATTCAGGAGAATCAGCCAAGCGTAAAATGGTAGAGGCTAATTTGCGCCTGGTGGTATCCGTTGCCAAAAAGTATCTCAAGCGCAACCTAGACCTTTTGGACTTAATCCAAGAAGGAACGATTGGAATGCAAAGGGGTGTAGAAAAGTTCGATCCTACCAAAGGCTACCGTTTTAGTACCTATGCCTACTGGTGGATTCGCCAAGCCATCACCAGAGCGATCGCCGAAAAAGGTCGCACAATTCGCTTGCCAATTCACATCACCGAAAAGCTCAACAAAATCAAAAAAGCCCAGAGACAGCTAGCTCAACAAAAGGGAAGAACAGCAACTATCTCCGAACTAGCAGAAGAATTAGAATTAACTCCGAAGCAAGTACGAGACTATCTAGAAAAATCACGTCAACCAATTTCTCTTGATGTTAGAGTCGGCGACAATAACGACACCGAATTAGGAGATATGTTAGAAGATACAGGGCAATCTCCCGAAGACTTTGCTACCTATTCTTCTTTAAGAAGAGATTTAGACAAACTAATGGCGGATTTAACACCCCAACAAAGAGAAGTAATTTCTCTTAGGTTTGGTCTAACTGATGGCAAGCCCTTAACTTTAGCCAAAATCGGTGATTGTCTAAGTATAAGTCGAGAGAGAGTCAGACAAATCGAACGAGAAGCTCTTTCTAAACTACGCAAGCGCAAAACAGCAATTCGCGAATACTTAGCTAGTTAACAAATTCAATCCTAATAGATCGGAAAACTCCCTGTACTTAGTTCGGTTCTACGTAAGTGAAAAACACCCATAAAGTGATTAAATTTAGTTAGCGAGACTTTTTTAACCCTATCAGGGAGGTAATCTGGTGCAGAGTGAAAATATTTCTCAAAACGTTTTCAAGGGAGATGGAGAGAGCAATGGTCTTTGGCAATATGTCCAGTCTCTTAGTCCTGAGACTGTTGCTCAACTTTCTAGACCTGAATCCAAAGAAGTGTTCCAAATTATAGAACATAACATCATCGGATTGTTGGGAAATATTCCTTCTGATCAATTTGATGTTGCTATTAGCACCAATCGCGAAAACTTAGGACGCTTATTAGCCTCGGCAATGATGAGTGGTTACTTTTTGCGTAACGTTGAACAAAGAATGACTTTTGAAGAATCCTTATTGACAAATCAGAGTAACAATTGAGAATATAAACTACAAGTTAAATTATTAATCAACGTAATCCGCATCCACATATTATTGAGATTACGTAAATGCCATCTGTAACTTTATTTTAAATTTAAGATGAATTTAGCTTTAACTTTCTATGTCAGAAATATCACCTCCCTTGATCCATAAGCAGATCGGGGTAGCCGTAATCAGAAATCGCCAGGGAAAAATCCTTATAGACCGCAGAAAGACTGGAGGCGAGATGGGCGGATTATGGGAGTTTCCAGGGGGAAAAATCGAAGCGGGTGAAACTATAAAAGAGTGTATTCAGCGAGAAGTGCGTGAAGAATTAGCCATTGAGATAGTCGTAGAAGATTGTTTGATGACTATCAATCATAGCTACGCTAGCTTCAATGTAACTTTATTTGTTCATGATTGCCAACATTTAAGCGGAGAACCACAGCCCATCGAATGTGACGAAATTCATTGGGTCAATCCAGCTGAGATGAATAACTATCATTTTCCTGAGGCTAACACTAAAATCATCAACATTTTACAAGCAAGAGGCACAGTGAGATGAATATCAAAACCTCTTCTGAAAATCTTATTCTCAGAGAATTTACTGCTCCGAATCAAATCAAACTATTTAAGTCTCTTCAGCAAGCGCAGATAAGTGGAAAATTAACTTTTACTTCGTCAGAGACACCGCTGTCAAACGACGGGACTGACCCTCTGACCAAGTCGAAGGAAGATCCTTATGGTCAAGACGGAGTCTCTTCGACCGATTCCCCAGAAGGAATTGAGTGGCATTTTTATCTCTATTCAGGCAATATCGTCTATGCAACAGGAGGAATTCACCCCATTCGCCGTTGGCAAAGAAATTTAATTACTAATTTGCCCCAGATACCTTTTCACCTTCCTAGCCTACAAGAAGAATTAACCCAAAAAAAAGCCGATCTTCGCAATAATCTTTGGGAATATGAGCAATTATTTTTTTGGGTAAAACAACAAACTATTACTCCTAAGCAAGCTACAAATGCAGTTTTGTTTGCGTTGGGAGAAATATTATTTGATATTACTCAAGGCAAACAAGTAATTTGTCGGTTTGACCAAGACAATATTCTGTTTCCCAAATTAGACATAATTGAACCAGACGAAATGATTAATAAGAATCAAGAACTCTGGCAAAGTTGGCAAAATACTGGAGCTACGGATAAATTCCCTAACTTAGCTCCAGTAATTTTACAGCCGCAAGAACTACAACAAAAAACCTCAATTTCAGCCTATCAAAGCCTGTGCAAGTTACTCAACGGTAATAGAACTCTTAAGGACTTGGCGGTACAGCTGAGAACGTCTACGCCTCAGGTTACTTCTTCTCTTTTACCTTACATTGAATCAGGAATTCTTGGTTTAGTTGATGTTCCCGATTTGCTAGAGCAACTGACATCTTCGGGGGAGAGTCATTCTCTAGGTCAAAATCGACCTTTAATTGCCTGTGTTGATGATAGTCTGATGATTTCTCACATGATGGAACAGATTATTAGTCTGGCTGGATACCGTTTTATTGGCATTAATGATCCAGGGCAAGCAGTTTCTTTGCTCATCGAGTACAAACCAGATTTGATTTTTCTGGATATAGTTATGCCTAAAATCAGCGGTTACGATCTCTGCGGTCAGCTACGCAACCAAAAACAATTTGAAGATACGCCAATCATCTTTCTAACTAGCAATAATGGTATTGTCGATCGCATTAGAGCCAAATTTGTTGGCTCGTCAGATTTCCTCAAAAAAACCGTTGATGCTGATGAGTTGTTAAGTAAGCTCGAAGAGCATTTACCTCATTGACTTATTGGATTTATTTAGATTAAAGTCATAATATCTTGTATAGTCAACTCTTCTACATTACTAAATACTATAGATGCACCCGATTCTTTTAGTTTCTGACTGTAATTAGCCTGTCGTTCAGGCGAGGACTGAACATGGGGTGGTAAGATACCGATCGCAATCCAATTACGTTCAGGTTTAACTTCTTTGGCTCTAACTACCGTATACATATCTGCAACCGTATCTCCGAGGTAGAAAACAGGACAATCAGAATTATCAACAACCTTGTTCGCTTCGATTATAGCGATCGCACTAAACAATCCAGTCGGATCAGGTTTACTTGGTGCATCTTCCATTGCCACCAATACAGGGTTGGCTATTTCTAAACGCTTTTTCAAAACATATTCAGCCGAGCCTCTGGTTGCGCCACTAAAAAAGCCCCAACCTACTTGACTATCGCTTAATTGCTGTAGATAACTAGGAGATATTAATAAAGGTTCTGCGGCAATATAACCATCAAAAAATTCGGGATGTTTGCCTCGATAACGTGCTTGAAAAAATTCCACCAGGCGATCGTAATTTATGCTTAATTCCTGGCGATCTCGCCCTTGAGACTCAAAATAACGATAGGTTAATTCTTGCGATGCTTCCCAATCATTATTCCAAATCCCCTCTGATTTGAGATTGTCTAAGTCTTCCATAGTTGGTCGCCAAGCACCGTCGGTAAACTTTTCTACCGTATCAGCGATCGCCCTGCGGTAGGAATTACCCACATCTCTAATTACACCATCGATATCAAAAACTACTATTGCTGTTAATTTGTCTTTTTTCATCACCGCGATCAGATATAATATACTCTGGTTAACTGTAAAAAAATAACCTTGAAGATAAGAATTGGAGGCTTAATTGGAGTCAGAGGCAAGATTTACACTAAAAGTTCTGTGGTTAGATAAAAACGTTGCGATCGCTGTAGATCAAGTAGTAGGAAAAGGCACAAGTCCCTTGACAGCTTATTACTTTTGGCCCCGTCATGATGCTTGGCAACAGCTTAAAGATGAATTAGAAGCAAAGCATTGGATTGAAGAAGCAGAAAGTATTGAAATTCTCAATCAAGCTACAGAAGTAATCAATTTCTGGACAGAAAGAGGCAAAAGCACGCCCATGACGCAGGCACAAACCAAGTTTCCTCATGTCGTGTTTACTGGAACTAACTAAATATATAGCGGTTCTCATCTCAATTGAATTAAGTACAGCAAATACACTGGTTGATTGTTAATTGTTAATCGTTAATCGTTATTTATTAATTCCTCTTTAGGATAGAAAAAAAGATAGGGTAGATCAAGTATATTTCCGCCCTATCTTTTTGGTCTTTATTTTGGTATGAAATAAAACTTCTGTTCATCAAATTCAAAATAAGAGCAAGCCACAACTCATAATAATTTAAGACTTAGAACTTAAAACCGACATCAAACCATACCGCCAGCCGCTTGAAAACGCGCTCTAGCTCTTTTCATCGAGCTTTCAGCCTGTAATTTCTCTTGACGATTTTCGCTTTTTTCTACTTGTTGGAGACGACCTTGAGCTTTTTCGTATTCTGTACGAGCAGCATCTTTGTCAATATTGTCTCCCATTTCCGCACCGTTAACGAGAATTTTAATCTCGTCGTTTTCCACTTCGGCAAAACCACCCATCAGGGCAATTGTCTTCCATTCCTTACCAGGGCGGACACGCATTACACCGATTTCCAAAGCAGTTAAAAGCGGTGCGTGACCAGTGAGGATGCCCAATTGTCCAGTAGTACTAGGTAGAACAATTTCTTCAACTTTGTCGTCCCAGACAGTTTTATCTGGAGTAATTACTTTTACAGTTAATGCCATTGTTATCAGTTATCAGTTATTAATAATCAGTGATCAAGAACCAGTTAGTGTAAGGATTCAAGGATTATAGGTTCAGGCTTAGGCTAGATTTTTTTTACCTAACACCTGATACCTACCATACCTGATCAGCAATGTTATGCAGAAGCTTTGATTTTTTCAGCTTTAGCTTTAGCTTCTTCGATATCGCCTACCAAATAGAAAGCTTGTTCTGGCAAGTCATCCAATTCTCCTTTGAGAATCATTTGGAAACCTTTGATGGTTTGCTCTAGAGTTACATATTTACCAGGTGAGCCAGTGAATACTTCAGCAACAAAGAAAGGCTGAGACAAGAAACGTTCAATCTTACGAGCGCGATCTACTATAATTCTGTCATCTTCGGAAAGTTCATCCAAACCAAGAATAGCAATGATATCTTGTAATTCTTTATAACGTTGCAAAGTAGACTGTACCGCACGAGCAGTATTATAATGCTCTTCGCCAACAATACTGGGCTGTAACATTGTACTAGTGGAGTCTAGAGGATCTACCGCAGGATAAATACCTTTGGATGCCAAGCCACGAGACAGTACAGTAGTTCCATCTAAGTGAGCAAAAGTAGTGGCAGGAGCAGGATCGGTAAAATCATCCGCAGGTACATATACCGCTTGAATAGAAGTAATTGAACCTTCTTTAGTAGAAGTAATCCGTTCTTGCAAATCTCCCACATCAGTACCAAGAGTAGGCTGGTATCCTACCGCCGAAGGCATACGTCCTAATAGTGCTGATACTTCAGAACCAGCTTGAATGAAACGGAAGATGTTATCGATAAATAGCAATACATCTTGCTTACTAACGTCGCGGAAATATTCTGCCATAGTTAAGGCAGATAAGCCCACGCGCATTCTAGCTCCAGGTGGTTCATTCATCTGACCATAAACTAGAGCAATCTTAGATTCTTGGGGGTTATCCGCATTGATAACGTTAGACTCAATCATCTCATTGTAAAGGTCATTACCTTCACGAGTACGTTCGCCTACGCCACCGAACACCGATACACCACCGTGTTGAATGGCGATGTTGTTGATCAGCTCCATCATGATGACGGTTTTACCGACACCAGCACCGCCAAACAGACCGATTTTGCCGCCTTGACGATAGGGGGTAAGTAAGTCTACAACCTTAATTCCAGTTTCAAATACTTTAGGTGAAGTTTCTAAATCGGTAAGCTTGGGAGCAAGTCTGTGAATGGGTAAAGTTTCGTCTGCATTCACAGGGCCTTTGTTATCTACAGGTTCCCCGAGGACGTTGAAAATTCTACCTAGAGTAGCTTTTCCAACAGGAACTTTAATAGCTGCGCCAGTATCGACAATGTCCATGCCTCTTACTAGCCCATCAGTACCACTCATGGCAACAGCACGAACCTGGTTGTCACCAAGTAGTTGTTGCACTTCACAGGTGACAGAAACATCTTGTCCTGCTGGGTTCTTACCTTGTACTTTTAAGGCGTTATAAATACGCGGCATTTTGCCGACGGGGAACTCGGCATCGAGAACGGGGCCGATAATTTGAGTAATTTTACCAGTGTTTGTTTTATCTGTGGTGGCTACCATGTTTTAATATCTACTTGGTGGTTCGCTGTTTTATATGGCAGGTAAAATCTTAATTAAGTGTAAAATTTTGCCATGTTCAAGATTATCACTTTATCGATTCATCTGAAAACTTCTCAACAGTTATAATTTGAATGGGGTGATAGGTTGAGTAAGAAGGGCTTTGGCAACTAGATAGATATTTCTTCGATATCAGCGATTGATGTTAATAAATCTTCTTGGCTGCGATCGCAATTTTTAGATATATTTAGATTGCGATCGACAATTCCCAAATATTGATAGTAAGGGCATTTGGTTTGGCAGTTAGGCGAATGAGTAAAAGCAATCTGTTTCTGGCGATAGGCTTCTAACCAATGTTCTAAGTTATTGAGTAAACTAGCTAAATCTTGCTGAGTTTTTTGGTGCTTAAGTTGGCTGTAAGTAAAAGTAACGCTTTGAGGCTTGGCAGGTTTAACGAACCAATAAGTCATGGTAATTTGTTCGGGAGCATAATCAGTAGTTTCGGCTAGTACATACAGATAGAGGCGAGTTTGCCAATTGCTCGCTAACTTTTTTTTGTCTTGTGGTTGGCGGTAGGTTTTCCAATCCAAAATCCTCGCTCTACTAGTCTCCGCAATCAGCAAGTCATAGATAACTGTCAACAAAAAGTCACCCACACCTAAAGTGCGACAATGTTCAGCCTCACGCCAAGTATGAGCATCTTTGACCAGAATGTCTGGCGCAGCTTGAGTTAAAGCAGTTAAAGAACGATCTAACTCAACATCAGCTTGTAAAAGAGGCTCAATGGGTAATGCTAATTCTCTTTGCTGCATCAATAAGTGAAACCGACTTCCCCACTGTGTACTTTCTTGTTGTTCGGGAAAGGGAAGAGGACTCAAACAATCTAAGTAAACTTGTTGAAACTTAGGAGGACAACATTCCACGAGGTTGAGATGCCCTTGAGATAAACGAATTAAAGGCGATGTTTTGTCTAACAGATCACTCATTTTCTGGTAGTTCTGAAACTATAATTTTTAGGACTTACGCAAGAATCATTTCGAGAGAAGGATTTTTAAGCTGCTGAATCAGGTAATCTCGAAGAAGACCATTTTTTAGTTGGTAAACATTAGAATGATTGGCGATCGCTAAATACTT
>Ga0114940_10000760_pt1 | contig 13429 bp, 15 predicted proteins | sample ColdCreekSource_FD_87195 | JGI IMG/M metagenome (GOLD analysis project Ga0114940, IMG submission 87195) | Groundwater microbial communities from Cold Creek, Nevada to study Microbial Dark Matter (Phase II) - Cold Creek Source | ecosystem: Environmental > Aquatic > Deep subsurface > Groundwater ... | reverse complement strand
CCGATACGTTGTCTTGGTGAGCATTACATGCGGCTCAAGCCTTTGTTTGCGTCTTACGCCGATATTATGCCCTTGTGGTACGCGGGGTCTCACCGCTTCTTGACCTCGGTTACAAATTTCTTGAGCCGAAGCTATATCTCTATCTACAACATAACCACACTCATGGCATTCGTGCAGTCTGACACTTAGATCTTTTCTGACTTCAGTTCGGCAATTGGGACAAGTTTGAGACGTTCCCCTGTGGTCAACTCGACCAACAAACACATCTCTTTTTCGAGCCACATATTCTAATCTGTTTCTCATTTGCCCAAAACTAGCATCGATCGTGTGTTTCCCTAACATTCCTTTAGCCATGATCCGAAAGTCACAATCTTCGATATAGATTGTATCTGCCATATCGCACAGCTTATGAGCTAGCTTGAATTGATAGTCAGTACGTTTGAATGCAATATGGTTATGTTGCTTGGCTACTTTGATTCTCGCTTTTTCATAGTTTTTACCTCGTTTTTGTTTCTTAGACAAACGCTTTTGTAGTACTTTCAACCGACTGTAGGCTGTCTTGAAAAACTTAGGTCTAGACTCAGTAAAACCATCTGATGTGGCTACATAAGACAACAATCCAACATCAACACCAATTGCATGACCATAAGGGACAGGACTTGGGAGTTGAATATCCGATTCAATTGCTATCACCGCAAACCAACCTACCGCTTTTGTGACTACCCTGACTTGTTTGATCATGAATCCGAATGGTATTGGTCGATGCAAGTTGATTTGCACCTTCCCTAGCTTGGGGATTTGTATTTGCCACCCAGTCAAAGGATTAGATTTGAACTGGGGAAACAAAATTGATTTCATCTGTCCGTATTTTTTGAATCGAGGAAAACCGTATCCTCGTTTTTGGAAAAAGTCCCAAGCATCGTGCAATCTTCTAATATTGGTTTGCAGCACTTGAGATGGAACAGAAGCCAGTCTAGGAAATTCTTTCTTTGCTTTGGGTAGGTTGTTTTGTTGTTGGTGGTAGCTAGGAAATGGATAATCCGCAGCCATGATATATTCTGATTCCAAACTACACCTATCAATCGGACATTTTCTAGAAGCAATCCAATCTTTTAGTTCTCTTACGGCATAGTTATAACTAGCGCGACAAGTTTCGAGCCACTCGTTGAGTAGATCGGTTTGATTGCTATCTGGGTAAATGCGGTAGACATAATTTAGTATCATATATTTAGTTTACCACAGGCTATAGCAAATGGTAGCTGCTAATCTACGGGGCATCGAACCCTTTGATGAGCTTCTTTGCTGGCTGTATCCCAACCAAATACGCATTGGGCGCGTATAGCGTAGCTATACTTAAATCGCCCTCGCTTTATAGCGTGGGACTACATGCGGCTCAAGCCTTTGTCCAGCAAAGAACCCCCAAAGTTAAACTAATAAATTAATAGCAGTTTATGAGCGGATTTTCTTCAGACTTTAATATTAACTAAGATTGTTGAGCTAATTTGCTAAAAATAATCCATTCTCCTGCAACTTCGGCGATCGCATTTCCTGGTAAAGTAGAGGTACGACTTTTATTTGGTGCGGTAATTAAATTAACCACGGCTTCTATTTGCTCAAAACTTGGCTGTTTAGAAATAATCTGAGGCAAAAATTGACGAATGGCACGCCGCTGTAAGGCTAAAGGCGCATTACCTAATTGGAGGCGATTTAACTTATAGCTACCTGGGGCTTGTACTTGGTTTAATAATTGCTGCGCCGTAGTTTCTAAATATTCTACATCGGCACGTAATAATTCGGCGGTTTGTGCCAGAGAGTTTTCTACCTGGGGGTTAAAATTAGTTTGTAGATAGGGAATCAAGTCCTTACGAATCCGATTGCGGGCATATTTGTTATTTTGGTTAACTGCATCAAACCAAATAGGTAATTGAAACTGCTGACAGAATTCTAAAGTCTCTCGGCGATATAAATTGAGTATCGGACGAACCAAACTGATCTCCTCACTTAAAGGGCGTTGCCAACTCAAAGCACTCAAACCGTCCGCACCTGCACCACGAATTAAATTATATAACAAAGTTTCGGCGCGATCGCTTTTAGTATGTCCCGTAACTATATACTTAAAGTCATGTTCTACGGCAATTTCTACTAAAGCGCTATAACGCCATTTCCTCGCGGCGGCTTCGGTTTCTTTGAGCATTTCGGCTATTTTAAGCTGAAAAGGAATATCCCAAGCGGCGGCTACTTCAGCCACTCTATCGGCAATTCCTGCATCCGTTGACCAACAATGATCACAATGTGCGATCTCCAATTGCCAATTCCATTTCGACCGTAAATCTAACAGTAACTTACCCAAGCATAGGGAATCTTGTCCGCCAGAGACGGCAATTAAAACTTTTTCATTTTTCGGTAATAGCCGTCGCTGACGCAGAGTTCGATCTAGTCTGGCATGGAGTTGAGTAAACTTATTCAAGCCTTGAATTTAAATTATAGTTGTCTCACTATCTACCAAAAATAAAGCTGCTTGTAGCCAATCGTCAAAATACTCTGGGATACAGGAGTGGCAACTGATATAGGTTACTGCCCAGAAAACTTCACTTTTTTGTTCGATGCGTCCCAAAAATCGCCATTTTCCTGACTCTCTCGGTATTGATAGGTCATAGATGTGACTAGCAATGCGAGTAAAAATAACGACTTCGGGATTAGAAACTGCTATATATTCCCCCAGATTAAGGCGATGTGGGGGTCTGATAGTTATGGGTTGCTGCACCATGATGGAGATTCCCAATCAATGAGTGGGATGATCGCGCTGGCTAATTTTTTGACAGATTGGCAATCAAAACAACAACACTCAATCTGAACAAACTGAAGAATTTCCTTGATTAATCTAGAGAATTTGGAGTTTTACTGATTAACATAATCAAGTAAATTAACCCCCTCTTTTCTATTTTAGGAAACACCAGTTTTCAAGACGAGTGTTGCTGTTTTTATTTGACGAGACAGACGTATAGTAAGACAGCTTTTTTGACCTCCTTTTGCGACATGGACAAAGGCTGTAATCTCTGTCAGGGAAGCTTCACTTGCTTCAATTACTAATTTATCATTTTAGGCTTCAAATAGTGCTAAATGAAACATAAGTTTACTAAAAATCTCAAATAGCAGTCATATTTTTCTGCCTCAAAATTTATTTTAAAATATAATTTCATGGCTCTATCAAAGTTTTAGATTTCGGGAGTAGTTTGGGCAAACAAAGCGGCAAAGTCTTTGGTTACTGAGACCGTAGAATCTGTTTCTGGTTTGGAAATTAAGTCGAAAGCTTTATTACGAGAATTAGATTCTCTAAGAGCTTGAACCACTGTTTCTGCTACGTCTTCTCTAGGAATTGAAGTGGGAATACCATTAGGGGGATTATTCAGCAGGTCATCATTATTGCCTACTAGTAACTCCCTCACTCCTCCAGGCTGATCTAGTAAGCCTCCTGCACGAATAATTGTATAGTCGATACCCGAATCAACTAAATACTTTTCCGCTTTGCGTTTCCAGATGAGTATCTTACCTTTACCCATCAGGTTAAGGGGGTGATTTTCATTAGTACCGCCCATCGAACCCACTAAGACAATCTGCTCAACTCCAGCTTTAATAGCTGCATCAATTTGATTTTTTTGACCCTCATAGTCAATCGCTTCTGGCATACTATCTGATTCGTAGGCAAAATTCGGTCGTTCTCCTGGCTGGGGTGGTGCTGTCATTTTGGGTATAGCACTAGTAAGAATTACCAGTGCTTGACAACCTGCCAGAGCCGAATCGAGGCTAGAAGGTTCTCGAATATCGCCGAAATAGAAGTCTGCTTCTGTACCAAATAATTGTTTAACTTTCTCTGAAGAGCGGGCAAACCCCAATACAGAAAATTCGTCATGTCTTTGCTGTAGTTTCCTGAATACTAACGATCCAGTTTTTCCTGTTGCACCCGTAACCAATACTTGTTTGATAGACATTTTTTTAGACATTTTTTGGTTTAAATAGCTCATTCGCAATTGCTGTACCCAATAAAATCAAGCCGCAGCCTAAAAGCATCGACTGAGTTATGGCCTCTTGTAAGATTATTTTCCCCCAGATCATCGCAAACAAGGGAATCAAATAAGTCACTGTTAAAGCTTTGGTGACACCGATATTTTTAATTAGACGGAAATAAAGAATATAAGCCAAAGCAGTGGAAAATAAAGCTAATGCCACAACAACTAACATCACCTGAATGCTGGGTAAAGCCGTGGGTATGGTAAAAGGTACGAAGGGTAATAAAATAACTGCCGCGCTTAACTGGCTTCCTGTAGCAATTACAAGGGGAGGAACACCAGATAGGTTTTGCTGTATATAGGTAGCAGCAAAAGCATACATTAATGAAGCTAACAATCCTGCACCTACCGACAGCACAAAAGATGGTGTGACCGGCAAGCTAGTTAATCCGACTAGCACAATGACACCAGCAAAACCCAAAGCAAATCCAACCGTGCGACTCAAGGTAAAATGTTCCTGTAACCATAACCAAGCAATAATCACCCCAAATAGTGGTGCTACAGCATTTAAAATCGCGGCAAATCCAGCGGGTAAATATAAAGCGGCATAAGCAAACAGGACAAAAGGAATCGCCGAATTAATACAGCCGAGGATCGACAGAGGAACTAGATATTTGCGGAGTTCTCCTGACAGATTTAGTCGTATCAATAAGACAAGTAAAACCAAACCAGCCAGCAAAACCCTGATCTCAATTAGCCAAATTGGCCCAAGCTCTGGGGCAGCAATCCGCGTTAAGAGAAAAGAGCCGCCCCAAACAACTGCCAGTAATACTAATTCTCCTAAATCGGATATACCCATAAATTAGCTCGGATTATTATAAGTAGCTCAACTTAATTAAACAGCAACTAGTAGGATCGCCAAGATTATCGCATTAGGATTGGTCTTGGCTATAATGCGATCGCCAACAAGAACTACATTGGTAATGTACGGATACGGATACGGTTTTTATCAAAAACGACTAAACTACCCTTTTCTAATGCTTCTTGAATTACTGGAAAGTTGGCCAACAAGATCTCTAATTGTTGCTGAGGAATTCTCGATGTACCACGACGAAATAAAATTACAGATGGAAAACGTTCTTTTCTTAATGCTAAAAGCGTACCAAAGTCAGTGTCAGCAGAAACTACTATTCGTTCTTCCGTAGCAGCAAGTTCAAATATTTCTGTATCGGGTGCAGCTTGCATATTATATTGACGAACATGAACAGCATCATAGCCGACTTTCTGAAGTTCTTGGGCAATTATGGGAGATAAAGCATTATCGATTAAGAATTTCATGGAGTTAGTAAAGGTAGTTCCCTTTCTTGCAAAGCTTCAGCCGCATAGTGAAAAACTTCAGCAATATCCTCTCGTTCTAAATCGGGAAAAGCAGATAGAATATCGTTTTCTCTCATCCCTTCGGCAAACATAGTAATTACAGTAGCAACGGGAATTCTGAGATTACGAATACAAGGTACTCCTCCCATTTGTTTGGGATCGATTGTAATGCGAGTAAATTTCATAATAATTAGGCAAGCGAGATGAAGATATATTTTTGGGCTTCTAATTCTAGAATAACTTTGATAGTGATATCAAATTGTCAGGAATAGATGCTGATTTAACGAAAGATGGAGATACATACAACTTTAAAAAAAGTCAAGAACGAAATCTCATAATTCCAGCAGGTAAAACTCTATATATTAAGGGTGAATTAAAACGTTATTGGACAGAGCGAGATTTATTAACTTTTGGACAGGTAATAATAGCTATTATCTCAGGAATTGTCTCTGGCATTTTAGCTAAGAATAGTAATAATGTTAATTTGAGTCTTTGCCTCAAAGAGCTTCCACCAATAGGAGGAGGAGTAGTAAGTCTATATATCTTACATAACAATGTTTTTTCTAAACATCCAGACCTTCCAAATATTATTTCTGGAGGAATACCTACTATATTTGAGTTGTCTACATTTTGAAGTATTTTATTGGTTTTCCCTACCGTGGCGTTTTTGGTATGGAGAAAAGAGTGGTTAGATTTAAGTGTAGTTGTTTTTGTTATAATTTGTGCGACAGTAGCTATAACTCTATTTCTCTTTTAGTACTATACTGAAACGCGATTGCCAAGGTGATCGCATTTCAGTATTCCTCCCAAAACCAAATTCTGGCATTGTAATTAAAAGAACCAACCGTAGGAATGCAAACCCTTACCTAATAGGTTGACTCCCAGATAACATACCCAAACCACTACAAAACCAACCGCAGCGAGGATAGCTGGTTTTCTACCTTGCCAACCGCGAGTAATTCTGGAGTGAAGATAGGCGGCAAATACTAACCAGGTAATAAATGCCCAAGTTTCTTTAGGATCCCAACTCCAATATGAACCCCAGGCTTCATTCGCCCAAACTCCCCCAGCAATAATTCCAATAGTGAGTAAAGGAAATCCTAAACCAATGACACGATAGCTAATGTTATCTAAAGTTTCGGCGAGGCTAAGACGTTCGGGAGATAGGGTTACGGTTTCCGTCTGGGGTAAGTCAAGTACTGCTGTATTACCTGTAGCCGAAGTGCTAGCCAAGACATTATCAATGGCGGGCGTTTGCAGCGTTTTTTGCTTAATGCGATCGCGAAAACTGCCAGTCCCAACTGAACTACCTTTAAGCTCGACTTTTTGACCACGAGTTACGATTAAGAAGCCAATTGCGATCGCTGCACCGACCATTAAGGTAGAATAACTTAGCATCATGACGCTGACGTGCATCATTAACCAGTTGGATTTTAAGGCAGGTACAAGGGGTGCAGACTCCTGCATTTCTAAGGGCAAAGTTAAAGCGGCAAAAGCAGTAATTCCCATCGCTACAGGGCTAGTCACTACCCCGACTAAACGACTCCGACTCATTCTTTCCGCGACGAAGTGAATTGCGGTAATGCCCCAGGCTAAAAAGAACAGTGATTCATAAAGATTGCTGAGGGGGAAATAACCAGCCTCCAGCCAACGAGAACCAAGTAAAGCCGCCATACAGAGATTTGCGATCGCCATTCCTGTTGTGCCTAAAGTCGCTAAATAAGGAATATTCGGAAAAGCAGCCCCTGCCCAATAAATCAGCATGGTGACCAGAAGAACACCGAAAGAAGTGTTATCTAGTAAATTCTCAAGTGCAATTAAATTCATAATTTTTTTCTATAGCCGTGTTCTTGAATTAGTAATGCGCGATCGGCTTGTTTTGTAATTATCTTTGATCTAACTTTAATTTTAGGTTTAAATAGCTAGATTGCGACTTATGATTTCTTTTGATCAAGACGAGCAGCTGCTTCTATCGCGGCTTTGTTTCTAGCTCTTTGGGCATAGGGTTGCAGTTGTTTGATTTCCATACCGCTTAAGATGCTCAAATCGTCGAGCTGCATTCCCTTACTCAGCATCTCTACACACCAAGTCTGCCTGGCTTGAGCGATCGCTATAAGCTCTCCTTGGGGGGTTAATAAATCTGCCGTTAAAACTTGCCACAAGCTTTGTAATTCTATTTCTGACATGGGTTTACCTGCTGAATTGATAAATATAGCAGGCTCTTCGTCTTTACGACTTTTTAACCACTGAGTTAAAGGATTGCTACTGGTTGAGCCATAGCGAAAACCCAAAATCCACTGATTGAGAGGAACTTGTCGCACTGCACCATAATTAATTTGTAAAAGGTGCTGATGCGGCTCTACAATAGAATGCGATCGCTTTAAATGCAGAATTTCTTCTAAAGATAAACCCGCCCCAAATAAGACAAACATCAAGGCATATTCTTGTTTACCTTGTTTTCTAGCCTTTCTAAAAAGCGATCGCACTAAACTAGCTGGTAAATCCTGCACCGTATTGGTTTCTACTTTTACAATGCTGTTTTCTGTTATGGTCGATATCTCATCTGCCGAAGCGACTGTACCCTCTAAAAATAAAGTTACCAAACTTTCTAAAAAATCATCCCCCTCATCCAACAGAGGATCTGCTTCGCTGCTGGATTGAACTGTAAAATAGCCCAACAACAAAAAATTGAGCAAATTAACTATTTGCTCAGGAGTTAAACGAGTCACTAACCCCTGCTTGGCGATCGCCTTTTCTAAATATCCGGCTACATAACGGTTTGCTTCACTCAATCCTTTGCCCAATGCCAAACGATTCTCGATAGGATAATTCCCTGCCTCGCCGATAATTGAACGTACTAAATCTGGAGCTTTTTCGAGGGTATGCAAACTTTCTTTGGCATATTCTTTAATAAACTCCGCTACACTCTCTTTAGAATTAGCTTGTTCTACCAAAGCATGAACCAACTTGGCAAATACCGCCGAATCTTCAATTACTGCCAAAAGCAAGCGGTACTTGTTGCCAAAATTGCGAAACAAAGTGACTTCATTAACCTGAGCGCGTTCGGCGACTGCTTTCGTGGTTGTTTCAGTGACTCCTCGTTCGGCAAATAAATCTAGTGCGGCTTCAATTAAACGGGTTTTGGTTGACTTTCGGGGACTAGGCATAAACGTCAAGTATCTATTGTTAGGTAGATGCTAGTAAGGCGGAAAAGCAGCAAGATTAAATGGTTCTACTATCTTAATTAAATAAACGATTTTGATGCCTACCCAGTTTAAACTAAAAATTAAGCTAAAAATGCAAGTACCACTTGCAGAGAAAAAGAATACCTGCTAAACTGCAAAATGTAAGCGACACTTGCAGAACTTATTTAAGATTATAACTAAGCCCAGCGAGCGATCGCACGTAGCTCAATAACCAGCTCTAAAGTCAATAAATTCAAAGTATTCTTTAAGGATAAAGTAAGAATGACACAGCAATTAATTGCCCCAAATGCTCCAAAGAGCGAACCAAAAGTTCAACCAGCAGCCGAAAAACTCCAACTAGATTGGGTTAACATTATCTTCTTTGCAGTTTTCCATGTTTTAGCTTTATTAGCACCCTGGTTTTTCTCTTGGTCTGCTTTGGGCGTAGCAATTCTGTTCCATTGGTTGTGCGGTAGCATCGGCATCTGTTTAGGATATCACCGCATCTTGACTCATCGCAGTTTACAAGTGCCTAAGTGGTTAGAGTATATCGTGGTAACTTGCGGCGCACTTGCACTACAAGGTGGCCCGATCTTTTGGGTAGCAGGACATACCTTGCACCATGCTCACACAGAAGACAACGATAGAGACCCCTATTCTGCTAAAAAAGGATTTTGGTGGAGTCATATGGGTTGGCTGATGTACAAACAAGATAAATACTTCGACTATGAACAGTATAGAAAACACGCACCCCGTGTAGACAAAGATCCTTACTACCGTTGGTTAAACAAAAACTTTATCCTAGTTCAAATTGCTTTAGGCTTAGCGTTATACGCTCTAGGTGGATGGTCTTTCGTAATCTACGGTATCTTCGTTCGAGCCGTAACTCTCTGGCACTGCACCTGGTTTGTTAACTCTGCAACTCATTTTTGGGGCTACAAAAACTTTGAATGCGACGATGGCTCTCTCAACCTTTGGTGGGTCGGAATCCTAGCTTACGGCGAAGGCTGGCACAACAACCATCACTTCAATCCCCGTGTTGCTAAAGCAGGTCAACGGTGGTGGGAGATTGATGTAACTTGGTGGGCGATTCGAGTCTTACAATCCTTGGGTTTAGCTAAGAAAATCGTGACGTAATTTCAAATTATAAAATAAATATAAAAATAGAGCGATCGCTTTTATAAGAAAAGCGATCGCTTTTTACGCTCATTACAATTAGCTTCTGCGATCGCTCATTAACTAAGGACTGTTAAGGGGATCAAGCCCATAATCAAAAATCTTTTCAGATTGCTTTAAGGCGGTCTTAAGACCTTTTGTGTTAAAATTTTTGAGTATTTTGACATAATGCAAAAAAACTCAAGCTTTAAGCCATTTCTGGAGAGACTACATGACTAGCAGTTACGGTGTCGATCAAATTCAAGTTCTTGAAGGTCTAGAAGCAGTACGCAAGCGTCCAGGGATGTATATTGGTTCGACTGGGCCCAAAGGACTGCATCATTTAGTATACGAGGTAGTAGACAATTCCATCGATGAAGCACTTGCTGGTTACTGTACTCATATAGAAATAGACATCAATAGCGATGGTTCGATTACAGTTACCGATGATGGACGGGGTATTCCCACAGGTATTCATCCCAAAACTGGGAAGTCTGCTTTAGAAACAGTCATGACCGTTTTACACGCTGGAGGCAAGTTTGGCGATGGCGGTTATAAAGTTTCTGGCGGTTTACACGGGGTTGGTGTTTCTGTAGTCAATGCCTTATCACAATGGGTCGAAGTAACAGTTTGGCGAGATGAACAAGTTTATCTTCAGCGTTACGAAAAAGGGATTGTTCAAGGTGAACTAAAAGCCCAACCCAATCAAGATGATTTTAAACGCACAGGAACTTCGGTACATTTCTTACCAGATAATACCATTTTCACTGAGACTACTGTCTTTGAGTACGAGGTTGTGGCTAGGAGGTTAAAAGAGTTAGCCTATCTCAATGCAGGAATTAGAATTACTTTTACTGACAATCGCGAAGCAGAAATACATCAGGATGTTTTTTGTTACGAAGGTGGGATTAAAGAGTACGTCAGCTACATGACCCTGGAAAAAGACCCCCTCCACGAAGACATTATTTACGTTAACAAAGAAAAAAATGGCGTAACTGTCGAAGTTGCTTTGCAGTGGTGTATTGATTCTTACAGTGATAACCTGTTGGGTTTTGCTAATAATATTCGTACCATTGATGGCGGTACTCACCTGGAAGGACTGAAAACAGTCCTAACTAGGACAATGAATACCTTTGCCCGTAAGCGTAATAAAATTAAAGATAATGAGTCGAACCTGGGTGGAGAAAACGTCAGGGAAGGTTTAACGGGAGTAGTTTCAGTTAAAGTACCCGACCCCGAATTTGAAGGACAAACCAAAACCAAATTAGGGAATACCGAAGTCAGAGGAATTGTTGATTCTCTAGTCGGGGAAGTTTTAAACGATTATTTAGAATTTAATCTTAATGTCGGCGATGCCATCATTGAGAAAGCCGTCCAATCTTTTAAAGCTGCTGAAGCGGCGCGTCATGCTAGAGAATTAGTCCGCCGCAAGTCGGTATTAGAGTCTTCTCCTCTACCTGGTAAATTAGCCGATTGTAGTTCTCGCGACCCAGAAGAATCGGAAATCTTCCTGGTTGAAGGGGATAGTGCAGGAGGGTCAGCAAAACAAGGACGAGATCGGAAATTTCAGGCGATTTTGCCCCTAAGAGGTAAAATAATTAACATCGAAAAGACTGATGATTCTAAAATCTATAAGAACAACGAAATTCAGTCGATGATTACTGCCTTGGGATTGGGAATTAAAGGAGACGAATTCGATCCCTCTCAGTTACGCTATCACCGTATCGTAATTATGACCGACGCTGATGTAGATGGCGCACACATCAGAACACTTTTACTAACTTTCTTCTATCGCTATCAAAGAGACTTAGTAGACCAAGGTTATATCTATATCGCTTGTCCTCCTCTGTATAAATTAGAACGGGGGCGCAATCATTATTACTGCTATAGCGATCGCGAATTACAACGGCGGATCGCTGAGTTTCCTGCTAACGCCAACTACACTATTCAAAGATTCAAAGGACTGGGCGAGATGATGCCACAGCAGCTTTGGGATACGACTATGAACCCCGAAACCCGTGCCATGAAACGAGTAGAGATAGACGACGCTGCCGAAGCTGATCGCATTTTTACCGTCTTAATGGGCGACCGTGTGGCACCGAGAAGGGAATTCATTGAAACCCATGCACCCAAGTTAAATCTTGATGATTTAGATATCTAATTTATGTCGTTTTACTCATAAGCTTAAATATTTACGCATAAGTTAAAATATTTTACGCATAAGCTTAAATATTAGGTACAATCTAGGGTATCTCATGGGGGTCATAAACGCCTGAACTTGCTTCGGGCGAAGACCCCTTCACAATTATAAGAGATACCCTTATCTTATGGCTGTTTCTAGAAAGCTGGGCAAGAATCGCAGATACAAGCAGACTGTTGGTAATTTCAGCAGTTACAAAATGAAAACTAGTATTTGGTACGATTCCGCTCTCAAAAGAGATTTTATGTACTGGCTAGAATTCGATCCAGATGTTTTATCCTACACAACACCAGCAGTTTCATTTGACTATTACGAGTTAGGTAAGTTCAAACAGTACGCTCCTGATTTTCAAGTCATTCGCCGTCAGAAAAAACAAATTATCGACGTTAAATCTCAAAAAACACTTGGAAGCGATCGATACAAGCTACTGTATCAGCAATTATCAAATCATCGAACAAGCAATTGATGAAATATATCTAAATCGCAATCAAGGTTCTATTAAAGATACCTACGATCAAGTAATTGTTTTGATTGTGGAAGAAAATCAGCGTAGACAGTATTTGAATTTGCCAGAGCTAAAAGTTCCCAAATATATGGCTATTCGCAATACTATCAAAAAAATTCCCTCTCAGGAAAGAGATAGAGCAAGATTAGGAAAGAGAACCTCAGACTTAATTCATCGACCTGTAAGTGTCGGTAAGGGTTTGAATTCTGCAAGACCATTGGAAGTTGTAGAAATCGATCACAGTCTTTTACCTTTTTATGTTCTACGATACTATTGATACCAAAAGTCAAATTAAAACCTTAAAGACGCAGAAAAAGTCAAAGCCAAAAGCTCAAAAAAAATCAGTTGCCGATCGATCCAAAACAAAGCTAACAAATAAGCAAAAATTAACTGATAGTAAACAGCTAAAAGATTCCCCTTCTCTAAGCATAAAGCAGCAAATTACAGATGAGGTAGCTGAAACAAGCTCATCCACAAACGAGAAAAAAGAACAACAACCAAAACAAGAAGAAAAATCGAGAGCTACTATCGGATTGCCTCAATGGAAACCTCCTTCTCGATAATTACAGAGAGAAAGCCACATTTAGGTTGGCTTTTGTACTATTTATGATTAAAACTTGCTTCAATACTTAAAGTTATGTCTGAAGATATTAAATACACAACATCTAAAGAAAAAATAATAGCTGCCAATCAAATCTATGCTACTTATCCATTATTTAATCGGGTACTAGAAGATATTTATGAATGTCATTACAGTCCAGAGACTAATGCAGATAGCGATCCCGATTGTCTTCTTTTGATGGGTGAAGCGGGAGCGGGGAAAACTACAATCTACAAAACTTATGCTCAAAACTATCCCAGGCAAGAAACAGATGAGGGTTAATTAACAGTTAGGGATTTGCTCACTAATACTCACATTGCCTAATATTTAAGCTCTAATAATTTCATGGCTTATGTACCACTTAGAAAAGCGGTAGAGAGACTTGGGTTGCACCCAAAT
>Ga0114940_10000759_pt1 | contig 13436 bp, 8 predicted proteins | sample ColdCreekSource_FD_87195 | JGI IMG/M metagenome (GOLD analysis project Ga0114940, IMG submission 87195) | Groundwater microbial communities from Cold Creek, Nevada to study Microbial Dark Matter (Phase II) - Cold Creek Source | ecosystem: Environmental > Aquatic > Deep subsurface > Groundwater ... | reverse complement strand
GCCATGACTCTGGAGAACAACAGCTTTTTCGATGGGGTGACCTTCGATCCCAGCGACATGGCGGGGTACCTCGCGCGGCTGGGCTGAGTATTTTTTGCTGCACTGCAAAAAAACCGCTTTACCTCGACCCCGCGAATCGCTTACCCAAAGGGCAGCCGCACTGCCGCGATCCAAGGCTGGGTCGCAACGGGCAACCGGCTGAAAACTTACATTGCGTGGCAACGATGCCGCCCGATTTGGCCCTGAAGCGGGCCATGTCGTGGCGGCTTTTTTCGTTGTTGCGCACGGCAAGGGATTGAGCGCGATGGACAAGGTTCGGGGGATTCGTTTCGACAGGCGCGGGATGATGGCGGCGCTGCTTATGGCTTCGGCCCTGGCTGGCTGCGGAAAGGGTTCCGAAGCGCCCAAGGCCACTGGCGATCTGGCCAAGATTGCCGCGGAAAAGGGAATCGAGAAGTCCGACCTCAAGCTCGGCTTCATCAAGCTGACCGATATTGCTCCCCTCGTGGTTGCCAAAGAGAAGGGCTTCTTCGCCGAGGAAGGCCTTAACGTGACGCTCGAACCGCAAGCCAACTGGAAGGTGCTTGTCGATGGCGTATCGAGTGGGCAACTCGACGGCGCGCATATGCTCGCGGGTCACGCCATTGCGTCGCAGGCCGGGATCGGATCCAAGGTCAAGATCGTCACCCCCTTTGCAATGGACATGAACGGCAAGGGCGTGACCCTCTCCAACAGCGTCTATGCCGCGATTGCACCGAGCCTGCCCAAGGGGCCGGATGGGAAGGTCACGCATCCGGTTTCGGCTGCGGTTCTCAAGCCGGTGGTCGCTGCCAGCAATCAGGACGGCAAGCCCTTCAAGATGGGCATGGTCTTCCCGGTTTCGGGCCACAATTATGTGCTGCGCTACTGGCTGGCGGCAGGCGGACTCAACCCGGGCTTCTATCTGCCCGGTGATACCGCTGGCGTCACCGGAGCCGAGGTCCAGCTTTCAGTCACCCCGCCGCCGCAAATGCCTGCCACGCTCGAAGCCGGCACGATCAACGGGTATTCGGTCGGCGAACCGTGGAATCAGGCGGCCGTCGCCAAGAAGATCGGCGTACCGATCATTGTCGATCCGGACATTGCCGGGCTCAATGCCGACAAGGTCTTTGGGCTGACAGCGGATTTTGCAGCGAAGAACCCGAAAACCGCACAAGCGCTGACCCGCGCTCTGATCCGCGCCTCGATGTGGCTGGACGCGGATGGCGGGAAGAACCGGCCGGAAGCGGTCAAGCTTCTCGCCCTGCCAAAATACGTCGGCGCCGACGAAAAGGTCCTGCTGGCGTCGATGACCGGCAGGTTCACTTTCGGCGAAGGCGACACGCGCGACACGCCGGAGTTCAATCTGTTCTTCGACCAGCAAGCCAGCTATCCGTTCTACTCGGACGCGATCTGGGTGCTGACGCAGATGCGCCGCTGGGGCCAGATCGCCGAGGCGAAGCCCGACCAGTGGTATTTTGACATCGCCAAGTCGGCCTACCGCACCGACATCTACGCTGCTGCTGCTGCAAGCCTGGTTGCAGACGGCATGACACCGGCTGACGCATTCCCCAAGACCGACGGGTTCCGGGTCTACGCGCATAGCGCGATCGACGGAGTCACCTTCGATCCGCACAAACCGGCGGCTTATGCAGCCGGCTTCGCCATCGGGCTCAAGGATGGCCAACTGGTCTCTCCGGCCGGCGTGAAGTAAGGAGTTGCCGACGATGACCGCCACCCCACTACGGAAGGATAACTTCGACGTGGACCAGGAAGTTGCCCCTCCGGCAGATGCGGCAGCAGCCGTCAATTCGACCGGTTCACGCAAAGGTTTGCCGTTTGGGGTCAAACTGCCGCCTGCACGGGTTCTGTTCGATGCGATCTGGCCGCCGGTGGTGGGAGTCGTCGGCTTCCTGGTCCTCTGGGCAATGCTGGCTCCGATGGTGCAGACCTCACTCGGAGCGTTGCCCGGACCAGGCGATGTCTGGGACGCTTTTGGGGGCCTGATGGATGAATACGGCGTTTCCCGCGCCGAAGCTGCCGCCGCCGAGGCAGCGGGTGGCAGCTATACCGGCCCGCCGACCTTCATCGATCAGATCTTTACCTCGTTGTTCACTGTGGCGCTGGGCTTCGTGCTCGCCAGCATCGTTGCGGTTCCGCTCGGACTGGTGGCGGGCATGTCAAAGCGCTTCAATGCCGCGATCAATCCGCTGGTCCAGATCATGCGCCCGGTCTCGCCACTCGCCTGGTTGCCGATCGTGACGATGGTGGTTTCCGCCTCGATTACCTCCGACGATCCGACGCTCGCCAAGAGCTTTGTCATCTCTGCAGTGGTGGTGATGCTGTGTTCGCTCTGGCCAACCCTGATCAACACCGCCGTCGGCACGGCCAGCATCGACAAGGATCTGATCAATGTCGGCCGGGTGCTGAAGCTCGGCTGGTTTGCGCGCTTGACCAAGCTGGTGCTGCCGAGCTCGCTGCCGTTCATCTTTACCGGCATGCGCCTGTCGCTCGGCACCGGCTGGATGGTCTTGATCGCGGCAGAAATGCTCGCGCAGAACCCCGGACTCGGCAAGTTCGTGTGGGACGAGTTCCAGAACGGCAACGAAAAGTCGCTTTCCCGGATCATGGTCGCAGTGGTGGTGATCGGCCTGATCGGGTTCGCGCTCGACCGGATCATGATGACGCTCCAGGCTCTCGTCAGCCGCAACCGGACCTTCTGACCATGACCCAGACCCCGATCCTCTCGCTCAAGGGCGTCACCAAGTCTTACACCGGCTCTGCAGGGACCACCGAGGTGCTTGGCGGCATAGATCTCGATGTCCGCGAGGGTGAGTTCATCGCCGTGCTGGGCTTTTCTGGCGCGGGCAAGACCACGCTGGTCTCTGCGATTGCCGGGCTGATCCAGGCAGACACTGGCGACATACTGCTGCGGGGCAAGGCAATCGACGGACCGGACCGGGATCGCGGACTGGTGTTTCAGTCTTACTCGCTGTTCCCCTGGCTGACCGTACAGCAAAACGTCGCGCTAGCAGTCGATGCGGTTCACAAGGATCGCTCGGCGCAGGACCGCGCCGCGCTGGTTCGCCAGAAAGTGGAGCTGGTCGGCCTTGGTCACGCAATGGACCGCAAGCCTGCGCAGCTCTCGGGCGGAATGCGTCAACGAGTTGCAGTGGCCCGCGCCTTGGCGATGGAGCCTGAAATCCTGCTGATGGACGAACCGCTCTCGGCGCTCGATGCGCTGACCCGCGCCAAGCTGCAGGACGAGATCGAGCGGATCCGCAAGGAAGAGAAGCGGACGATCATCCTCGTCACCAACGATGTCGACGAGGCGATGCTGCTGGCCGACCGGGTCGCCGTTCTGACTCCTGCTCCGGCAGCGCGGATCGGCCGGATTTTTGACGTTTCGATCCCTCGTCCGCGCGACCGCGAGGCGGTCAACGACGACCTGGACTTCCAGACCTTGCGCCGCGAGATCGTCGGCTATCTGGGTTCGCTGGTCGCGCAGAATCAGGCCAAGGGCAGCGATTTCGGGACCTTGCCGAACGTCACTCCGCTGGACCTCGCGCCACCACCCCAGGCCTATCGCGATGCTGCAAAGGGCGGGACCACCCGGCGCTTCCTCGAATTCTACAAACTCAACAAGGTCTATCCGACGCCCAAAGGCCCGCTGACCGTGGTCGAGGACTTCAACCTGCTGATGGACAAAGGCGAGTTCATCTCGCTGATTGGCCACTCAGGCTGCGGCAAGTCGACCGTATTGACCATGGCGGCCGGGCTCAACGCGATCAGCAAGGGCTCGATCGTGCTCGACAACCGCGAGGTCGATGTGGCCGGACCCGACAAGGCGGTGGTGTTCCAGGCGCCGAGCCTGATGCCCTGGCTGACCGCCCGTCAGAATGTCGCGCTCGGCGTCGAGCGGGTCTATCCGCACGCCGCGAAAGCCGAACGGCGCGAAATCGTCGACTATTATCTCGAACGGGTCGGTCTTGCCGACGCGAAGGACAAGCTCGCGGCAGAAATGTCCAACGGAATGCGCCAGCGCGTCGGGATCGCCCGGGCGTTTGCGCTTTCCCCGCGTTTGCTGCTGCTCGACGAGCCGTTCGGGATGCTCGACAGCTTGACGCGTTGGGACCTGCAGGATGTGCTGGTCGAGGTCTGGAACCGAACCAAGGTGACCGCAGTCATGGTCACGCACGATGTCGATGAAGCAATCCTGCTCGCGGACCGGGTGGTGATGATGACCAACGGCCCGAATGCGACCATCGGCAAGGTGCTGAAGGTCGATCTGCCGCGCCCGCGCGATCGCAAGGCGCTGCTCAAGGATCCACAATTCTACGCTTACCGGCAGGAGGTGCTGCACTTCCTCGCCGAATACGATCACGGACCGCACGTCGAGGCGGCCTGACGAAAATCGAGAGGATGCCTGGAGGGCTCAAGGTTCTTCAGGAGGGAATAGAACAATGAACTATCGACTGCTTACGGTCGCCGCACTCGCGGCGCCGATCGCCTTCGCGCAGCCCGCGTTCGCGGCCGCCCCCAAGAGTCAATTCGGCGATCCGGTGAAAGTCAGCGACGAACTGACCATCGACCCGATCGTCGAAGGTCGCCTGCGCTATGAGCACGTCAACACCCCGACGCTTGACGCCGACGCGGTGACTCTGCGGCTGCGTGCCGGGGCGGAACTCAAGCACAAGAGTGGCCTTTCGCTGCTGGCCGAGGCTGAGGGCACGCTGGCGCTGGCCGACAACTACAACGCGTTCCCCTTCGCGATTGCCGACAGCCAGCGCCGACCGGGCTTTGCCGTGGTGGGCGATCCGATGAACGTCGAACTCAACCGGCTGCAATTGCAATACAAGGGCAAGGCCGGGGCCGTCACTGTGGGGCGGCAGCGGATCAACCTTGACGACCAGCGCTGGGTCGGCAGCGTCGGTTGGCGGCAGAACGAGCAGACCTTCGATGCCCTGCGCGGTGAAGGCAAGTTCGGCCCGGTCACGCTCGATGCAACCTGGGCGATCAGCCAGCGCACCATCTGGGGGGTTGAAGCCGGACCACGTACTGCGTTCGATGGTGACTTCGGCTTCCTTGGCGCGGGCGCAAAGCTTGGTCCGGTGCAGGTCAAGGGCTTTGCCTATCTGCTCGATTTCGACCCCGCCGCGCAGGCCGGGGCTCTCGCGACGCTCAATGCGGATACGCAGACCTATGGCTTGCGCATGGCGGCGAGCTTCAAGCTTTCCCCCAAGGCTGCGTTGGCCTTGACCGCCAGCTATGCCCGCCAGTCGGACTGGCAGGACAACCCGGTCGATTTCGCGGCAGAATACATCGCCGCAGAGGCCGGACTGAGCCTTGGTCCGGTCACGGCGCTTGCCGGGTTCGAGCAACTTGGCGCGAATAACGGCCGCGCAGTGCAGACGCCGCTGGCAACGCTGCACAAGTTTAACGGCTGGGCCGACCTGTTCCTCACCACCCCGGCGAACGGGATCGAGGATTTCTATCTCGGCGGCAATCTCAAGCTGCCCAAGGTCAAGGCCTTGCCAGGGCTGAACATGGGCGTCACCTGGCACCGCTTTGAGAGCGATTTGGGCGGACTACACTATGGCGACGAGTGGAACGCTTCGCTGGGATTCAAGCTCGGGCGATTCAATGTGCTGGCCAAATATGCGGACTACAACGCGGCAGCGTTCAGCGCAGACATGCAGAAGATCTGGGTGCAGTTGGAGTTTGCCTACTGAGCCGACCGGGTGTCCGCCATTAGATTTGCTGCACCGCACAAAATTCGCTTGCCTTGGGCGTGCCGAATCGCTTAGTCTTTCAGCCAAGCGAACGATGCCGCCCAAGGACGGGTGAACCAGCATCGCCGCCTGACAAGCAAAAACAGCGTGTGGCAATGTGGCCGCCCGAACCGCTCCTCCCAAGGGACCGGTCCGTGGCGGCTTTTTCGTGTTGCGCGCGTGCCTAGGAGCAGACCTTTGAACGCCCCTGCGACATTCAATCAGTCGGGTAGCATCACGGCCGAGCGCCTGGTGGTGATCGGCAACGGCATGGCTGGGTGCCGGGCAGTCGAGGAAATCCTCGCCCGCGATCCCGGCCGCTTTGCGGTGACGATCTTCGGGGCCGAACCGCGGGTCAATTACAACCGGATCATGCTCTCCCCGGTGCTGGCGGGCGAGAAGAGCTTCGACGAGATCGTGATCAACGATGCCGCATGGTACGCCGAAAATGCGATCACGCTGGTCTCAGGCGATCCGGTGGCGACGATCGACCGCGCGAACCAGACCGTGATCGCGCATTCGGGCCGGGTCGAGCCATACGACCGGCTGCTGATCGCCACCGGCTCGGACCCGTTCATCATTCCGGTTCCGGGCCACGACCTGCAAGGCGTGGTCACGTTCCGCGATCTCGATGACGTCGACAAGATGCTCGCCGCTGCCGAACACGGCGGATCGGCGGTGGTGATCGGCGGTGGCCTGTTGGGGCTGGAGGCTGCGCATGGCCTCAGCCTGAGAGGAATGCAGGTCACCGTCGTTCACCTGATGCCGACGCTGATGGAGCGCCAGCTCGATGAAGCGGCGGGCTATTTGCTCAAGTCCGAACTCGAACGCCGCGGCCAGACCATCGTCACCGGCGGTGATACAGCGGAGATCGTCGCCAGGGACGGCCACGTCGCGGGGGTGAAGCTCAAGGACGGGCGGGAATTCGCTGCGGACATCGTGGTGATGGCGGTGGGGATCAAGCCCAGCGTCGCGCTCGCCAAGGTGGCCGGGCTCGAGGTCGAGCGCGGTATTCTGGTGGACGATCACATGGTCACTTCCGACCCGGCGGTGATGGCGGTGGGCGAATGCGTCCAGCATCGCGGAGCCTGCTACGGGCTGGTCGCACCGCTGTGGGAGATGTGCCGCGCGCTGGCCGATCACGCCACCGGCAGCCCGACCGGCTACCAAGGCTCGGTAACCTCAACTAAACTTAAGGTTTCAGGAATCGACCTGTTTTCCGCCGGGGACTTCTCGGGTGGTGACGGGGCCGAGGACATCGTCATGCGTGACGCCGCACGCGGGGTCTACAAGCGGGTGATCGTCAAGGACGACAAGCTGGTCGGCGCGGTGCTCTATGGCGATACGGCTGACGGAAACTGGTACTTCGACTTGCTGAAGAAGGGCGAGGATGTCTCCGACATCCGCGAAGCGCTGATCTTTGGCCAGGCCTTCGCCGCGGGGGGTGCCCTTGCGGACCCTAACTCCGCCGTTGCCGCCCTCTCGGACGATGCCGAGATCTGTGGTTGCAACGGCGTCTCCAAGGGCAAGATCGTCGGCTGCGTGCTCGGCGGGGCGCACAGCCTCGATGCCGTGCGCTCGGCCTGCAAGGCCAGCGCGAGCTGCGGTTCGTGCACCGGTCTGGTCGAGAGCCTGCTGAGCCTGACGCTCGGCGGCGCGGTCGAGAGCGGGCCGAAAACGGTCTGCAAATGCACCAAGTTCACGCACGATGACGTCCGCCGGCTGATCGTCGAAAAGGCGCTCAAGGAAATTCCCGAGGTGATGCAGGCGCTGCACTGGACCACCCCCGACGGCTGCGCAAGCTGCCGTCCGGCGCTCAACTACTACCTGCTCTGCGCCTGGCCGGGCGAATATGTCGATGACCAGCAGAGCCGGTTCGTCAACGAGCGGATGCACGCCAATATCCAGAAGGACGGGACTTACTCCGTGGTCCCGCGGATGTGGGGCGGCCTGACCAACCCGACTGAGCTGCGGGCGATCGCCGACGTGGTCGAGAAGTTCAACGCGCCGATGGTCAAGGTCACCGGCGGACAGCGGCTCGACATCTTCGGGATCAAGAAGGAAGACCTGCCCGCCGTCTGGGCCGATCTCAACGCGGCCGGAATGGTCTCGGGACACGCTTACGGCAAGTCGCTGCGCACGGTGAAAACCTGCGTCGGTTCTGAATGGTGCCGGTTCGGCACACAGGATTCGACCGGGCTTGGGGTCAAGCTCGAGCGGATGACCTGGGGCAGCTGGATGCCGCACAAGTTCAAGATCGCGGTCAGTGGCTGCCCAAGGAACTGCGCCGAAGCGACGATCAAGGACTTCGGCGTGGTCTGCGTCGACTCTGGCTACGAGCTGCACGTTGGCGGCAACGGCGGGATCAAGGTTCGCGCCACCGACCTGCTCTGCAAGGTCGAAACCGAGGATCAGGCAATGGACGTCTGCGCGGCCTTCATCCAGCTCTACCGCGAGCAGGCGCACTACCTCGAACGGACCGCGCCGTGGATCGAGCGGGTCGGGCTCGACCACGTCAAGGCCGGGCTGTTCGACGATCCTGCTTCCGTCGCGGAGCTGGCCGCGCGGTTCCGCCATTCGCAGCAGTTCATGCAGGACGATCCCTGGGCCAAGCGCGCCGCAGGCGATGAGTCCGAATTGCATCAGCACCTTGCCGAAGTCCGGCCTTTTGTGCCCCCGGCCCACCCTATGGAGTTCGTGGGATGATTGGAGAGTGGCTCGATATCGGCCCGGTGAGCCAGATCTCGCCTGGCAACGCTCGCACCCTGCCGGTGCGCGGCGGGGAAGAGATCGCGGTGTTTCACACCCTCGACAACCAGTTCTACGCGCTGGTCAACAAGTGCCCGCACAAGCAGGGACCACTGTCGCAGGGCATCGTTCACGGCAACGTGGTCACCTGCCCGCTGCACAACTGGAACATCTCGCTCAAGACCGGCGAAGCCTTGGGCGATGACAAGGGTTGCGTTCCAACGATCCCGTTGCGGGTCGATGCCGGCCGGATCTACCTGCTGCGCGAAGCAGTGGTACGGAAGGCCGAGGCGTGACCGCAATCCGCACCACCTGCGCATATTGCGGGGTCGGCTGCGGCATCACGGCCCGGGTGACGGGCGAGCGCCAGGTCGAGATCAAGGGCGATCCGGACCATCCGGCGAACTTCGGCCGGCTCTGCTCCAAGGGCACCCATCTGGGCGAAACGGTTGGGCTTGAAGGGCGACTGCTTCACCCGCTGATCGGTGACCAGCGCGCGAGTTGGGACGAGGCACTGGACCTTGCGGCCGCAAAGATGCGTGCGACGATTGCCGAACACGGTCCGGATTCGGTCGCGTTCTACGTCTCAGGCCAGCTTCTGACCGAAGACTACTACGTCGCCAACAAGCTGATGAAGGGCTTCATCGGCAGCGGCAATATCGATACCAACAGCCGCCTGTGCATGGCCAGCGCCGTCGCCGCGCACAACCGCGCGTTCGGTGAAGATGTGGTGCCCTGCACCTATGATGACCTCGACGAAGCCGACCTGATCCTGCTGGTCGGCTCCAACACCGCTTGGTGCCACCCGGTGATTTGGCAACGAATCGAGGCAGCGCGGGCAACTCGCGGCACCAAGCTGGTGGTGATTGACCCGCGCCGAACCGAAACCGCCGAGCTGGCCGATCTCCACGTCGCAATCGCCCCCGATGGCGACATCGCGCTGTTCAACGCCCTGCTGGCCGAAATGCGCGACCGGGACCTGCTCGACAAAAACTTCCTGAGCGAGCGCTGTGATACACCTGCGGGTTACATCGACGGTCTCAGCGCTGCCGATCCCAGCGTTCCCGCAGACACCTTCGCTGCACTCGCCAATCTGCTTGCTACTCACCCGCGCACGGTGACGCTGTTCAGCCAGGGCGCCAACCAATCACGGTCAGGCACCGACAAGGGCAACGCGATCATCAACCTTCACCTCGCGCTGGGGCGGATCAACCAGCCGGGCACGGGGCCGTTCAGCATTACCGGCCAGCCCAACGCGATGGGCGGCCGCGAGGTTGGCGGATTGGCCAACATGCTCGCCTGCCACCTTGGCTTCTCGGCCGAAGAGCGCGCCGATGCCGCATTGTTCTGGAATGCCCCCAACATCTGCGCCGGACCGGGATTGAAGGCGGTCGACCTGTTCCGCGCGGTCCATGACGGGCGAGTCAAATTCCTCTGGGTGATGGCGACCAACCCCGCTGTGTCGATGCCCGACGCCGGGTTTGTCCGCGAAGCGCTGGCGCGCTGCGAGACGCTGGTGGTGTCAGATGTGATCGCAGACACCGACACCGCTAAGCTCGCGCATATCCGCCTGCCCGCGCTCGCCTGGGCCGAAAAGGACGGGACCGTCACCAATTCGGAGCGCCGGATCAGCCGCCAACGGGCGCTGCTCCCCGCCCCCGGAGAGGCGGTGGCGGACTGGGAGATCATGTGTCGGTTCGCCGCGCGGATGGGCTGGAGCAAGGCCTTCGACTTTGCCAGTCCGGCGGCGGTCTTCCGCGAATACGCAGCGATGACTGCATTAGCTCAGGCGCATGGCAAGGCGCTTGAGCTCTCGGCGCTCTCAGACCTGGCTGACGAGGAATATGAGGCCATGGTGCCGATCCTGTGGGGCGGCGCACACCCGCTGGCACAGCGGTTCAGTCATCCGGATGGCAAGGCCCGCGTAATCCCGGTCGCGGCCCCGGTCCCGGTTGTCGACTCCGCATATCCATTTCGCCTCAACACCGGCCGCTACCGGGACCAATGGCACACCATGACCCGCACCGGCCTTTCACCCACGCTTTCCCAGCACCGCCGCGAGGCCCTGCTCGAGGTTCACCCTACGGATGCCGCCAGCATTGGCCTGATCGACGGCGGTCTCGCCCGAGTCACCACTGCCGCCGGCAGCACCGTGTTTCGCGTCGCCTGCCTCGACAGCCAGCGGCCGGGCGACCTGTTTGTACCGATGCACTGGACCGACGCCATGGCCGGAGCCGCCCGCGCCAACCGCCTGCCGCTGTCCAATGCGGACCCGATCTCTGGCCAGCCGGGCTTCAAGAACACCCCGGCACGGCTCGAGCCGGTGTTGCCCGAGTGGCGCGCGTTTCTGGTCTGCCGCAACGCGGTGGAACTGCCCGCACTGCTCTACTGGAGCCGCTCGCTGCTGCCGCAAGGTTGGCTTTACGAACTGGCCGGTGACGGAGACATTCCTGTCGATGCGCTGCTGCCCGCTGGGCAGCGCCTTGAAGCATCCGACCTCGTTCGCGGGATGCGGCGCTTCGTGGTCAAGGACGAAACAGACCAGTTGTCCGCCGCGCTGTTCCTGACCCGATCAGGCGAGCTTCCATCGCGCGAATGGGTCGCAGGGCGGTTGGGCGAGACAGGTAACGGGCTCGAACTGCTCGCAGGTCGCCCAGCCGTGCCGCAGCCCGATCGCGGACCGATCGTCTGCGTCTGCAATGGGGTCGGTGCCAATGACGTCCGCGCAGCAGCTTGCTCAGGGGTGCGCTCGGTGGAAGCAATCGGCACGGCGACCCGCGCCGGGACCAATTGCGGTTCGTGCCGCCCGGCAATTGCCCGCTTGCTCGAGCAAGCGTTGGAAGAGCTGAAGGAACCCGCAGAATGACCCTTCGACAAGCTCATGGCGATCCGATTGAATTCCCGCGCGGCATGGTCTGGCTGGTCGGCGCTGGTCCGGGCGATCCGGACCTGTTGACCCGCAAGGCCGAACGCCTGATCCGCGCCGCGACGATTGTGTTTCATGACGCGCTGGTCGGGCCGGGGGTGCTCGATCTGATCCCTGCCAAGGCGAAGTTGGTCCACGTCGGCAAGCGCTCGGGCCGCCACTCGAAGGATCAGGCCAGCATTGACCGTTTGCTCGTCGCCGCCGCGCTAACGGGCGAACGGGTGGTCCGGCTCAAGGGCGGCGATCCGTCGATCTTCGGCCGCGCGACCGAGGAACTGGCAGCCTGCAGAGCCGCCGGAGTGCCCGTGGCGATCTGCCCCGGCGTCACCGCCGCGAGCGCTGCCGCGGCCAGCCTCGGCCGCTCGCTCACCCTGCGCGGGCTTGCCCGCAAGCTGGTGTTCGTGACCGCTCATGCCCGCGCGGGCGAACCGCTCGACATCGATTGGCAGGCGCTGGCCGATCCTGAGGCCACGCTTGCGATCTACATGGGCAAGACCGCTGCCGAGGAAGTCTCGCGCAACCTGCGCGCCGCCGGTCTGCCTGCCGAAACGCCCGTACTGCTGGTGGAGAACGCCAGTCTCCCGAACGAGCGTCATATCGCCACACGGCTCGATCTGCTGCCACTGGCTGCCAAGTCCGGGCTCGGTTCGGGACCGGCGCTGCTGCTGATCGGTCAGGCGATGGGGGCAATCGAGCCTTGTTCCGTCGGGGCCGATCTGACCGCTCTAGCCCAGTAGTGCGCCAATGCCGGCGCGGTCAGCCGCGCTTGGCCGCCAATCAGACGCCAGCAGTCCGCGATCGCCGAACAGTGCGGAGACTGGATCGGCACCGTTTGCAGCCTGAGACAGTTCACTGGCGCGCGGATCATCGACCGGACCATTGGCGCCGCGCAAATGGACAATCCACGCGGCAATCGCGCTTCGAATCGCCGGACATTCGCGGCCGTGCTGCTGATTGGCCGCCAGCGTCTCCAGCCAGCGCTGCGGCAGCTTCTGGCTGCCATCCATCGCGATCTGGATCAGGCGGTGATTGAGCGCCGGATTGGCGAACCGAGCGGTCAGCTCATCGGCATAGCGATCGAGCTGTTGGCCGGGCGCAGCTGCAATCGTCGGTGCTGCCTCGGCGCGCATCAACCGTCCGGCCATCGCCCGCAGGTCCGGATCGGCAATCGCTTGGTGGACGTATTCGTGCCCGCGCCGCAGCCCACAGTAGGCGAGCATGGAATGCGCGCCGTTGAGCAAGCGTAGCTTGGCCGTCTCATAGGGCCGGACATCGGCAACCAGCTCTGCCCCGACCGCCTCCCAGTGCGGGCGCGGGCCGGCGAAGTTATCCTCGATCACCCACTGGCTGAATGGTTCAGTCATCACCGCGCCGTGATCGTCCAGCCCGATCCGGGTGGCGAGTTCGGCGCGACCGGCATCGGTGGTGGCGGGAACGATCCGGTCGATCATCGTCGAAGGAGACGAGCATTCACGGCGCAGCCAGCCGAGCAGCGCCGGATCGTGCCGCGCCACATATTCGCCCAGCAGGCGCTCGAGTTGTCGGCCGTTGTCGGCCAGATTGTCGCAAGACAGCAGGGTCAGGCCCGGCAGTGCGGCATCATGGCGGCGGCGCAGGGCCACGGCGAGATAGGCGTAAAAGCTCGCCGCGTCTGCCGATGCGAAATCGAGTCCGCCATCGATCGACCGGCAATAGCCCTTCTCAGTCACCGTGAAGCTGACGATCCGCGTGGCCGGCGCCGCGATCGCCGCGACCACCGCCTCGCGTTGCTGAGATGCGACCAGCACCTCCCGGACTGCACCAATCAGCCGGGTGGCATCGCCGCCTGCGGAGCGCTCCGTCACGGTGTAGAGCCCGTCCTGCGGATTGAGCTGATCCGCCACCGTCGGTGAGCGCAGCGATACCCCCTGAATCGCCCAGTCCCGGTCCCCGGCGTCCATGGCCCGGTCGGTATACCAGACTTGATGCGCCCG
>Ga0114940_10000758_pt1 | contig 13455 bp, 12 predicted proteins | sample ColdCreekSource_FD_87195 | JGI IMG/M metagenome (GOLD analysis project Ga0114940, IMG submission 87195) | Groundwater microbial communities from Cold Creek, Nevada to study Microbial Dark Matter (Phase II) - Cold Creek Source | ecosystem: Environmental > Aquatic > Deep subsurface > Groundwater ... | reverse complement strand
GGCCGCGCTCGATGGTCTTGCGTGCCTGGATCTTGTCGCGCGCGGTCTTCACTCGCTTCATCCGGTCGTTGTGGCGAGCGAACGCTTCGTCTGTATCGGTCATCGCGAAATGCTCCATTGATCGAGGGCCGTGGTCAGGCGGCTCCAGTCCCGTTCGTTGCCCGGCAGCCCGAATCGCAGCGCCAGAGGGCGCTCGGCGAAGGGGCGGACCAGAATTCCGTGCCAGCAAAGGTGGTCGAACAGCCCGGCCGCACCGGACGTTTCCGCAAGCCGGAAGTGCGCGGTTCCGCCCGCATCGATCAGTCCGTGATCGCCCAGCAGTGCCTTGAGCTGCGCGCTGGCGCCCGTCAGTCGCTGCCGCTGTGCTGCATGCCAGTCCCGATCGGCGTAGGCCCGCCTGGCCAGTGCGATCGCCGGCCCGGATATGGGCCAATCTCCCAACTGGTCGCGCAGGCGCTGCGCCAGGGGGCGATCCGCGATCACGAAGCCGAGGCGGAGCCCGGCAAGACCGAAGAACTTGCCGAAGGAACGCAAAACCACCGCCCCATTGCGACGCGGCAGCAGGCTGAGGCGCGGATCGGCATCGGCGAAGGCTTCGTCTACTACGCGCTGGTTGCGTCGGCACTGGAGATACCGCTCCTCGATCCATGTCCCATCCGGGTTGTTGGGGTTGGCACAGATCAGCAGATCGGCCTTGAGCGCGCGCTCGAACGGCATGACCTCGGCGTGCGGCCATGCCTTGCGATAGCCACTGTAGCTGTGTCCGACCACGCCAACCCGTTCCGCCGGAATCAGCCTGGCCAGCAGCCGCAGCGCCATGTCGCTGCCCTGCACGGCGACCACCTGTTCGGGCTTGTCGACCCGGAAATAGTCAGCTGCCACATCTTCCAGCGCCAGCAGTGCTTCCTGTTCGGGTAGCCGCTGCCAGTCCTGATCGGCCAATGGGCCGACCGGATAAGCCCACGGCGCGATGCCGGTAGAAAGGTCGAGCCAGGGTAGCGGCGCGGCGGGATAGTGCCGCCGCGCCGTTTCCAGTTGCCCGCCGTGCCAGGTGAGTTCGGCAGGCGGTATAGAGGCTTGCGCCTCGATCAGAGCGCCAGCCTGACGCCGGCAAAGGCGCCGCGCCGCGCCGTGCCATAGCGATAGGCGGTTTCGTACTGTTCATCGAACAGGTTTTCGATCCGGGCAAACAGTTCGATCTTGTCCGTAACCGGGTAGGCCGCGCGCAGATCGACCAGCACATAACCGTCAAGCTTGCGGCTGTTGCTGGCATTGTCGAAGCTGGGTCCGACATGTGTGATGGTGAACCCGGTCTTCAGCCCGAATGCCCAGTCATAGTCGGCAGAGACATTGACGCTATGCTTTGGCCGGCGGGGAAGATCCTTGGCCGTAAGCTCGTTTTCAGCGTCGATATAGCTGTAGGCGGCCTGCACCTTCAGCGCGTCCACCGGGCGCAGCGCCAGGGTGAACTCCAGCCCCTTAGCGCGTGACCGGGCGATATTGTCGTAGGTGCCGAACGGCCGACCGGTGCAGATGCCGGTCAGGGGAGCGACGCAAGACACGAACACGATCTGGTTGCGCGTCGTGCGCTCGTACCAAGTGACACCAGCCTCGATCCGCCCGTCCAACAAGCGCTGCGTCACACCCACGTCCCAGCTTTTGGAGCTTTCCGGGTTAAGCGCCGTGTTGCCATAGTCGCTGTAGAGCTGGAACAGGGTCGGCGTCTTGAAGCCTTCTCCAAAGCTGGCGCGCAGGATCGTGCGCCCCTCGTTCGGCGTAAAGACCGCATTGGCCGCAAATGTGGTCTTGCCACCGAAGGTGCTGTGATCGTCGTGACGCAGGCCGCCGGTCAGCGACAGGCCCGCCACCGGCTTCACGGTCAGCTGGCCATAGGCGCTGTTGATCCGCGCACTGGCGACCGAAAATGGGCTGCCGTAGCTCGACGTGCGATAGCGCGACTTTTCGGTTTCCGCACCGAACGTAGCACTCAGCAAGTCGCCCAGATCGGCAACGCCCTGGTATTCGAACCGTTCGTTTCGCCCCTGTGCGTTGAACGTCTCGAACTCGGTGCCGCCGGTGTGATCGACGTTGCGCCGCCTGGTATCGGTGATCGCGAAGGCGAGCCGGTTGCGCCAGCGTCCGTCGAACAGCGCGGCGTTAAGGCCTGCATAGCCGACCGCTTCCTTCGTGCGCGCGAACTCCGGCGTGTCTCCGAAGCTGTAAGTGGGCGGGGGAAAACCGTCGATCCCGACTTTGCCGTCGGAATACCAGCCGCGCAGATCGACCGAAACGGCCTCGCTCAGCGCGATATTGAACTTGGCGTTGGCACCATAGTGGCGATAGCCATCCTTCTCAGTGCCGCCTCGCGCTTCGTTGAAGGTCGAGAAGCCGTCGGTGCGCAAATAGTCTCCGCCGACACTGGCCGATACCGGGCCGAACTTTGCCGAAGCATTGCCCACCAGCCGCACCGTGTCGCGCGATCCATATTCACCGCTGGCGGAAAGGCTGGGATCGTCGGTTGGCGCGCGGGTGATGATGTTGACTACGCCGCCGATCGCCTGGCTGCCCCACAGCACCGATTGCGAACCGCGCACCACTTCGATGCGCTCGATATTGCCGGTCAGCAGGTTGCCGAAGTTGAAGCCGCCGCCAGGGCTGGATGGATCGTTGATCTTCACGCCGTCGATCAGCGTCACGGCCTGGTCGCTGTCAGCGCCGCGGATGTTGACCGAGGTTGTCGTGCCCAGGCCACCATTGGCCGAGATCGTGATGCCCGGTGTGGTTCGCAGCAGGTCGATCACGGCGACGGACTGGCGGGTTTCGATGTCCGCCTTGGTGATGACGGTCGCCGAAATGGCAACATCGTCAAGCTTCTGTTCGGTGCGTCCGGCGGTGACCACGATGGTTCCCGCGTCTTCGGCATGGGCCGTCACCGGTATTGCAATGATGGTGGAAAGGAGAAGCGCCCTTGCGGCGCGGCGGCGAAATACAGTCATGGGATACCCCTTCGATAACGATCAGAAGGGCCGCACGCGCAGCTGTGTCCGCGAAGGTGGAACCCCTTCACGCACGACCCAGGCTCATGTCGCCGCGCGAGGAGTTTCCTCGTTCATCCGGTGCATCCCGCCCGCATGAAGAACGACCGCTACAGGCAGGTCTCCTGGCTCTCGGGTCAACGCTGGCCGCTTTACCTTCCCAGCCCGAAGGCCAGTGGCATAAACAAGCGGCAGCTCGCCGATCACAGTTGCGGGAGCAGCTCCGGCATATGGACCGATGCCATTGCTGGCATGGATCCATTTTCCGTATTCCCTTTTGATCCCGTTCCCGGGAACCTGTAACGCACCGCCTATGCCGCGACGCAGCATGAAAGACAAGAGGTAGAAGTGACCGGAACATCGACTCTGATTCTGGGCGGCGCGCGATCGGGCAAGAGCCGGTTTGCTGAAGAGCAAGCCTTGGCCGCGACAGGACGGCGGATATATATCGCGACAGCGGAAGCTCTGGACGATGAGATGGACCAGCGCATCGCGCACCACCGCCTGCAACGGGGAGATGGCTGGCAGACTGTGGAGTGCCCGCTGGCGCTGGCCGATGCCATTGCCTCACATGCCGCGCCTGACGCGGTCGTGATGGTCGATTGCCTGACGCTGTGGCTCAGCAACCTGATGATGGCGGATGCGGACATCGTGGTGGAATGCGATCGGCTTGCCGATGCTATTTCCACCGCTTCCGGAACGCTGCTGCTCGTGTCCAACGAGGTCGGTCAGGGCATAGTGCCGGATAATGCACTGGCCCGCCGCTTTCGCGACGAGGCGGGGCGCCTCAATCAGACGATTGCGCGCATTGCCGATGTCGTCTGGTTCGTTACTGCTGGCATTCCATTGCGGCTGAAGTAAGCCGGATGAAGGGGGCCGCAGCTTCACTTTTCTTGCTTATCTTGCAGGCGAAAACAGAACCTTCGGGCCGTTCATTGACCTGAAACGGTTGGAGGCATACATTGGGCTCGGAGCAAGACCATGTTGCAAGTGAGCCATTACAGCCCTGCGGAGCGCCAGCGCGAGAAAGATCGCGCTCGCGAGCAGGATGAACGCGACCTGCGCGAAGGCCATGTGTCGCGCGAGGAGCTACGGCTGCGCAACGGTTTTCTCGCCCCGCTCGAGATCCTCGGTTCCTCGGTCCGGCGCAGGGGCATCATCGCCTGAACGACGGGATGCTTCCGCCGCAGCTTGTCTATGATCTGGCCTCGATCCTCAAGCTTGAGGATGATGCGTTCATCGTCGGCGGGCAAGCGCTCAATATCTGGGCTGAGCGCTACAGCCATGTGGCCGAGCTGAGCCAATACGGTCCCTATACGTCCAAGGACATCGACTATTTCGGCTTTCGTCAGGCTGCGGAAAAGCTTGCGACAGCAATCGGCGGGAGCCTGCGCATTCCTCAGCCCGATGACGCCACGCCGCAATCCGCGATTGTCGAGGCAGTGATTGACGGCCGGAAAATCGAGATCGATTTCCTGACGCACGTTCTCGGCGTCAAATCGCCTGCCCTTGAGAAATCAGCAGTCGAACTGGTCCTGCAAGTGCGCACCGATCAAGGCGTGGGTACTCTGGCAGTGCCGATCATGCACCCGCTGCATTGTCTTCAAAGCCGGGTCGCGAATGTCATCCGCCTCGGCCGGCGCCATGACGTGGCGCTGCGCCAGCTCGATGCGTCTCCGATCGTCCTGCGCGAGTACATTTCCGAGACCCTGGACGAGGGGGAACATCGGGAAGCGACCGCCACTCTGGAACGGCTGTTCGAGTATCTGCGGAGCGACATAGACGGGAAACAGGCCCACAAGGTCATGCGGCGCGATCCCGCATCGATCCTCGATCACTTCGCCGAAGATCCACGGATCGACATTCGCTATCGCGAGAACACGCTGGCTAACATGCGGACGCAGCTTGCGGAGCGCCGCTCAGCATGGGGCCGCATGAAGGCCCTCATGGGCTTGGGCAGGTCGAAGCCGGTCGCCTGACTGTGCTCGTCACAGATCGAGCCGATTGACGAGTATTTTGTCGAGCTTGAGCATATCGACCGGCATGGTCAGCAATGGCTCAAGCCGGCTTCGGAAGCAGCGCAGCGGCGCTTCAGGCCGCCTCGGCGAGTTCCTCGCCGCCCAGCAGCAACTTCAGGGCCACCCGCATATTTCGTGCGGCGGCACCACCCTTGACCAGCCTGTCCGCGAGAACTTGCAACAGTTCGGCATCGGCCTCGGCGTTTCTCGATTGCGGGATGACAGGCGCCGAGCCCGTCGCGAGCGCGGTTGCGATCGCGCCGCTGACGCGATTGGCTGCCTTTCTTGATGGGACATGCTGGATGTGCGCGTAGATCGCCGTCGAGCGCGGGTTGGAATGGCCCAGGATCGCCCCTGTCAGCGCCATGGCTTCTCCGCTGGAAATCGCAGTCGATCCGATCGTGTGGCGCAACGTATGTGGGGTCACGCCCGGTAGTTCGGCTTTCCTGACTGCGCGTGCCCAAGGTGTTTTCGTGCCTTGGAAATGGCCCTCGCCAGTGTCGGCAGGGAAGACGAACTCGGACTCTTCATCTCGCTTAATGCCCTTGAGCAATGTCAGCGCAGCCGTTCCGATTGGTCGGATCGATTTGCCGGTCTTGCTGTCCGCAAGAACGAGCAGCCCGTTGTCGAAATCAACCTCGGTCCACTTGAGACCGGCGATCTCGTTTCGGCGGCATCCGGTCAGCGCCCAAAGACGGGCGATGTTGATTGCCTTGAGATTGGTGCCCTCAGTTTCGAGATCATCCAGTGCCTTGCCTAACCGGCCGACTTCCACAAGCGTGAGGAAGCGTGTCTTGTGATCGTCGGTCTTGCGGACGGCAGCTGTATCGCATGGATTGCGATCGACGATCTCACTACGGCGGGCGAAGCTGAAGACCGCCGACAGGTCGCGGACCACCTTGCGGGACGCGCCGGGGCCACCGGTCACGATAATGCGCTTACGCGGACCGACCTTTTCATTTTTTGCGGTCCTCCCCGCTGTCACATCAGCGCAAAAGCGCTCGATATCGCCAGAGGTGATTTCTGTCGCACGGCGATGACCGAGTAGCGGGAGGACGTGATGACGAAGGCGGCTCAGGGTGTATTGCTTCGTCAGGGGCTTCATGGGCTCGCCGATCCGCTTGCCACGTTGCACCACGCAGCCATGCTCTTCGTAGAATTCGAGCAGCGCGCTCATGGTCATCTCGCTGCGCTTGGCCTTGAGGTCTCCTGCCGGGTCAGCACCAGCGGCCACGCTTCCCAAAACGATCTTTGCCTGTTTGCGAGCTTGGTCCGGAGTCAGCGAGCCGTAGCGACCGATCGTTACGACCCGCTGCATTGCATTCCGGCCGCCGCCGTTGGACCGATATTTTGCGATGAATGTCTTGGCGCCTGTGGGCTCGACACGCAGGCCGAAGCCGGCCAGATCATCGTCCCAGACATGATATCGGCTTCCTCGTGGGGCCGACGCATCAACTACACGCTTGGTCAAAGTTGTGCTGTTGCGCTTTGCCATATTCCGATCTTTCAACAATGCTTCTGGACACCACCCAGCCACCACCATGACCGGAATACATGGCGTATCTACGGCATATGGACGGCGATGCAAATAGTCTATATAACTATTTTATAAGGAGAATATCGCACATTCGGATACACTGGCGTAGTCATTTAGCAATCTTGCCAAGGTTGGGGTCGAGGGTTCGAATCCCTTCGCCCGCTCCAGTTTTTCTGCAGAATCAGACCTAACCCAGTCACCCGGCGGTGATTGGCGCTTCAGGCGTTTCGCGCATCTGTCCGAACAGCACTGCGGCCACTGCCAGAAAAGCGAGCGCGATCAGCTGGGCGGGGGCGTAGCTGCCGAACCGGTCATGCAGCACTCCGATCCCGACTACTCCAGCCGCGTTGCCGATCCATCCGACCGCGTTGATCGCTCCGTAGATCGTGCTGTACTGTGCGATCGGGAACAACCGTGCGACGAAGAACGCGGCCACGTCGAGCTCGATCCCTGCGAGCAACCCGATCATCACGGCCGCCAGCAGTGCGGAGAGCGGCGAACCGTCGACCAGGTAGAGTAGCGCAAAGCCGGTGCCCGGCAGGAGCGTGGCGAGCACTGCGACCCGGCGCGGGGGAAACAGATCGAGCAGCGTGCCGCCGCCGACCCGGCCGATCAATTGCCCCAGCGCAAAGGCTGAAAGGCCCAGCGCGGCGGTTCCTGGACCGATCCCTTCTTCCTGCAGCAGCGGCGAAAGCTGGCCGACGAAACCGCTGACCGCCGCGCCGGTAAAGACTCCGGCGATGGCGAGCAGCCAGAACGACCGGCTGCGCAGATAGATCGCGTCCTGCCCCTTGATCCGCGCCGCGCCAGCCCGGCCCCGACCGGCCGCTGCCGGCAGGAGCAAGAGCACGGCGGGCACGCCTACCACGACCGAGAGCGCCGCCAGAGCCAGCACGGCCGAGCGCCAGCCGTAAGCCTCGGTCAGGTATTGCAAGGGGGCAGGCGCGATGATTGTCGCCAACGCAAGCCCGGCAACGACCAGCCCCAGCGCCTTGCCGCGATGCTTGCTGAAATGTGCCGAGACCGGGCGCGTTGCGGTGAGCGCGCTGGTGCCGACCCCGAAGAACCCCAGCAGCGCAACGCAGACCGCCACGCCCAGCATCGATTCAACATAGGTGGTGAGCGCGATCTGCACCGCGACGCAAATCGCCGAGCACCCGAGGAACGCAGGACGGAACCCGAACCGGTCAGTCAGACGGCCGATAATCGGCGCGCCCAGTGCGCCCAGCACGACCAGTGACTGGATCGCGGAAAACTCGCCGCGCGTCATTTTCAGTTCGGTGGTGATCGGCAGCAGGAACAGGCTGAACGAGAAGAACAGCAGGACCACGCCGGTACCCGATGCCAGTGCGCAGGCCAGCACGATCCGCCAGCCATCAGTCCATTCACTGTTCGCGGAAGGGTCGCCCGGTTCCGCTGTAAGTTCGGTCATATGGTGACTGTTAGTCTTCGACCGCAAAAGTGATCTCGGCGTGGTCCTGCAGGCGCTTGACCAATGCCTCACCCAGCAGCGCGCCGGGCAGCGAGATGGCGCCGTCTGCCGAGCAATCGAGCAATGCGATCCCGGTTTCGGCAATCATCCGGCTGGTCGAGCCATAGCCCGGATCGTAACGGCCCTTCACGCCGTAGCGGATATTCTTGCCGTCAGGGTACTCGCCGACGAACACCACATCGTAAAAGCCGTTCTCGCGCTCCTCTGGCGTCGGCCCTTCGCCGGGCTGGGGCGGCTTGGCCCCGAACGGGTTCTTGAGCATTTCGCCGACGGCGTGCGCGGCCTTCTTGCCCAGCTCGCCCGCGCTGGTCAGCATCATTTCGTCATAACGGAAGTCCGCGCCATAGGGGTGGCCGAGCAGAAAATTGGTGCGGTGGACGTTTTTGACGTTGATCGTCGCCATGATGAACGGCGCGGCCCATTTGCCCAGGTCTTCGTCGTATTCCGGGACCAGCCCCATCGGTTGCGAGGGACCTTCGAAGCCCGGGGTCAGGCCGAACGGGCTTTGCAGCACCTTGATCAGGGCGGGGTTCTTCGCCACCGCCTTCATCGTCTCGGTCAGGCTCGCGACGGTCCCGCCCGATGCAGATCCTGCCATGCCCCGGACCCGGCCCTTGACCCGCGGCGCAGGGCTACCGAAGCGCGACTTGGCCTCTTGCTGGAGCATAAAGACGCCAAGGTCGAACGGGATCGAATCGAACCCCGAGGAGAACGAAATCCGCGCGCCTGAGGCTTTGGCCGCCTCGTTGTACTTGTCGACCATCTCGCGCATCCAGCCCGGCTCGCCGCAGAGGTCGGCATAGTCGGTCCCGGCTTCGACACAGGCTTTGAGCAGCGGTTCGCCGTAGAGCTGGTACGGGCCGACCGTGGTGAGAACCACGCGGGTGCTCCCTGCCAGCGCCGCCATGCTTGCCGGATCGTCCGAATTGGCGACGATCAGCGGGGTATCGGCGGGCGCGCCGATCAGATCGCGAACCTCGGCCAGCTTGTCCGCCGAGCGGCCCGCCATCGCCCATTTCGGACCTTTGCCCTGATAGTGATGTGCGAGATACTCGGCCACCAGCCGCCCGGTGTAACCGGTCGCGCCATAGACAACGATATCGAACGGGCGGTCAGCCTTGGCAGTCATTGGGAGCTCTCCATGCGCCCGAATCCGGTGACGGGCTGCGCGCAGATGGCCATAGATCGGTGGCAAAGTCGAACCGAATTCGCCTGCCGCTACAGCAAGCGCGGGATCAGAAGCGGTACTGCCGGCTGGCGAGGTCGAACATGATCTCTTCGCTGCCGCCGCCGATCGCCATGACCCGCACCTCGCGGTAGATCCGCTCGATCCGGCTGCCCCGCACGAAGCTGGCTCCGCCCAGGATCTGGCAGGCTTCGCGGGCGCAAAATTCCATGGTCTGGGTCGCCTGGATCTTGAGCAGCGCGAAGTCGCCGGGGAAGGCCTTGTCGTTCAGCACGCACCACGCGCAGTGATCGATCCAGGCCTGCGTCGCTTGAATGCGGCGGACCATGTCGGCCAGCTTGTGGCGGATGACCTGATTGGTCACCAGCGGCTTGCCGAAAGTCTCGCGCTGGCGGGCCCAGTCGAGCGCGTCTTCGAAGCAGATCCGGGCGAAGGCATTGGCCTGCTGGCTCATCCCCAGCCGCTCGCCGTTGAAATTGCGCATGATCCCGGCGAATCCGCCGTTTTCCGGCCCGATCAGGTTTTCCGCGGGAACCTCGACGTCGTCGAAATGGATCGTGGCAGTGTCGCTCGAATGCCAGCCCATCTTGGCGAGCGCAGTGCGGCTGACCCCGGGCCGCTCGGTCTCGACCAGCAGCAGCGAGACGCCGCCGATCCCCGCCCCGCCAGTGCGCACCGCCAACGTGATGTAGTCCGCCCGCACGCCCGAAGTGATCAGCGTCTTGGCGCCGTTGACGATGTACGATGCGCCCTTGCGCTCCGCCTTGGTTTTCAGGTTTGCGACATCGGAACCACCGCCGGGTTCGGTGATGCCAAGGCAGATGATCTTTTCCCCCGCCAGCACGTCTGGGGCGATCCGCTGCTTGAGGGCTTCGCTGCCCATCGCCAGAATCGGTGGCAGGCCGATCCCGTGGGTCATCAGCGAGGCGCAGATCCCGCCCGCGCCGGGCCGAGCCAGCTCTTCGGTCTGGACCATCGAGTGAAACAGGGTGAAGGCAGTGCCGGTGCCGCCAAATTCTTCCGGATAGTTGAGCCCGAGCACGCCCGCCGCGGCAGCCTTGCGATGCAGGTCGCGCGGCAATTGCCCCGCGGCTTCCCATTCATCGACATGCGGGGTGATCTCGCGGCTGACGAAGGCCCGCACCGTGTCGCAGACCGCCTCGTGGCTCTCGTCATAGTGCGGAGACCGCGCGCGCCACTGGTCGAACATCGGCGTTTCCATCGAGTGCGTTCCTCAATTAAGCACACCTAGCTCGGGCGTGCGGTCTCCCCTCCCCGGCGGGGAGGGGTTGGGGGTGGGGGGCAACGCTGGCGTGGAACCCCCATCCCAACCCTTCCCCATCGGGGAAGGGCTATGGAACATCGGACAATAGCGCAAAGCTTTAAAGCTTGGGCAGGGTCACTCCGCGCTGCCCCATGTATTTGCCCGCGCGGTCGCCGTAGCTGACTTCGCACGGTTCGTTGCCCTGCAGGAACAGGAACTGGCAGGCGCCTTCGTTGGCATAGATCTTGGCGGGCAGCGGCGTGGTGTTGGAAAACTCCAGCGTCACGTGGCCTTCCCATTCGGGCTCGAGCGGGGTGACGTTGACGATGATCCCGCAGCGCGCGTAGGTGCTCTTGCCCAGGCAGATCACCAGCACGTCGCGCGGGATGCGGAAGTATTCGACTGTGCGAGCCAGCGCAAACGAGTTGGGCGGGATCACGCAGACATCGGTTTTCATGTCGACGAAGCTGTTGTCAGTGAAATTCTTGGGATCGACCACCGCGCTGTGCACGTTGGTGAAGACCTTAAACTCGTCCGCCACCCGCGCGTCGTAGCCATAGGATGACAGGCCATAGGAGATGCAGTCACCGCGCTGCTGCCGCTCGACGAAGGGTTCGATCATGCCAGACCGGTGGGTTTGTTCCCGGATCCATTTATCGCTGAGAATCGCCATGGCCCTGTGCTTGCCCAAGCGCAGGCGGCGAGACAACCCGTCGCGGCGCTCTTCTCCACCATCGACGGCTTGCCCGAAGCCGGGGTTTGGTCCAGACCCCGTGGCCTGGTGACACAGATCTGATGGACACGCGCAAGCCCACCGGGCGAAACCTATGGATGGCGGGCGACTGGCTGGCCCGATCACCGCGTCTGGTCGTCGCGGGGCTGATCGCGGCGATGGTTATTCTCGGCCTGCTGATCGCACGCAACAGCCTGTCGCAATCCGAAGCACGCAGCCGGGCCCAGGCCGAAGGTGACGCCTTGCTGGCGATCAACCGGCTGGCGATGACCATGCTCGATCTCGAAACCGGGCAGCGCGGCTTCATCCTGACGCGCGATCCGGCCTACCTGGCACCTTACACGGCAGCGCGGCGCGAGGTTGACGGGCAGCTCGAGGAGGTGCGGCTGTTCGTTGCGACGATGGGGTCGGGCCAGGACGAAGTGCGCCTGCGACAGCTCGGTGAACTGGCGCAGAGCAAGATTGCCGAGCTTGATCGCACTGTCTCGCTGGCGCGGCTCGGCTATTTCGATCTGGCCTTGCAGAAGGTGCAGACCAGCTACGGCAAGCGTGACATGGACCAGTTGCGCCGTCATCTTGCGGTGCTGGCTGCCCGCCAGAGCGCGCGTCGCAGTGAAGCCTTCGCCCGCGCTGAAACCGTCGAGCGCGAACAATTGCCGCTGATCCTGCTGATGTGGCTGCTGATCCTGATGTTCGGTTGGGCGACGCTGGTTTCCGAACGCCGCCGCGCGCATACAGCGGCGCGGGCAGAGCAGGCCGAGGCGCTCGAGGAAGCGAACGAGCGCGCCAAATTGCTGACGGAAGAACTCAATCACCGGGTCAAAAACCTGTTCGCCGTGGTGCTGTCGGTGATCAACCTGTCCGGAAGAAAGCAGGCCCCGGCGAAAGAGGTGGTGGACGATATTGCCGCGCGGATCCACGCACTGATGCAGGCGCACGATGCGGCGCTTGAGCGCGGCGGGACCGACGCCGATCTTGGCACAATTATCGATCGGACGCTCCAGCCCTATCTCGACACCGACGGTGCGCGGGTGGCGATTACCGGAGTGGAAGTTGTCCTCTCGGCGCGCAATGTGACGCCGGTGGCGATGATCCTGCACGAACTGGCAACCAACGCCGCGAAATACGGCGCGCTGGCCCAGCCGGACGGGCATCTGACGATCACCTGGACATCACGCGTTGATGCGGGCGGGGTGCAGACCGTGTCGCTGGTCTGGCAGGAGACCTGCCCTGGCCGCACTGTCCCGGTCGAAGCCGATCAAAGCCAGGGTTTCGGCACCCGCATGACCGCGATGGCGGCGAGGCAGCTCGGCGGCTCGATCGAGCGCAGCTGGTCTGACGCCGGGATTGCAGTGTCGCTGGCGTTCCCGGTACGCTGAACGATCAGGCTGAAATCCGCTACATCCCGGGGTAGCGTTCGAACTCCACCATATCGCCAAGCTGGGCCATCCACGGCAGCCGGTCAGCGCACTGGATCTGCGCGCCGGGGGCTTCATCCGCCGCACTGTCCAATGTCGCGGACTGTACGTCGACGATCCCCGGCAGCATCTGCGCGTTGGTGTAGAGCAGCCCGGTGCCGCATTTCGGGCAGAAGTGCCGCCGCGCGCCGTTCTTGCCTTCATAGACTGACGGCGTGCCTTGCGTGACGGTCACGTCGGCTTCGGCAAAAGCCATCCACGCCACCGCTGGAGCGCCCGCCGCGGCGCGGCAATCGCCGCAATGGCACAGCGCGTGATGCTGCGGCTCTCCCGCCGCCTGATAACGTATCGCGCCGCACTGGCATCCACCGGTCCGCATGTTCCATCTCCCGTGAGTCGCAGGCGAACATATCACGAACAAGTTTGCGATCAAGCGGTCGGTTCAAGGACCCTGACTTGCGCGGGGATGCTCGGCGGTGGCGGCGCAGGCGGTGGCGGCACCGGCGGACCCTTGGCGCTGGCGATGGAGAAGCCGGGTACCGCGCGATCCTCCTCGCGGCCGCGGTGGTACATGTCCATGTAGATCACGCTGGCGGCGGGCTCCGCACCCTCGCAGCGGACATCGTAGAGATCGACGATATTGCCGAACACCCCGACTCCGCCATTGCCGCGCCGCACAAAATCGGGTGCGCGCCCGTCGCTGCAGCGCAGCCGGGCAAGATAGGCGCGCTGGCCCTGCGGCATCGCCACCCGCACCGGATTCTCGCGGTTG
>Ga0114940_10000757_pt1 | contig 13483 bp, 10 predicted proteins | sample ColdCreekSource_FD_87195 | JGI IMG/M metagenome (GOLD analysis project Ga0114940, IMG submission 87195) | Groundwater microbial communities from Cold Creek, Nevada to study Microbial Dark Matter (Phase II) - Cold Creek Source | ecosystem: Environmental > Aquatic > Deep subsurface > Groundwater ... | reverse complement strand
GTTGTTTTATAATCTCACTTATTTTCCGACGCTGGCGTTGGTCAACGCCGTTTCCTTCAATCAGATGGATAGCCCGGAAAAACAATTTCCGAAAGTGCGCGTGTGGGGCACCATCGGTTGGATTGTCGCCGGTTTGACCATCACCTTCATTCAATTCAATTTCAATGCCGACGTGGAAAAAAGCGCCATCCCCATGAAAATGGCGGAAGTGGCTTGATCATAATGGGATTATATTCTTTCACCCTGCCCAACACCCCGCCGCAAAACGTCGGCAAGAATATCACGATCGGCGACGTTCTTGGTCTCAAGGCGTTGCGGCTCCTCAAGGAACGTTCCTTCTTGATCTTCGTGCTTTGCTCATGGCTGGTCTCGATCCCGCTGGCGTTTTATTACAATTTCACCAACCCGTTTTTGAACGACCTCGGCATGCAAGGCGTGGCAAGCAAGCAAAGCATTGGGCAAATGTCGGAAGTCATTTTTATGATTCTCATGCCATTTGTATTTGCGCGTTTGGGCGTGAAGAAAATGCTGCTGGCCGGCATGTTAGCGTGGGTCACGCGTTATGCTCTTTTTGCATTTGGTGAAAATCCAGCAGTAACTATGGCGGGCTTGACAGCAGACCAGCTCATTGGAGCTTTGAGCTCCGTGGGTATGCTCTATCTCGGCATTTTACTGCACGGCATTTGTTATGATTTCTTTTTCGTCACCGGCCAGATTTATGTCGATCAGAAAGTTTCGAAAGACATTCGCGCCAGCGCGCAGGGTTTTATTGCGCTGATCACTTACGGCGTCGGCCTCGGATTAGGCTCATTCCTTTCCGGCAGAATCATTGATGCGTTTACCGCCAACGGCGTCAAAGATTGGGAAACGATCTGGTTGATCCCCTGCGCTTTCGCCGCGGCAATTTCCTTGCTCTTCGCGCTGGCGTATAAAGATAATTCCGCCGATCAAAAAACGTGAGCAAAAATATTTTGTATAATAGACGCTCGTGGAGTTGGAGATAAGCATTTGGCTGAAAGGAAGCGCTGATGTCGAATTATACACCGAAACCCGAACATAAATTCACTTTCGGCTTGTGGACCGTCGGCAATACCGGCCGCGATCCGTTCGGCCAGCAAGTGCGGCCAACATTGTCGCCGGTGGAAATCGTGCGCTTGCTCGCCCAAGTCGGCGCGTATGGCGTGAATTTTCACGACAACGATCTCGTGCCGATTGACGCCGCCCCGAGTGAACGGGATCGCATTGTGCGCGAATTTAAAAAGGCGTTGCGGGAAACGGGTCTGGTCGTGCCGATGGCCACGACGAATTTATTTAGCGACCCGATTTTTAAAGACGGGGCATTCACTTCCAATGATCCGAAAGTCCGCGCGTATGCTTTGCACAAAACCATGCACGCGATGGATCTCGGCGTCGAGCTGGGCGCGAAGATTTATGTTTTTTGGGGCGGGCGCGAAGGCACGGAAACCGACGCCGGCAAAAATCCGCTTGAAGCAATCAAACGCCTGCGCGAGGCGATGAATTTTCTCTGCGAATATGTGAAAGCGCAAGGCTTCAAACTCAAATTTGCGCTCGAAGCCAAGCCTAACGAGCCGCGCGGCGATATTTACCTTGCCACCACCGGCCACATGCTCGCTTTCATCGCCACGCTCGATCATGCCGAGATGGTCGGCGTCAATCCCGAAGTGGCGCACGAGCACATGGCGGGATTGAATTTTCTGCATAACGTGGCGCAGGCCTGGGACGTCGGCAAGCTTTTTCATATTGATTTGAACGATCAGAATTTTTCGCGCTACGATCAAGATTTGCGTTTCGGTTCGCACAATATCAAGCCGGCGTTTTTTTTGGTCAAATTTCTCGAAGAGGTTGGCTATACCGGCCCGCGCCATTTTGATGCGCACGCCTATCGCACCGAAGACCTCGACGGCGTCAAAGATTTTGCGCGCGGCTGTATGCGCAGCTATCTCATTTTAAAAGAGAAGGCCATGCAATTCAAAGCTGACCAGGAAATTCAAGCCCTGCTCGCGGAAATCAACTTTGCAGATGAAACGATGGCAAGTTTAATGGGAAAATACTCGCCGAAGAAGGCGGCGAAACTGAAATCGTATCAGTTCGATCGCGAAGCCATCGGCAAGCGCGGTTATAAATATGAGCGGTTGGATCAGTTGGTGTTTGAATTGTTGATGGGCGTACGTTGTCAGTAATCAGTGTTCAGTTATCAGTATTCAGTAACTTGATAACTGAACACTGCCAATCAAATTGGAGCATAAATATAATGCCCTACTTACTCGGCATCGACATCTCAACCACCGCAACCAAAGCCTTGCTCAGCGACGAAAGTGGCAATGTTGTCGCCGTTGCCGCGACCGAGTATTCTTACGACACACCGAAGCCCGGATGGACGGAGCAGGATCCGGCGCTGTTTTGGCAGGGCACGGTGCAGAGCATCCGAGAGGTATTGGCGAAATCCAAGCTCACGGGGAAAGAAGTCGCCGCCGTTGGCCTCACCGGGCAGATGCACGGCATGATCCTGCTCGATGCGCACGGCGCCGTGATTCGTCCGTGCATTTTGTGGAATGATCAGCGCACGGCAGCGCAATGTGAAACGATCACGAAACTCGTCGGCGCCGAAAAGATTTTACAGCTTACCGGCAACCCAATCCTCACCGGTTTCACCGCGCCGAAAATTTTATGGACGCGCGAACACGAGCCGGAGAATTATCGTCGCCTCGCGCACATTCTGTTGCCGAAAGATTATGTGCGTTACAAACTCACCGGTGAATTTTTTAGCGACGTGGCTGATGCTTCCGGCACGTCGCTCTTTAATGTCGGCACGCGGCAATGGTCAAGCGAGATGTTGGCAGCGTTGCAAATACCACGCGCGTGGCTGCCGGAAGTGACGGAATCGCCGGTAGCGAGTGCGAAAATAAATTTTGCGGCCGCGCAAGCGACCGGTTTGCTCGCCGGCACGCCCGTCATTGCCGGAGCCGGCGATCAAGCCGCGCAAGCGATTGGCGCTGGTATCGTCAACGAAGGTTTAATCGCTGTCACCGTCGGCACGTCTGGCGTTGTGTTTGCGGCCTCGGATTCATATCGCGTCGAGCCGCAAGGAAGGTTGCACGCCTTTTGTCACGCGGTGCCCGGCAAATGGCATTTGATGGGCGTGATGCTTTCCGCCGGCGGTAGCTTTCGTTGGTATCGCAACACGCTGGCCAACCCGGATTCTTACGATACTTTGACGGCAGCGGCTTCGACGATCGCCGCCGGAAGCGAAGGTTTGTTCTTTCTACCGTATCTCACCGGCGAACGCACGCCGCATCCCGATCCCCATGCCCGCGGCGCTTTTGTCGGCTTGAGCGTGCGCCACACCAAGGCTCATCTCACGCGCGCGGTGCTTGAAGGCGTGAGCTGCGGCCTGCGCGACTCGCTCGAATTGATGCGCGGCCTGGGAATTACGGCGGCGCAAGTGCGCGCTTCCGGCGGCGGCGCCAAGAGCGCGCTGTGGCGGCAAATTCTCGCCGATATTTTCAATGCCGAAATTGTGACGGTGAATTCAACCGAAGGCGCGGCATATGGCGCAGCGTTGCTGGCGGGCGTTGGCGCAGGAGTTTATCCAAGCGTTGAAGCGGCGGCGCGGGCGATTCGCGTAACGGGCCATCATCAACCCGGCCGCGACGTTGCGAAATATGCCGATTATTATCATCGCTTTCGCGCGCTTTATCCCGCGCTTAAAAACGAGTTTGCCGCGATCGCCCAAATCGTGGCGTGATAAAATTGCAGCCGGATAACGATTGTAAGTAAACCTCTCAATGATTATTTTACGCTCCGATCAAATTCAAAATCGGCACATTCTGTGATGCAGTCCATTATTTCGCTGTTGTTATGCATGCTGGCGCTCGCGGTTTTGTCCTCTTGCCATTTCATGCGTAGCTCTGCTTCCAACGATTCGATCAATGTGATGACTTTCAACGTCCGCTACAACAATCCGAATGACGGCGAGAACGCCTGGCCGCAACGCCAAGAACTGGTTGCCAATCCGGTTTATGTTTTAAAGCCAAAGCTTCACGTCTCACACTTTTACGTTTCTCCGAGGAGGTTGTACCCATGATGAATCGTCGCAAATTTTTGCAACACGCTGCACAAAGGATTGTTTTGCTTGGGCACGGCGGCGAGTATGAAGCAGAGCGCATGATCTATTCAAGTCATTATGCGCACTCCGGACATTGACGGGTCTGCCGGCGTAGACGCTAGAAGATTTCCCATGAGCACTCCGGTAGGCTGAGACGGCCCTTTGTTGGAAGCGTGGAAATCCCTTCCAACATGCGTATCTTGTTCCAGTTGACAGGCCTGCGAAGATTCGAAAGGGATGGGTTCGATCACTGGAGGACACCGCCAGTCGTTCACTTTGAGTTCGCTTCACGGGCACGCACTCCAGGTTCGAGTATGCAACGAATCCTCGCTCAGGTTCCAATCGTCGCACTGCTCCTGGCACCTGCGGTCTGCGGCTGCCATCCCGCCTGGGCCTGGGGAGTGCTGTTGGCTATAGTCTTCGTCTGCGCTGCGGCTGCGCTGGCGTTCGACGCATTCCAAGGCCGCGCCACACTGCGGTCCGCTCTATTCAGCACCCCCCAGAAGCATTTCGCGATCCTGGCCATACTGCTTTTAGGTTGGGCCTCGATTACGGTTATTTATGACCACGTTGCGGGTCCTCCCGCAGGCCGTTATCCGGTTCTTTCGCTGCAAAGTTTGCTGTATGTCTTGGGCTTTGCTGCAGCCTTCGTCTGCGGCCTTGAGGTGGGATTGTGCGGCGCACGCGTGCGGCAATTTGCCAGGCTGTTCATGCTGGCCGCCGCGCTGTATTCAACCGTAACGGTCCTGCAATGGCTGGGCGTTGTGCCCAACATACTGGGCCTAACTTGGCTTCCAGATCCGCTTGCTTCTCGCCCGTCGGGCACCTATCCGAACGCCAATCGCTTCGCCGTATTTCTGAGCATGGGCTGGTCGATCACACTGGGAACGCTGGCTTGCACGCTTTTCCCGCGCCGAAAACCGTTGTCGCTGCAACGCTTGCGCCGGTGGCTGGGCAGGCATATTCCCGCCGTCATGGGACTCGGTGTAATCGCTGCTGGCCTGTGCATGACCTTCAGCCGCCTCACGTATGTTGCTACCGCGTTGGGGTTGGGACTCGCGTGTAGTTTAGGGGTCCTTCTTTTCAAGCAGGTACCTGGACCCGTGGTCGCCTTCAACTCCGCGCTGCGCGTAAAGAGAATCCTCGTTGTAGCCGCCCTTTCGTTCCTTGTTGCTGGGACCTTGTTTCTCCTTGGGGGATTGGCCGTTTCGGGGCGCGCCATGGGTACGCGCTTGAGAGTGCTTTTAGCGAAGTCTTCGAGCGATGTTCGGCAGCGCTGCCTAATCTGGGAAACTGGCTTACAGATAGCATCCGAGCATCCCTGGTTGGGCATCGGACTGGGCGCGTTCGAGACCGTGGCCAGCCCCCGGCAGCCCCTTGAACTGCCGCAACGCTGGGATTACCTGCACAACGATTGGCTTGGGCTGGCCGTGGAACTTGGGTATCCTGCCGCGCTCGCCTGTCTCGTGGCCATGATGCTTTGGTGGCGTATCTGGTGGGCCGCTACTGCGGTTGCTGCGCGTCCGCGCGCGCTCTTCCTTTTGGGAGGAGGAATGGCCCTCTTCGTGCCGTTAGTTTGTTCCTTGGCCGACTATCCTCTTCGCGAGCCGGCCAATGGCATCCTCTTCTTTTTTCTTGCGGGCCTGCTTAGAGGCTGTTGCAAACGTTGGGACGTTCCTCCGCCCACCACACGTCGTACCGCACCACCGCGCTGGTCCATCCTTGCGGCCTTGACCGGCAGCGCGGTGTTCGTGGTAGCTGCATGGTTTTCGGGCCAAGTCGCACTGGCGGCAGCGGGGTCTCCGTGGTTCGGGCACATGATGCCGCCGCATGCCGACGCCCGCGATGCGGACGGTTATCGCAGCGGATTGAAATGGAATCCTGACGATCCAGCACTGTTAATGGCCTATACGCAATGCCAAGTGCTGGCGTTCCGCAGCGCGAGCGGCCCTGAATGGTTGTTTGAACAGGGGCGCACCGAAGCCGCCCTGGCAGCCTTGCACCGGACGCAACCACATAGCCATGTGACGGTTTGGCTCGAGGCGAGTTTTCGTGCGGAACAGGGGAAAATCGAGGAGGCGGTAGACCTTCTGGACCGGGCAGCTGAACTGGCACCGGCGAATCGGCACCTCCGCCACAAGGCCGCCCAAGCCCGCATTGCGCATATTTTACCCGCGCAAGCATGGGGATCGATGGAACGAGAAGCGTGTTTAGTGCGTGCCTTGGCACACCTAAAAACCCTGCTTGAACTTGAGCCTGGACGGGAGCAAGGACTGGTGACTTGGCTCTCGGGTGCAGGTTTGTCCACGGAAGAAGTTGCAAAACTTTGGGAGGGCCTGCCGTGCGGACGCTTGCGGCAAGCAAAATATTTAATGGCTCACAAAGACTTGGCCGCCGTCAACGCGTTACTGGAACGCATGGATGAACACGACCAACGCAGTGCCTGGTTCCTTGCCGTACGCGGACGGCTCGACCTGGAATCCGAAAGAATCCCCGCCGGCATTGCGGCCTGGAAGCAGATGCTCGAACAACGGAATGAGTCCCCCGATGACGCCCTGGATGCTTGGCTGGCGCATGAGATGTCCAGTGTGCCGGAACAGGCCCTTACCGCACTGGCGCTCGGCTGTCAAAACATCATCGACATTCCGAGCGTCACCCTTGGACTCGCCTGGCGGCTTGGTGCGTTGGGTAACTTTGCCGCAGCCCAGGACCTGCTTCAGCGCCTGATCCGCGAACGGCCGAGCGCCGAGGCGTACCACGCCGCAGCCGAATTGGCCATGCGCTCCGGGGATCGACGTGCGGCACTGGGGCTTGCCTTCAAGGCCTGGGAACACTCGGATCGCAGCGCGCCGTGGCGGGACTGGAAAGACAAAATGGACGTGAACTGCAAAGCGCCTTAGTCCCGCGCCGCAAAAGTTCGTGGTCATTAGATTGTGGTGCGGGTTTCCAGACCTGGATGTCTGCAGCACAAAGGACCACGGATTTCTGCGGAGAGGTACTAAGTCGCTCTCGCCGGCGTTGAAGACGATGACCTGCTGTTTGTTGCTCAGGAACTGGAAGGCCGCGACGTGCTTCTTCTCTTCCTCGTTGGCCGACGTGAAGCCGCAGACGTGTTTGCCGGCTTCGAGCAGCACGCTGCCGGTGACGGCGTTGTAGAGGGAGGTCTTGCTGCAAGCGGGGAATCCGATGATGCCGAGTTTCACGAAGGGATCCACTTCACCACAAAGACACGAAGAACGGCCAGTGATTTCGGAGGATTCTAATGTACTGTTGGGATACAAGGCATTAGCCCAGCGATTTATCGCTGGTTCTCCTGTGCGCAGCCCATGGGCGGGCAATGCCCGTACTACAACTACAACCTTCGGCCCACGAGTTAAGTTGAGCCGCACATCAAGAGGATCAACTCATGCGGATCGGCATCGCCTGCTATCCCACCTACGGCGGATCGGGCGTAGTCGCCAGCGAGTTGGGTCTGGACTTGGCGAAACGCGGGCACGAGGTCCATGTATTCAGCTACGCCCTGCCCTTTCGGCTGCGCGGGTATCACGAAAATGTTTTTTTCCATGAAATCGAGCTAGGCAGCTATCCGCTATTCAAGTACCCGCCTATCACGCTGGCGGCGGCGTGCAAAATGATCGAGGTCGCTTCCTGCGTGAACCTGGACGTGTTGCACGTCCATTACGCGATTCCCTGGGCAGTCTGCGCGCACCTGGCAAGGGAAGTGGTCCACGAAAGCTGCAAGCAGCTCAAGATTGTTACGACGCTGCACGGTACGGACATCACGCTGGTCGGCCAGGAACCTCAATTTTTCAAAATGGTGAAGTTCGGCATCGAGCGCTCCGACGCAGTCACCGCCGTATCGCGCTACCTCGCCGACGAGACGCATAAGGTCTTCGGCGTGCAGTGCCCTGTGGACGTGATTCACAACTCGGTCGATGCCGCACGTTTCACGCCGGACGTCGGACACTGCCGTAAACACTTCGCGCCTAACGACGAGAAACTTATGATCCATGTCTCCAATTTCCGACCCGTAAAGAACATTCCTGACGTAATCAAGACGTTCGCGCTTACGCGCAAGAAAGTGCCTGCGCGGCTACTCCTGGCCGGCGAAGGCCCCGAACTTCCAACTGCCCGTGCTTTGGCCAAGGACCTGGGCGTCGAGAAGGACGTGCTGTTCCTGGGCAACCAAGCCAGCGTCGAAGAAATCCTCCCTTGTGCGGATTTATTTCTACTGCCCTCGGCGTACGAAAGTTTCGGCCTGTCTGCGCTGGAAGCGATGGCCTGTGGGCTGCCAGTCATCGCCACCGAGATCGGTGGCTTGGGCGAAGTCGTGGCCAATGGAGTCGATGGCTGGTTGTGCCATGTTGGCGACGTGGAGTGCATGTCCGACCGTGCCGCCAACCTGCTGCTGGACGATGCGAAGCGCCGTAAAATGGGCGCGGCCGCGCGAAGCAAGGCGGTCGAGCAATTTTCTCCGCATGCCATCGTGCCGCGTTACGAAAATTTGTACCGCCGAGTACAGGGCTTGCCCCTCTGTAACGCCTAGCGTTTTACGTACCTCTGTAGTTGTAATTTCAGAGCTTCAACCCTAAACCACGTCCCATCCCATTACCCAGGAGCTTCAGATGGCCGATCCCTCCGCACCGGATGTGCCCGTTATAGAGCATGAAGACGAAGCGACCTCCGCACGCAATGCTCGCGTGGGCATGGTGTTGTTCGTCCTGTACTTGGCCCTTTACGGAGGGTTCATGGGCCTGAACGTATATGACCCACAGACCATGAGCAAACCGTTCATCGCGGGCGTTAATCTGGCCATCTGTTACGGGTTGGGACTGATCGTCGCCGCGCTGCTTTTAGCTGCGATCTATATGTACTTGGTGAGCGGCAAGGCGGAGGTGCATAAGTGATTTACGAAGGCTCAGCCACCGCCGTTGCCGTCTTTGCGGCCTTCGTGTTGACCGTGTTGGGTTTGAGCTTCTACCTTGGCGCGCGGGCTAAGTCAGCCCAAGGCTACTTTGCGGCGCACGGGCAGATCCACTGGTTCGTCAACGGCATCGCTTTCGCCGGTGACTATCTTTCCGCAGCCTCATTCCTCGGCATTTGCGGCATGATCGCCTTCTCCGGCTACGACGGCTTCTTGTACTCCATCGGCTATCTCGCCGGCTGGATCGTGGCGCTCTTCCTAATCGCCGAACCGTTCAAGCGCATGGGCAAGTTCACCTTTGCGGACGCGTTGGACAGTCGCTTCAATTCGCGCGGCATCAAACTCGCGGCCGGCAGCAGCGCGCTGGTGGTGAGTCTGTTCTACCTCATCCCGCAGATGGTGGGTGCGGGTTCGCTTATCCGTCCTTTGCTGGGGTTCCCGCACTATGTCGGCGTGCTGCTGGTCGGCATGGTAGTCACTTTTATCGTGGTTACCGCAGGTATGGTCTCGACGACGTGGGTGCAGTTCATCAAAGGTTCACTGCTGGTGTTCTTCTGCACGATTCTCACTTGTATGATTTTGCAGCGCGGGTTGAAGACCGACCCGGGCACGCCTGAACGGCCCTACCATGTCTTCGCGGTACTGCCCGAGGACGAAGTTCTGTCGGTTCCAGGTCGGACGGTCCAGCCCTTGCCTGGGCACTGGAAGGACAAGATCAAGGATGAAGCGGGGACCTTCAAGTTGGTCGAGAAGCCCTATGTCATAACGCGAGATGTCGGCACGGAAGTCGTGCGCGTTTGGCGCAAAGCCGGTCGAGACAACCGCGCACGAAATCTGCTTTCCGAGACGCAGGTGCTTACGAAGACCAGGGACCAGAATGGCGCGCCACTGACCTTGGTCAACGGGGTCAAGCAAGGGACGAAGAAGGGCGAACCGGACCTTCTGCCCGTGGGCCACATTCGGTCGCTGCCCGGCGGCCAAAGAGAGACGGGGGCGTTGAGTCCTGCCGAGTTCTTCGCCACGCTACAGGAAAGCGAGGTGGTCCTGTGGGGCAGCGACGGGATCGTTGAAAAGGACACCCATGGCAAGGAAATCAGCACAACCAAGATCTTCTATCAGAAGCCCACCAAGGGAGCGGAGTTGCTCGTGCCCGGAGCGAGCAGCACGTTTGCGGGCTTACGCGGCGACAAGAGTTCCGCCAAGGTGGATTTTCTCTCCCTGATGCTGGCACTCTTCTGCGGCACCGCCTCGCTGCCTCACATTCTCATTCGCTACTACACGGTCAAGGACCAAGCCAGTGCACGCAAGAGTACGGTTGTGGGTATCGCCAGCATCGGATTTTTTTACGTCCTGACGCTCTTTCTGGGTCTAGGAGCGATGACCAGCGGCACGCTGGATCTGACCGACACCAACATGTCTGCGCCGCTCCTGGCACAAAGCTTCAACCCATTCCTTTTTGCGGTGATTTCAGCCATCGCTTTCACGACCGTGCTGGGCACGGTCAGCGGGCTGATCATGGCGGCGAGTGGGGCCATGGTACACGACATCATGGCCAACTTCTTAAAGATAGAGATGAACGATCACCAGAAAGTTCGCGCCGGCAAGCTCGTAGCGGTGGCCGTGGGATGCGTCGCCATGGCGTTGGGAATGGCCTTCAAGAACATGAACGTCAGTTTTCTGGTCGGCTGGGCTTTCAACATCGCGGCTTCGGCGAACTTTCCGGCACTGATCATGCTGCTGTTTTGGCGCGGTACCACAAAGCAGGGCGTCACTGCGGCGATTGGCGTGGGCATGCTCGCTTCTCTGGCGTGGATTCTGCTGAGCGCGCAGGCGTACAAGGACGTGTATGGCCTGGACCCCGAAAAGGCGCTGGTGCCCTTTAGCCAGCCGGGCATAGTGACGATTCCCCTCGGCTTCGCCGTGCTGATCGTGGTTTCGATCGCCACACGCAAGACCGGAACTGCGGAAGCCATGCGGAGCAGGAGCGGGACGGTCGGTTAATTCTGCACGCCTTAATAAGGAGAAGATAAACCGATGCGCCACGGCGTGCTGGGCTGGGTCTCGCTGGTCGCCGTGCTGGTTGCCGGTTGTGGAGGGAAAGGCCAGCAACAGACGGCCATCCCGAAAGTCGAAGGGCAGCGCGGCTTCAAGGGGTACGCCGCCGATGCGGACCGCCCTCGCGAAGACATTCCCCGCCCTGCGCCGGTCGCGTCAGGCCAGCGCGTGGAACTGCGGCTAAATCGCGGCCTGCGCAAGCCGCTCATGTACGAAGGTAGTTTTGAGCGCACGCAAGCCAGCGAAAACAAGGCGACCGAAACGGGGACCTTCTACATCACCTATTTTTGCGCCAACAAAGTTCCGGAAAAGAATGACCGCACGCTGGACCTTGTAGCGATCCGGCGAACTTTCCTGGAACGCACGCGCGTAGAAGAGCTGGAGAACAAGAAGAAGATCGACCGCATCATGCCCATCACCGATGACCTGATTGACCTGGGACCGAACTTCAAAGAAGAAGGCGGCCTGCGTCTCTACGGTATCGATGCCCAGCACAACGTACGGCAGTTCTTCGAAGACCACGTGAAAACCAAGGATGACTCCGTGCTGCGCGGACGCATCACCAAAGACGACGGCGCCAAAATCACCATCGAGACCGCCACCGGAGCGGTGCAAATCGACAAGGAGCGCATTGAAAATTCTGAGCGTATGTTGATCCCGCATGTGCTGTTGTATGACAGCCCGCACTACTTCTTCCCGCTCTTTCCAGTTCGCGCCGTCGCACCAGGTGAAACCTGGGCCTTCGAAGTCCTCTTCATCATCCCGCAGTCGATGAACGGTTCGATTTTGCCCACACAGTTTCCCATTCGCGTGACGTCCAAGCTGCGTCAGCTTGTCGGCGAGGGCGAACAGCAGACGGCACTCATCGACTACACGGCGGAAGGCGAGTTCGATTCTTCCCAAGATCCATTCAAGGACCGTTTCTCCGAGGCATTCCACGCCACCAACCGTATCATTCACCGCGTAAAGAACACAGGCACGCTGCGTCTACTGATCGCTCCAGGCATCTTAAGTGAAAAGCAGGAAAATCTGACGGTCCACCTGGAATCCGTTTCCGAGACGCCGCAAGGCGACAACCAGCCCAAGAAAGTTAGCCGCTCACAAGCCGACATCACCAGCCTCTTCCGCCTGCGCTGGCTGCCGCCAGGGACGAAGCTGAAAAGCGGCGATCCCGTGCCGCCGTCGGAGTAGTCCGTGGTGTAGTCCCGAATAGCTTGGACACACCGGAACCCAAGAGGCAGCCGGAAAATCGAACGGACTCGGTAGCTGGCTGATACAAAACAGGGCACTTGGGACCGCGATGGTCTTTATGCTTGGAGTACGACCTCCGTACTTTGGGCGTAAACGTTGGCGACCTGGTACATAAATTTTGGGCAGGTCATGTGTTCTCGAAGCTTTCCTCAAGTCCAACGCCGCCGCACAACAACCCAGCCTCGAATTACACCAGTTCCTGCCTGCGCCCGCGCGGCGGCAAGGGATTTTGGTTCAAGTGGGTTTATGGATGATGCGCGACTGTGGGTGTAATGAAAGACGGAATCGCGCGAGCGCTTTGCTTGAAGAGCTTGGCGCGACTTACGCCGTTTCCATCCCGTGCTTGTTCATTTCGTCCACCACGGGCACGGGGTATTTGCCCGTCCAGCAGGCGGTGCAGTAGTGGCTCTTGGGGCCGCTGAGCGCCGAAAGCATGCCCTCGACGCTTAAATAGCCGAGGGAATCTACGCCCAGGAAGTCGCGAATACCTTCGACACTCTTCATGCGCCGCGCCGCCAGTTCCTCGGGATTCTGAAAGTCGATGCCGTAGTAGCACGGGTTCTGGATAGGCGGGCAGGTCAAGCGCAGGTGAACTTCCTTCGCACCTGCCTGTCGCAGCATTTTGGCCTGCTTGCGGAAGGTTGTGCCTCGCACCAGCGAATCGTCCACTACCACGCAGCGTTTGCCTGCCACCACCGGGCGAACCACGTTGAATTTTAAGTCCACGACTGTTTCGCGTTCGATCTGCGCCGGTTTGATGAAGCTGCGACCGATGTAATGGTTACGGATAAAGCCGGTATCGAGCGGGATGCCGGAACGACGAGCGTAGCCGATAGCCGCCACGTTCCCAGAATCTGGCACGGAGAAGACCACATCGGCTTGGGCGGGATGTTCTTCGGCCAGGCGTTCTCCCAGGCGCATACGCACATCATGGACCTGGTCGCCAAAGATGCGTGAATCGGGCCGTGCAAAATAAACGTGCTCAAAGGTGCAGTGCGACGGCTGGATGTCGGCTTCCGGAACGAAGCGCGTGGATTTCACGCCTTCTGCGTCGATCGTGACGATTTCGCCAGGCTCGATTTCGCGGTCAAACTGCGCGCCCACCTGGTCCAACGCGGCGGTTTCTG
>Ga0114940_10000755_pt1 | contig 13496 bp, 15 predicted proteins | sample ColdCreekSource_FD_87195 | JGI IMG/M metagenome (GOLD analysis project Ga0114940, IMG submission 87195) | Groundwater microbial communities from Cold Creek, Nevada to study Microbial Dark Matter (Phase II) - Cold Creek Source | ecosystem: Environmental > Aquatic > Deep subsurface > Groundwater ... | reverse complement strand
TGGTTTCCTTTGGGTTCTTAGTTGTGTGTGTTTGTCCTTGTTGGGACACACAACGCTTTACCCAGAGGAGACCACTTCCTCAATTGCGCTTAATGTTTATCAGTTATGTGAGGGGTGGTAGGGACGGACCGCCGGGCCGTCCCTGGTGGACAGGATGTTTCGGCTCGCCCGGCGGTCGAGCCCTACCCGGTGAGTTCCGGATTGGGAAGTGCGCCCCCACATAACTGACCCGTTACATCATAAGCCAGACTGATATTGACCTGTTGATTCATTACTATATACTTGTACAGAGATCAGGATGAACTTCTTCACTTTCAAGCTGTTTCGGGATCTGGTGGAGACACGGAGTTTTTCCCGCTCCGCCGCCATTAATGGAATAACCCAGTCTGCGGTCAGCCAGCAGGTGGCGGGTTTGGAGAAGCGGTTGAAATGTCTGCTGGTTGAGCGTGGGAAAAGGGAATTTGTCCTGACGACCGAGGGACAAAAATTTTATCAGGGATGCCATGCTCTGACGAAAACCCACGAGAAGCTGATGGCGGAGATGCAGGAAGTGAGCCGTCGGGTTACTGGATCTGTGCGCATTTCAACCGTGTACAGTATCGGCCTGCATGAGCTTCCGCCCTTCGTCAGGCAATACCTCAAGCAATTTCCCTCGGTGAATATTCACGTTGAATATCGCCGTGCGAACCAGGTCTACAAGGATGTTCTGGAGAATGTGACGGATCTGGGGCTGGTGGCCTTTCCCGAGAAACGGCCGCGATTGGAAATCAAACCCTTCCGACGGGATCACCTGGTCCTGATTTGTCATCCAGGTCACCCCCTGGCGAATTTTCGAGCCATGCCTATCCGGAAAATTGTGGGGCATAAGTTTGTGGGTTTTGACCCGGATATGCCGACACGAAAGGCGCTGGATTCAATCTTCCGGAAGCATCGTATCACCGTTCAACAAGTGATGGAATTTGACAACATCGAAACTCTCAAACGGGCAGTGGAAATCGATATGGGGATTTCGCTGGTGCCACTTTCGACAGTGACACAGGAGGTTCGAAATCATACTTTGAAGGTCCTGGAATTCTCGGATGAGGAAATTTTCAGGCCGCTTGGAATCATCCATCGGCGCAACTGCGTGTTTTCACCGGCAATCAAAGCCTTTCTGAACGTGCTGGAGGGCGAGCCAAAGACGCAGGCTGGATGACTCCCGGACATTGACATCCCACATTCGTTCGGTAGGCTGATGATGTGGATGATTCGACGCGACAACGGTTGGAGTCTTTTCTGGAGAAAAGGGGCCTTCGGCGCACCATTCAGCGGCAGGCGATCATAGAAGCCGCATTCAGCACAGACCGTCACTTTTCTGTTGAGGAGTTGCTGGCAATGGCTAAGAGGCGGGAAACCACTGTTTCTCGGGCAACTGTTTATCGCACCCTGCCATTGTTATGCGCGTCGGGATTGCTCAAGGAGCTGGACCTTGGCAAGGATTACAAGCATTATGACCCCAATTACAGCAAATCGCCCGATCATAACCACATCATTTGTGATGATTGCGACAAGATTGTGGAGTTTACCAGTGACGAAATGCATGAATTGGAGGGAAAAATCAGCCGCCAGTTCGGTTTTCAACTGGCTTCACAGAAGGTCCAGCTTCGTGGTTCCTGCGAACAGCTCAAGCAATCTGGCGCGTGTGAGAATAAGACGAAATGCCGAAACGACAAGTCCGTGATACGATCCTGACTAATTGTCGTGACGATCCCGTCCACCGCCTCGATGTTCGCGCCGTTCTCCACCAAAGCCACCACCGCCGCCACCACCACCACCACCGCCTGATGGGCGCTCTTCGCGGGGACGGGCTTCGTTGATTCTTAGAGCGCGGCCATCCAGTTCCTTGTCATGGAGTTGTTCGACGGCCTTTTGCGCATCGGCGTCATTGGCCATTTCCACGAATGCAAATCCACGACTGCGGCCCGTGAATTTGTCCATGATCAGGTTGACGCTTGTGACGGTCCCGGCCTGGCTGAAGTGTTGTTGCAGAGAGGCATCTGTGGTGTGAAACGATAGATTTCCAACGTATAGGCGAGTGCCCATAATTTTTTCCTTTTGTGTGTTATTTTAAAAACGCCAGAATCTCAGCGATCGGTTCTCCGCGACGGAGACCGGGACCTTGCTGAGAACATGAAAAACTGACTCTGCAGACGATCCACTGAATCTTTGAGGTTTAGACGTTAACTTGTTTAGCTTTTGGCACTTTAGTGTCTTTTCCAGAAAAGGCAAGGAAAATTTTTGACAGAAAAGCGCTCTTTTTTTTGGTTGACCCGGTCGGCGCTTCCGACATGGACAAAGGGATCGGATTGTATGATGCTGGCTCACCAATGAGAGGGTTGATCATGTTTAAAACAGCCTTTTTGGTAAAGTTGTTTGTCCTGCTGGTGTGGACCGCTTCCGCGGCACAGGAACATTTATTCGGAGGAGGCCAGAAAGAAGAAGCCGGGAGGCGAGCCGGCCGTCACGATGATATTACGGATGAGATAATAGGCCACTGTAACGCGTCCACGGGCCTCCGGTGGAGAATATCAGCACTTAAATCGCGCTTGGAGCGCGATAAAAGTTCATTTCTGATTTGAGGTTTGGTAGTCTCCGGAAATGCCAACCAATGTCATCCATCACCGGGTTGAACATGACTGGTATGATGGTGAGGTGCCGACAAATGTGAAGTATGGAGATGGATTTTGGCTGGAGACAGCCCAGGTCTTTCGGTTTTGCAAGTCCACCCGGAATCCGGCCGTTCGATTCGGACAATTCTGTTCGGTCTATGCCGGATGTTCATTCGCGGTAAAGGGCAGAGGACGTTGTACCGTGGGAGATTACACGTTGATGAATGGCGCGCTGGTGATGTGTGAGGAGGAAATCACCATCGGTAGTTACTGTCTGATTTCATGGAACGTGGGAATTGCGGATTCAGACTTTCATCCGCTTGATCCGGTGCTTCGGAAACGGGATTGCAGGGCGCTGAATCCCTACACAGCCACAGGGCCGAGACCGCCTGTTCTGACGAAACCGGTGCGAATTGGTGATAATGTCTGGATCGGTATGGGCGCTATTGTGTTGAAGGGGGTGACAATCGGAGATAATTCCGTTGTGGGCGCCGGTGCTGTTGTCACAAAGAACATTCCTGCGAACGCGGTGGTGGCGGGTAACCCGGCCCGAATTGTCAAAAGATTATAGGGCAACCATGAAGCAAGTGGTTGTTGCGGGTTTTATGAGCACTTGTCCCATTGCCGGGGTTGTCTGGCAGCACATCCACTATCTGGTTGGACTGAAAATGTTGGGGTATGACCCCATTTATATTGAAGACACCTCACGCCATCCGTATAACCCGCAGACGTTTGAGAGCGGCGGGAATGCCATTCCGCATGCAGCCGAAGTAACGCGCCAACTGGCCCGCCGTTTTGGTTTCCGTTGGGCTTACCGGGCGCGTTTCACCAGCCCAATGCAGACATTTGGTGATTTGACAAACTCTCAAATTGCAGCTGCATATGAAAATGCTGAAGCGACGCTGAATCTTTGTGGTGCGCAGGAGTTGCACGATGATGTCCTGCGCTCACGATGTCTCGTTTACGTCGAGAGCGATCCCGGTGTCGAACAGATCAAGTTGGAAAAGAAGAGCGCCGACACCCTTTCATTTCTGAGCCGTCATCACGCCTGTTTCACATTCGGTGAAAATATAGGGCAACCCGATTGCCCTCTGCCGACTTCAGGCCTGCAGTGGCATCCAACCCGCCAGCCGATTGTGATGAATCTCTGGGCGGGGCAAAACTCAAAATTCGAAGTTCAAAATTCGAATAACCTGCGATTTACAACGGTGGCAAACTGGGAGACAAAGGGTAAGGATGTGGCATGGAAGAATGAAATTTACTATTGGTCGAAGACATTTGAATTTCTGAAATTTTCCGATCTGCCCCATAATACAGATGCTTCGCGGTTTGCGTGGGAGCTTGCCACGGATATGCGCAGAGATCCGGCGTCGAAACAGCTTTTTGAAAGGCAGGGATGGCGGTTGACGGATCCTCATTCATTATCCTGCGATTTTGATGCTTATGTCCGTTATATTCATGAAAGCAATGCCGAATGGACGGTTGCCAAGGACCAATACGTCCGGCTCAGGACCGGCTGGTTTAGCGATCGCAGCGCCTGTTATCTGGCTGCCGGGCGCCCTGTAATCACTCAGGACACGATGTTTGGAAAATTCCTTCCAACCGGCGAGGGTTTATTTGCTTTCAGGAACATGGATGACATCCGCTCGGCAGCAGAAAGCATTGCAGCAGATTATTCGAGGCATTCACGGAAAGCCGTGAAAATTGCCCGGGAAAATTTTGCTGCAGAAAGAGTGTTAAAAAAGCTGTTTACCACTTTGGGCATCTGATTTTTCCATGTCTCCAAGCCGTCAGTTCAAGGAAAACTTTGTGGTGGGTGGATGTTTTGTCATCAGCCTGATTATTTTCGTTCTGGCGCTGGCATCCTTTCGTCTCTGGTATTTCCTGCCGGTCTTTCTGATCGGCTGGGGATTTGTGTTGATCCAGAGTGTTCGAATGGGAATTTGGCGCAAAGGGAAAAAGTGAAAGGTCAGGTGGTCGATAGCACCCGGTTCACAGCTTCGTTCAGATCCGATATCTGGTGGGGCTTGGTGAGCATGCCTTTGAAACCGAACTTTTTAAAATCAGACAGGATCGGGTCGTTCGAATAGCCACTCGAGACAATGGCCTTCACGTTTGAGTCGATTTTAAGGAGTTTTCGCATGGCTTCCTTGCCTCCCATGCCACCGGCAACCGTCAGATCCATGATGACCAGATGAAATGACTTCCCTTTGGCCTTTGCTATTTTAAATTTTTTAACGGCTTCCTCGCCATCTTTTGCGGCCTCTGGTTCGTGTCCCAGGTCGGCAAGCATGTCGACGGCGAGGATTCGAACCGGTTCCTCATCATCCATGATCAGAATTCGTTGTTTGCCGATCGCAGGAGATTTTCCAGTTGTTTTCTTGCGTATCGGCAGTTGGTCCGCGGAGGCTTGTTTGGCGGGAAGATAGATGGAAAAGGTTGTCCCCGTACCAGGTTTGGATTCAACCGTGATATGGCCGTTGTGTTTTTTGATAATGGAATAGCTCACCGCGAGTCCAAGACCGCTTTGTGAGGGCTTGGTGGTAAAAAATGGATCGAAGATGGTCTGTAGATGTTCTTCCGGTATGCCGACTCCCTCATCCTGCACACAAATCCGCACATAAGGACCTTCCTTCAGTGATATCGTGTTTTTAGGGGCAAGCGTGATGGTTTCCGCCCATATTTTGAGTGTTCCGGTGTTGGACATGGCCTGCCGGGCATTGAGAATCAAATTGATCAGTACTTGATGAATTTGCGATTCATCAACCTCGACAAAAGCCAGATTATTGGGAATGCCAGGTTCACATCGAAGATGGGATCCGCTCAAAGCGAGAGAGACAGCCTCCTTGATGATTTCTGAAATGGAAATAATTTGTGTGACCGGCATCCCGCCCTTCGAAAAGGTGAGCAGTTGCTGTGTCAAACTGCTTGCGCGCCAACATGCTTTTTCTGCATTTGTCAGTCTATTGAAGGAACGTTGTTTCGAATTAATGGATTTCTTGGCCAGCGATATGTTTCCCAGGATCACTGTCAGCATGTTGTTGAAATCGTGGGCGATGCCACCGGCAAGAACACCAACAGATTCAAGCTTTTTGGTTTTGATCAACTCTTCATTGGCCTTTGCCAATTGCGAGGTCTTTTGTTCAACAAGCTTCTCGAGATTTTGGTTGTAGTCATTCAATTTTTTGTAAAGAGACAGGTTTTCCAGGGTGTATGCGGTATTGGTCAGGATGATGGAAAGAAGATTCAAGGGAACATCAGCTCCGGAACTGTCTTCCTGTTCTAAAACACCAACAAACATGCCGAGCACACGGGACCTCGTTGCCATGACATGAAAGACAACGAGGTTATTATCCGGTTTGTTGTGAATGGTGACCGCGCGGGACTGTTTGAGCGCCCACGCGAAGGTTCCAGCCTCAATCTGATGATTAACGATTTTTTGAAGGAATAGCTGGTTCGATGCCGGCATACAGTCTGTCGGCGTAAAACTGAGATCATGCTCATCCGTTATGATAAAGCCCGTGACACGAAAATGAATCAGTCGCGCAATGTAGGATCGTGTGATGTTCAGAATTCTTGAGGAATCCATGGACTCACGGATGCTCATTTGCGCGTTTCCAAGGGATGCCAGGAGATTAAGCAACTCCAAGTGTGAATGATAGGCGCCCTCCAGGAAGGCATGGCGTATTCCCCGACGAAGGTTTATTTTGATTTCCTCGGCTTCGCTCATGGCAATAATTTGCTCACCGGTTCGAGAAACACCTCGATAATATCATGGAACTGTCTGTCCACTTCATTAAGTGTTGGTTCCAGGACGCTCGTGGAAAGCCCCAATTGCTCCCAGGCTTCAGGAACCAGGGATGGGATGCAGCGTTCACCGCTACTGCCCAACTCCATGGCATTGGCAATGATATCCGCCACATGAATGGTGGAAGCGTCGACCGAGGAATGGTTGGAATCAAGCGGATGGTGATGGAATGCCACGGCCTCCGTCAAGGTGGCCGGCAATTTCCAGTACTGCATCAAGGCGCCCCCCACCTCCGCGTGGTGGAAGCCCATGATTTCGCGTTCAGCTTGATAAAGAAACTCCCCGGTTGTTTTGCATCGGGAAAGCGCCTCGGAAGCCTGACCGGGAATCTTCATGTAGATGATCAGGCGCCCAATATCATGCAAAAGTCCCGCCACAAAATAGCGTTCAACATTTATTTCACGCCGATGCACAGCCAGCATGCGTGCTGTCAATCCACAAGTCATGCTGTGGCGCCAGAATGATTCCATACTTACCAGATGGCGGGGAATGCCCTCGAAGAGTTCAATCACCGATGTGCCCAGTGCAAGGTCGCGGATTTGTTCAATACCAATGACAATCACCGCCTGAGAAATGGTGTCGATACGGGATGGGAAGTTGTAAAAGGCGCTATTGGCCATACGCAGCAATCTTGCTGAAAGTCCCATGTCTTTGCTGATGATCTCACCAATGCTTGTCATGGATGACGTGGGGTCATTCACCGCCTTGTTAATTCGCGCATAGATGATCGGCAGGGAAGGAACAACGCCTGATTCGCATATTAACTTTTGCGGATCAGTTTTTCCGGCTTTTTTCATGGAATGACGCACGAGCCTTTCTTAAAACACACAAACGAAAAAGTTCACTGATCAAGGGATGACGACGGTCTGTATAGCGAAAAAGCGGCACAACATGAGCTTCTGCGGCCGCCAGGATTTCAGGATCCAGAGCTGCGATGGCTCTTTGGGTGACATCTTCCCGGCTGACACCAACCACATCGACTTCAACAATCCCCCAGGCTTTCAGTGTCCGCAGATGTTTCTCATTAATTCTGGTTCCAACGGGAAACAGGAGCTGGTCGTTCATGTTCTTGACATCGCTGGCAAGTTCCATGTCCGTCTGGAGGTCACTCACATTGATGGTTCCCATAAATGCTGGAAGATATGACAGGTGACAACTAACGCCAAGGCCAATTAATATACAAGAGAAAACGGCGCAACTCATTGCTCATAAGCAATTTGGAAATTTGGATTTCCAGCGCTAAATCCAAACCCTTCATGTCAGTTCGAAAGGATGCACGTTTCTTGACAGCGCCCAGGAATTTGTCCATTGTTTCAGTTCATTTTTTTCAGGAGTAAACTCGTGCCCAGGAAACATAATAAATACAAAAACCGTCGCCGGAAAAAATCCGTGGCAAAGGTGTCTTCGTCGGGTTCAAGAGGACAGAAGTTCGTGTATTTTTTCAGCTCAGGTCGGTCGGATGGTAATACAAAAATGCGGGCGCTTTTGGGTGGGAAGGGGGCCAATCTGGCTGAGATGTGCCGGGTGGGTCTTCCGGTTCCTCCGGGGTTCACGATCACAACCGAGGTTTGCACTTATTATTCCGAGCATCAGCGACGTTATCCGACCGTTCTCCGAAAGCAGGCGATGGATGGCATGGCTCAAATGGAGACACTCGTTGGCAAGCGGTTCGGAGATTCTCAACAGCCACTTTTGGTCTCTGTCCGTTCCGGTGCGCGCGATTCCATGCCGGGCATGATGGACACCATTTTGAACCTTGGCCTGAATGATCAAACAGTCGAGGGATTGGCCAGGCTCAGTGGTAATGAGCGGTTTGCCTGGGACAGTTATCGCCGGTTCGTCCAGATGTATGGAGACGTGGTCATGGGAGTTCAGAGGAAAGAGGACGAGAACCATGAACCTTTCGAAGATGTTATGGATTCTCTCAAACGTGAGCACCGGATTCAGAAGGATACGGAAATGTCGGCTGCGGACTTGAAAGAGCTGGTCAGGCGTTTCAAGGCTTTGATTTTACAACGGACCGGCAAGGAATTTCCATCGGATCCAGTTCAGCAATTGTGGGGAGCTGTCGGAGCTGTGTTTGGTTCATGGAATAACGAGCGCGCCATTGTGTATCGTCGCAAGTACAACATTCCCCATGAATGGGGTACCGCGGTCAACGTTCAGGCCATGGTTTTTGGCAATATGGGGGATGATTGCGCCACCGGCGTGGCTTTTACACGGGATCCAGCCTCTGGTGAAAAGGTTTTTTACGGAGAATACCTGATCAATGCCCAGGGTGAGGATGTTGTGGCCGGAATTCGCACGCCTCAACCGATCTCTGAATTAAGGAAGCAGATGCCGGAGGCCCACGCGCAGCTCGAAAAAATCCGGGCCCGACTCGAGGCCCACTTCAAAGACATGCAGGATTTTGAGTTTACCGTGGAAAACAAGCATCTTTATATGCTTCAGACTCGCAACGGCAAACGCACCGGTCTGGCTGCAGTACGCATTGCCTGCGAGATGGTTGATGAAAAACTGATTGAGTGGAAAACGGCGGTGAAGAGAATCCCGCCGGATTCGCTTTCTCAATTGCTCGCCCCGATTTTTGATCATAAGAATCGCACGAAGGCGACCGAGCAGGGACACCTTCTTTCAAAGGGGTTGCCGGCGGGGCCGGGCGCGGCCTGTGGCAAGGTTTATTTCAGCGCAAGCAATGCTGAGGCTGCAGCGCGGAAGGGCGAGCGCGTTCTGCTTGTTCGGATCGAAACCAGCCCTGAAGACATCCGCGGCATGCTGGCTGCGGAGGGCATTCTTACGGCTCGTGGAGGCGTCAGTTCTCACGCAGCTCTCGTGGCGCGCCAGATGGGCAAGGTCTGCGTGTGCGCAGCTGAAGGACTGAACATTGATTACACAACCCGAAAGCTGGTTGTCCGGGGACAGGTGATTCGTGAGGGTGATTTTCTTTCAATTGATGGAACGACTGGTGAAGTTTTTGCGGGATCGATTACCACGGTACCGAGCGAAGTTGTCCAGGTTCTTGTGAAAAAGACCCTTTCGGAAAAGGAAAGTTACGTCTACCGGATGTTCAAGCGTGTGATGGGATGGACGGACAAACTTCGGAAATTACAGGTTCGCACCAATGCGGATCAGCCGGATCAGGCTGAAAATGCCGTGGCATTTGGAGCTGAAGGCATCGGTCTCTGCCGCACGGAGCATATGTTCTTTGGAAGCGATCACATTGACGCCGTGCGCGAGATGATTCTGGCCAGGACCATGAGTGAACGGCAGGCCGCGCTTGCCAAACTGCTGCCTTACCAAAGAGAGGACTTCATCGGCATTTTCAAGGCAATGAAGGGGCGTCCTGTAACCATCCGCACTCTTGATCCTCCGCTCCATGAGTTTTTACCGCACGATGGTGGTCTGATTCGTGAACTGGCTCAGAAGCTCGGCAAGAGTTTTGAGGAGGTGAATGCCCGTGTTGTCGCGCTGCATGAAGCAAATCCCATGCTGGGTCACCGGGGTTGTCGTCTGGGGGTGGTTTATCCGGAAATAACGGAAATGCAGGTCCGCGCCATCTTTGAGGCAGCCGCCGCGGTGATTCGCTCAGGTGGAAAGGCAAAACCGGAAATCATGATTCCACTGGTTGGCTTTGAGAAGGAATTGACTCTCCAGTTGGAAATCGTTCACCGCATTGCCATGGAAATTCAGCAGCGCCAAAAGGTAAAAATCCCGTATTTGGTGGGAACCATGATTGAAATTCCGCGCGCTGCGTTGGTAGCCGATGAAATTGCCGCCCACGCCCAATTTTTCAGCTTCGGCACCAATGACCTCACGCAGACCACGCTGGGCATGAGTCGTGATGATTCCGGCTCTTTCCTCCCATTTTATCAGGAACAGGAAATCGTCAAACAAAACCCATTTGCCTCAGTAGATCAAACAGGTGTCGGCAGGCTCATGCAAATGGCGGTGGAAGGTGGTCGCAGGGTACGGCCGGATATCAAGCTGGGAATTTGCGGGGAACATGGTGGAGATCCTGAGAGCGTCAAATTTTGCCATCGAAACGGTCTGAATTATGTAAGTTGTTCTCCTTTCCGGATTCCGATTGCAAAATTGGCTGCAGCTCAGGCGGCTTTGGAGGGTTAGCGGGGTTGACTTGGAAAAAGGATGTGCGTATGTTCTGGTAAGTCCATGCAAACTTATTACACGGAAACGAAAGTCGAAAAGAACGGGAGCCGGCCGATTCGCTCAGAGACAAATCAAACGTCATCGACGGCTGGCTCCCATCGCTGACCTTGGCGTTCGATGGAAAATATCTTTTTTTCGTGCGTTTCAAGCTGGTCTCCTTCACATGGAGGGCATGAAAGTCATTGCCGTGGCCAACCAGAAGGGAGGGGTGGGGAAAACGACGACCAGCATCAGTCTGGCAACATGTCTGGCGGAAACCGGCAGGAACGTGCTGCTGATGGATCTGGATCCACAGGCCAATGCAACCAGTGGACTCGGAGTGGCCAAAACCGATGGAGCCAGCATCTGCAGCGCGCTCCTTGGAACAGAAACCGTTCTCAACCGCGTGGTGTCGACGAATTACTCAAACCTGTACTTGTTGCCATCTGAAACCGGCCTGGCCATGGCGGAAATTCATGTGGCCCGGCTGGATGATTACCTGGCGCGCCTCCGTCACGCCCTTCAACCGTTACGAGATGCCCCATCATTCGAGTTTGTGCTCCTGGATTGTCCGCCTTCCATCGGCGTTCTCATGATGAATGCTCTCGCAGCAGCCGATAGCGTGCTTTTGCCGGTGCAATGCGAATACTACGCGTTAGAGGGAGTGAGCGTGATGACCGGTTTGATCGAACAGATTCGTCAATCCGGCGTTTCTCCGGCCCTGGTGATTGAGGGAGTCCTGATGACAATGTTCGATTCCCGAACCAACCTCTCAGACCAGGTTGTAGAGGAGGTCCGGAAATATTTTGGCGAACAGGTTTACCGGACATGCATTCCGCGAACCATCCGGCTGGGAGAGGCGCCCAGCTACGGCAAACCCATCACCATCTACGATCCGCTTGGTGTCGGCGCGCGCGCTTACCGTCAATTGACAGAAGAATTTCTGCGCCGGCAGGGGTAGGAAGCAGTAAGCAGTCAGCAGGAGGCAAGAGGTTGTTTATCCTCTCGGCTTTTTGCGCTTCTTTTTCTTCAATTCCGCAAGAGTTTGGATCTTCAGTTTCTGAAGATCCGATTCCAGAGGTTCGAGCGCAGCGGGTGCAACTTTATCAATGAAGAGCACACCCTGCAAATGATCCATCTCATGCTGAATGGCACGACTCAGGAGACCTGTTGCCACAAACTGGAGCGATCGCCCATCCAATCCAATCGCTGCAACATGGATCGTGTGCGCACGGGAAATATCCAGATAAATTTTCGGAAAACTCAAGCACCCTTCCTGGCCAATTTCCCCGCCTTCCAGCCGGGTGATTTTTGGGTTGAGCAGAACCAATGGCATCATCGAGTCCAATGGCATTTCCATGACGCCGAGAAACAACTGGGAAGGACGATCCGATTTACGAGCGTCCAGCACGGTGAGCTGGAGCGCTTTCCCAACCTGCTGGGCGGCAAGACCGAGACCGTTTGCGGCGTGCATGGTTTCGATCATGTCCTTCACGAGTTGACGAACGGCATCTGTCACCTCATGAATTTCGGCGCCTTTTTGTCGAAGCGCCGGATGACCGTATTGAACGATGGGAAGGATCATGGTTGAGAATGAGAAATTAGAAGATAATCGGCTGTCTCATCCAGAATCTCAAGAAGCATGTCGGCCTCCGTATGCACAAGCTCCATCGAATCATGAAATTTTGAAGGAGAACATGATATTCCAACCTATCAGGATGTGACGTAAAGGCGCAAGAAGAGGTTTTTTAACTGGCTTCCGAACCCGTTTTCTTTGATATTCCTCGTTTGAAAAGTTTGAGAAGAATACGGATTCACGTTCTTCTATGGGCGAGATCGTCATTTATCTTTTTATCCTCGCGCTGATTCTCGGCGTTCCTGGACTTTATATCTGGGCTCTCTCTGTGGCGCTGGGAGCAAGACGCGGCCTTAAAAATTTGAGTGCTCAAGTAGAATCTCTCCAGGACGAAATCCGCCTGTTAAGGAAAAGAGTTTCAGAAATGCCACCGACACTCACACCTTCCATTTCTGTGGCCATTCCCAAACCAGAACCACCTGTAGAGGCACACCCTCCACCCATTCCAGTTGTTGCGACTCATTCCATGCCGGTTCAAGGAATATCAACGACTCCTCCCCCCATCCTCACACCCGCTTTTATTTCTCCGCCTCAACCTGCCGTCATCACCCCATCCAAAGAACTTCCTGGATGGATGGAAGAGGAAGGATCGTCCTCTCCGGAAAAGAAAACCTTTGAGATCAACTGGGAACAATTCCTCGGAGTAAAATTATTTGCCTGGACGGGCGCCATCGTGGCGCTCCTTACCGTGGTTTTCCTTATTAAGCACTCCTTCGAGCATAACCTCATCAGTCCGGAGATGCGCGTGGCCATCGGATATCTCCTGGGTGTCGGCTTGCTGACGGGAGGTTTATGCCTTTCCCGCGACAAATATGCTGTTCTTGTTCAAACATTCAGCGCAACCGGCATTCTCATCCTCTACGCGGATACATTCGCGGCTCATTCCTACTACAAGATCATCACCAGTTCCGAGATCACGTTTGGAGTGATGATCCTGATTACGATGGTTGCCTTTCTCCTGTCCATAAAACTCGATACGCCGGTCGTCGCCGTCATCGCCATGGTGGGCGGATTTATGACCCCGCCCCTGCTTTCCACAGGCCAGGATAATCCCATCGGGTTATTCAGTTATGTTGCCTTATTGGACCTCGGTTTGGTGGCTGTGGCGCTTCGTCAGCGCTGGAGTTTTCTGATTCTGTTGGGAGCCATCGGAACCATCATCATGCAAATTGGATGGGTCATTAAATTTTTCATGGTCTCCAAAATCCTGATTGCCATGGCGATCTTTCTCGGGTTCGGCGCCTTCTTTGTGGCTGTG
>Ga0114940_10000754_pt1 | contig 13498 bp, 7 predicted proteins | sample ColdCreekSource_FD_87195 | JGI IMG/M metagenome (GOLD analysis project Ga0114940, IMG submission 87195) | Groundwater microbial communities from Cold Creek, Nevada to study Microbial Dark Matter (Phase II) - Cold Creek Source | ecosystem: Environmental > Aquatic > Deep subsurface > Groundwater ... | reverse complement strand
TCCGGCGTCACGCGCGGAAAGAGTTCTCGCGCCACACCGAGGAAACGTGCGCGCAACTCGGGGAAATCAAGCGTCTGCATGGCCTGAATCGCCGCAGCTTGCGTACTTGGCGAATTAAGGAACTCCGCCACACCGCCGGACGAAATCAGTTCTCCTGCTTGCAAGTAGGGCTGGAGACGCCGGGAGCCTTCCGCTGCCGCCGCGAAAGCCGCCTCGTCGCTGGGCCCTTCAGCCATGACCTTGATGTCGGTGAAGGCCAGCCCAAATTTCTGCACCAGGACATCTCGCAAAGGAATGGCCTTGATGCTCAGGCTGCGCAAGTTTCCGAATTCACCGTCGAACCGCACGCCCAGCACCTGGTCGTCGTCCGTCGAAACCTGTGCGCCGTCAGCCTGGACCTTGTAACGCGGGTCCGGGCTGCTGGCGACGAGGACCGCGCAGAGCGCCGCCACCAGCAGGCCCAGCGCCAGGCCGATCCAGTTGCGTTTGTGCGAGTCATGAAACTTGCCCAGCATGACCGTGCTCTTGCGAATGGGTGCGGCCACATGCACGGCCCCTTGCCCATGCCGCAGCAGCAGCACGGGGAACAAAACGATCATCACCACGGTGGTAACAAGCAGACCCACGCCAGCCAACAGGCCCAGTTCGGCCATGCCCTTGAACTTGATCGTCGCGATGCCGATGAACGGAACTACGTTGGTTAGGCTAGCCGCCACGATGCTGGGGCTGCACTGGATCAATGAGGCGCGCAGCGCCGCATCGGGCGACATGCCGCGCTCGGAACGCAAGGCTTGGTAGGTCGTGTACTGATGGATGCCCTGGTCTACGCCGATGCCCAGCAACACACAGGTAAACGCCGCACCCAGAATGCCGATGGGACCGTGCAGGAGCAACGCCAGCGCCAACGTAATGATCGAGGCCACCACCATGGTCAAGCCAATATCTAACGCTAGACGCACGCGCCCGTACACCAAGATGAAGAACAGGATCATGGTAAGGATCGAGGTATAGGCATTCGAAAGCACGTCCGAACGCAGGCTCAAATCGTTCTCGGTGGTGATGGCGTACATGCCCGTGTAGCCGATTTTCAAGTCCGGAGTAGCGCTTTCGTCCTTGGCGTATTCAGTGAACACATCGCCCTTGCGCGAGGCCGTCAGGCCGGCAGGATGCTTGAGCGCACGAAAGGCGTCCACCGCGCGATTCTCGGCGTTCTGGACCTCGCGCATCAAAGCACGCGAAAATTCCACGTTGCTGGGGCTGCCTACGGGGCGCGCTAAAACCAGTAAGGTAGTTTGGTCGGGCGAAAGGTGGTACCCACCGGAACCCAGGTGCAGACTCATCGGACGCTGGTGCAACCGGCGTTCCTGCGCTTCTTCCACTATCGCCGCCAGACTCAGCGGATCCTGTTGTATTTTCTGGTAATGAATGCCCTGTACGTCTTCTTCGGCTAGACGCTTGGGCAGGCTTTTGAGGCGCGCGCGCAGTTCGTTTGGCTCGAAGCGCTGCGCGAAAGTGGCCACTTCATCGCGGGTCAAGAGCGCACTGGGGTGCTGGCGGACCAGTTCTTGCAGCGACTGCGCGAGATCCTCGCCTTCACGGCTACGCACTTGCCGAAGCCACGGTTCGCCAGGCCGCGCGTTCACTTCTTCCGGCAAAGGCAAACCAACACCCGCCTGTGAAAGTTCTGCGGCCAGTAGATCTCCAAATTGCTTCAACGCCTCGATGGCTTGCGGATCGCCGGTCTTCTCGTCGGGAATGCTGACAATGGCCAGTAGGATGTCGCCGCCGAAGTCTTTGCTGAGATCCCGCATGGTACGAAAACGCGGCAGCTTCTCCGACACCTGGTTTAGAATGTCGGCGTCAAGGTGCGTCAGCAGGTGCCAGGCGGGGTACAGACAGGCGAGCGTCACGAGCAGGCAGGCCAGCAAAATCCGGTTGGGGTAGCGGACGACTACTCCGCCCCAGTAAGCCATCAGTTTAGCGATTAAATAAGTCAATGTTTTTCCGCAGCCGACTCGCGGCGATAGGATGTTCTCAGCGCTGAGTCGCGCAGGTGCCGAGAAAAGTCCACTGAATTAACGCTGGGGATACAACTGCTTGCAGAACAGACCAGCCGTTCTCCGCATCTTAGCCCTCGGCGGTGAATACTTCGGGCTATTCCCAGAGACTTCTGCCGCTATCCAGGTGTTCGCCAAGGTCCGTGACCTTCAGATCATCGGGCACCTCAACCTCGAACTTTTCTGTGGTGATGGGCGCGTCGATGCGGAGCTTGGTGACGTCCATCCGTAAGCAGCGTTTCGCGCTCACGGGCGTAAGTAGCACACGCCCAGGATAGGGCGGCGCTTGCTTGCCGTCGTCTTGTTTCTCCGGTGTAAGACAGTAATCCGAATAGGTGATCGTGCCGATGGTCTTCTCCGCACGATTGAAGACTTCCACCGCGTCCGCCACGGGCAGGTCGGGGTTGATCTTAAAACGTCGTGCGAGTCGCGTCTTCAACCCTGGGCGCTCAATGACATCAATAATGGCCTGCTCTTTTTCGGACTTCATCTGAAAGCGGTCAATGGCATCGCGAGTCCAGGCGCGCGGGAAGAAAAGGTCATGCATGTTGCCGGCAATGGCGAAAATGGAAAGCTCGCAATCTTCGGCATTCATAAGCTGCTTGCGGCTGCCTCGGTAATAGCGGTCCTTGCGCGGGAGGTGCAAATCCACCGTCTCGCCGTGAATACCCATGTCCAGGATCAGGCGGTCGCCATACTTGATTTGCAGGCGGATGTTGCCTTCTTTGTCGCCCAAATAAACGCCGTTGAGATCGTAGTCTTTCTTTTTCTCGTGATCTTGCAGTACGAAGTTCAAGCGCACGATCAGCGACTGCACGGCAAAGCGCCGCGCATCCATCAGTTCCATGACCTTCTCAATGCCAGGACGATCAAAAAATACAGACGCCGATTCGGGCAGATGGTTGCCCTGAACACCGGCCAGCACCACCGTGGGAGGATCGTTATCGTGCTTGTTTTTGCCGTGGTTGTTATCAGCGGGAGCTTCTGTGGTCCATGCCGAAGCCAACGCGAGCACCGCAAAAACACCCCATCCGGCAAACGCCTTGTGCCGACACTTGGAGGTAGCCCTGATCGAATTTTTGGTCATCAGGCCCATGGTTCTACCATGCCGACTTATGATGGCAAGCCTTTCGTTCCCATGGGACACCTAAGCAGCCCCAGCCTTCAACTAAACTCTGTGTCTACCGTCTTGCGAGGGCGCACTAAATGCTTCGTTCTTATCGTTCGCACAAAGGCGCAAAGCCCACAAAGAACAACGTGTCATTCACTTCTCACCATATCGGTCTTTGGCGTGAACGTTTGCCTTCAGTTCATGCACGCCTGCGCACTTCTCTCTAGGGACGCTTGCCGCTCCTGGTGCATTAGGTTCTGAAGTTGGGCTTGCCCCGGAAGCAAGTCGGTACTGCGCCAACTAAAAGGTCCTGTCCATAGACGAAGCAGGCCCGGAAAGTTACGCGGTAGACACCGAACGCGACCTGATACTTGGCCCTGCGGTTCCATTCCAAGTCAGGATGAGGCCTGTCTGCAAGCAAGAGACTTGAAGCCCGTAGCTTGTCCGGTGCCGCACGGTTAGGATGCCCCGCATGTCCACCCGCACGCTCACTTGGCTGGTCTTCACCGTGTGTCTAGGTGCTCTACTCCTGCGCATCAACACGGCCACCATGAGCGGCGAGATGCGCAAACTGGTCCTGGAGCAGCAGACCTATCAGGAATTGCGCGAACTCATCAGCGACCGTTACGTGGGCGATGAGAACCGTGACGAACTGCGCAAACGACTTTTCTTCGGATCGATTCAAGGCCTATCCAATGTGCTGGACCGCCACACCGCCTTCGCGACGCCGGAACAATACGAATTGGGAAAATCGAACACCAGCGGCCACTTCGCAGGCATTGGCGTGGAGATCACATTCGACGACCAAAAGGGCTTGGTGATCGTCACTCCACTGGCCGACACGCCGGCCTTCGAGGCCCGCCTCTGGCCCGCCGACCGCGTGATCAAGATCGACGATTTCCCCGTAGATAAGCTGACGCCCATGGAAGCCAGCCAGAAGATTCGCGGCGAGCCGGACACCATCGTCCATCTAACCGTCGAGCGTGAAGGTGTCGCTTCGCCGCTGGAGTTCCACGTCAAGCGGGCCATTATCAAAGTACAGTCGGTGCAGGAAGCCATGTTGCTCCAGCCCCCGCTGTCGGCTGCCGCACGCATTCCTGCGGATGCGCCAAAAATCGGCTACATCCAACTTGTCGGCTTCCAACAAGACACGCCCAAAGATGTCGCGCACGCAGTCGCCGCACTGGAAAAGGCCGGAATGCAAGGCCTGCTTCTCGACTTGCGTCAGAATCCAGGCGGACTGCTCGATGCGGCAGTCGCCCTTTGCGAGCAGTTCCTGCCCGAAGGCATCGTCGTGACCACACGCGAGCGCGGGGCCAAAAACGGCGAGAGGGGCGAACACGTCTACCATTCCAAACCCAAGCAGAACCATGTGCGTATCCCCATGGTGGTGCTGATCAATGGACGCAGCGCCTCGGCTTCGGAGATCGTCGCCGGCTGCCTGCACGACCACGCCCGCGCCAAGCTCGTCGGCGACAAAAGCTTTGGCAAGGGTTCCGTGCAATCCATCATCCCCTTTCAACTGGGCGAATACGGAGTGGGTGCGTTGACGTTGACCACTGCGCGTTACTACATGCCCAACGGAGAATGCATTGATGGAAAGGGCATTGAACCGGATTACAAAATCGTCTTCACCAGCGACCAGTTGCGCGGCATGTTGTACGAGCGTCATGTGCGCCGTTTGGCTCGGAACGACCCGCGCCCCAGCAACGGCAAGTCCACGGTACCTCAGGCAACGCTGCCCGTGGAGAAAACCGGGCCCGCCGAAGAAAAAACAAAGCTAGGCGACCCACCGCAAGTAGACGAGGACGCCACTCCGCCTCGTAAGCCCGCGCAACCCTTCGTGGACGTGCAGATCGAAAAAGCAGTCGAGGTGCTGACGCAGGAATTGCGCGGGAAGTGAGCGCCGCCTATCGCCGTAACCGTTCACCACAATGGCGCGTAGCGGATTGTAGCCTTCTGATTCCCGTGACGTTGCCCTTTCCGCCCTCGTCAACTCAAGCCCCGCAGGCGCGGTAGCGGCGTGTACTACGCACGTTCGGATGCGTACGCGCCCAACGTAGAGCTTTCCTTACCGGCTTGCGGTCGTGCTCAAATGGTATAGAAGATCGCCACCGCTTGACGATGCAACTACTTAAGGTCATACGACACGAGGATCATGGGTCCAACGCCGCGCAATCATGGACTTGTCGCACTTGTTACGCTGGGACTCCAAGTCCTGGGGCTTGCGGCTGCGGGCGAAAGTGTAGCGCGGCCAGAACCTGCCGTGCTGGCGGCTCGTGAGCCTGCGGTCGAAGCGCGCGGAGTTTCTGACGCGGCGCGACCGTCCACAGATATACAAGACAAGCTGCGCCGCTCGGTCAAACACGAGGCCGAATCTGCCGCACAGGCCGCTTTGCAGGCCGCCAAGAATGGGCCATCCAAGCCGTCTAAGAAAATGTTGCCCCTCGCCGGAAAGCCGGGCGATGTGCGCTTGGTGTGCGTGCGAACCAATGTCATCGAGCGTTCACGCTGGATCGTTCCTAATTTCCCCATTCCCCCTTTCACTGTGTGGAACAAATGGCTAGACGCGCATCCGTTCGTGACGCACTGCGCGCTGGATTGGATGGACGAACAAGGGGCCTGGTGGCACACCGAACTGCGCTCCTTCCACCAATGGCCAGCCTGCCACCGCGTGGGCCAGGGTGAGTTCCGCGCCACGGGAGCCACCACGTACGGCATCTTCATCTTGCCCGGGCGCAGCGAACCGGAAAGCTACGCCGTTCTGGTGGACGAGAAGATCAACGCCGATTACCACGAGATCGTCGCCATCGCCCGTGAATACGGACGCAAAGACAAACGCAGCGGCGAACCGGGCACGGGCGGCACGGGTGAGCGCAACGTGGGCTTGGGCGGTCCGGCTTGGCGGCCCAGTTGCAACAGCAACACCTATATTAGTTACATTTTGCGGCGCCTGGGGCTTGAATGCCCCGTACCCGAAGGGGCCATCGGCTGGGAGCGCGTGCCGCACTTCCCCTACTCCTCCGATACCGACATGCATCAGAAATGAAGGCCGTACGGCACCAGCCGTCCGTTGCACATCACGACCCACGCGCACAGCTTGAGCGTTCACCTAGCGGATTCAGAGGATGGCCTTGAACGACCAACGGCATCGAACGCAAGAGCCGTGGTGTGCGGCAGCGGCGCTGACCTACGCGGCGCTCTTGATGAGCGGCTGTGGAGCAGTACGTAACTACGTACCCTTCCTGCCGCCCTCGAACTTCGTCGATGTCGGCGGGCGCATGTTGTCGCGTGAGGAAATTGCGTATTACGAGGAAATCAAGGCCCACAACAAATATGCCAAGATCGACCCCAACAGCGGCGTGTCGTACAACGCGCTGGGTGAACTGTTCCAGCGCAAGGGGCACTATCCATTCGCCAAGGAACTGTATGTCGAGGCCATTGGCAAGGACCCGACGCTCTCCGAGGCGCATCACAATCTCGGTGTCATCACGCTGTACGAAGAAAACTATAAGGACGCGCAGACGCACCTGACCCGCGCACACGCGCTCAGTCCCAACGACGCACGCATCCACCATCATCTAGGACTCTCCTACGACGGCCTGGGTCAACACCAAGCGGCCCTCCAGTCCTTCGACAAGGCCCTGGTGCTGGATCCTGAACATTCGCCGGCCTATCTCGACAAGGCTCGCACGCTGTACCGGCTGGCAAAATACCGCGAAGCCGAAGACGTGTGCCGCAAGGCCATCGCCAATCTGCCCAAGGTGGTCGTCGCTCAGACCGCCGGCGACAACCGTAGCGAATTGTTGAAAATGATCTGGCCCAGCGGCACGGACCCTTCCAGGCCAGATACCGCGTTCGAAGAGGCGCACTACGATTTAGCGCTGTGCCTCAAGGCGCAAGGGCGGCACGCCGAGGCGCTGACGGCGCTCGTGCCCGCCGAGCAATCCAAGCTCTCCGAGGTGACCCGCGCCGACGTCCAAACGTTGAAAGCGCGCTTATTGGAAGCTTCAGGCAATCGCGGTGCTGCGATCGCAACCCTGGACGTACTGCGCAAAGAATACCCCGCCAAGGCCGCCATCGTGAAACAGCTCGCCCGCCTGTACCAGGAGAACGGGCAACTTGACTTGGCGGTCCGGTCCCGGCTGGAGGCTGCGGAACTGGACCATTCCGACCGCGCCTTGCAATTCGATGCCGCACGCGATGCCGAAGCGCGCAAGGACTTCCCGCAGCAGATCGCCGTCTATGAGCGCCTGACACGACTCGACCCTGCGGACCTCGATTCGCGCCGCAAACTCGCCCGCGCTTACGACCAAGCCGGCATCGTGCGCCAGGCGGCGCTGACCTATCAGGAAGTCGTCAGCCGCGCGCCGGAGGACCTGCTCACCGTGCGCCGACTGGGCATCTTGTATGCCGACCTCCCGGGCTTCCAAGGCCGCGCCGTATTGCAGTTCAAGCGCGTACTGGCCGTAAATCCGAAGGATGCCGAGGTGCTCCGGCGCATGGGCGAACTGCATCTGGTCTCCAAGAACCCCAGTGAGGCCGAAAAGTACCTGCGCGAGGCGCTCAAGCTGACCCCCAACGACCCGCTGGTACATAAAGCTACGGGCGACTTGTATGTCATGCAGCGTCGCGGCGAAGACGCCGTGCAGGCCTACCGCCGCGCTCTGGAATTGAAACCTGAACTCGTGGAAATCCAATGGGCGCTGGCGCGCGTCATGCTCAGCGTTGATCTGCGCGAGGACGCCATCAAGCCGCTGGAAATATACCTGCTGGCCAAGCCCGACGATGTGGACGCCCGCCGCAGTTACGCCGATGCGTTGCGTGACCTGAACCGCCGTGCGGAGGCCGTCAAGCAGTACCAGACCATCATCGAGTTGCGCCCGCGCGACGAGAAGACCACCAAAGAGCTGGCCAAGCTCGCCACGCTGCTGGGCCAGCGCGGCGAGGCGGCCGGCATGTACGAGGCGATCCTCGAAAAAGATCCGTCCGACCTCGACGCGTTGCGTTCTGCCGCACGGCTCTACGACGACCAGAAACAGCCGCTGCGTGCGATGTACTGCTGGCAACGCCTGCTCAAGTTCCGTTCCGAAGACCAGGAAGGCTTGGCAGCGCTGGCCGCCGACTATCGCGCCATTGGAGACGAAGATGCGGCCATCCGCACTTATGAGGTCCTGGGCCACGCCGACGCCTGGCGCAACGTGGCCTTCCTACGTCTCAAACGCAACGAACCAAAATTGGCCCGTGCGGCCTACCGTAAGATCATTGCGCTGAATAAGTCCGACGGCCCAGCGCGTGCAGGGCTGGCTGGACTGCTGCAGCTTTCTGAAAACGAAACCGAACGCGAGGAGGCCGTGCTGCTGTACCAGGAACTCCTGCAGCTTGACCCCAAGGACACCCGCGCGCGCGTGAACTTGGCCAATTTACTCACTGAAAGCAACCGCTTTGCCGAGGCGCAGGAACAATTTGAACACGCCCTGCGGTTGGATAAGCAGCATGCCGCAGCGCACGTGGGCCTGGGCGTCATCCTGCGCAAGCGCGGCAAATTGAACGAAGCCAAGGAGCACTACCAGGCGGCACTGCAGAGCGACCCGAACTGCAAACTGGCACACTTTAACATGGGCCTCTTGTGCGATTTTCATCTCGAAAAACCCGACGAAGCCCGCACGCACTACGACCGTTTCGTGCGCCTAGGCGGAGACCCCAAGCTGCTGCCCAAGGCCGACGGCGCGGGAAGTTTGGGAACACCCGACGCAAGTCCCACGCGCAAACCCGGCGCAGAAGTCCTGCTACCCGCCGAACCGGTCGAGCTGCAAGACGCGCCGAAAACGACGCACGAACCTCAGAAGTAGGTCCGCGATTCCTATACGCATTCCCGGTCGCACAGGAATCTTCACGCCGGACTCGGGACCGCCCCGCGCGAGTTTGTGGCCATCCGCTTGTGGTGCAGGTCTCCAGACCTGCGCCGACCTGGAGGTCTGCGCCACATGGGTCATGGTCTTCTGCGCGGCGGTGCTCCAAGCCGTTTGCAACGCAGCATTTCAGCGCGCTTGTTGCTTTTCCCGCAGCGCCTTTTCATAAAAGTCTGCAAGCGCTGCTCCGTGCGCCTTGATCGAGTAAAGCCGCTCGGCCCGTTGGCGCGCGGCAACTTGCATGGTGCGCAGACCTGGTTCATCCGCCAGCAGCCTATGCAGCTCTTGGACCCAAAGATCGATCTGTTCCAGTGGCAACACGCGACCGCAGGTGGGGTCTTCGGCCAGTTCGCGCAAGCCAGGTAGATCCGCCACCAGAATAGGCACGCCGCTGGCCAGCATTTCTAGCGCGGGCCGCGAAGTGCCGTCGGAGCCGGTGGCGAAGACTAGACCCACATCCAGCGAGGCCACGCTTTCGGCAAAGTCATCGGGTTGATACGTGACCAGAATGCGCTTCTGGTGCGGGTGCGTCTTCACGCAATCCATGAGTACATCGATACCCTCGCCGTGCCCGATGATACGCGCACACCAGCGCGTAGACCCGTCCAGACGGCCCAAGATGTCCAGGAAGGCGCGGTGGCCGCGATCCTGATGCAGCTTCATGCGTCCGACCATGCCGATGCGCAGCGGACAGGTCGGCTCGACGAGCGCCGTGGGCTTGAAGAATTTCGTATCGACGCCAGGAGCGACATAGGCGACACGGGTCGCGCCGATCTGGTGCAGGAAGGCCGCGTGCTCCCGCGCCAGGCAGCAGAAAGCTCGTCCGCTACGGGCCCTACGCGCCAAAACGTAAGCTGGCACCGCACGCGGGTCGCGGTGCCAACTGCGCACGCGCAGGGGACGCCGGGCGTGCTTACCAAACGCCACGTCAGCCAGCAACTCGTCCGCCGAACGATGTACATGGATAATGTCCAGGTCCAGTTCGTGGGCGAGCGCACGCAGGCGTTTCAGGTCATGGCGAGCATTAAGGATGCGCGCCAGTCCGCGACCCTGCTTGAAGCCGCCGACGAACGGCACGTCCTGCGCGCGGCAGCCGTGCTCCAGCGCCGTGCCAGACTGCGCGCCAATCCAGGCGCGGTGCCCGCACGCGTTCAGGGCGCGTACATCGAGCAGTCCCGAAGCGGCCTGGCCGGTGAAAGAACGCCCGTGGATGAGGTGGAGGATGTTCATGGAACGCAGCGGACCGTGCGTGGAGCGGCGGCGGCGCACGACTTCAAAAAGGGTGGGGAACCACGCCGTTCAACACCGCATCCCGGAGCATGGCATGGCCTGCCCTGCTTCCCCTGCCCTAGACCCTGCCGTTTGAAATACATGCCGCTAGGACTATAGTCCCGCCTTTGGCCTTCACAAGGAATGCGGCATGAAGATCGCGCTGGTGCAGATGAACCCGACCGTGGGCGATTTGCAGGGCAACCGCGCCCGGATTGCTGAAGGCGTGCGGGCCGCCGGCACGCAAAGCGCAGACTTGGCGGTTACGCCGGAACTGGCCATCCCTGGCTACCTGCCACGCGATCTACTGCTGAACGCCGACTTCATCGCGTGCAGTTGGAAGGTCCTGAACGAGCTGGCGGAAGAACTCAAGAACGCACCGCCCGCACTGATCGGCATGGCCGAACGCAACACCACCGGCATAGGCCGACCGCTCTTCAACGTTGCGGCGCTGGTACGCGGCGGTCGTGTCGAGCGTACTTTCCGCAAGTCGCTGCTGCCCACCTACGACGTATTCGATGAAGATCGCTACTTCGAGCCGACGCGCGAGCTGAACCTGCTGGAACTCGCCGGACACAAGATCGGCGTCACCATCTGCGAGGATGTCTGGAACGACAAGGCCTTCTGGCACGAGCGGCGCTATCACTACGATCCCGTCGAAGAGCTTGTCAAGGTCGGCGCACAAATTCTGGTGGCCCTGAATGCCTCGCCCTTCACGCTCGGCAAGAACCTCCAGCGCACCCGAATGCTGGAAGGTTTGGCGCAGCGCCACCGCATCTCGGTGGTGTACGTCAATCAAGTGGGCGGCAACGACGACCTGGTCTTCGACGGGCGCAGTTGCGCCTACGGCCCTGCGGGCAATCTTATCGTGCGCGGCAAGGCCTTCGAAGCCGACCTGCTCGTCGCAGATCTGGACCAAACCACGGGTACCGTGGCGCGCGACCTTGCGGTACCAGAAGAAGAAGCCTGGCACGCGCTGGTGCTTGGGACGCGCGATTTCGTCCGTAAGTGCGGCTTCCAGCGCGTGCATCTCGGCCTTTCCGGAGGCATCGATTCCAGCCTCGTGGCCGCTATCGCTGCGGAGGCGCTCGGCCCAGAAAACGTCATCGGCGTGCTGATGCCGTCGCCTTTCTCCAGTCAGGGCAGCATCGACGACGCGCTGGACCTCGCGAAGCAACTGGGCGTCTCAACGCACCAGATCGCCATCACGCCGGTCATGCAAGCGTTCGAAGAAGCGTTGCAAGCCTCCTTTGCCGGACGTGCGCGCGATGTTACCGAGGAAAACCTACAGGCCCGCATCCGGGGCACGTTACTGATGGCCTTTTCCAACAAGTTCAATTCGATGCTTCTGACTACGGGCAACAAATCCGAACTGGCCGTCGGGTACTGCACGCTTTATGGCGACATGAACGGCGGCCTGGGCGTGATTGCCGATGTGCCCAAAACGATGGTCTATCGAATCTCGAAGTGGCTCAACCGACAGCGCGGCAAGCAGATGATTCCCGAAGCCAGCATCACCAAAGTGCCCTCGGCGGAACTACGCCCGAACCAGACCGACCAGGATTCCTTGCCGCCCTACGATCTGCTGGATCAGATCGTCGAACGCCATGTCGAACGGCATAAGTCGGCACAGGAGCTTATCGCTGAAGGATACGAAGCGGAGACCGTCCGCAAGGTGCTGCGTATGATTAAGAACGCGGAGTTCAAGCGCAAACAAATCGCACCGGGCCTCAAGATCACCGACCGCGCCTTTGGCACCGGCTGGCGCATGCCTATCGCGCGCCATGAATAAGGCGAGGCGTAAGGATGAGGGAGTCCAATAACCAGTCCATGAATACTCGCAACCTCATCCGCGCCAGCTTGCGCGAGAGCATCGCCGTACACCAAGCGCTGGCGAAGCATGCGCCGGCCCAAGTCGAACGCGCGGCGCGTTGGGTAGCTGCGGCGCTGGCACGGGGCAATAAACTGCTGCTCTTCGGCAACGGAGGCTTTGCGGCGCACGCGCAACACCTTGCTGCTGAGTTCGTGGGCCGCTTTGAACGCGAACGCGACGGGTACGCCGCCCTTGCACTGACCTCCGATACCGCGCTCCTGACGGCACTCGTCAACGACTATCCTCCCGAATTGCTTTTTTCTCGTCAGGTAAAAGCGCTCGGTCGCAAAGGCGATATCGTCCTCGCGTTCAGTTCGAGCGGAACCTCGCCGAACGTGATCGAGGGCCTACGCGTAGCGCGCGAAATGGGCCTGACCTGCCTGAGCTTCTGTGGCACGCGCGGCGACAAGATGGCCTCGCTTTCCGACCTGTGCTTTCAAGCACCGTCGCAACGAACTGCGCGCATCCAGGAAGTGCACCTGACGCTGTGCCACGCGCTGTGCGAGGCCGCCGACGCCCTGCTGGCCGCAAAGGCCAAACTGCCCGCGCCGCCCGCCGCAGCCGTAACGCAAACACCGTGGCCCAAACGCTTGGCGCTGATCGTCTGGGACTTCGACGGTGTGATGACCGACAACGGCGTGCTGGTGGGGCAGGACGCTCGCGAAACGGTGCGCTGCAACCGCTCCGACGGCTGGGGCCTGGGCCTCTTGCGCAAGGCCGGCGTGCCGATGATCGTGCTTTCGACGGAAGAAAATCCGGTGGTCACGGCGCGCTGCGCGAAACTCAAAATCCCTTGCCACCACGGCGTAAAGGACAAGGCGGTGTACTTAAAGCGCTACCTGAAAGAGCAACGCATCAAACCCGCCGAAGCCGTTTTTGTCGGCAACGACCACAACGACCTGGGTGCGCTGAAGCTGGTGGGCTTCCCCGTTGTGGTCGGCGACGCGCATCCTTCCGTGCTGCCGCCCGTGGCTAAGTTGGTGCTCAAGAATTCCGGCGGCCACGGCGCGGTGCGGGAATTCTGCGATGCCGTCCTGCTGCGGATGGAAACAGGGAAATTGAACACAGGCCAGTGAGCCTTCAAACTCAAAAAGTATGCCGGTGATGCGCCGCGAACGGGCGGGCGGCACTGTTGACGGTTGAAGACGAACAAAAGGGAGACGAACAAAGGGGTCAGGAGTCGTTGTTTTGGGTGACAACCACTTTCTCACCGTCTGCCGGTATGTCGAGCGGAACGCCCTGCGTGCCGCACTCGTGCCGCGAGCGGAAGACTGGC
>Ga0114940_10000753_pt1 | contig 13505 bp, 11 predicted proteins | sample ColdCreekSource_FD_87195 | JGI IMG/M metagenome (GOLD analysis project Ga0114940, IMG submission 87195) | Groundwater microbial communities from Cold Creek, Nevada to study Microbial Dark Matter (Phase II) - Cold Creek Source | ecosystem: Environmental > Aquatic > Deep subsurface > Groundwater ... | reverse complement strand
CCGAAAACACAACCAGATTACCACTTTTGGCAAACTCTGGGATCCCATTGCGGATAAAATCCTGGTTACTGCGGCATGGGTCACACTGATTGCCAACGACGCCATGCCAGCTTGGATTGCCCTGGTATTGCTGGCTCGCGATTTTGCCGTTTCCGGCCTGCGCATGCTGGCTGCGGAGCAAGGGGTGACCCTTGCATCGGAAACCGGCGGTAAAATCAAGACCATGGTCCAGCTCTTCACAATCGGAGTGTTAAGCGCCCAATATGCTCTTGTTAATGACTGGGGCTGGCAATTGCCAATGCCCGGGTTCGGCTGGCTTGAATTATGGCTGTTATATCCTGCCTGTCTCTTCACCAGCCTCATTTCTGCCGGAAATTACTTCCGGAAAAACTGGTCCCTGCTGAAAACTTGACCCGCATATCAGACGGTTGCATCGCCACGGCTAAGATGTTACGGTTCATGACATGAGTGCCTTTAAAGTGAATCTGGTCGCTTGTAATCCCAAGCGCGAAGAACTGATAACGCCACCGATTGAAGTTCTGGTGGATACAGGTTCTGAACTCACCTGGCTGCCGCGAGAGATATTGACTCGGACCGGCATTACCCCACAGCGTAAACGCAGCTTTCAAACCGCAACGAAACAGGTGGTCGAAAGAGAAGTGGGCTATGCAATCCTGAAAGCAGAAGGTTATGAAACCATCGATGAGGTCGTTTTTGCAGAAATGGGCGACATGTCTTTGTTGGGGGTGCGAACTATAGAGGGGTTTGGTGTCATGGTTGATAACATTGCTCATCGTTTTGTGGCAACCACCACGCTTGCGGCTGGCGCGATACGACGCTGATCACCATCCCCACCATCCCTGTGCGATTCCCTTTTCCACGAAGCGATGTCCCACTGACACGCTGGGGAGCAACCACCGGGGCATGGTTTGCATCAACACCGCGCTCAATATGGCATGAGAAAGAGCAATGGCATAGAGATTCGGTTGCTGCTGATAACACCGTGTCCAGAAATACATCCCAAAAAGAGTTCCCAGCATCAGTCCCGGATTCGGTGCGTGCAGCATCATGAAGAAAATACTGAGGATCCATGCGGTCTTACGGCCCGCGCCAAGCCAGAGAACAAGTTGACGATAAAAAAACAGTTGGATTGCCATCTGTTGGATCAACGCGGGGAAAGGAATGAGCCTCTTCCAAAAACGCAGACCAAACTCCAGCGGGTGGCTTGATGCTCCAAAGACCAGCAGGATCACCGATCCAATCAATGTCGGCAGCCATAATTTGCGAAGCGCGCCTGAAAAGTATTGAACGCCAAATCCACATTCTCGAATGGATATCCCGGATTTCCAGGTCACGCGCAGGGCATAATAAAAAAGCGGTGGAAAAAGCAGGTAATCCCATCTCAAAGGCCATACATCCGTCGGTTTGAAGGCTCCCAGGACCAAAAGGGCGTCGAGGAACGGTTGTGGAATGTCCGCAGCCCACATGGCATAAGGCAATGGCGGCAGCCACAGAACAATGAGGGAAGTCAGACCAACCACGAATATGGCCGGGCTTCTTTCCGGGGCGGACGATGGCTCTGCATTCCGCATTCCGCATTCGACATTCGACATTCGAGCTATTCCTTATCGACCTCCAAAAACCCTTCGAGCTGATGAATACGGGTGGGATGCCGCATTTTCCGAAGGGCCTTGGCTTCGATCTGTCGGATGCGCTCGCGGGTAACCTTGAACTGTCTTCCAACCTCCTCCAGTGTGCGGGAATACCCGTCTCCCAGACCAAATCGCAGGGTTAACACAGCGCGCTCGCGCTCAGTCAGACTGTCCAACACATCACTGAGTTTTTCCCGCAACAGCACATGCGAGGTCATCTCCGATGGGTTATCGGCAGATTTATCCTCGATGAAATCCCCAAAACTGGTGTCATCGGAATCACCCACCGGGCTTTGCAATGAAATTGGCTGCTGCGCCATCTTCATGATCGCGCGCACACGCTCAACCGGCATTTGAATTTCATCCGCGATTTCATCCGGAGATGGTTCCCGTCCATAGGCTTGAAGCAGCGCCTTCTGTACGCGCATCAATTTATTGATGGTCTCGATCATGTGGACGGGGATGCGGATTGTCCGGGCCTGGTCCGCAATGGAACGGGTGATGGCCTGGCGGATCCACCAGGTCGCATACGTGCTGAATTTATAACCACGACGGTACTCGAACTTTTCGACGGCTTTCATCAACCCCATGTTGCCCTCCTGAATCAGATCCAGGAATGAGAGCCCACGGTTTGTGTATTTTTTGGCGATGGAAATGACCAGCCGCAGATTCGCCTCGACCATTTCGGTTTTGGCTTTGAGAGCCGCGGCAAGCCAGCGTCTCAGCTCATCATGCGTCTTCAGAAAAACATCGAGAGGCATTCGGGCGCGTCTTTCCATTTCGAGCATTTTCTGCTGGCACTCGTGTAATTTGGATCGAGTTTCGGCAAGCTTGGATTTGCGCAACCGGTCCGAATCACGCATCAAATGCTCCGCTTCGGCGCGGAATTCCTCGGTTTCATCCACCATTTCCTCCGTGACCTTTTGTTTTAGGTAGAAGCGGGGATAAAGGCTCTTCAATTTGCCATGCGCCCTTTCCATTTCACGACGGAGGTAAGCCTGATGCGCACGGGATGCATTGCGCAAACGCTCGTAAAGCTGGGCCGTACGCTCATCAGCTCTTTTGACGGTCTGGCGCAGTCTGGGCAGGAGCTTGAGATACTTTTCGCGGCTGGAAATTTTTTTATCGAGAATCACCCGATCGAACCGCTCCTTCCCCTGCAGCAGTCGTTCTGAAATCTGCAGATGCTCGTGGGCGACAAATCCGAATTGGTTCAACAGTCCCTGCAATTTTTCCTCGGCTTCTTCAATTCGTTTGGAGATTTCGACTTCCTGTTCCCGTGTCAGCAGAGGAACCTGTCCCATCTGTTTCAGATACATGCGAACAGGATCATCCAGGACATCGATTTTGGACTGGATCTTGGCCTCTTCCTTGGCCTCTTCCTCGGCATCGTCCCGTTGCTTGACACGATCCACTTCGGAGGCATCTATGATATCGATTTCCAGACCACGCAGGAGAATGACCACGGAATCAAGCTCCTCCGCAGAAACCACGCTATCCGGCAAAACATCGTTGACATCGCCGTAAGTCAGATATCCCTGTTCCTGGGCAAGTTTGATCAATTCCTTGATCTTCTCATTCTTGACGGCCCGGCTCATGTGAGGACGCTCTCCACTCTCCTCTGACGTCTGCAAGGATTTCAGAAGGTGATTTCCAGCAGGCGACTTGCCGTTACTCGAACTCGAGGCTGAGGCCATTCGCCGTTCTTTCCGAATCCCATGGACAGAGGCCAGTAGATTTGCCTGTGCTGCATCGGCCCTGGATGACGCGATGGCCGCCGCCTGTCCCATTGAGGATTTCGAATCGCGCGGTTGAAAATCTGTCTCTCTCTCAGAGAGCGCCATCTTTGCAGTCTCTTTTGCAGATTTTTTGCTGGCGGATTTCTTATGTTTCATCGCAGAATGATGATTCCGTCGGGTGTCGCCGGAATCGAACAGAGTCCACAAGTCTACTTCATTTGTTTTTCCAAGTCAAGGAGTTCTGTCTGGAACTGGATGCGTTCCTTCTCCTCCAAGTCTGTATTTTTCAGCAGACGGCTTCGTTCCCCATGCTGTTCCAGCAACCAGGCGCGCCGTACCCGGGCGATGGCATCCTGAATGCCGATAGCCATATCCCGTGGGCTCATTCTGATCGGGTGCATCAACAACCGCGCCACCATCTGGTTCTCTCCATCATCAAGATCAAGATCCAATCCATTCCATCCGGGCTGCCATTTCCCGTTCCTGGATTTTCGGATCACGTGAAAGAGCACGCGCCGCAGGGCATAACCGCCAAACCATGCCTCTTCCAGATCATTGGCAAGCATTTGTGCGGCCACTTTCTCAGTCAACGCAAGCTGCAGGAAATAATCTCCAAAACCCAACATTTGATCTTTCAGTCCAGCCCCGGAAGGCACCTCCTGTGTCTTTTCCGCCGGGGATATTGAGCTGTTCCTGGACAGACGGCGACGCTGTCGGTCAAATTCATGCAGAAAGGCCGGGGTGTCCATCTTGAGTATGTCGCAAATATTTTGAATCAGCTGTTGACGTCTTGGTTCGTCCTCGACCAATTGCAGCAGCGGGGTCATTTCGAGAACAACTTTCTGGTGGTTACGCGACTCCTTCATATTGAGAGATTGCGCGAAAGAAAGAGCCTTGTATTCAAACACGTCCAGGGCCTGTTTCAGTCTGTCCTTTAGTGCGTCTGCTCCGGATTTGCTGATGAAACTGTCCGGATCCTCACCATCGGGCAGGCGGGCGGCCTTTACCGAAAGCCCTGCCGCAATCAGTGTTTCAGCATTGCGCCAGGTGGCTTTCTGTCCCGCAACATCCGAATCGAAACAGAGCACCACTTCCTCCACATAACGGTTGAGGATGCGCGCCTGTTCTTCAGTAAATGCAGTTCCCTGCGGTGCAATCACATTACGGACTCCTGACTCAAAACACCGGATCCAATCAAACTGCCCTTCGCAGATCACAGCCAGATTGTTCTCCTGCAAATCGCGCTTGCTTCGGTCCAGCCCGAATAAAATGCGTCCCTTTTTAAAAATGGCCGTTTCCGGTGAGTTGATATATTTGGCCTCTTTCGCATCGGCGGAAAGCAACCGCCCGCTGAATCCAACCGTTCTTCCATTTTCATCATTAATCGGAATCATCAACCGATCTCGAAATCGATCGTAGGCGCTTTGCCTGCCCTTCAGAACAAGCCCTGATTCCTCCAGGAGTCTGCTCTCGATGCCATGGACGCTCCCCCACCGAAGCAGCGCATCCCAGGCTGGAAGCGCATAGCCAAGCTTAAACTCCCTGGCTGTGGCTGAAGTAAAGCCGCGCTCACGCAAATAACGACGCGCCGCCCCGGCCTGTCGTGAACGCATCAGGCTGGTATGAAACCAATCTCTGACCTTGAGGTGGATATGGTAAAGCTGATCACGCTCTTCCCGGCTCGGTCCTCTTGGAGCGGTGGAATCTTCCGGGATGGATATTCGCGCCCGTTCAGCCAGCCGCAGGGCAGCATCGGGAAATTCCAACCCCTCACGAGCCATCACAAATTTGAAAACATCTCCTGCAGCTCCACATCCAAAACAGTGATAGGTTTGCCGTTCCCGCCTCACATGAAATGAAGGCGTCTTTTCCTTGTGAAAGGGGCATAATGCCCGATAGCTGGCCCCTGACTTTTTTAACGGCACATTCAACCATTGGATGACATCCACAATATCGCTGGCAGCCCGAATCTGGTCGATCACTTCCTGTGCAATAAAATGACTCATGATCTCAACAACACATCGTTGAACATGGACTTTCCTATTTGGCCGCCTTTGACATCTGTTCAACAACCGGGAAGCTATGGAAAACCCGGTTCCCCATCCAGGAACCTTCCACGGGAAATGAGGCGGGCGCGAGCACAGCCACCAGGGACATAAACCATGTTGCAAAAGCGACACCCAGAATCATGCCGGGAACAATGGCAATAGCCCGGTCCATTTTACGCTGCCATGTCTCCTTCTGGTGCCCTAGAAGACGATGGGTCAACACCCAGGCGGGCATCATCAAAACCGCTGAAAGGATCAAAAAGGCGGTATTGGTGGCCATCCTATCCGGTAGCGCAAAGCGAAAGTGAATCCATATGCCAAATTCGGCGAACCATCGACACACCATGATCACCGCCACCCAGATCGCCACTGCGCGGATGGAACCCCAAAACCATCCAATCTGTCTGGCAATGGGAATTCCCACAAGAAAAGCAACGACACCAAAACAATCGACCCAATTGATAGAAATTGGAACAGTCTGGATGGAAGGTGAATCGGTTGATCCCGCAAGCTGGATGGTATCCTCCTCCGCCTGTCCGGGTGACTGATTTGCCGTTGGGGCTTCCAATGGCACAGGTGGAACAGTGGGCTGGGCAGTTGCCACCTTCTCAGGAGTTGGTTGCTGCTGGGGAGCCGGCGCCGGCTTTTCCTCACCAACAGGAGGCGTCGGGGAACTTGGGGTGGAAGCGGTCTCCGGCCTGGAAGCGCCAGGTTTTTGAGTAGTTGTCGTTTCCTTTTGCGGAAGTTTCTGTTTGGGCGTCAATGCAAGCACAACCAGCAAGGCCAACAGCACAGCCCCTCCAACAGCCACCACAAGTGACTTCCAGTGTGGTTTTTCTGTGGTATGCGAATCAGGGGCTTCCATTTTGCGCAATTTGACTTTCTGAAAAATAACCGGTTGGCCTTTTTCCAATCGTTCGATTGCCTGGATCAGCTCATCCATGCTCTGGAAACGCCTGGCAGGATCCTTCTGCATCATCTGCGTGATCAAATCACCGAAGCCATCGCCAAGCGCTGCATTCTTGCGCCGTGGATCGGTCAACTGTTCATCCATATGCTTGGCCATCACCTCGGCTGCAGAATTTCCCTGGAAGGGAACACTCCCCGTAACCAGATGGTAAAACGTTGCTCCCAACGAATAGATATCGGTTCGCGCATCCACACGCTTGGCATCCCTGGCTTGCTCAGGAGAAATATAATAGGGTGTGCCAATCACTGTGCCTGACATGGTCATCGAAAAGCTCTCATTCGCCTCCAGGTTCTTGGAGAGACCCAGGTCGGCGACCTTGATTTTGCCATCCTTGGTGAGCATGATGTTCTCCGGCTTCAGATCCCTGTGCACAATTCCCTGTGAATGAGCATAACTGAGGGCGCGCGCCGTTTGTTTGATCCACGGCAGGGCCTGTGCCTCCTTCACCTTGTCCTGGACTTTCAAAAAATGAGCAAGATCCACCCCATCCACATATTCCATTACCATGAAATGCGTGCCATCCTCCTGTCCCGCTTCGAACACACGGATGATGTTTTCGTGATCAAGAAGCGCACACGCCGCGCCTTCATTCATAAAGCGATTTACGAATTCATTCTTGGAAGCGTACTCCCCCGACAAAAACTTGATGGCAACCTGCCGGCTTGTTTGCTGATTACGCCCGAGGTACACTGATCCCATCGCGCCTTGTCCCAGCAACCTTGCCAGGACATACTCCCGGAATTGCATTCCAACCAGTGGATCTTTTTCCTCGGCCATAATGGGAGAATTGCTTGTTACATGCAACGCAACTTGGCAGGTTTCCTGAAGTGTGTTTGAAAATCAACCATGATCCATAGCCTGGCACCAATACACGCGATTTTCAAAACAACCTGCGTTGTCATCCGTTACTTCATCATTACAGGCACATTTATCCTTGTCGCCTGCCTTTCCATCCTGATCGCCGAAGATGTTCCAATTCCACCCCGTGCCCGCGTGGTTCGCGCTACAGATCCCCAGGCTGTTCTGCTCCTGGCACCACATCCGCAGCGTGTCCATAAACTCCTGGAAACTGCAATTCTAAAGTATGCTAACGCCAGCGATCTGGCAACTGCATGGAAAAGGATCGTCCTTCCGGCGGACCGTATCGGCATCAAAATTCATACCGAACCGGGACCGGTCATGGCCACACGCCAGATCGTCGTGGAGGCAGTCATTGATGGTCTGGAGATGGCCGGCCTCAAACGCACCCAGATCATCATTTTCGACCGGTACGCTTCTCAAATGGAATCGGCAGGCTATCCCGTCGGTCAGCGGGCGGACGGGGTTACCATCACGGCAACAGTTCCCACTGTGGGATACGATCCAAATGCTCCCCTGGATATTCCAATCCCCGGCAAACTGATATGGGGCGATCTCGAATTCAAAAATGGAATCTCCGAGGAAGAGGATCAGCTCAGCACCAAATCCCATCTGACCCGCGTCCTGACGCAGGAAATCGACAAAATGATCAACATTGCCGTGCCTGTAACAGATCTGCATCTTGGGATTTACGGGTGCCGGCTCAATGCTTCACTTTCCTTGATTGATAACTTCCGCCGACTCCAGCGGCAAAGTTTCACGCGCGAAGATTCCCTCCTTCAGCTTTTTTCAAACAACATCGTTCAGAAAAAGTGCGTGTTGCACATCCTCGACGGGCTGGTTGCACAGTACGCCGCCGGGCCAGGCTTTGACCCAAATTACTGCTGGCCACTGCAAACCATCTACGTGAGCCATGACCCTATTGCCATTGATGCTCTTGCGCTTCAACAGATCAATGAACATCGTGTCAAAGCCGAGATTGCTCCTCTCAAGAATGAAGCCTCTTATATCTCGGCAGCGGCAAACGCTGGCCTGGGCGTAGCTGACCTCTCCAGAATTGACGTATTGGATGCGCGAATTGATCATTAAAATGTTTGTCATCCTGAATATAGTGAAGGATCTCCTCCTCTCGGAGAAGGAGAGATTCTTCGCTCTGCTCAGAATGACACAGTGTTGGGACTTATGACGCTATGTATAGATCAGAATACTCTTTTACATCTGGCTGCTGGCAACTCGTTTTTTGACTGTCAGTATTGGTGTGCTCTCTTTACGATAAATCACCATGCCCAAATCATCATCCACGAAGCGGACCGGATCAGCCCCTTCGCGTCCCGGCTCGGGCCTCGGCAGAGGACTCAGCGAAATCATCTCTCAAAGCGCCAGCTCGCCAGCCACCGGCAAGGGCCTGCAATTGAATGTCCCGGCAGCCACCGAAACAACGGTACGACCCATCCCGCTTTCTCAGATCATTACAAACCCCAGGCAACCGCGGCTCCGCTTCGCCGAAGAACCCCTCGACGAACTGGTGGCATCCATTCGTGAACATGGCATCCTCCAGCCCATCACGGTGCGGCCGCGCGAGAACCAATTTGAGATTATTGCCGGGGAACGCCGTTATCGCGCCTGTCAGAAGGCGGGCCTCGCCACCATCCCCGCCATCGTCAAGATGGTCTCCGATATCGAAGCCTACGAACTTGCGCTGATCGAAAATCTTCAGCGCGAAGACCTCGATCCAGTCGAGGAAGCTCGTGGATATCGACGCCTTGTGGATGACTTTTCTTTGACTCAGGAACAAATCGCTCAAAAAGTTGGCAGGAATCGCGCCACTGTTGCCAATGCCCTTCGCCTGCTCGATTTGCCGGATGAAATCCATGGATATCTGTCTCAGAACCGTCTTACCCCGGGTCATGCCAAGGCCATCCTCGGCCTTGTGGATAAAGACCACCAAATTCGAGTGGCTCGCGGGGTGATCAAACAAGGACTTAATGTTCGTCAAACCGAACAGCTCGTTGCGCGCTTTCGCTCCGGTGCGAGCATGCCAAATGGAAGGAGCTCCCGTTCCACAACCTCCGGTAAAACACCACCCCATCTTCATGCCATTCGAGATGCGCTTCAGCAAAAGCTTGCCACTCGCGTTCAAATCCAACCCAGTGGCAACGGTGGCCGTATCGAAATCCATTACTACAACCCATCGGACCTTGATCGGCTGCTGGAATTGCTGCAGATCCGGCTATGATCCTTCGGCAATTGGAAGTTAAAAATTAAAAATGAGAAATTGAAAGCTGCTTTTTTTAGGATGATGTCCAGTTGCCGCCTTCTGCTTACTGCTCACTGCCTCCTGCCTGCCGCTTCCTCATCCCCCAACCTCTCTCAACACTTTGACCCTCAACGCGCTTTTGCACATGTTCAGAAACAAGTGCAATTCGGCCCGCGGCCATCCGGCTCGCAGGCGCTGCAGAAAACACGTGATTATCTGACATCCGAACTCCGTTCGTATGGAATGGAAGTTCAGGAACAGGCTTTCGAAGAGGAAACTCCTCATGGCCGGCTTCGCTTTGTCAACATCCTGGCTGCCATTCCATCAAGCTTTCCCTCTTCCTTGTTTCAGAAAAACAAGACGGTTACCATTGTTGCCTCGCATTACGACGCCAAGTGGCTTCCAAAAATTCAATTCGTGGGCGCAAATGATGGCGCTTCGAGCACCGGCGCGCTTCTTGAAATCGCACGCGTCGTGGCACAAACCAAATTTCAACCTCCGAATTCCCGGGTCGAATTTGTCCTGTTTGATGGCGAGGAAGCGGTTGAAGAGTACAGCTCCACCGATGGTTTGTATGGCTCTCGTCATTATATCGCAGAAGCCAAATCAAAATCCAGGGATGGTAAAATCACGAATATCAAAGCAATGATCCTGATGGATATGATTGGTGATCGTGATCTCTCCGTGCAGATTCCGCAGGGACATCCGGATCTCACGAAACGTGTCTTCAACGCATCCGAAGCGTTGGGCTTTCGCGATTTTTTTCATTACCTGCCACATCCAATCATGGATGACCATTATCCTTTTTTTCTGGCAGGCATTCCTGCCATCAACCTGATTGACTTTGAATATGGCCCGAATCATCGGTGGTGGCACTCTGAAGAAGATACGGTTGATAAAATAAGCCCGGACAGCTTGAAAATCGTGGGGCAGGTTGTCCTGAAAATGCTCGAAGCATTTTGATTCCCTCTTGCCCATTTTTAATAATGTTACAAACTTGCAGTTGCAGCTTCCATCGAATAGACTACCCGATGTGAGCGAGCTTATCTTTGAAGTGGTCCAGGAAGCTGATGGCGGTTTTTGCGCCGAATGTCTGACCGAGGCGATTTTCACCCAGGGGGACACCTGGGAGGAACTCCGTGCTAATGTAAAAGAAGCGGTGGAAGTGCACTTCTATAAGCGCAAGTCCAAGCCCCATCATATCCGTTTGCATTTGGTGCGGGATGAAGTTCTGGCTCGCGCGGGATGAAGTTGCCTCGTAATCTGAGTGGACAGGAGTTGATCAAAAGTCCTTTGTCGGCATTGGGATTATGTCGTCAGCCATCAGAAAGGCAGCCACGTGATCTTGGAAACCACAAAACCACGCTCGGGACATATCACGGTTCCCAATCACAACCCGGTCCGAATTGGCACGCTCAATGGCATCTTGCGAGAGGTTGCCGATCAGAAAGATGCCAGCAAACAGGACGTACTCGAAACCCTGTTCTGAACTTCCGGAATGACTTCCTTTTAGCCTTACAACAAATCGGAGATGCGCCCAAATATCCCCTATTGTGTGAAGGTAGTTTTTTGACAACGAGCACTGCTGCAATTTAGCCTTATCTGGCAGCAGCGCGTTATGTAGACGCAAATAAATAATTCGATATCCAGTTACATTAGAGATCCTTCGCTCCGCTCAGGATGACCCTCGATTCTCATGAGAAAAGCACCTAATGTCATTCTGAACGAAGTGAAGAATCTCTCTGACACGTCGATTATTTATCCGCGTCTATATGATTTGATGCCACACAAACCATGAAGAATGAAATGCACTGGGTAATCATTGACACTGAGACTGACGGCCTTTACGAGCCAATCCACGTAGTCGAGTTGTCCGGGCAGTTGATGAAGGGTTGGGAGCCAGTCGGAGAGCCATTCCGGATGCTTTTGAATCACAACATTCCAATTCCGCCAGAGGCTGTTGCGATTCACGGCTACACACAAGAGTATCTGAGGAAGCACGGTCAGGAGCCTGTGAGTGTTTATGAGTCGTTTCGAGACTACGCACGAAACTGCCGATTAGTTGCCCATAATCTGAGCTATGACTGGAATCGTTGCCTTGAGCCAGAATGGACGAGGCTTGGCATTCCTCAGATTGGGCAGCGTGGGTTTTGTTGCATGATGCTGGCCCGGCGGTTGGTCCCGGAGACCAGCAGCTACCGACTTGAGGTTTTGAAGCAATGCTTTCAGCTTACCCAGTCCCGAAGTCATCAGGCCAAGAACGACGTTCTTGCAGTTGTCGAGCTATTCCAGAGGGTCTACCGACCACGATTGGAATTGGCAGGGTTTGATACGTTTGAAGAGGTTGCTGCTTTCACCAAGCGCACGCCAGTTGCGAAGTGCTCGGACATCATCCGTGGCGCATCCAAGACCGCAGCGAAGTCTTCTATTCTCAAAGATGAGTGGTATTATCTCGATGCTGCTACTAACTCGCATGGTCCACTTCCGGCTCGACAGGTCAACCAAGACGCGGGGCTTGAGGCATACTACGTTTGGCGAGAGGGGATGAGTGATTGGATGGTCAGCCGAGAATGTGCGGAGTTTCTCGCGCTCTGCCAGTCGCCGCCAGCGGTTGAACAGCCCACCAGGAAGTTTAATGGCACGAAGACGATGTCCGAGCTTGTCGGCCTGTGCCGTGGATTGATTGCTGACGACAAGATTACAACGGCGGAGGTGATGTTCCTTAATTCGTGGCTGGAGGATGCCGGCTTTATTGCAGAGTGGCCAGCATCTGAGATTGCGCAGATGATGGAGCGTATTCTGGAGGATGGCGTAGTAACGAAAAAAGAGAAAGAGGAACTGAAAAAACTCATTCAGAAGATTACATCCGCTTCCAGCACGACCACTGCGCAGCCGTCACGCCATGCTTCACCGGCATCTGATCTTGTTCTCACTACACCCAAAAGTGCCACGCACTATACCATTGTCGAACTCGTACAGGGAACGTACGAATGGTTAGAGTGGCGCCACAAGGGAGTGGGAGCATCTGATGCTCCTGTGGTGATGGGAGAGAACCCTTGGAAGACCTCTGCTGAACTGCTACGTGAGAAACGTGGACCGGCAAGGGATTCTATTCAAGACGCAGCCATGTCACGAGGTGTGCTTCTCGAACCCGAAGCCCGCGAACGTTACGTTTCGAGAACCGGAAGAGATATGCAGCCCGCCTGTCTCCAGAGCAGCCAACACGAGTGGTTGCGTGCTAGCGTTGACGGCATCACAACCGACGGCAATGTCGTAGTCGAGATTAAGTGTGGCGAATCCGTCTATCGGAGCACATCACAATACGGCTGCGTGCCCGATTACTACTATGGTCAGCTACAGCACATCTTGGCAGTCACCGGCCTTGAATCGCTCGACTTTTGGTGTTATCTCCCAAGACGTCCTGAATTATTGGTGCCCGTAAAGCGAGACAATAACTACATTGACCGCCTGCTAAACACAGAACTTGAATTCTGGAAAGATGTGCTGCGAATGGCTTAATAAATGTGTCATAAATGTGTCAGGCAACGTTATATCAGTTATTTGCATTCAGCATCTTCCGCTTTCTTTTTAATCCAGCGTCGCTAATAATTTGTTGTCCGATCCAGCTGTCCGGCTCCCGCTGACCGTTTTTCTTCAGCTCTTGCAATCGCTCTTTCATCTCCTCCACAAAGCCTTCAGACCCAAGACGTCACCCCCGACGCACCTTCTTCCACTCTTCATTCACACCACCATGCGCCACCCAACCAGATGCCTCACAGCCCTCTTCCAGTGTCCTCAAAAACATCTCCCGATCCTTCCCATCTTTGAATATTGCATCCAGATGATTTCCGTGATTCATCACGTGATATATCGCACCTCCAAATTCCATTCTCGGCTCTCTGCCCATGACCACACTCTTCATAACCCAACCTCCCAGTCAGGCCTTTTATGATTTAACGTTGCCTGACACCTTTTTCGGTT
>Ga0114940_10000752_pt1 | contig 13508 bp, 13 predicted proteins | sample ColdCreekSource_FD_87195 | JGI IMG/M metagenome (GOLD analysis project Ga0114940, IMG submission 87195) | Groundwater microbial communities from Cold Creek, Nevada to study Microbial Dark Matter (Phase II) - Cold Creek Source | ecosystem: Environmental > Aquatic > Deep subsurface > Groundwater ... | reverse complement strand
TGCTGCTCGCCTTCATGCCGGTGTTCTTCCTCTCGACCGGGCTGCGGACCAGCTGGGACATGGGCGGGCCGCTGGTGTTCGGCGCTGCGGCCTTGCTGCTGGTGGCTTCCGTCGTCGGCAAGCTCGCCGGGGTCGGTCTGGCCGGGCGGGTGCTCGGCTGGGGCAAGGGTGAGGCGTGGGTGATCGGCTGGCTGCTGCAGACCAAGGCGCTGATCATGATCATCTTCGTCAACATCCTGTTCGACAAACAGGTGATCACCAGCGCCACCTTCACTGCGCTGCTGCTCTGCGCGGTCGGCTCGACTATGTTGACGATCCCCGTGGTCACCCCTGCGCTGAGGCGGCTCGGCGATCTGGTGCGGAAGGCGGGCTAGGCGCTTTCTGCGTCGCGGACGGCACCGGCTGGACACGTCAGCTCCCAGCGGAAGCCTTCAGCCGGAAACTCGGTCGCGATCGTTGCGTTGAGCTTGCTGGCGGGCACGGCTTCGAGGATGCGCGAGCCAAACCCCCGGGTCGGCGGCTCACGCACCGGCGGACCACCGCGTTCGCACCAGGTCATGCGGAAGACCTCTTCATCGCCGCTGGCGACCAGGTCCCAGCGAACCTCAACCCGGCCTTCCGGAACCGACAGCGCTCCATACTTCTCGGCATTGGTCGCCATTTCGTGAAGCGCCATTGCAATCGCTTCAGCAGCAGAAGCCCGGACGCGCAGGTTCGGCCCGGCGCGGTCGATCTGGGCCGCCCGGTCTTCGAGGAACGCCATCTGCGCGTCGACCAGTTCATGGATCGGCACCGGGGTCCAATTGCCGCTGACAAGCAGATCCTGATTGGCGGACAACCCGGCAATCCGCCGCTCCAGCCGGTCGACGAAATCCTCGCCGCTTTTCGAGGTCTGCCGCGCGATCGACTGAACGATCGCCAGCATGTTCTTGGAGCGGTGTTGCACTTCGCGCAGCAACAGCGTGATCTGGTGCTCGGCGGCACGTTGCTCGGTAATGTCGGTATTGGTGCCGAACCAGCATTCCACCGCGCCTGAGGCGTCGCGCAGCGGGACCGCGCGCGACAGGAACCAGCGAAACTCGCCATCGGCACCGCGCAGCGGGAAGGTGTCTTCCCAGGTTTCGCCGCTTTCGATGCAGCGGGTAAAATGTTCGACCACCCGTTCGACGTGATCGGGGTGGTGCACTGCTTTCCAGCCCCAGCCCTGCATCGCATCTAGGCTCATGCCGGTGTAATCGAACCAGCGCTTGTTGTACCAGAATATCCCGCCGTCGGACTCCGCGATCCACGCGAGCTGCGCGATGTTGTCAGCCAGCAGATGGAACCGCGCCTCCGATTGTTCCAGACTGTCCCGCACGGCGATTTCGGCGGACATATCCCGTGCGATCTTGCTCGCGCCGATGATCGCCCCGCTGGCGTCGCGCACTGGCGAAACCAGGATCGCTACCGGAATGAGGCGGCCGTCCTTATGCAGCCGCCAGGTTTCGAACCGCGGCACGCTTTCGCCGCGGTGAATCCGGGCAATGATCGCGTCTTCCTCATCCTGACGATCGGCGGGGACCACTGTGCGGATCGATCTGCCGATCATCTCCTCGGCGGTCCAGCCGAAGATCTGTGTGGCGCCGGGGTTCCAGCTGAGCACTGTGCCGTCGAGGTTCTTGCTGACGACTGCCGCGTCGGTCGATTCGATGATCGCCGCGAAAAGGTCAGCGTTTGGGATCAAAGCCCGACCTTGCCGAGCGCCTGATCGAGATCATCGATCAGATCGACCGGATCCTCCAGCCCGACATTGAGCCGCAGCATTCCTTCGGTCACCCCCATCTCGGCCCGGGCGTCCTCACTGACCGAATAATGCGTGGTCGAGGCGTTGTGGCACATCAGCGAACGGGCATCGCCAATGTTGTTGGAGATGTCGATCAGTGCCAGCGCATTGAGCAGCGCGTGCGCTTGCTTGCGATCGTCCACTTCGAACGAGAAGATCGCGCCGCAAGCATCCATCTGCTCCATTGCCAGATTGTGTTGCGGATGGCTCGGTAGGCCCGGATGGTTGATCTTGGGAACCCGTCGTTCGAGAAATTTCCCCACTTTCAGAGCGTTTTCACTCTGCCTCTTGATACGCAGGTCGAGCGTCTCAAGACCCTTGAGCACCACCCATGCGTTGAATGGCGACAGGTTCGGTCCGGTGTTGCGCTGAAACGGCAGCAGCACATTGTTGATATACTCGGCCGAGCCACTCACCGCCCCAGCCAGCACGCGCCCCTGCCCGTCCATCATCTTGGTGGCCGAGTAGGCGACCACATCCGCGCCCCATTCGATCGGGCGCTGAAGCGCCGGGGTGGCAAAGGCATTGTCGACCACGGTAACTATCCCGTGGCGCTTTGCCAGATCGCAGACCGCCTTGAGATCGACGATGTCCATCGTCGGATTGGCCGGGGTTTCGAAGAAGAACACCTTGGTGTTGGGCCGAATTGCGGCTGCCCACTGATCGTTGTCGCGCGCATCGATCGTGGTCGATTCAATTCCGAATCGCGGGAACAGTTGATCGACCAGCCAGCGGCACGAACCGAATGCGGCCCGGCCGGCGACGACGTGGTCGCCTTGACTGAGCTGACAGAGCATCGCCGCAGTCATCGCTGCCATTCCAGTTGCCTGGACCCGGCATGCCTCAGCTCCGTCCATCAGCGCGATGCGTTCCTCAAGCATTGCAACCGTGGGGTTCTGGAGCCGCGAATAGGTCATTCCCGGGTCTTCGCCCCGGAACCGCGCTGCGGCAGTTTCCGCATCATCGTAGCAGAAGCCGGAGGAGAGAAAGATCGCCTCGCTAGTCTCGCCCTGTTCGCTGCGCCAGGTGCCGCCGCGCACGGCCTGGGTAGCAGGCCGCCACTTGCGGGTAATCGAACGGTCAGTGCCGGTGGTGCGTTTCATGGTGGACTGGCTGTAAGTGGCGGCTCCGGCCCGCGCAAGGGCATTGCGCTGCCGCCAAGCGGCCGATATTCGCCAAACCGATGCGCGCGTCCTTCACTCAGGAAAAAGACCCGGTTGACTGGGGCGCGCTGCTGGTCGTGCTGTTCTTCGCACTGGTCTGGCACCGGCTGACGATCCCGTCGAAAGAATATTTTGACGAGATCCACTATGTGCCTGCAGCACGCAAACTGCTCGAAGGACTGCGCCACAACCCCGAACACCCGATGTTCGGCAAGGAAATGATCGCCGCCTCGATCGCCTGGCTGGGTGACAGACCGCTCGGCTGGCGCATGCCTTCGGCGCTGTTCGGCGCGCTCGGGCTGTTCGCCTTCAGCCGCTTGGTCTGGTTCACCACCGGGCTGCGTGCGGCGACGCTTGCCGCCACCTTCCTGGTTGCGACCGACTTCGCGTGGTTCGTGCAGAGCCGGATCGCAATGCTCGATATGATCATGGCCGGGCTCGGCATGGCGGCCTTGTGGATGGTCGCCGCCGCAATCCGCCTCCCCCGTCAGGCGCGCTGGCGATTGCCGCTGGCTGGTGTGCTGCTGGGGCTGGCACTGGGTGCAAAATGGAGCATCGCCCCAGTACTGGTGCTCCCGGGGCTGCTGTTCCTGGGCTGGAAGGTCAAGGATACCGGCGGCCAGTTCCTGTGGGCGCGTGCTGGCGGGGCCGTTCCGGGAATGTCCCTGATCGAGGCCGGGCTATGGCTTGGCCTGCTGCCGCTTGGCATCTACTGGGCGACCTATTGGCCGGCATTCCACTGGAAGACGCTGCCAGTCGATCCATGGGCGCCGATCGAGTGGCACAAGTACATGCTGCAATTGCAGGACTCGGTGAAGCGCGAGCACCCCTACCGCTCGGTGTGGTACGAATGGGTCGGCAACTGGCGGGCGATCTGGTATCTGTATGAGCCGATCGACGGCCCCGCGCATCGCGGCATCCTGCTGATCGGCAATCCCTTCACCATGCTCGCCGGGCTGGCGGCAATGCTCTGGGGGCTATGGGCCGGAATGCGCCATGGTCGGCGCGATGTGCTGATGTTTATCGCGCTCTATGCGGCGACGCTTGGCCTGTGGATCGTCTCGTCAAAGCCGATCCAGTTCTATTACCACTACCTGCTGCCGGGGACTTTCCTGATGGCGGTGCTGGCGCTGGCGCTCGATGCCCTGTGGAAGCAGCGCAATCGCGCCCGCTGGCTTGCTCCGCTGTCACTGCTCGCAAGCGCGGGCATGTTCGTGCAGTTCTACCCGATCCTCTCGGCAGCAGAATTGTGCTGTGGTCGGCCCAGCTATGCGCATTGGATGTGGCTCGATAGCTGGCGCTAAGCGTCAGTACTTGCCCCAAACGAACCGGCTCGACAGCGCGAAGTTCCAGACCGAACCCAGCACGATACCGCTGATCACCGCCGCCAGATCGGGCATCCCGAAATCGCGCAGAACCGCGGCAGAACCGACGTTGGTAAGCAGCCCGAGTGAGCAGGTGATCGCAAACTTGGCCCAGCCGCGCAGCAACGGCAGGAAGCCGGTCAAGCGGCTGTCGGCATAAGTCAGCGAGTTGTTGAGCACGAAATTGAACGACATTGCCACAATCGCCGCCAGCGCATTGGCGACGTTGAAGGTCATGTCCTTCGACCAGTGACCATAGGTGAACTGTTCGCCGAAGATCGACGCCTGCAGCAGGAACAGCGCGCCAAGCTGGACCAGCACGCCCAGCGCGCCGACGGTCCCGAACAGCGCGAACCGGGTCGGGATGATCCGCCCGAGCCACTTGTCATAAAGCCCGACCAGGAATTCGAACACGACCGTCTGGTCAAGTTTGCTCTCACCCTCGGCGCGTGCGGCAAATTGCAGCGGCACTTCCTTGACCCGCAGTGGCCGGTCGATGGTGGCAAGAATGTCGAGCAGGATCTTGAATCCGACCCCAGAAAGCTTCGGAGCTACGTGCCGCAGCTCCTTGGTAGAAAGCATGAAATAGCCGCTCATCGGATCGCTCAGTTCGATCCCGGTGACCTTGTTGGCCAGCTTGTTGGCAAGCCCCGAGGCCTTGACCCGGTCGGGCCGCCCCCAGGCATCGGTGCTCGCCCCTTCGCAGAACCGCGAGGCATAGGCGATGTCGTAACCGTCCGCTTCGAGTGCTGCCAGCATCCCTGGCAGCAGCGCGGGATCGTGCTGGTGGTCAGCGTCCATCACCGCGACAAACGGCGCGGCGGTGGAGCACATTCCCTCGATCGCCGCCGAAGCCAGCCCACGCCGCCCGATCCGCTCGATCACCCTGACGCGGCCGTCATTCAGGCTGATCGCACGGGCTTCCTCGGCGGTACCATCGGGGCTGTTGTCATCGACGAAAATCGCTTCCCAGCGCAGGCTGCCAAGCGCCTTCTCCAGCCGCTCGACCAGCGCGCGCAGGTTGCCGCGCTCGTTGTAGGTCGGCAGGACTACGGCAAGCTGGAGTGGCTGGGACATAGGCTAACTCTTTGAATTGCGTTGATGCGCCCTAGCAGGAGTGAGCGCAAGAAGGGTTAACGCGGGCGCTCAGAGCCGCGCCAGCACGGCATTGCCGATCGCCGCCGTGCCGAGCGTCCCGCCCAGATCGCCGCCACGTACGCCGTCGGCCAGCGCCTTGCCTACCGCCGCCTCGATCCGGTCGGCCTCGGCAGCACGGTCCAGCGAATGACGCAGCAGCATCGCGGCGGAAAGGATCGTCGCCATCGGATTGGCCTTGCCCTGCCCGGCAATGTCCGGCGCGGAACCGTGGATCGGCTCATACAAGCCGTAGCTACCCTCGGCGAGGCTGGCTGAAGCGAGCAGCCCGATCGAGCCGACGCACATGCTCGCCTGATCCGAAAGAATGTCGCCGAACAGGTTGCCAGTGACGATCACGTCGAACTGGCCGGGGCTCTTGACCAGCTGCATCGCGGCGTTGTCGACATACATATGGCTGAGTTCGACATCGGGGTACTCGGCCGAAACCTCGATCACCACGTCGCGCCACAGCTGGCTGGTTTCGAGCACATTGGCCTTGTCGACCGAGCACAATTTGCCCCGCCGACCTTGCGCTGCCTTGAACCCGGTGTGGGCGATCCGGCGCACTTCGTCTTCGGCGTAGGACATCATGTCCCAGCCCTGACGGCGTCCGTCGGGCAGCGTACGGATGCCCTTCTCGCCGAAATAGACATCGCCGTTGAGCTCACGCACGATCAACAGATCGATCGCGCTGGCAACTTCGGGACGAAGCGCAGAAGCGTCCTCCAATCCCTTGAAAAGCTTGGCCGGACGCAGATTGGCAAACAATCCCAGTTCCTTGCGCAAGCCAAGAATTGCCTGCTCAGGCCGCAGACTCCGCTCAAGGTTGTCGCAGTCCGGATCGCCGACCGCACCGAACAGAATCGCGTCGGCGGCGTGGGCCATGTCGAGCGTTTCTGACGGAAGCGGCTTGCCGTGGCGTTTGTAGGCGATGCCGCCAACGTCGCCTTCAAACAGGGTCAGGCCCGGCAGCTCAAGCGCCTCAAGCACCCGCACCGCCTCGCGCGTGACTTCCGGACCGATCCCGTCGCCGGGAAATACTGCGATTTTCATGGAGAGTCCTGCCTATCCGATCCGCGCGAGCCGCTCGCGCAGCACGGCGCGCGCTCCCATAACATCGCCGTGGCGCTCGGCAAGGGCATAGGCGGCGATCTTCTCGCTCAATGCATCGAGCGCGGTCAGCGCTGCGAGCCAATCGGACGCGGGCGGCGGTGGGTTGTTGCCGCCATAGCCCATCTCGCGCAGCAGCAGCGTCTCATAGGCGATCAGCCCCGGCACCCAGCCGCGCGCCGAGGGGGCATGGCACACCGCATCCAATAGCGCGCCCAGCGCTTCGAACAGCGCAGGATAGGCGTGGCGCTCGGGCAAGGCGGCAGCGGTCAGCGACGTGACCCAGCCGATCGCGGCGGAGGGCAAGGGCTCAGCCAGCCATGGCCCGCGGCTCTCGACCAGTTCGACCCTGGCAAAGGGCAACTGCGCTTCGGAGCGTGCGTGCAAGTCGATTTCGACCCGATTGCCGGGGATCAGCACCGGTCGCAGATTGCGCCCGCGCGCTCCGGCGACATAGCCGGCCACCAGCCCGTGCTGCGGGGTCAGGAACCGCCCGATCGCCGCCGTCTCACCATGCGGACGCGTGACGCAGACTATAGCAGGAGAGCGCAGGTCCATTGGATCGGGTGTGACGGCAAACGGGCGGAGACTCAACTGGCGCAGCGCCAAATGGTTCACACGAAGACACGAAGATGCCGGAAATTGCGGCGCAGCCGCTTTCGACACCCACGTTCATGGCTTCGGTGGCACGCGATTAGATGGAAGAAGGCCTGCGGCGCAGAGCGACCTCTTGGTGTCTTCGTGTGAACCCTATTTCTTATTCGCTATCGCCGCTTCCAGCACCGCAATCCGCGCAGCCAGCGCCTCATTCTCGTCGCGCGCCTTGGCGGCCATGTCTTTCACCGCGTCGAATTCCTCGCGGCTGACGAAGTCGAGCCCGCCAAGCGCTTCCTTGACGCGTTCGCGCGCACCGTCGCGGGCTTCGCGGCCCATGCCGGCAAAAGTGCCAGCCGCGCCGTTGATCAGCTTGGCCAGGTCGGAAAGGAGGGGGTTATCGCTTTGCATGGCGGCGAGATGGGCCTTTCGGAGTCAGATTTCAACGCGGTTCGCAGCGCCCGATCGCCCTTGCCCGTCGGCTTCGGGGTTGAGCGCCAGGAACTGATAGTTGAGCGCGGCGGCAAACAGCACCCAGCCAAGGAACGGCAGCATCAGCAAGGCCGCCAACGGACGCACCTTCCATGCCAGCCAGACCGCGACCAACGCGGCGATGTCGATCGCCACCAGCAACCACAAGGCAGCGGTGATCTGGTGCGCGCCGAAGAACAGCGGCGACCAGCCGAGGATCAGCACGAACTGGACGATCCAGGCGGCAATCGCCGCGCGCCGCCCCGCTGCCCCGCGCGCCGTGACCAGCACCGCGAGCGCCAGCGCGATCAGGGCGAACAGGATCGGCCAGACGATCCCGAATACCGCAGGCGGCGGGAATATGCCGGGCTTGGCCAGACTCTGGAACCACGGGCTGGTCGCGTCGCCGCCGATCCGGCCCGAGAGGAAGCCAAGCAGTTCCACCCCCGGCACCAGCACCAGCGCCCAGCGCAGGTATGCGGCACGCAACTGGCCGGACGATGCAAGCTCGGTCATGGGTACTCCTCGATTCGGATGTCGGGACGTGGACCAACCTTGGCGAGCGCGAGCGGCCAAAGCAATGGCGGAGCTTAGTCTTTTACCCCCGCCGCGCCGCGATCAGGAATTCGACATTGCCTTCGGGGCCGGTGATTGGACTCGTGACGATCCCCAGCACATGCCAGCCCAGCCCGGTCAACCAGTCCTGCACTTCGCCGCAGACCCGCTCATGCAGCGCCGGATCGCGGACCACCCCGCCCTTGCCCACTTCGCCCCGGCCAACTTCGAACTGCGGCTTGATCAGCGCGACCAGCGTGGCCGCAGGCGCAACAAGGCGCAGCGGCACGTCGAGTACTTTGGCAAGGCCGATGAAGCTGGCGTCGCAGACCACCCAGTTGCACGGTCGATCGATTTCGGCCTCGGTCAGGATCCGCGCAGAAGTCTGTTCGAGCACGGTAACGCGCGGATCCTGCCGCAGCTTCCAGGCGAGCTGGTTGGTGCCGCTGTCCACCGCGAAGACGTGCTCCGCCCCGCCTTGCAGCAGCACGTCAGTGAACCCGCCAGTTGAGGAACCGATGTCCATCGCCACGCCCCCAGCCGGGTCGAGCGCGAAATGCTCCAGCGCGTGCGCCAGTTTGATCCCGCCACGCGAAACCCACGGATGATCGCGCCCGCGCACCGCAAGCGGCGCATCAGCGGCCAGAGTCTGCCCCGACTTGGCGATCTTGGTTTCGCCCGAAAACACCAGCCCCGCCAGCACCAGCGCCTGCGCACGGCTGCGGCTTTCCACCAGCCCGCGATCGACCAGCAATTGATCGACCCTGACCTTGGCAGCCTTTTGCGCGGCCTTTTGTGCGTCGGGGCGAGGTTTTGCGGGGTTGGTCATGCGCTCCAGGGGGTTGTCGCTCGCCGCGCCTCATTCCATACGGAGCCAATGAAGGCAAATATCCGCGCGTCCAGAGCACTGTTCCTCGCTGCGGCTGCGCTCGGCAGTCTGCTGGTCGCTGCCTGCAACAGCGCGCCTGCACCGGCACCGCCGCCCTCCCCGCCGCCTGTCGCCCGAGCCACACCGCTGCCGCCACCAGTTCGGCCTGCGGTAGGTTGGCGCGATATGCCAATCACCCCGGGCGCCTGGACTTGGGCGATGGCCGGGCCGCGTTCGGTCGCCAGCTTCGGCACACCTGGCACCGCACCTTTGGTAACGCTGACCTGCGAAAAGCTGGCGGGCGAAGTCCGTCTTGCCCGCGCTGGCAACGCAGCTGCGCATATCGCCATGGCCGTGAGCACCACGACCGGATCGCGCCCCTTGGTCAGCGAACCCGCGATCAGCCCGACCGGCTGGGTGGTCGCCCAGATCAAGCTGCGCGACCCGCTCCTCGATGCGATAGCGTTCTCGCGCGGGCGGTTCGCGCTCGATGTCGCAGGCCTGCCCACGCTCTACCTGCCGAGTTGGCCCGAGGTGAGCCGGGTGATCGAGGACTGTCGCTGAAGGGGGGTGCCGCATCGCTGTGGATAACGAAAAGGACGCGGCGCGAAGGCACGGATTCTGACGCGAAAACTTTTTAATGCAAGACTTGTTGTGCAGCGCAAAATGATTCACAAATCAGCTAAGGCCTGCCGGGCTCGCCGGTGGCCCCGGACTTCCCTGATCGGAAGTCCCTGGCTTTACAGCGCGAAAGGAGGTGACCGATGTCTCATGGTTCAGCAGAGGGGTCGGTAAACCGCATCGTGGAGCATTATCGCTGAGCAGAACAGCGATAGAGGCTTCGTGAGCGGCACTTTCCGGCCGCTGACCATGCGAAGGGCTGCTTCCGGATTGACCGGGGCAGCCCTTCTCATTTTCGCCTGCGGAGCTTGGGGGCAACTTCCGGATTGACCGGGGCAGCCCTTCTCATTTGACCGAAGCCGGTTTTAGCTACCCCCCTTCAGCCTATCCGTTTATTTCACACCCCTTGCCTTTGACGCAACTTTCGTTCAAAGGCCGCGCTTCGCATTGATAAGGACCAAGGCCCATGGCGACGCTCGCCGAACCGCAGACCCAGTTTACTCGCCTCGCTCACCCCGCGCCGACCCCGGTAGCGGTGCGGGATGCGGTGCTGGCCGATCCGGGCTTCGGCAAGGTTTTTTCCGATCACATGGTCACGATCGAATGGTCCGAAGATCGCGGCTGGCACGATCCGGTGATCGGTCCGCGCGGGCCGATCGCGCTCGATCCGGCGGCGGCTGTGCTGCACTATGCGCAGGAAATCTTTGAAGGGATGAAGGCCTACCGGCTCGCCGATGGCGGGATCGCGCTGTTCCGGCCCGATGCCAACGCCCAGCGCTTCAACCTTTCGGCCGAGCGGCTGGCAATGCCCGACCTGCCCGAGGAGATGTTCGTCTCCGCCGTGCGCGAACTGGTTGCGGCGGATCGCGACTGGTTCCCGACGGTTGAAGGCGGATCGCTCTACCTGCGTCCGTTCATGATCGCGACCGAGGCGTTTCTCGGCGTGCGCCCGGCCAAGTCCTACAAATTCATCGTTATCGCCAGTCCGGCGGGCAACTACTTCAAGTCAGGCGCCCCGGCGGTGTCAATCTGGGTCAGCGACTACAGCCGCGCGGCCCCCGGCGGCACCGGCGCAGCCAAATGCGGCGGCAACTATGCTGCCAGCCTGGTCCCGACCGCAGAGGCCTTCGCCAAGGGCCACGACCAGGTGCTGTTCCTGGACGCCGCCGAGCACAAGTGGATCGAGGAACTGGGGGGCATGAACCTGTTCTTCATCTTCGCCGACGGCTCGATGATCACTCCGACACTGACCGGCACGATCCTCGCCGGGATCACCCGCGCCAGTCTGATTGAACTCGCCCGTGACGAGGGCCTGACTGTGCGCGAGGAAAAGTACAGCCTCGAGCAGTGGCGCGCCGACGCCGCGTCGGGCCATCTGGTCGAAGCATTCGCCTGCGGGACTGCGGCGGTGGTTGCCTCGGTCGGCCGGGTGGCTGGACGCGACGGTGAATTCACCATCGGCTCAGGCGGCCCGGGCCAGCTCACCGGCAAGCTGCGTCAGCGGCTGGTTGCGATCCAGCGCGGCGAAGCGCCCGATCCGCACGGCTGGGTAACCAAGCTGGACTGATCAGGCCGGACAGGGCTAGGCTGCGCCGATGCCCTTACAATTTGATCGCCGCACATTCCTCTCCGCCACCAGCGCGGCTTTTGCTGCACTCGCCGCATCGGGCTGCCATGCGCGCGGGATCGCGACCGCCTCGGCCAAGGGCTATGGCCCGCTACAGCCCGATCCCATGGGCCTGCTCGATCTGCCCAAGGGCTTTACCTACCGCGTGATCTCAAAGCTGGGCGACACCATGAGCGACGGTGGCACCGTGCCTGATGCGGCTGACGGGATGGGCTGCTTCGATCTGGGCGGCGGCAAGCTCGCATTGGTCCGCAACCACGAATTGAAGCCCGGCAAAGACAGCGGCGGCGCCAGAGGCGCGCACTACGATGTCGACAGTAAAGGCGCGATGCTTCCGGGCGGAACCACCACATTGGTGCTCGATGCAGTGACGCTGACGCTGGAACGCCAGTTCCGCTCGCTCTCCGGCACAATCCGCAACTGCGCGGGCGGTACTACCCCGTGGGGCTCATGGCTGACCTGCGAGGAAGACGTCACGCGCGCGGGCAGCAAGGCCGGCAAAGACCACGGCTGGGTGTTCGAAGTGCCCGCTGCGGCAGCCGGCCCGGTCGATCCCGTGCCGCTTAAAGCGATGGGCCGCTTCAATCACGAGGCCGCCTGCGTCGATCCCGCCACCGGCATGGTCTATCTGACTGAGGACCGCGACGAGAGCCTGCTCTACCGCTTCATTCCCAAACTGGCCGGAAAGTTGGCCGCTGGTGGCCGCTTGCAGGCTCTGGCACTGACGGACTCCACCAAAGGCGCACCCGCCCCGGGGGCCTGGGTTGACATCCGCTGGATCGATCTGTTCGATGTCGAGAGCCCGGAGGACGACCTGCGCTTTCGCGGCGCGGCAGTTGGCGCACTGACGTTCGCGCGCGGCGAAGGCATCCACATGGGACAGCAGGAGCTGTTCTTCGCCTGCACCTCGGGCGGCGCAGCTGGACTCGGCCAGATCTTCCGGCTTGCGCTGGATGCCAAGGGCGACCGGCTGCAGCTGTTTTTCGAATCCAGCGACAAGGACCAGTTCAACTATGGTGACAACCTGACCGTCGCTCCGGACGGTCAACTGGTGGTGTGTGAGGATCAGTACACCACGATCACCGACAACCACCTGCGCGGGCTGACCCGCGACGGCCACCCCTACCCGCTCGCCCGCGTCGCGATCCAGACCGAACCGGCCGGTGCCTGCTTCTCGCCCGATGGCACAGTGCTGTTCGTCAATCTCTACAGTCCGGCCGCAACCCTTGCGGTGACCGGTCCGTGGGCCCATCTCCACAACTGAAAACATCTCAACAGGGAGCGCCGCCGCCATGGCCGATGCTGAATACACTCCGCCCGCAGTCTGGACCTGGAACAAGGAAAACGGCGGACAATTTGCGGCGATCAACCGCCCGATCGCCGGAGCGACGCACGATCACGAATTGCCAGTCGGGCAGCATCCGTTCCAGCTCTATTCGCTCGGCACGCCCAACGGCCAGAAGGTCACGATCCTGCTCGAGGAACTGCTCGAAGCCGGTCACAGCGGCGCGGAATACGACGCCTGGCTGGTCAACATCCGCGAAGGCCAGCAGTTCGGCTCAGGCTTCGTCGCGATCAATCCCAATTCCAAGATCCCCGCGATGCTCGACCGCTCCGGACCAGAGCCGATCCGGCTGTTCGAAAGCGGCGCGATGATGCTGCATCTGGCGGACAAGTTCGGCGCGTTCATCCCGCAGGACGCCAAGGGCCGCGCCGAATGCATCTCATGGCTGATGTGGCAGATGGGCAGCGCGCCGTTCATCGGCGGCGGGTTCGGGCACTTCTACGCCTATGCCCCGATCAAGATCGAATACGCGATCGACCGCTATTCGATGGAAACCAAGCGGCTGTTCGACGTGGTCGACCGGCGACTGGCCGAAGCGCGCTATCTGGCGGGAGACGAATATTCTATCGCTGACATGGCTGCTTTCGCGTGGCTCGGTCTGCTCTATCGCGGCAAGGCCTACAATGATTCGGCGACCTTCCTGTCGCTTCACGAATATGCCCATGTCGGCCGCTGGGTGGAGGAAATCCTCGCGCGCCCGGCGGTGAAGCGCGGTATCCGCGTCAACCTGCCGACAGGGATTGTCGAGCGCCATTCCGCCGCCGATTTCGCCGCGCTGCCGCCCGAGGAATAACCCCCTTCCCATGCCGCGCTGCTCTGCTAAGAGCCGCG